>Ga0207420_1000032_pt1 | contig 349528 bp, 321 predicted proteins | sample ThiBio_inoc_biof_FD_183941 | JGI IMG/M metagenome (GOLD analysis project Ga0207420, IMG submission 183941) | Wastewater bioreactor microbial communities from Cape Town, South Africa - Thiocy_inoc_biof (SPAdes) | ecosystem: Engineered > Bioremediation > Thiocyanate > Unclassified | place: South... | reverse complement strand
TTGTTACAAAGTCACCATCCACACTAGATGCATCATATGTGAAATCAAGGGTTTCATTTCTTAGTAATGCAGGATTCCAAATATTTAATGACATTGCAGGCTTGTAATCCTGCACCGTAAACAAGTCGTAATTGTATAGATTTGAAATGTGATATCCTACAGGAATGTCATATCGCTCAATCTTGCTCGGCGTCACGTCTGCCCTTACTTGCATTTGTAAATTGATTGCAGTTTGTCCTTTTACGATAAACTGAATTAAGCTGCTGTTTTTAGTGCCGTATTTGATAATTGAGTTGTCGCCTTGCTTGTTTGATACATCAAACACTAGATTTGAAAAGCTTGCATTTGCTCTCAAGTAAGCTGAGTTGACATTCGTAATGTCTGAATTCGCTTCAATCAATCGATTTTCTTTAAATGTGCCTGTTACTTTAAACTGTGCTTTTGGTTTTGTTGTGTAGACCACAACGTAATTGATAAAGTCATAGTTCTGGTCGTCAAAGTTCGAGTAATGAATGTTATAGGTGTAAATCTTATCTTCGCCAAGAAGTGGGAACAAATAGTTACCAGATAGAAAATCGTTCATTTCAGATTCACTAAGTCTTACACCTTCAAGCTCAACCCACTTTTCAAAATCCTCGCCCTCGATTACGGTGTTATCGACGATTTTAAACTTCTCGGTATCTAGCATATAATTAGGTACTGTGATATCGAAGTGAATATCCGTTTTTTCTTTTACAACCGGTGGAGATTCAAGCGATATATTTGAGGATGATGTGTCCTCTGATTTTTCCCCTGTGACAAAGACACAGCTTGCCTTACCCCAAAACATAATATCTAGTTTGCCGTTTAGGTCGCGTCTGTTTTCATATGCGTCAGAATAAAATCGAATGGTGAAATCTGTTGCACCTGCTTGAAACGAAACCCGTCTACCGTTTTGATTTAACACTCTTGCATCTAAATCATTGCGAAGCTCAAAAGTCCAATGGTCGATATCGTCTCTGTTATACTCAATGGCTCTCCGCACTTCGTCTGTAATGCCCTCGGTGTCGATACCATCAAATAAATGTTGGTCTTGAAGCTCGCCTCTTACATTAACTTTTACGTCAATGTAAGCTTTATCGTTTTCTACTCCCTCGCCAACGATAAAAGCCGTTGTAACGGATTCAACTGGTGTAATGATTTTTTGCTTGGTTGTATTGGTTGAGAAGATTTGATAAAACTCGCTATTCGCTTGCTTTTTCGTACTCCATCCCCAGTTCACCATTTCAACCTCACCTGCGTATCTTGAGGTTGGTGCAGTCATAACGTTGGCATAGTTGTAGGCGTTCTTGTCTGTTTTGTTGGTATTGAGTAGCTCAAAGGGTAATGCATTGTTAATCATGGCGATCATAGTGTTTCTATATTGAGTATTAGCATTCCAATCGCCATTAGCAATACGGTTATAAAGACTAGGGTCTTTAATAAACGAACTGCCTAAATCATTATCAATCTTACTCCAATACTTATAAACCCACTTCTTTTCCTCAGCCTTTTTACCACTGATCGCATCGATTGGGAAACTGCCATTTGCATAAAGTTCGCCTTGAGCATCTAAACCATGATATCGATACTCACCGGTTCCACCTGCATAGTAGCCTTGATTGTTTATAAGAACATAATTTCCATAGATATCAAGACTGCCTGTTCCGGGCTTAAAATCCTGCGTAACAAAGGTGTAATCCCCATAGACGATTATTCCCTTGTCTGCGAAAAGTTCCATATTGAAATAATGAGTCTGTGTTTTTCCCCCGACTACTTTTGTAACTGTTCTACTTATAGTGGATGGGATACCATTATTCAGCTTATAGTCATTCCAAGAAAGTCCGTTGTATGGGTCTGATTTGAAAAATTGTCCACCATCATATTTGCTTTTATCTACAGTTTGAGAAATACTGATCGGATAGCTCGTAAACGGTATCGCTGTTAAAAGCAAACAGATGGTTAAAAATATAGATAGTCTTTTTTTCATAAATTACCTCTTAGTGTTTTAAAGAAACGTAAAACGTCAAACCTAGCCTCGAATAGCCAATATCAAAATTTCTGCCGTTAATTGTAACAATTTCATTTTTTCTTTCACCTGTATAATCTAATGCACGATTAAAAATTGTCCACGCTGTATCAAATTCATCCTCAAACCAAAACCTAAACATTGCTTCAAATTGCTCTTTATAATGTTCATTAAAAAATGTGCTATAGTTTGTATAGTTCATTGTGTACTCAGTCATTTTTAATACCGATGATTGGTAAGGTTTATATTTACTGCCTAAATCATACGGATAAATGGTTAATGAAAAATCACCATTACTTGCCATTGCCATTACTCCCTCATATGCATTTGGTAAAGAATAAACGTAATCGTAAGTCGCCTTATCTCTATAAAAAGCCGACGCCAAATGATTTAGTGATGAATCATACCCAAAATCAATATAGCCTTTTCCATTGTAATGAATTTCATTCATCAGTCTAGCAAATTCAACAATTTCGTCCACTGGTTGACCGTTGTAATAAGGTGCATAGAAAGGTCGTTCAACTCTGTCCTCATTTCCAAATTCATCCGTTACCCATGTTTTAAGCATCACATAATTAGCGTCCGTCTTTTCAAATGGTTTCCTAAGTGCCATATTCTCTATCTTAGAGATCACTGCTGCTGCTTGCGCCCTTGTGGAGTAATCTTTTGGTCTAAAGGTATGGTCCGAGAAGCCAGTGACAATGCCGAATTTGTATGAATCTAAGATGTTTTGTTTATAGTAATCAGATACTTTGTAGTAATCTATCGTTTCTCTTTTGATGTAATCGTCCATAGTGCTTGATGGTCTATACTCTGACAGAGCAACCGCATTAACCACAATAGAAGTCATTTGCTCTCTTGTGATATTAGCTGTGTAGGATGTAAATTCTCTATCCTCGATAATGCCAAGCTCTATCGCTTTATCAATGTACGGTTTCGACCAATCAGAAGAAGTTGACTCGAAACGATAGCCAAGAGCTTTAACCGACATTGCAATAAACTCATTGATTTTTACATTTGCTTCAGGTCGAAATGTACCCTCAGGATAACCTCCGATGATTTCACTTGTCTTAAGTGTATCGATAAATTTATAAGCCCAGTGATTATTTGTCACATCAGAAAAAAAAACAGCACTAGGCTCGGCATAGCTTAAAGATGACATCGTCAATAAAAAGGAAAGTATAAATACCAACCAGCCTGTTGCAAGAATGCTTTTTTTCATATCATTGATGACGCGCTTAAGTAACTTTGGATCCTCATATGTAGCTTTATAAAGCTCCGTTTGCTCTTTTACGAATGATTCTTGGCAGTTACACAAATACTTAGTGTACCTTGCGCCATCCTTTTCCTTAATAAATTCCCTCATTAGTTTCCCCCATTATTTTTGAAATATTAACATTATATGTAAACACTTATTGTTTTAGTATAACTGATATGGCTGTATATGAAAAGTAATATATGTAATAATTTTACATTTATTTGGGAATTTTATCCCATTTTTTCTTTATTCAACATTAAAGGTCCTATCAGACTCTCAAAATAGTCAACCTATAGTTGATTTTGTCCACCAAAATCAAGTTAGAATCCATTGTATTCCACATTAAAAAGCATATAATGAGGGTATAAAAACGAAAACCGAGGAGGCTTTCATGAAAGAAATCAACCTTGCACGTATATTGACTCAAAAAAGGAAGGAAAAAGGACTTACACAGGATGATCTTGCTAGTTATGTTGGCGTTTCAAAGGCATCCGTCTCCAAATGGGAAACAGGCCAGAGCTTTCCCGACATATTACTCCTTCCTATTTTAGCCACTTACTTTAACATCACCATAGATGAACTCATTGGCTATTCACCTCAACTAGATCACAATAGCATTGAGCGACTGTATACCGAGTTCACAGAAAAATTTGTAACAGAACCCTTTGATAATGTTATTTCAGAAATTGAACAATCCATCAGAAAGTATTATGCATGTATGCTCTTAATTTATAAAATGGCAATACTCCTAACGAATCACTTTATGCTCGCATCCTCACCTGAGCATCAATCGGAAGTCCTCAAGAAAATTGAAGCACTATGTGAGCGCATAAAACTGGAATCAGATGACCTTAAGCTAGTCAACAGCGCCAACTCTCTACAAGCTGCCATCTACCTAATTCAGCAGGAGCCACTAAAGGTCATTGAAAATCTAGAAGGCATTTTAAATCCAACCTCTAGCGATGAGCCAATACTCGCAAGCGCCTACCAGTTACTTGGGAAAACTGATAAGGCAATTGAGATTTTACAGGCAGGTCAGTACAACTATCTGATGAAGCTCATCGGCATTTTACCATCTTACGCTTTAGCCTGCATAGGCGATCCAATGCGTTTTAATGAAGTCGTTGAGAGATCACTAGGACTAATAGCGATCTTTGAAATAGCCGCACTCAATCCTGGTATCGCCGTTCAGACACATCTTGCCTTTGCACAGGGCTATATGCAGATGGGCAACAAAGAGTATGCGCTTGACCAACTTGAGAAATACACTGAGCTCTGCACGCATAAACTCTTCCCTATCAGGATTAAAGGAGATGCTTACTTTAATCAAATAGAGGCATGGTTTGAAGAAATTGAGGTCAGAACACAAGCACCTCGCTCAGAAAAAGTGATTGGGATGAGTATGATTCAAGGGCTTGAAGCAAATCCATTCTTCGCAGCAATAAGTGAAGAGCCAAGGTTTAAAAGCTATCTTGAACAGCTTAAAAACTTTTATAGGACACTATAGACACTTATCACATTCCGTGTTTAAAACATGCTTAACACATGAGCATACAAAGAATATAATCAGCAAAGCTTACAACATGAAGAGCGTACAACGTGTAGCGCATAAACCATTTAACGCATAAAACATTTGCATAATCTCTATTCAATAATCTTAACACATATAATAATTCAATTTGGAGGAACCTGATGAACGAAATCAGTCAATTAAAAGAGTATTTACCATTTTTAATCCCTGTTGTTATCCTTGAGCTAGCACTTGCGATTACAGCTCTTGTACACGTCTTAAAGCATCCGAATTATAAATTCGGTAATAAAATCCTATGGATCATCGTCGTCCTTTTCGTCCAAATCATCGGTCCTGTGGTGTACTTCCTATTTGGTAGAGGTGATGAATAATGCTCGCCCTCGAAATTCAACAGCTTCATAAATCATTTGGTAGCAATAAGGTCATAGACGGATTAAACCTTGTCGTTCCTGAAAACAGCATTTATGGGCTTCTTGGACAGAACGGCGCTGGAAAAACCACTACCATGAAGATGACCTTGGGAAATACTTTTATCGACCGTGGAACGATAAAAGTATTTGGTGAAAACGTTCATTATGGTCAGACGCCAACCAACCAGCACATCGGTTTTTTACCTGATGTCCCAGAGTTTTATGGCTATATGAAGCCACAGGAGTATCTAGAGCTTTGTGGTAGGATCACAGGCATTCCTGAACCACTATTAAAACCGCGTATTCAAGAGCTTCTTGCTTTAGTTGGACTTGAAAATGCGAAAAAGAGAATTGGGGGCTATTCTAGAGGCATGAAGCAACGCCTTGGCATCGCTCAAGCGATGATCAATGAACCTAAGCTGCTCATCTGCGATGAACCAACCTCTGCGCTCGATCCTATCGGGAGAAAGGAAATCCTAGATATCCTTCTTAAACTGAAAGGCAAGACAACGGTTATTTTTTCCACCCATATTTTATCCGATGTAGAACGCATCTGTGATCACATTGGTGTATTAAGTGGTGGAAAGCTCGCACTAGAGGGCAACCTATCTGAAATCAAGGAAAATGGCCGGACCGATATTATCGAAATTGAGTTTACCTCTAAAGAGCAGCTCAGTCAATTCCGTGAACTCGATGCGACAAAGGCTTACTTTTCATCCGATAACACTTCAAAGCTTTCTGTAGAAGGTAGTCGCCTTTATATCGAGACTGAATCCGTGAAAAGCACACAGCTACATGTACTGAAGATTCTCGCTGAAGCTGAGCTCGTACCCAACCGGATAGAGCTTTTAGAACCGACGCTTGAGAATCTCTTCATGGAGGTGGTGAAATGAGACCTTATATCGCATTTGTAAAAAAGGAGTGGTTAGAAGCGCTTCGCACCTATAAGGTGTTCATCTTTGCAGTCGTTTTTGCACTATTGGGAATTATGAATCCCATCACTGCCAAGGTGACGCCGCAGCTACTTGAGACGTTTATGCCCGAAGGGATGCAGATTACTTTACCTGAACCCACCGCTCTGGATTCTTGGGCACAGTTTTATAAAAACGTTGGTCAGATGGGGCTCATCGTGCTCGTCATCCTATTCAGCACGTTGATTTCACATGAAATTACCAAAGGAACTCTCATAAATATCCTTACAAAGGGGCTAAAGAGAAGCACCGTCATCTATGGCAAACTCACACTTTCTATCCTACTTTGGACGGCAAGCTTTGTGCTTTGCTTTGGTTTAACAGACATCTATACGCGCTATTTCTGGGATGTTAGCATTTTACATCACGCCTATTTTGCAGGGGGTTGTCTATGGCTGTTTGGTGTCTTTTTAATCAGTGTGACCCTTCTTGGTGGTATCCTGTTTAGCAACAGCTACGGCAGCCTCTTGACGACTTTACTCGTCTTTATCGTCTTGATGATCTTGGGGATTTTTGAACCAATCGCAAAGTTTAATCCCACATGGCTTGCAACACAAAACTTGAATCTCGTTCAAGGTAATTTATCACCTGATCGACTCATACCTGCAATCCTTAGTACCATTATGGTCATCGTGCTCTTAAATGTCATTTCGGTCATTGCCTTTAATCGAAAGGCGATTTAATAGTATCTGCAATATTTCAAACTCGTCTTAAAGATAAAAAAATCCTATAGAGTATTCGTCGGCAGTTGCCTGTATATAACGAAGCCTTTATAGGATTACTTTTTTAGATTTACTTTTTTAGATTTACTTTTAAATCTTCTTATGTTGCCATTTGCCTTTTCCAAACCAGATCGCCATAATCGCCGCCTCTGCTGCAACTGAGATGCCAATTGCGAGCCAAACACCGTCAGATCCAAGAGGGATTAGGGTTGTAAGTAGGATGGCAAGTGGAATTTTTACTGCCCAGTTGCCCACAAGCGATGCCAGCATTGGCGGGAAGGTATCCCCTGCGCCTGAAAAAGCCGATCCAAATACCGTGTTGATGATGGCGAATAGGACACCTGTATAGGTGATTCTAAGGTAATTGACACCAATTCGGATGACTTCAGGATCATCGACGAAAAATCGCATGAAGCTGTGTGGGAAGATATAAAAAGGTATTGAGAACACAATCATATTGAGTGTCGCCAGCAGAACCCCTTGTTTAACTAGACGTTTTGCCTTTGGAAGATCTGATTGTCCTAGACTTTGCCCCACCATAACCGAAAGTGCCGTGCCTAGACCTGCAAGAAAGATAAATACAAAATTAAAGAATCGACCGCCGACACCAAAGGCCGCACCTGCTGCCACCCCTTGCGCTAGCACCAATCGATACATAATCAAGCCAGTAAATGGACGAGTAATCATTTGCATCACAGCAAATCCTCCAATTTTCACGATGCGGATGACCATACTGATCTCGAGCTTAAGATGTGAAAATAAAACCTCTAGTCTCCCCTCAAATACATTCTTAAAAGTAAGGCGCGTCATGAGCATGAAAGCCACAACCTCAGAGAGTACCGTTGCGATTGCCGCACCTCCAATTCCTTGATGCAAGATATTAATGAACAAGTAATCTAAAACAATATTACATAGGTTTGCAGCTATAAAAATTTTAACTGGATTTTTAGTATCCCCTGTAGCCTGAACGATGGACCTCGAGGTGGCATTGTAGAAGAAAAAAGGCAAGCCCATTAACCCTATCCCGACGTAGGTTCTTGCCATGTCGAGCACTGAAGCGTCTGCATCTCCAAAGATCCAGAGGAGGCCGTCTAAGCCTAAAAAACTACCTACAGTGACGACCGCACCGATGAGGATTGACAGAATCAGCCCCGTTGACGCGATGGTCTGTATCATCCCTTTGTCCTCGGCCCCTGAGTATCTGGCCACCAAGGCAACCACACCTGCTGCTACGACGGTAGGTAGAACCTGGATAACACCTAAAAGTGACGTCCCAGTTCCTGCTGCAGCTGCCTCTGTACTGCCCAGCCTTGCTATAAACCACATATCCGTTATCACTAATACCGTATGTAACGCTTGTCCTAACATAACCGGCCATGCCAGTTTCCAAATTAACGCTATGGTTTTAGCGTCTAGTCCTATTCCTCTTATTAACTTATGATGTTTGTCTGTAGACGCCATAGTTCCCCCAATATTGATGTTGAATATTTAAATAAAAATCTTTAGGTATCGAGCTTTCAGGTTTTACCACAAGCGAGATTGTGGCTAAATAAAAAAAGTCAGCTTGTATATTATTCGATACATAACTGACTTTTCCTTTATTTATATTTAGTGTTACGAAACTTTAATTTTTACAAGCGCAATAAGCACAAATCGATATAATCTTAAGGTGAGACATATAAATCTCTTATAGCTCATCGATTAACGAAGCCATGATAAAATCATTTCTCGATAGCCCATGGATTTTATGTGTCATCAAGTAGACAACCACACGACCCCATCCCAGCTCGATATCAGGATGATGCCCCTGCTCCTCTGCGATGGCACCAACTTTATCGACAAATTCAAGTGCCGATTTAAAATCCTTAAATTTATAATGTTTTTCAAGTTTCGTTTCTTCTATTACTTCCCAGCCTTCTGATAGCTCGGATTTCAGTGTTTTAAGCTCTTCCCCTACGATCGGTGGCGTTCCCAGAGAACAGGGGATACATCTTTCTTGACTCAATCCAGACATAACGACCTCCTTTGTATTACTTATACCCCTTTTTTCAGGAAAGCATTGGCATAAATTTCTGAAGATCGCGTCATCTCTTTAGCAAAGTCGGACATGTATTTTCGATTGCAAAATGCTGTAATCGTGCTATCGAAGTCATAATCAGGCTTGCCCGACTGTTTAAGGTGCATCTCTCTAAGCTCTGTCTCAGTTAATCTTCTATAGTGATTCTCATGTACAATGTATTCCGCTTTAAAGCGATTTTGCTTTTGTCTGTTCTTCTGACCTTCAGTAGGATAGCCAATTACCAGCATAGCGATAGGGACGACAAATTCATCAAGCTTAAGAAGCGCACGATGGGTTTCGACATTTTCAAGTATATCCCCAATATAGCATGACCCCAGGCCAAATGACTCTGCTGCAACCACTATGTTTTGAGCTGCAATCACAGCATCCTGTATCGCTAGGAAAAGATCCCCCATTCCTGGTTCTCTCGCTTCTACCCCTGCTGCATGATAAGCGTCAAGCCATCTTCTCGTATCCGCTAAAAAGATAAGAACAATCGGCGCTTTAGCGATAAAGGGTTGATGATCACAGGTTTCAGCCAATTGATCCTTTAACCCCTGATCCGTTACGTCTATGATACTATAAAGCATCTGATTGCCTGCAGTTGGTGCCTGAAAGCCCGCATTAAAGAGCGCTTGTTTAATCTCTCTGGGAACTTGTTTTTCTTCAAATTGTCTGGTTGATTTTCTAGCAACTAAAGATTCATAAATGGTATTCATAAACGCCTCTTTCTCATATATAACTATATAATAAACTTAGAAATCTCTCGATCCAGCTCTCCTGCAATTTGGCTTAACTCTTGTGCCGCCTTTGCAACCTCTTCAACTGCATAGGTTTGTTGCTCCATAGATGCGGTTACTTCTTCTGAAGCTGCTGCGGTTTCTTCTGAAACGGCAGAGATATTTTCAATACTGCTGACGATTCTTTCCTTATCGGTGTTGACTTCTTTTACAGCACCACCGATGGATTCAATGTTGCTAGAAATCGTTTGATAAGCGGTCTTAATCGTTGCAAATGCTCCAATTACCTTTTGTACCGCTTCATTTTGCTTATTTGAGATTGCCTTAAGTGTCGCCATACTGTCTACTGATTTTGTACTGTCTTGCTGGATGTCTCCAACGATCTTACGAACATTTTCAGTCGCTTTTGCAGATTGCTCTGCTAGCTTTCGAATTTCCTCAGCAACGACCGCAAATCCACGACCGTGTTCACCTGCACGTGCAGCTTCAATAGAAGCATTTAATGCTAATAAATTGGTTTGAACCGAAATATCAGAAATACTGTCAAGTATCGATCCAATTTCTTGCGTTCTTAAATTGAGTTCGTTGATGCTCATTTCGATTTCATAATTCGCCTTTTGAGATTCATCGTTGCGTTTACCAAGCTCCTGTACAGACTCAATACCTTCATTATAAGCCCTACCTGTAGTTTCTGCAGAATTGACCATATCCTGAGTGTATTGATTTAGGTAACCAAACTTATCCGAAAGCGCTTGAGCAATCACTGAGCTTTGCTCTGCATCGGATGCCTGATCTTGCGCGCCTTTTGCGATGTCTTCTACGGTTTTTGCTACTTCCGTAGCTGAAGCACTTACCTCTTCACTTGTGGCAGCAAGATTTTGCGACGAGTTGGTCAAGTGATTTGACACGTTTTGGATGTTACCAACCAGTTTCGATAAATCCTCTAAAGTTTCATCAAAATACTGACTGAGTAATCCCGTTTCATCCTTAGAATTAATATTTGAATGCTCACTTAAATTGCCAGTTCTCGCCTTACTCATAGAAGCAACTAGCTTGCGAATACGGTTGTTGAAGGCACGTGTTAACAAGAAAATTATCACTACAGCCACTAAAATTGCAATCAATGACTCTATTGCATTTACGATTATAATTGAAATAATACTTTTGTTAATCTCATCATAATAAAAAGTTGAAACAATTGACCAGTTGACAGCTGTCATTCTAATAATTGAGGCATATTTTTTCTTTGTAACCCCATTTTCTTCAAAATTATACTCGACTGAATTCACGTTTGTGGTTTTAAGTGCCTCAACTATTTGAGTCGTTGTAAGCTCTGTGCCGATCTTATCTGGATTAACATGTGCCATGATAACGTTATTACCATCGACGATGATTGGATACCCTCTTTCACCGATTCGGATCGCTTCTGTTTGTTGGTTCAATGTTTCAAGTGAAATATCTGCAGCCAATACACCGACAAATTTACCACCTGCATCGTAGACTGGTTCACAAGCGGTTACGACCATTTTTCCAACAGTATCGTCGAAATAAGGATCTGTCCACATGAACTCCCCTTTTTCCTTTGCGGCTATGTACCAATCTCTCGTTCTTGGATCATAGTCACCCAAATCGTCATCTGGCTTCATGATCATCCGCTTATCTTCTGTACCCAGATAGAGAAATAGTATGTCTGGGTTTGCTTTTACAACAGAATCTAAAATTCCTAATAACTTTGACTCTGCAGTTGCATCTGACATTATTTTTTTTGAAAATTCCTGCTGAGAAATTGAACGAATTAATGTCTCGTAGCCCTTTAAATAGTTTTCAACCGATGTACTTATTTGTTGTCCAAGATAATCGACTGAGCTTTTCTTGTCCTTTGTAAAAACCGTGCCCACGACAATTGTAGTCCCCAAACCTACAGCAATCTGTGTCAACACAATAATGACGATGAAAATTAGGATAAAGGTCTTCCTAATACTCCGTTTAACTTTGATTTTCTCCATAATAACCTCCCACATGGTTCCCGATAAACGATTCCCCAACCAATGCTTACCGTCGCAATATTATATTATCACAACTAACGACAGTAAGTATACTTTCTTTACCGAAAATAAACGCAAAAACACACCTCAACATATCTGTATGTGAGGTGTGCGCTTAATACTTTCAATCCTATTTTAGCATATCGATAATCAGATAACTGATACTAGCTGTTAATGTCGATAAAGTGGTTCCCCAAAGAAGACCATTTAATTAAAAATAATCAGGTGGAGTATGCCACGAATGATGATACCTACTACTGCAGCCAATATTGCGGGCTTTGCAACCTTTGCTACTCTAGGCCCTGTCGCCACGAGTACGGCTAGGCCAACAGGATCAAGCGGATTTAAGGTGAAGCCTGCTACACGATTGAGTTCTTGAGCGGTCATAAGGCCTTGCTTCATAAGGTCTAGAATAATCGCCATCATGGCAGTACCACCTGCGATAAACTTCGTCACAATAGGAAGTACAGCGACACTAGGTATCCCAATAGCGGTGAGAACAGGCGATAAAATCGTCTCTAAAATGCCAATAACACCCGCTGTTTTTAAAACATTGACTAAAAATACAGCTATGATTAAAGGTGGGATGGATTTTAGAACGATGGCAAGTCCCGATTCGCCACCATCAAATAAAAGTGCGATGATACTCTTCTTTTTATGCGTTGCTTCTAGAGCTTCGAGTTTTTTTTCAGAGTCGTCCTTATTTAAATGGTGCGTTTCTATGCTGTTTTTGTCACTTTGCTTTGCTTCTTTTCCCTTTAAAAGTTTATATGCGATTAAGCTGGCGATTAATCCGCCTACTAACGAAGTTGCAATACCCACAGGAAGATTCAATCCAACCGATGTCAAAGGAAATACTGCATTTGCTTGTGCCATAACTAAAATTGCAGCCAAGGTCGCTGCCAAAGAAGCATCACTTATGGTATCATCTTGATCGATGATTTTAAGCGTAGCCACAGGTGCCGCAAAACTGATAAAAAGAATTTGGAGGATTGCAAAAACACCTAAACCTGGTAGACCAAATAGGAGCATTAATGGCGCTACCCCTTTTGCAATCCAGCTCAATATGTTTTTCTTGTCTAGCACGTTCATGATCGCCATCATTATAACCATTATCGGTAAAATGGTATAAAGAGAAAGCTCAACTCCGACCTTTCCCGACTCTAGCATCATTTGAATCACTTTTTCCATAATCAAACCTTTCATTAATCGAGCATAATTTAAAAATATTAGTTTGATTATAAACTAATTTTGTGTAAGATGCTAGATGAAAAAAGCCCACTTGAAAGTGGACTTTTTTAGACTGTCGAATCTGGTTGAACTTTAAAAATTGGATGGCTACTATTCAATCATGATCATCTTAGACGTTTCAAGTTTGTTACGCTTTGGAATTTCAATCTTCAACACACCATCTTCAAGCTTTGCCTTGATGCCTTCTGCATCTGCATCTTTTAAGAAGATATTGCGCGACATAGAACTGATACGTCTTTCTCTATGGATGTAGTTTTTATTGGTTTCTTCTTTATTTTCTTCTTTATTAACCGAGATATTAAGTTTTCCGTCATCTAAAGATAAACTTATTTCCTCTTTTTGAACACCTGGTATTTCTGCTTCCACTAGATATGCCTGCTCGCTATCTTGGACGTCAATTTTAAAAGTATCTGCGACGAGGCTTCTTCTCATTGGCCAAGTGTCTGAAAAAAAGTCATCAATCATATTCTGAAAATCATCAAAACCAACACCCATTAAATCGTTACGTCTTTTGTTGAATGGTATTAATCCTGCCATGCTTAACAACTCCTTTCATAAAAAATAGATGTGAATTTATGTTTTGTTAGCACTCTATATTGACGAGTGCTAATCTTAATCTATATATACACCTTTTTGTTTTTACTGTCAATGCACTTTAAAATTTTTTTACAATTTTAAAAAACCGTTAAAAAACTCAGCGACAGATGCCTGTGCATCATCACTGAGTTTTTTTGTCATTACATTTAACTATTTAGGAATTTTAATTGTTTTACCGTCTTTTTTCCATTGTTTAAACTCAGCCGCAGCAGTAAAGATAACGTCTGTTGAAGAGTTAAGTGCGGTTTCACATGAATCTTGTAAAACACCTACGATAAAGCCTACACCAACTACTTGCATTGCAATATCATTTGAGATCCCAAATAAACTACATGCTAATGGGATTAGTAAAAGCGAACCACCTGCTACACCAGAAGCACCGCAAGCGCTTACTGCAGCAAGTACACTTAAAATAAGCGCAGTTGCTAAATCTACTTCGATACCAAGTGTATGAACTGCTGCAAGTGAAAGCACTGAAATGGTAATTGCAGCACCTGCCATATTAATCGTTGCACCTAAAGGAATCGAAACTGAATAATTGTCTTTGTCTAGTCCAAGTTCTTCACAAAGCTCCATGTTCACTGGAATATTGGCTGCAGAGCTTCTTGTAAAGAATGCAGTTAACCCAGAAACTCTAATACTCTTGAGGACTAGCGGATAAGGATTTTGCTTAATCTGTGTATATACGATGATTGGATTCACCACAAATGCAACAAACAGCATACATCCAACGAGTACGACAAGTAGTTGACCATAGCTCATTAAAGATTCAATACCACTAGTTGCAATTGAATCAAATACAAGGCCCATAATACCAAGTGGTGCAAAGTTGATGATAAATCTTACGACGTTAGAAAGTGCATCCGCAACATTGCTAATCATCAGTTTGGTTGTATCTGCAGCACTTCTAAGCATAAAGCCAAGTAGCGCAGCCCAAGCTAGGATACCGATATAATTCGCATTAAATAATGCTTTTACCGGGTTGTCAACCACATTTAACAAAAGCGTTTTCAATACCTCCACAACACCACCCGGTGGGGAAATGCTGTCCACACCAGCTGCCATGGTTAAGCTTACCGGGAATGCAAAGCTTGCGATAACACCAATTAAGCTCGCTAAAAATGTACCTAGTAGATATAATCTAATAATCGATCCCATGTTAGATTGATGACCCGCTTTATGTTGTGCTATTGCACTCATAACCAAGAAGAACACCAACATCGGCGCAACGGCTTTAAGTGCCCCTACAAATAAAGAACCAAAAATCACAACAAAGGCTGCCTGTTTGGGAATCGCTACTGCGAGAAGTATACCGATGACAAGGCCAACGATAATACGCTTAACAATACTAAGCGCATTCCACTTTTTAAAAATTTCTTTCACTACCTACCTCCACTTTTCTCTCTCTCTAATGTTTAAAGTTTAACATTACAACCATTTTAACATAGGAGGTCGTAAAAGCAAGGTTATTTGTTACAAAATATTAATATAATTTAATTTATATATAAAAAAGTTTTTATGTGTTCGCGACCCGCATACGCACCGCATTATATAGCTGATTAAGCGCTTTCTCAAGTGTCGACTTCGGATATGTGATGTTCATTCTTTGAAAGCCTTCACCACCAACGCCAAACATCGTACCTGAATTTAACCAAAGTCCAGCTTTTTCAGCTATGAAGCTGTTAAGCTCTGCAGGTGTTAACCCAAGCGCACTAAAATCTAGCCATAATAGGTAGGTACCTTGTGGGCGGATTAATTTTACCTCAGGTAATTTTTCTTCTAAAAAACCTTCAATAAAGCGGATATTTTCAACAAGATATGCCTTTAATGCCTTGAGCCAAGACTCACCGTGCTCATATGCAGCCTGACAAGCTACAAATCCCATTACATTAGGATTGCCAAGGCCCATGCGAACCAATTCTTTTTTAAAGTTTTCTCGTATAACCTCATTCGCTATAAATATATTGGACTGCTGTAGACCTGCGAGGTTAAAGCTTTTGGATGGCGCTGTACAGGTAATAGTTCTGTTTAAATACTCTGGCTTTAAGTCAGAAAAAACAACATGCTTATTTCCAAAATCCTCATAGACAAAATCTGCATGAATTTCATCTGCTACCACGATAACATCGTGCTTCACACACAAATCGCCTAATTTCGTTAAATCCTCCTTTGACCATACCCTTCCTACTGGGTTATGTGGGTTACATAGAATGAACATTTTAACTTGATTCTCTACGATTTTACGTTCAAAATCTTCAAAATCTATTTGGTATGTGCCGTCTGTATATACAAGCGGATTGACCACAAGATTTCTTTGATTGGTAAGGATGGATTCTGCAAATGGATGATAAACCGGCTGCTGTACGATGATGCTATCACCGACCTCAGTCAGCGTACGAATGGCTACGCAGATGGCGTTAACGATACTTGGTGTCATAACGAGCCATTCCTTTTGAGGCGTCCATTGATGATGTTTGATCATCCAATTTTGAACTGCATTAAAGTAACTCTCAGAAATGGCATCCGTATAGCCAAAGATACCGTGCTCTGAACGCTCTTTCATCGCATCTATGACTTCCTTTGGTGCTTTGAAGTCCATATCTGCAACCCAAAGTGGGATTAAGTTAGATGGTTTCCCCATTTTTGCAGCGGCATCGTATTTAACCGAGTTTGTGTTGTGACGATTGATGACCTCATTAAAATCTAAATTGGACTTACTATTCATATAACCTCCCAGTTTAAAGTATAACTATTCCATATCGAATCTTACGAAAACGACGCACTAACCTATTTCCAATTTCTTTAAAACTATAGTATCATAGATAAAAGAAGTGATACAAATAATCTTTAATATAAGGAGTCCTCCATGTTTATAAAGCAAACCCTTGAAGAAAAGGAACGTTCTATTCGAACGGATTATCCTGAAAAGTGCCGCCTTACAGGTAAAAATGCAGCGGTGATAAAAAAGATACAAGCCGTCGTTGGCAATACCAAGTCCAATCCTGAAAAGCTTGTTGGCGTGGAAGGCATTTGGGCATGTAGTCAACTGATTAAATACGATGTTAAGGTAAAAGCGTTGCTACTTGACCTCGACAGTATCACAACCAACGACGCCTATCAAATTATGCTTTCTCTTTGTGAAATGGCGGAAGAAATCCACATCGTATCGACGACGACCTTTAAGAAAATTGCTGAGGTTGGTACCTCTGCAGGTATCTTTGCACTAGCAAAATTTCCACAGACCTTTTTACACAATCTCAGCCCTAAGAAGCATGAAGTCATCGTCGTATTAGATGGCCTAGAAATACCAGGCAATATAGGAACGATCATCCGTTCTAGCGATGGCACAGACACAAGCGCCATCTTCATTTGTAATAGAAAAACACGCGTAACCCATCCGAAAATCCTTAGAAGCAGCCAAGGCTCATGCTTTAAAGTACCTATAGTTGAAGATGAAACCGCAAACATCATCGAATGGCTTACTAAAAACAACTATAAAATCATCTTAACCGATACGGACGCAGATAAGTTCTACTACGAACAAAACTATAACGGTAGAATCGCCATCGTTATGGGTAGCGAGCGCTATGGTATATCAAGGGATTGGTATGATGTGAATATTAAGACTGATCTAGTAAAAATCCCGATGTATGGGGATTGTGATTCTCTTAATGTGGGCATCGCCGCAACCCTTATGCTCTACGAGGCTGCCATCTATAGAAGTGGCGCAAGAAAGTAACTACAGGCTTCATTTATGCTTTTACATTATTAATATAGGCGGTGATTCAATTAGACTCTGATTCTGTCTTTCAAACTGTTTTTGATAAAGCACCTTCATTAACTGCGATACTCACACCAGAGGGTGAAATTTATGCGGTAAACCAATCCTTTATTGCACTAAGTGGCTCTGAACGCGATGATCTTATTAATAATCCCTACTGGGATTTACCCTGCTGGATTCATTCTGATGAAATGCAAAATAGAATTTTATTTGCAATAGAAGAAGCCGCAATTACCTCACAAACTGTTCGATTTGAAGCGCAATATAAAGATTTGAATGGGACCATTAATGATTTAGATTTGAAAATAAAGCCTGTATTTAACTCTGCAGATATAGATCAGATTGAATACTATATTGCTTATGGCTATAACGTTACAGAGCTCGTCAAAGTAAGGCGTGCGCTTTCAAATCAGTAACGGCATCTTACAGCGCTATTTAACCATTCGAAGGACGGCTTTTTATTCAACATCCTACCAGAGAGTCTCAAAATGAACGATTGGGTAGATAAAAATGCACTGATTAACGATAGCATTCGTTACCTTAAAATTGTCGATTTCAACTCTGCACTTGAACAGATCATCGGCATTACGGCTGACTATCAATTAAAGCCTACACGGTTTAATGAGCTACTTCATATTTCGGATGCATTATATCAAACATGTGTCACTGCAATAGTTGAAGCCGGAGACTATCAATTTGAACATCAATTTACAAATGAAAATGGCGTGAAAAAAATTCTTGAAATTACACTCTCAATAATCAAAAATGAGAACCTGTATTATGGTTTTTTTGCGGTTATTCGCGACCTGACCATACAAAAAATATACGAGGCCGAGTTGGAGTTTTTCGCAAATAATGACCCCCTCACCGGCCTTCGAAATAGACGCTATTACTTCTCTTTTTTAGATAAAGTCTTTGAAAATGTGACGCAATTAGGCTATATTTGTATGTTTGATCTAGACCACTTTAAAAATATAAACGACACCTATGGTCACGATATGGGAGATGAAGTCCTTAGGAAAATCTCAGAGGTAGCTAAATCACATTTTATCCCCTACGCTGAAATATGTAGGTACGGTGGTGAAGAGTTTCTCATATATCTTTCTCTTTCCGATACCGATTTGGTTATCCAGCTGCTAGACTCGTTTAGACAAAGGATATCTGAAATTGAATTTATACCTGAAGGTCAATCGCCATTTGGTATAACCGTAAGTATTGGGATTGCATCCTGCAAAAACGCATCACAACTAAATTTGGTGATTTCCAAAGCGGATAAAGCCCTGTATCAATCTAAGAATAACGGGAGAAATCGCGTTACGGTCTATGAAGGCTAATCCTCACTAAAAATCAACTTTAATCGCTTCTGTCGACAGTTGATTGTTCCACATTTCATCTTCGCAAATATAAACTGTTCGGTAGCTGCTACCGTCAGTTTTTACATACTCAATCAAATAAACCTGACCAGACGCCACCTTTGTAGGATAGTTGTCATATGGTAGCACCTCTCCCGTTTTACGATATCCTTTAAACGTCTCATAGGCATCCTCAAGTCGCCAAAACTCCCTATAAGAAAAATCCTTAAATCCTGTCAAATCTTGCTTCCCAAAATAACCGGCATCATAGATCTGACCTTCTACCTCTTTTTGATCGATTCTGATGGGTTGAATGGCTTTCGCCAACCACGTTAAATCCTCTGAAACAATCTGACTGCTGTATAGTGACATGAGTTGTTTTCCCATACAATCAATCTGACCATTGTAGCTCATTGCATCCAGTCCAGTATGCACTGCACCATAAATGCCCATAATATCTTCATTATCAATCAGTGAAAGCTCTCTTAGGAAGTTCTCTACCATTTTATTTTCACGATAATTATCATCATTATGATCATAAAAATACTGACCCTGTGCCATTACAGCTAAGGTTGTTTTATAGGCTTCAGAGTCCTGTTGGCCTTGCGACTCAAGATAGCTCAAATAGCGATTGCCAATGGTTTGATATTGATGCCCTACATCCGTCCCATGAAAGATGGTTTCAGGGAGTTCGTCCTTAATTCTTTTATAGAAATTAATATAGTCCATGTTATGCGCTGCAGTCCCTCTGAATTCATCATAAATGGTCATAATAATTTCATCATCTGAAGCTTTCATCCATAAATTAAAATACTCAGCAGTATAATAAGGCATTTCTATGAACAAATGACGCATCCCTTGATTTTCATAAAACCCTTTCCAAATCTCAAACTCATGATCTAAGATGCGCTTTACACTATGCTCCTCACCATACAAGTAAATATGTCCCATGTATTCAGGCATTAGAAGTGATAGCTCTGAGTCTGTTGTTTCATTTACTTCTGTGTCCGTGGACGATTCTTCTGAATATGTATCCGTACCTTCAGATGTCTCGATATTCTGCTTCTCACACCCAGTTGCTATAGCAACGATGCACCAAATTAGTACGAAAAACAGGATTGAAAGCACCTTCGAATTTTTGCTGATCCAATGTCTCATCTTTACCTCTCTATCTCTCTTGCAATCTAAAGCTTGTTAGAAAATCGTCATGATATTGACTTGTATTGTTAATATATTGTCACCCTTAAATCACTATAGCATCCTATTATTGGAATTCTCTTAAAAAATAATTAAAAAGCGGCATTTGCCGCTTTTTCATTTGAGTGATCTATTAATTTTATTTGGTATCTGGATACCGCTCCTTTAAAAATCGAATGGTCTCTAAAATCAATTCTTTCAGTATGACTTGATCGATGTCTGCGAGCTTGTTCACATAGATACAGCCAACTCCCTTTTTGAACTTACCAAACTGCTCTAACAGGGCATCGTTCTTTGGGGTCTCCATGTACACATACAGTGAAATGGCTGCCTTCCTAGGTGAAAATCCCACAAGTGGCCAGTCCCCTTCCTGCTTGCTACGATCTGATTTATAGTGATAGCTTCCAAATCCGATAATGGATGGTCCCCACATCTTTGGTGTATATCCCGTTACCTCTTGGAAAAAGGTAAGCAGCTCAAAGGCGTCTTTCTTTTTCTGTTCTGTAGCTGCAAAGGCTTCGATAAAAGCGTTTACATCTGCATCCGTTTGTTTGGTTTTCAGTTCTGCCATCATTTCACCTCTCAATCAAAGGATAACATGAGTTTAATACTCAAATAAATCATTGCTCATATTAATAATAACTTTTTACCTAATCACAGCTAATCGTCTAAGCATAATACTGCGCCTGAGCATTCCAAAGTGCCGCATATACGCTTTCGTTCTTAAGCAGAAGCTCGTGTGCGCCACGCTCTTTAATCGTGCCGTTTTCAAACACCAAGATGTCTTGGCAAAAGCGACAGCTGCTCATACGGTGAGAAATATAGACGCTGGTTTTATCTGCCACCATTTCGTCAAAGCGTTCGTAGATTTCAGCTTCACTGAGTGGATCCAGTGCTGCAGTTGGCTCATCGAGGATGACAAATGGCGCATCCTTGTACAAGGCTCTTGCGATGGAAATTTTTTGACCTTGTCCACCACTGAGATCGATGGCATCTTCTGTGCCATTTTCTATAACCGTTTCTATCCCTTTATCCAGTGTGGATACAAAGGAGAGAACACCTGCTTTTTCAAGACACGCTGTCACCTTTTCAGCATCATAGTCTTTTCGAACGGCTATGTTCTCTGCTATCGAAGCAGAAAAGAGATAGAAGTCTTGAAAGACCACACCAAACAGTGACAGGTATTCTTCGTAGTTGTACTTACGAATATCGATGCCATTAAGGGTAATATACCCTTCAGTTGGGTCATATAATCTTACTAAAAGCTTGATAAAGGTTGTTTTACCCGCACCATTGCGTCCGACAACCGCCAATTTATTTTTGAGCGTAATCTTCGCATTTACGTGATGAAGCGTATCTTTATCGCTTCCGGGATATCTAAAACTCACATCGTGAAACTCGATTTCATAGATGTTATCCGTTCTCTTTTCTATCGGGAGTGTGCCTGTATAACGTTTGTTAACACGTTCGAGATAGTCGGCTAGGGGTAGAAGGTTCTTGGTCAAACGATTGACCTCACTCTCAGACCAAACGAGCTTTGAACTGGCTTGATGAAACTGTAGGAATGCACCTGCATATTGCGTTAAAGCACCGATGCTGATAGCACCTGTAACGACCTTCACCAGTACAAAAAGATAGGTTACGATAGAAAACAGTCCACTTTCTAACCCTTCTGATAAAATCCGTTTGCCACTGCTGATCCCCATAGACTCATAAAGTGGCATCGCCTCTTTGATGAACTTGTCCATATTTTTATCGATTAATTCCTGCATGCCATTGACGCGAATGGTTTTTCCGCTCTCAGTATCGTAAAGGACCTCGCCGATCCAATAACCGATTTGATTTTCAACAATATAGTGCTTTTCAGCGATAGCATCGTCAATTGCCTTAATTTTTATGGATTGATGCTTTGACATTTGAAGTCCTAAAAGCCAAGCTGTGATTAAGGTTATCCCTGTAACAATAGGGTTTGCCATGATCGCAAGAATGCCTGTCGATGTGTTTGGCACACTCAAACAAAATATAACGGAGAAAACAACTGCAGTAACTGCGCTTAATAAATACTTAAGCAGATCTTTGTAGGTGGTGACCAAATGTCCCAAACCACCGTTAAACTTTGCTGCTTCTTCTGCATTTCTAAGTGCTTTTAATGCTTCTGAGTCACTGATGACATCGTACTCAAGCTCCATCCCCTTCTTTCTTATGAGAATTTCAAGGTTGTTTTGAAGGCCTCTTTGACTTTGCTTGGTTTTATAGAGAATGATTGCATCTAAGCCTCCGATGATCAGGAGTGTAGCGATCATAATGCCCGCATAGTAGCCTGCGCGGTTATAGTCAGTGGTTAGGAGTCGATCGATGACTTGCGCAGTGAAAACCAAAGCGACATAGGGGAGTGCGGTGGTTAAGACCGCATCGATCAAATTAAGTGGAATCAAATCCCGGTCGATTTGCTTAACGACTTTAAGGAGTCTAAAGCCTGCTTTATGTGTGTTTTTAAAGGACTGCCAACGGTTCATATGCACTCACCTCCCTATTGGATTCGAATTCTTCTTTATAGTATTGCGCTTGTATGTTAAACATTTGTGCGTAATCACCTGAGAGTGAAATTAAGTCCTCATGTGTCCCTATTTCTGTCAGCTGTCCTGACTTCATAAAGCAGACGCGATCACAGAAACGCGTACTGCTGAGACGATGTGAAATAAACAAACTGGTTTTGTCCAACGAAAAGGTGCTGTAGGTTTCGTACATTTCACTTTCTGCGATGGGGTCAAGTGCTGCAGTCGGCTCATCAAGTATCAATATCGGTGCGTCTTGATAAAGTGCTCTTGCAAGCATCAGCTTTTGCGTTTCACCACCAGAAAGAAGCACGCCATTTTCTGAAAGGTGGTGTGTCATATCGGCATCTATGCCACTGGAAAGCGAAGCAATTTTTTCCCATAAGCCTGCTTTTTTTAGGCTTTCGACGACCTTCTCGCGATCGGGCTCTAATGAACAGGAAACGTTTTGTGCCACGGTTGCCGCATAGATTTTTAGATCTTGGAACACCACCGAAAACGCCTTGTAGTACTGTTCACGACTGATTTGTGTCATGTCGATGCCATCGATGGTAATCCTACCTCTCGTCGGTGCGTAAAGCCCTGAAATCAGTTTAACAAGTGTGGTTTTTCCTGCGCCATTTGCGCCGACCAATGCGACCTTTTCACCAGGACGTATGGTTAGGTTGATGTCTGTCAGGACATCTTGTTCGGCCCCATCATAACGGAATGAGACGTTTTCAAGCTTAATCTCGTGCTGCCCCTTTTCAAGTGATAGTTGTGTGATGCTGTTTTCAGGCTCATTGCCGTATGCTAGGAAGTCACGATACTGAGAAACGGTATAGGCATTGGCTGCGATTTGCTGTACCGCTACGAAAAGCTGTTGCATCCAAGCGCTATAGCCTGCGACAACCCCTACCATCAAGAGCAGTTCACTGATACCGATTTGTCCGAGTGTCATTTGACGTATGAGAATAAAGTACACCGCACCGTCTCGAAGGGCATTGATGAGCAGGATGATAAGGTTCGTGCTGGTTTCTAATCTGAAGTATTTGCGGTACACATCTGCATAGGCTTTTGCAACGGCATTCAGCTTTTCACACAACCAGTCCTTCATCTGATAAAGGATAATATCGCCACGTGCATCGACGGTCATGGTCTCGTGAAAACTCTTTTTTCTGCGCATATATAGAACGTGCATGCTTTTGTACATCTTATTCCAATAGTTGCCTTGTATAAGACTTAGTGCACTAAAGACGATTGCAGTGACGAACATGAAGACGAAAAGCCATGGACTGATTTTGATAACGATTAAAGAGTAAAGTAAAAAACCTAAGACGTTGAGCACGACTTTGGGGAAGGCTGAGAGAAACGCTTCGATCCCATGTTCATTGCCGTGAAAGACGCATTCGTCTGCTGCCCTTACCTTTTCTTGACCTTCTTTGCGCTCAAGGGCTTCGAAGTTCATTTCTAAGATGTGACGACGCATAGGCGATGCCGTGGTGATTCTTCCTAAAAAGTAGTCCATCACTTGAACGTTACCGATATATGCGGTTGCTACTGACAGTCCCTTTAGTATGAGCACGTAGCCGATGATAAAAATAAAAATCGTCTCATGCGCTCGGTCACTTTGAAGCTGCGCCACTGCAAAGCTTGGAAATGCCATCGCGATAAATGGCGATGCCACGCCAAAGAGGATTGCTAATAGGTCGTGAAGGTGGTATTTTTTACCCACGCCATCGTGGTAAAGCTTGGTGGCATAAATGTAATTACTTATAACTGAGTATTTATGAGGATTTGATTGCTTTTTACGCTTTTGTTTACGATCATGCTTTTGTTTTGATGATTTTGAATCGGCTGCCATAGCTCACAGTTCCTTTCGATATGATTTCTGTTTTGAAGATAAAATATTATAATTGCGAAGTCTTACTTTTATGAAGTGAGTATAGCAAAAAAAGTGGTTCACCAACCACTTCTTGCACGAATTGTCGAAATACTGCACGAAATGCAGATCGCTGTTAATTAAAGACATACAATAGACATCATTTGTTTGGAATCATAATCTCTGTGGCAAAGACCCCTGGCTCTTGGTTAAGCGAAATATAGCCGTTCCACTTGTTGACCACTGCGGCGACGCGCTTGATCCCGAGACCATGGTTGCCTCTTTTAGTAGAGATAAAATGCTTTTGCTCGAAGTCCATTTCCTCTAAGGCTGCATTTTGAATCGATAGATAAAGCTGTTCTTTTTGCATCGCCAAATAGATTCTAACGAAGCGCTCTGACTTAGCCACTTTATCACAGCTTTCTATGGCATTGTCCAGTAGGTTGCCCAATATGGTACAAAGATCTACATCGCTGATGAACAGATCATCCGGTAAAAAAGCATCACAGGTAATTTGAATGTGCTTTTGCTCTGCCAATGTCAGCTTGCTGTTGATGATCGCATCTGCCATAACGTTGCCTGACTTCACATAGGTATCGACCTTTCTTAAGGCATCTTCTATCCCATCGAGATAGCCACGCGCGGTCTCCACTTGATTTTGATCCAGAGTCGCCTTAAGCACCTGTATGTGGTTGTGATAGTCATGTCGCCATCCCCTCATATTGAGATAGATGGCCTGAATCTCATGGTACTGTTGGCTGAGCATCTGTTCTCTCAGCTCCTTTGTGGTATGTAGGAAACCCTTCTCATAGCCGCGAAGTGTGGTTTCAAGCAGTGCAAAAACTAAAGTCGCTATGGCAATTAGAACAAAAGGCGACGTTACGAGTATCCTTAGATCGGCATAGATCAACAGTGCGTATACCAGCGTTACTGCACCAGCATTCCACACTCTAAGGTAGTTTCTATTATAGCTCAGCCCTAAGAAAAGGAGCTCAAGCATAAGGATAACGGCTACGGTCTCTGTGAGCCAACCCCCTGACTGTAAGGTTAAATTCATAAGTAAAAGCCAACCCCCATAGATGAATGGGCTAAGCCAGTTCTCCCCAAAAACTGTTTCTGAATAATAATATAAAAAGACCTCTGTGACGAAGAGGATGGCGAGTGTGCCCCAAATCGGCCAAGGCGTTAGTTGGCTTAGGAAGAAAAACGTCATGTTAACCAGTATGAACACGACGTTTTTAGCGGTGCCCTTGACGAGCCTTCCGCCTGCGAATATCCCATAGAGGTAGAGGAGCAGTAGTGTGAAATGGACGATCATAGATTTCTTCCCCTTCGATAATAGTCTAGATAACACTGGTTGACCTGAGCCCATTTGCCTCTAGCAATAGGAATCTCGTGGCCACCATCCATTAAAACAGTGGTCTTTGTGATTTTTGAGATGCGTTCAATGTTCACGAGATAGGAACGATGCGGCATGCAAAATCCACTGGCTGACAGCTCTGACTCAAACTGATTGATGCCCTTATTGATGGTGATTTGAGTCTTTAGGGTTACCACCTCTGTGTCGTGCTTGTGACTTTCTAGGTAGATGACATCAGATAAATACACCTTTTCAAAGGCGTCTTTGCCTTCTAACAGCAGGACGGCTTTGCTTTTTTCACTCATGGCGCACACGCGATCCAGTGCAGTAAAGAGCTTGGATTCGCTTGCAGGCTTTAATAGGTACGTCACCGCACCGACATCGTAGCCCTCAAAGACAAAATGCTCGTATCCCGTTATAAACAAGATGGGAATATGGGCATCGTTAAGCCGGATGGCTTTTGCAAGCGCCATACCATTCATGGCACCCATCTCAATATCGAGGATTAAACCATCAGCATCCGACCAATTTTCTATGTCAAAGAGCATGGCTTCTGCACTTGGATAGGTCATAAGCTTCAGTGGCTCTTTTCTAGCCTCGCTCCAAGCGGTGACCGTCCTTTCAGCCCATTCTCTTGCTGTTTTTTCGTCATCACATATGATTAGTTTCAAGGATTACCTCTCTTAATAGCTTGATAAAATCATTCTTTAGGCTCGGACACAAAGCAAAAGACCGACTCTGTCGATCGTGATGCGTCGTATGCAAAGCCCATTACAAGGATGTCTTTTAAATCCTCTGGTGATGCTACCTTCATCACTGCAGCCTGTCTCAAAAACTGCCCTCTCGCCATCTTTGAGAACGTTGCTACGTTGACGAGCTTGCCCTCACGTCTTTCTTTAAACTCTATTTTGATGACTTGTTTGTGTGGCTTCTGTTTGCTTTTACTATGTGAATTTCCCTCATTGAGCATTTCTAAATCCAGCAGCTGACTGTACTCCTCAGACGCTAGATCGATGATCCATTTGCAAGGATGTTTCACCATCGCGGCGGTTACTCTCTTTTTCCAGTACTGTGATAGTGACTGTTCTTCCAGAGTGATGGGATTATCAAGGTCTAAGCGATAGGGTCTAATCTGCTGCTTTGGCGTAACAAGACCATAGAGTGCTGAGCCAATGATGAGATGTGACGCCAGATATGACTTTTCACTTTCATCGAGCGCAGCATAGCTTAGATTTTTAAACACAAGCCCCTCAAACAGATCGATGGCCGCACCAGTTTCCTTAACTCTAAGTAGCTCATAAGCCGTTTGCGCCACCTTATCACTGACCTTATAAAAAGCTTTTAGTTCATCGACGCTAAGCTTTGAAAGCTGGGTCCTAAGGGTCGCTACAGGCTGTTTTGCCAGTATAAACGGCCCTTCAGCCTCAGCCGTCATCTGCGTTAATTTCATGGTTTTACTCGGACTGATATAAAATAGCATGCTGTTCCTTTCTAGTGCTTTAGGCTTGTTTTCAGCCTGTTTTGTTTATCTTTATTTTAAGAATAAATTGGCGACGCTTCTCACAACGTTAACCATCACATTCTTTGATTTCAAATCCACTGCCTCCACCATACAGAGCTCATGACAGCACAAACAATCGATACAGATGCTATAATCGATTTTCTTCGTCGCTCTATCGATGGCACTTACAGGACAGCTGTCCACGCAAGAGTTGCAGTTCACACATTTTTTAGTATTCACCACAGGGACAACCTTAAAAAAGTCAATGACCCCTTTTACGCCTGAGTTGTCCTTTGTGACGTTAGACACATAGCTTTTAGGCAGTTCGTAGTTGCGAAGCACCTCATAATCACCGATCACTTCGATCTCCTGAGGCTCCCAACAACCGATGCCCCTTTTGATGCTGGCTTTTAAGATGTCTACGCGTTCAGGCTTAATCCCCATCATCTCGATGGCGATGCGATCCAGCGCCAGTGGATCTTCAGAAATTAGCACCTTACCCGCTGGATAAGGCTTACCTGCCGTCGGCCCTTCTCCCTGCATAGAGACGATCCCATCCATGATGTGCAGTGGCATGTTGTGAATGGATTTATGAATATCTGCTAATACCTCTCCAAAAACCTCAGGATTCGGTGCATCGCGGTGATACTTCGCCTTTCTAAGACCTGGAATCGCGCCAAATAGGTTCTTTACTGCACCGGTGTAGATGCCCATGGCGTGCGTTTTCATCTTTGGCAGATTGATTACCACATCCATTTCCTCGATGGCCTTCGTGATAAAGAGCTCCTCTGTATAATTTTCATCTGACTGCTTTGACACGGGTCCAACCTCATCGAAATTGATTAAGGTGAACCCTTCCTCTTCAGCGATGCGCTCAATTCCCGCTACTGTAAAGCTCTTCTTCGTCGGTGCCATACCAGCGATTGCGCCCCCTGAGCTATCTCCCACATACACCTCTGCCCCAAGTTCCTTCACCAGTTGACCCACCGCTCTGACGAACTCAGGATGCGTCGTCGCAGCACGATCTGCCTTCTTTGGACCGATGAGGTTAATTTTAAGGAGTACCTTCGACCCTTCCTTTATATAGTTGGAAAGACCGCCCAAAGGGTTTAACCCTTCTAAAATCGCCAATTTTACACGGTCGTTTTCATAATCCGAACAATTTTTTACGATTACCTTACTCATCTCGTTACCCCCAATTATCTCGAAACCTTTTTCAATATATAACTCGCCAATTTTACAATGACCACACCACCAAAAATCAGCATGGCTAAATTCAGCGTCAACCATTTAATGCCAGTAAAGATCGGCGCAAGATAAAGTGCAATCCCTAGTGGGCTCGGATACGTCGCCATGGCAATTGAAACGGCGATGTTCTCTAGAAAGTCAAAAATCACTGCGATAAAAGGCAGAAAAATCAACCCTTTTCGCCACCCACCTTTTAAAACGATGCTCAACCCCGAAGTCAGCCATAGTCCATAGACGATGGGCCACAGGATGTCGAAGCGCACCTTAGCGATGATATACTCTTTTCTAGCCAGTTCACTGTAGTTAGAGATGAGCGCTTTTAAATCGGAAGCCGAATAAATGAATTGCGTATCCGGTGACGCTAAGTCACCTGTTGAAAGATCACTTCTCGTCGCTTCTCTCGGTAAAAAGACCAAAAGAAATAGGATAAAGAGCGCTGTTAAGGCTAAAAATATCCATTTGCTATTCAGTCGATCGATCAGAAGGTATATCTGGCTTTTTCTTTGCTTTTCTACAGGCATCTTAATCACCTCCCATAAGCTCATGATCCATAAACTCTGCAGAAGGAATGCCCAGTGCCCTTATTAACCTCGCCCAGTAGTTAACCTGTGCGGCGGTCGTTACGATGACGATGATTTCACGTTCATTGAAACTGGCTTTCACCTCTGACATAAAAGCATCGCTTATGACGACTGGTGTCTGCGTGATCATGCGTGTGTATCTTATGGCGAGCTTTTCCCTCTCAGAAAAAGTTGGAATCAAATCTAGGTCAATCGTGCCTTGAAGGCCTTGAAGCTCTTCAGCAGAAATCGAGTTGTGTTCATAGCCATTGCCGTTCATATCGATGCAAAATGGACAAGCTGACAGCAGCGATACCTGTATCCGAATCAGCTGTAAGGTCCTTGCGTCTAGCTCGCCCTTTCTTTTTCCATGTGCCACTAAGCCTTCCATTACACCGGAGCTGATGGCCGCTTTAGGATACCAAGCCAATAATCGAGGTGGCAATAAGTCTTTTCCCGTGACCCGCCTTGCGAAAAACAAGCCAATACGAATATAAAACGGTATTTTAGAAGGTGGATCGATATACGCTTTCATAGGGCACCTCGCAATCTGATTTAATTATATCACCATTCATTTAAAATCGTCTTAGAACTATAACCCATTCAAATCTTTATACTCAAGTATAGCCGCTAGAAAAGCTTTGCCATAGCTATCGTACTTCTTCTCACCAATCCCCTTTATGTCGAGAAATGCTTCCTTAGTGGTTGGCAGTTCACTTGCGAGATCGGTAAGTACAGAGTTGGCAAACACGACAAACAAAGGCACATTTTTTGACTGTGCGATGTCCGATCTTACTTTCGCTAAAGCGTCATATAGCTCAGGGTGTTTCGCAGCCGTATTGGCACGCTTTTTAGCCTTTTTATGTGTCTTAACCTCAAGACGTGTTTGTTTCATCACAATTTTTTCTTCACCTTTTAACACCGCTCTTGAAAGAGGACTAAGTCTCAATATAGGATACTCATCTGAAGTCATCATTATATAACCCTTTGAGATTAAGAACATGATTTGCTCTTTAACGATTTCAGCAGAGACCTCTTTCATGAGACCATAGGTAGAAAGTCTGTCGAAACCAAGCTCTCTTACCCTTTGCGATTTTGCACCTCTTAGGACGTCTACCACTAGGTTAATCCCAAAGCGTTGGTCCATGCGATAGATACACGACAGTATTTTTTGTGCATCCTCTGTACAATCGATCTCCTCTGATTCATCAAGACAATTGCTACAGCTACTACACGATTTAATTCCTTCGTATTCTCCAAAATAGCTCTGAATTTCACCTCTTAAACAATTGTTTGTATTGCAGTAATCGATCAGACTTTGTAGGTTCTCCATCTGTATGGTAAAACGCTCTCGATCGGTACTATTTTGTGTGATGAGCATCTTCTGCTTAACGATATCCGACGAATCGTACATCAGAATACAGTCGCTTTCAAGACCATCACGCCCTGCACGACCCGCTTCTTGATAATAAGCTTCCATGTTTTTCGGCATATTGTAATGGATGACAAATCTGACATCTGGTTTATCAATTCCCATACCAAAAGCATTTGTGGCAACAATTATACGTTTTTTATCAAGCATAAAGGCATCTTGAACGCTATTACGCTTTTCAGCCTCCATGCCACCGTGGTAAAAGCCTGCGTTTATCCCATCTTTTTTCAGTGCCTTCGCCACCTGCTCTACCGTCTTTCGAGTTGCACAGTAGATAATGCCCGTATAATCAGAGGGCACCTCTTTTAGCCAATCTAGCAAGTAGGCGTATTTCTTTGGTGGCTTCACAACACGATAGATGAGGTTTTCACGATCCACACCAGAGATGTATTGACCTGGTTGACGGAGTCTTAACAAATCGATGATGTCTCTTTTCACAGCGTGTGTGGCTGTTGCAGTAAAAGCTGCGATGACAGGTCTTTTCTTAAGATAAGTGACCCACTCAGAAATTACCTTATAGCTCGGTCTAAAATCGTGTCCCCATTGACTGATACAATGCGCCTCGTCTACGGCGATCAGGCTGATATCCAGCCCCTTTGATAGTTCGAAAAACTGACCGGTCATCAGTCCTTCTGGCGCGACATAGATCAGTTTATAGGCACCCTGTCTGATCGCCATCAACCTTTGATTTAGCTCTGGAAGAGACAGCGTACTGTTAATAAATGTCGCTGAAATCCCATTTTGATCTAAGGCTTCAACCTGATCCTTCATTAGAGCGATCAGCGGTGAGATGACGATTGTGATGCCCTCTAGCATCAATGCTGGAATTTGATAACAGATGGATTTACCACCACCTGTGGGCATAATTACAACTGTATCTTTATATTCTAAAATCGACTGTATGATCGCTTCTTGTTGATCTCGAAAGGATTCATAGCCGTAGTATTTTTTTAAGAGCTCGTGTTTTGTCATTTCTTCTCCATTTCTATCCCTTTAATGCTGAATTGATTTATAATCGTTAGTTTAAATCTATCTTGCATTTATAATCGTTAGTTTAAATCTATCTTGCATTTATAATCGTTAATGTAAGTCTATCTTACATTTATATCTCTATCTTATCCTAAATAACTGGAATATTCACTATTACTTTCATCTAAAGATGCAGTATAACAATTAATTTTACCATATTATGGATATTTTGTCTTTGTATCTGTATTATCTTTGATTAGCAGCAGCGATATGGGTATAGATAGGGATAGAAAATACTTAAGCTAGGAGGCAGACATGCAATATACAACCATCGATAAATTTGGAGCAAAACTGTCGAGAGTGGCATTTGGTGGCGTTATCGTTTCTGATGAAACGCAAGAGGATGCCAATAATTATGTGGCTGAAGCCTTCGATGCTGGCGTCAACTACTTCGACGTAGCACCTACTTATTCAAACGCTGAAGAACGCCTTGGACCTGCACAGTTAGGCAAAAGAAAGGATGTTTTTCTCGCTTGTAAAACAGAAGACAGAACCAGAGCAGGGTCTCAAGCCCTACTTGAAAAATCACTAAAGCTAGTGAACTACTCACCACTTAAACGCACTACGTTTTGAAGTGGGAGCTTCTTAGTCAATGCACCTAACGGTGCAAGTTTACCTAAGCTATTCCCGTCGTTCCGACGGTTCTGTAATTCAGTATATTTATAGATGCATTAATATCTCTATCGTGCTCTGTACCGCAGGATGGACAATTCCATTTTCTAATAGCGAGGTTTTTAACTTCGCTATTTTTATGTCCGCAAATATGACAAAGCTGGCTGGATGCATAGAACGTATCAATTTTGATGAGTTCTCGTCCATACCAGTTTGCTTTGTAAGATAGCATTTCGACAAACATCGACCATGATGCATCTGAAATGTGCTTCGCTAACTTGTGATTTTTGACCATATTTCTAACTTTTAGACTTTCCACTTTGATAACTTGGTTTTCGTTTACCAATTGTGTAGAGACTTTGTGTAAGAAATCTTTTCGAATGTTAGCAATTTTTTCATGTAGAAGCGCTATTTGTTTTTTGTTTTTATAGTAATTGTTGGAACCTTTTTCTTTTCGAGCTAACGACTTTTGCAAGAATGCCAACCTTTGTTCATGTTTTATTAAGGCTTTTGGAGATAAAATCTCATCTCCATTTGAAGTGACTGCGAACGTTTTAAGTCCAAGGTCTATGCCAATAGAGTTCATTCCCTTAGTCAATGGTTCGATGTTTGTCTCAACTAATATGGATGCGTAATATTTTCCACTGCTGGAGCGCTCAATAACGACCGATTTAATTACGGCATCATTTGGCGGTTGTCTATGAAGCTTTATTCTTATGGGTGTTTTCAGTTTAGGTATTTTGAGAAATATTGAATCAATTAGTCCAACGGTACCATTTTGATTGTTAGTTTTGAATTTTTGATTGTAGGTTTTCTTCTTGAATTTTGGAAAACCTTGGTCATTATTACCTTTTTTGATTTCTCTAAAGAAATTTTTATAAGCTGACTCCAGGTTGAGTTGAGCGTTGGCTAATGCCAAGGAATCAACCTCTTTAAGAAATGGGAACTGAGCATTATACTTAGCGGGAGTATTATTTAACGTTTCGCCATTTATTTTGTAATGCTCAATCTTATCATGAAGCATCGCATTATAAATAAAACGAACACAGCCAAAGGTTTTCGCAAAGTAGATTTTTTGTTCTTCAGTTGGATAGATTCGATAGCGAAAAGCCTTCTGTTTTAACATGTACACTCCTTTCTAAGAACGTTTGTTCTTTATTTACATTATACGATATTTTTACTTTTCATACTACTTCTAAAACAAAAAAAGAAGCAATTCATCCCACCACCTACGCTTCGCTTAGAGATGGGGGAATTCTTGCTATGTTTTGTTAAATCGATTGATATCTTCTATGCTGGCGTATAGACCACCACCTGCACCCGCAATTCGCATATCGATGAACGCCGCATTTTTAAGAACCCCATCGCTGACATCGTATGGGCTAGCTCTATGCTTAACGATCTTTTGGTAGTGATCAAATCCAGAAGCCTTCATACCAAGTGGTTCAAATAAATTGGCTTGAAGATAATCTTCATAGCTCAATCCTGTCAGTAGCTCAATTATATAGCCGAGAAGTAGGAACCACGAGACCGAATAGGCAAACTGTGTACCCGGTTTAAACTGTAGTGGTTGATCCTTAAAAATATTGCTTAATGCTTTTAATACATGATCCGCTCTAAGCACCTCATAAAAATCATAATCCAGCTCACTTGGCATCCAGAGCAAAAAAAAGAGCGTTTCAAACGCATTGAAACGCTACTTAAATACTGCCTCTGTTTGACTCCAAAATAAAGAATACTGATACGTATAAACTGGCTCATAGTCTTCATAACTCAGTTCAAAGATTTGAAGGATGTCATTACTAAAAAAGAATGCCGCATTCCTTTCGAAATCACCTTCAATGATGCTCTTTCTTTCAAACTCTCCAGTACTTAAATCAAACCATTCTATCCCATAAACGGTTTCCCCTTGATAGGAAGTACTGCCGATATAAAGAATCTCATTTCTAAGATCATTTCTTTGAAGCAAATGTAATTCCACATGATCTGCTACAAATGTATGCTGCAGTTTTACCTCAAAGGTGTTTGCATCACATATCAAAACCATCTTCCGATTTAGTCCACCTACATGAGGCACATCGATAAACTTAAAAATCACCATCGCCTCATCCGAATCGACATCAGTAAATGCACCATACTGAATAGAATCAAGTACAATTAATTGACTCAACTCATTATCCTTCATCATTTCAAGATAATCGTCTTGACTTCTATCCACCTGACTCAAAAGATTCGCCTCTAAATCGCTCAAATCATTCGTATCAGGCGTACATGCCGTTAAAACCAAACTAAGTAGAATCACACCCAAACCAAGCTTTATGTATTTCATCACCATCGTCTCCCTTCTAAATAAACGATCACAACTTCAAACTAATATCTCGCCTCTCACAGCACATTTCATCCTCAATATCTATTCTACTCTAAAACCCAACAACTCTCCATTTAGAACTCAAAAATAAGGGTATGGATACATATGATAGATAAATTTTTATCAGTTGTCTATTCAATAAAGTGGATTTATGGAAAGGGGTTGAGTTAGGATGAAAAAAGCATTATTGGGGCTTGTAATTATTATCATTCTAGTTGTTGGCGGTATATATGTGTTTATCAGCACTGGAAAAACGGTGGATGTTACTTGGACTGAAGCAGACTATGAAACTGCTTATGAAAAGTCACAGATCACAGTAGAAAGCATTGAAGAGTTAAACCTTGTGACATTGGCAAAGGGCGATTTTACAACATCAGGGACCAATACCATCGAGGCGGCTTTTTCAAACGAAGAGATGAGCGCGCTCATTGATACCGCAAATGCAAACGGTGGTCCAATCACCGACTTTAAAGTTTCATTTAATGGCAATAATCAAGGGGAGATGAGTTTCAATTTAACCGATGCTTTTATTGATTTTATTAAAGAACAAAATATGGTTGAGTCAGAAAGCCAACGTCTACTTGCTAGCATTTCACCCTTTAATTTAGCTTCCACAAGTTCTAGTATGTCAGATACGGTCATAAAAATCATCACAAATGTCGCAGCAAATAAGCCCGTATATGCTAAGGGAACATTGATTCGCACGAGCTCAAATTCAATCAGTATCGATATCACGTCACTTCAAGTCGGACAGCTTCAAATGAGCGATAGCGTTATCAATAAAGTCGAGACAGAGGTCGTACGATTTGTGAACGGGCTCATTACAAGCTCAAACGGATTTTCAATAGAAGAACTTCGTGTGGAAGATGGTGCGCTTTATTATAAAGGTACACTCCCAGCTGAAATACAGGGTACAAAGCTAAATCAATAAGCGATAGAAATGTTGAAATTTTAGCATCTTAATAAGGTTACTTCTTCTAAAAAATGAAACAAGTCATTTTTTTTCGAATAAGTGTTGACATAATATCAAACCACTGATAATATAGTTTGCATAGGAACTGTTTTAATGCGAACTAATTTTGAGCGAGGTAAATATGCAAAAAGAAAATCCATATGCGTTTCAAATCCTTCAGCAAATCCGAGAGCTCTACGGGCAAATCAACTTAAGCTTCTCACATAGTGACCAGCCAGCATCTGAAGCCTCAAAGGGCATCGTCAGTCATTTGACACCTCAGCAGCTATTGGTTGTGAAGCTTATTGGACACGAAGGTCAAACGACCATCTCGTCGTTATGTCAGCAAATGTCGCTTTCAAAAGGAACGGTTTCTGGCATCGTCAGTCGAATGGTGGCAATGGATATTTTAGAAAAGCATCACGACACAGAAGATCGAAGAACCATTTGGATTCGTTTTAGTCCATCAGGGAAAGAACTGGCCAAACACTTTCGATCGCATATGTCAGATGTTTTAGATGCACTCGTTCAAGACTTTACAGTAGAGGAACAAGCAACACTATCAAATGATTTAAATCGATTGATCCAATCGATTAAACAGAAGAAGGAGTAATTTTATGGAACCAAAATTAATTTTAGCGATCGTTATGATCACATCAGCACTTGTATTTTACACTTGGGGCGTTTGGGCAGAGCATAGAAAAGGCCGCCTTGAGCCAAAACACCTCATTCTCTTCCTTATCGGACTTATCTTTGATACGTCAGGTACGCTTACCATGAGCTTTATCGCTAAGGGCAGCGACACCGTAATCACGGGCATCAACTGGCATGCAGTTACAGGCGGTTTAGCAATTGGTCTCATGCTCGTACATGCACTTTGGGCAGCCCTTGTACTCAAGAAAAAAGACGAAAAATCACAAGCATCCTTCCACAAGTTTAGTCTTATGGTTTGGTTAATCTGGTTAATCCCATATGTCAGCGGTGCATTTGTCGCTATGCGATAATCAAAAATAAAATTAAGCTGAAGTCTCAATGATCTTGGACTTCAGCTTTTCTTATATTTAGATGCATTACCTTTTCTCATTTATTATTCTTCTTGATTTATTATTTTTCAACTGGATTACTTATCCTCTATCTCAGAAGGATCAACGACTCTATATACCGTTTTACCATTTTCCAAATTTGCCAAATACACCTGAGGTGCATCCTGATCAGTCGCCACTACGAACGAAAACTCAACGTTTGTACCAACGCCCCATTCGCCCTTTTTATTGGCACATACTAAAGAGATCGCACCCGCTACGCCTTTTTTACGTCTCAGCTTCTCTGAAAATGCTTGTACCGCTTGATCCGCAGCCTCTTGTGGCGCCAAGCCCTCTGACATCAGCCTTACCACCTCATACGACAGACAGCCCTTCATGATGTCCTCACCCAAACCTGTCGCAGTCGCACCACCGATTTCACTGTCCACATAGAGTCCAGAACCAGAAAGCGCTGAATCCCCTATACGCCCCGGCTTTTTCATAAAAAGACCACTGGTTGAAGTCGCCGCCACCATGGTGCTGGCACTATCTAAAACCACCATACCCACCGTATCATGACCATCATATGGACTAAGATTCTTATCATTCACTTCCTTGAGTCGCGCTTTCCAAGTGTCTCTCGCCGCTTCAGTTAACATATTTTTTCTCTCAAACCCATTCATATGCGCATAGGCATCCGCCCCCGCACCGACTAGAAAGATATTGAAACGATCCTCGCTTAACTTTTTAGCGACTGAGACTGGATTGGCATAATCCTTAAGCCCAGCAACTGCACCGATGCCCAATGTATCACCGTTCATATAAGCCGCATCCAGCTCCACCTCACCCACATAATTCGGCAGACCCCCATAGCCCACAGAACCATAACGCGGATTATCCTCCACACATCTGATCGCTTTCTCTATCGCCTCAGATGCACTACCATTCTCCTTAAGCAGCTCTGCGCCTTTGCTCACACCCTCAAGTGCCATTCGCCATGTCGCTATAATCGTCCAACTCATAGGCTTTTCTCCATTCTATTGATCTATATTTTAAGTAATTGATTTTATGGGAATACGTGCTTTCGCTTTTCAGTTACATTGTATAACGCTGCTACTCCAAGCTTTCCACTATAAAATCGATAAAATAAAGCTTCAAATACTCCTTATACACAAGTAATCCCACATTGCCCTCAAACATAAGCGAAAACTGAGTTGCATTTACTGAAAACTGCTTCGTAGTCTTGTCTTCAAATTCAAAATCTACCACAAAATAAGTCGCTACTTGCGTCACCCCACCTCTCGTATTAAAACTCTGACCGCGAATGTCCTTTGCGATCACCTTAGCGCGGATTACCGTTGGATCCATTGAATTGATCTTGTAAGCATTGTAACCAACCGCACATATCCCAGCTAACATAATACTTGATAAAAATGACATGCCAACTCCAAATTTAAAATTGCTCTCATTCATTCTTATGTAAAATTCGTTCAAATTATAATAAACATCACCTGCATCTACATCGTATAAATCGTATTTTTGCCCTGGATAGATAATAAAAATAAAAGTCATCATGGCTATTATTAAGATTGGAATAAAAGCAATAAAAACCGTCAGCCAAAACCGTCTGTGGTTGATCATCTTACACCTCACTTTGTCAATTGCATAAATAATTATAACCCTTTATGTATCTATATTAGCAACGATGACACATTGATTCAATCCTTAAAAAAAATGTTGCTTTATAAAAATAAACCACCGAATATCAAAGTCTCCTGACATCCAGTGGTTTAGTCAATTACTCTATCATCAGATACAAATCTGAATCCTCTTTTTTCATTCGCTGATCGATCGCTGTGAAAATAGTTTTAAACGAACTCATAAATCCCGCCTGATTGGATAGAATTTTATTTTTTGTATTGTACGCATTCTTGAAATCTGAAAATACCGTTTGTAAATTTCCCATTTCATTTACATACTGCTGCGCTTTTTCTCTGATCGAGATATCACTAGAAGCGATCATCTTTGGATACAAGTGCTTATCCTCATGAGACAGATGAATTTGTAGCTTACCTGCTAATATACTTATATTTTTCGCTATTTCAGATGCATTTTGCTCCAGATTCCCTAGACTGACTAATCTAGACGTCTCAGCAATTACCGCATTGATACCCTCATGTTGTTTTGTCAGTTGCTCTTTATGATTCATTGATTCTGTCCTCCATCCTTTGATGAAGACAGTATACTTCAGTTATAGTTTGAATGATGTGATTTGCCTCACATCATTTCGTTAATTTTCAGTATCAGTTTCAAGTATTAAAGTACTAATTGATTCAATTGGTACTTCTACAGGGCATAAGTTTCCCTTTAATCTTAAATAAAAGGAATGTGCTTGCTGAGTTGAATTTAAAACCACTACGGCGATTTTGCCATCTGGGTTCTCAAATGCAGTCACCTCTAACTGATTGGTGTATCTAGAAAAGCCAATTCTTCTTGCCCCTGGTTTGATGTATCTACTGAAATGTCCAATATAGTCATAGCTTAGATTATAACGTACATCTACGCCATTTTCCGACAACATGATCGGCGCATCACAAAGATTGTTCACGTGATTCGGTCCACCCTCAAAGTCTAAAAATAGATTCCAGTCGAGAAAAGCGTTCATTCCAGCATTCATACTGCCGATAATCTCATGTGCATACATTTGAGCATTCTTCAGCTGACTGTCTGATGAAAACTTAGAGTACTCAATACAGCCTTCTGTAAAGATCAATAGCTTGTCTGGGTACTTTCTTCTAACCAGCTCAAGTGCTTCAAAGTGATCCCCACTGTACCAATGAAATCCTATTCCACCAACGACTTTATTAGCAACGTCATCGCTACAGATTTCGTCTGTGCGATCAAAGATTCTTTCCTTATTATGATCCCAAATGATAAGATTGACATCCTTGCATTGGTTATTAACCATACTCTCTATCAGGTAATCTCTTATAAAAAGCTTTTCCTCCTCGGCGGTATATAGACATGAATCCCACCTTTGCTTCGCATTGGGTTCATTTTGAATTGAAAGTGCAAAGACCTCATATCCAAGCTTGCGGTATTCTCTGATGTATCTGCAAAGATAGTCAGCCCATAGCTTTCTATAGTGAGGCAATAAGTGACCGCCGTTGTTTTTCTCACCATTTGACTTCATAAAGGCTGGCGGACTCCATGGGGAAAGCGTGAGTCTTATAGAGGGCATCACTTTTAAAGCATCATTTAACAGTGGAAAGATATATTTTGCATCCCGCTCCAGCGTAAATGAATCGAGCTTCTGATCCGTCGGATCACTCATAGCGCTGTAGTTTCCGAGTGCAAAATCACAGCTGTCTATCGGGCATCGACCCAGTACATAGCCCAGCCCACCCTCGCTAAAATAATCATAAATAAGCCTTTTTTTAGTATTCTCATTCATCTTTGAGTAGACATAACCTGCTGACTCGGTAAATGCACCTCCAAAGCCGAGATACTCTTGAAACTTTTCTGTAGGATATAGATTAATAATATGAAGCTCCTGATTGTTTACATCTGGAGAAAAAGACAATTCCTTTATAATCGTCTCTTTTTTATTATCCTTATAACTCGTCTGAATCAGTTTCATTAAACGCCTCTTTTCAGCTCAATTTCATCTAGCATTAAGTCCCCCATCTCACAGGTTATCTTTAAACGGTGTTGTGTGAGTGCCTTATCAGATACATTTCGATGATATTTAAAATGAATGACTCTATTTCGTAAAATTGTATGCGCGACAATTTGATCATCTATAGAAATGATTACTTTGTTTGAAATACGATCTTCATCAGTAAAATTGCCCCCAAGCTTTTCAGATAGCTTTACAGATAGATCCACAACATCGACGTCTGTTCGGAAGTCATATGAAACCGATTCTCCTTGCTTCAAGGCGACAATTAATCTTTCCTCTTCTGGCTGTGAAGCGCCGTTATGTCTTTTATAGTCGACTTCACCTGTCTTACCATTCTCAAATAAGATGTCGATCGGGTCACAGCTTCTCAAATCAGCGCCTTCACCACGAACTTTATCACTTGCAGCCTCATATCTGTCAAATGCCTCAGCTGGAATACTTAGAGGTACTTTCCTAAGCAGTGAATTGACCACTTCTTCGTTCACCTTTGAATGTGCGATCGACTCTAGAAAATGGTTAAAAATAGCTTGTGCTTCAGAAGGTTCTATAGGGTCACCTGTGATTGGTCCCTTTCCTTGCAAAAAGGCTTGATTTTGTTCTGCCCAATGCTCGATTTTGTGCCAGTAATCTGGTTTATCGAAGGTAATCGGGGAGTTTTTACAGCTCATCTTTTTATAGCTCCAAAACGACCAACTGATTTCCAATCGCTCTAATAATGGAAACATCGTCGTGTACCAATCTAGATTGTTCTCACCACTTTCTCCCATGAAAAGAGGTATTCCCAAACGCGCACTTGTTTCTATGAATGCGGTGATGCTCTCTTGGTCAGGATTGCTCCAATACTTGTGAAATTCAAGGACAATGCCATCCTTTACATCTTCAGGTGCTAATGTGTCAAACACAGAAAAATCAGTTGCCCAGTGAAGTCCCTCAAGTATGATCAAATGCTTGCTGTCAACTGCCCTAATTCTCTTGATTAGCTTTTCATAAAGTGGCATAAGCAGGTGATTGTACTGATTGAACCAGTTTGGCAAGGGCTCATTGAGTAAATCGTATCCCGCGATGATCGGTTCATCCTTATAGCGTTCAGCCAGCATGCCCCACAGCTCAATTAAATCTACCTCATCCACGGGATTTGTGAAAAGACTTGGCAAATCCTCTAAGCTGTCGTCTATATTGGCACCCGTCTGACCACCTGGTGCGCCATGCATATCTAATACCACATAGATCTCATATCGCTTGCACCATTCAATCGACTGATCGATCAGTGCTATCGTTTCAGGATCAAACACAATGCGACCATTCTCATGCGCATATAGATGTCTTGCATTGATCGGTAGACGAACTGAATTTAAGCCACGATCTGCGATGAACTTGATATCTGCTTCCGTAATATAAGTATCATAGTAACGCTTCCAAAAGCTTGTTGCATAAACCTTACCACAGAGTGCTTCGATCATCATTTCCATACGTCTTGGACGGTCGCATTTATCGTATAACCCCCACATATAACCCTCAGGTAAAAGCCACCCTCCTAGTCCAAATCCTCTTAGTAGGATGTGGGACTGTCCACAATAAAGCTTTCCATTTTTCGCTTCTAAATACGTCATAGGTTGGCATCCTTTCATCTGCTTATTTATCTACTTATTTATCTACTTACTTGTCTACTTATTCCTCTAAGTTTGTTCCTCTAAAAAATGTTTTTCAAAATTATTCCTATATGCTTTTACACTATGATTTTTTTCAAAATTCATTCCTAGATATCTATCTTCATTATAGCCTAGAATCCTTGTAGATCGACATATTATTCTGATCTAGATTTGATAATTTATCCCTTTAAAGAGCCCTCTGAGATGCCCTCCAAAATTTGTTTTTGGAAAAAAGAATAGAAGATGATTACCGGTAAAGCAGCGAGGATCAGTGCGCTTAGGATTGCGGTCCAATCGCTGCTGTACTGACCGAACAGCGTGTTTGTAGATAAAAGTAGCGTGTACTTTTTATTATCCGAAATAACGATTAAAGGTAATAAAAAGTCATTCCATATCCAAAGAACATTGGTGATCACTATGGTGATGGTCACCGGTTTTAGCATGGGTAATACCACCAAGAAAAACGTTTGAAAAGCATTGCAACCATCTATAGCTGCCGCTTCTTCCAGTTCTATCGGAATCCCCTTCACAAACCCATGATACAGGAAAATCGCCATACTCACCCCAAGTCCCGCATAGATAAAGGATAACCCAACAAGTGAGTTTTTAATGCCTAAGGCTAAAACCACCTTATAAAGAGGAATCATAATGGAGCTGAACGGAATCAGCATTGAAAAAATAAACAGTCCAAGGATAAATGCAGACAGCTTCGTCTTTGTTCTGCAGAGACGCCACCCAGCAAGCGCTGAAAACAGAACCATCAGAGTAACACTAAGCCCCGACAGAATCACCGTATTAAGTAGACTTCTCATGTAGTGCATTTTGTTAAAGGTTCTAATGTAGTTATCAAAGCTCAAGCCCTTTGGAAGCGCCATTACATCTGTTAATAGCTCGCCGTTTGTTTTAAATGAGTTCATAATCGCCATCAGAATCGGTAGCAAGCAAAAAAAAGCGGCGATGGTTAAAAATAAATAGACTAAAATCTGAGTGAGTCGTAATCTTTTTGTCATTGATTACACTTTCCTTTCTGTCAAAATGACTTGATCAATTCGACTGTATTGTTCAATTTGACTGTATTGTTCAATTTGACTGTATTGTTCAATTTGACTGTATCGTTCAATTGAATTGAATCATTAAGTTTGATCTTATTGTTTGACTTGTTTGTATCCTGCGGTTTATGCCTCTTGCTCTTTCTTTTGCATCGCTCTAATTTGAATGATTGTAATCACTAAAACGATTGCGAAGAGTACCGTCGATTTTGCTGTGGCGTAACCATATCTGACGTTACCTCTAAAAGCTTCCTCAAATATGTTCATTGCTGTAGACTGAGTCGCTCGGCCAGGTCCACCACCAGTCAGTGAGTAGATGACATCGAAAACCTGAAAGCCCGAGTTGAGTGTCCAAAAGACACAGATGGTGACTGCATGTCGAATCATCGGAAAAATCACATGCCAAAACTGTTGCCAAGGGTTCGCCCCATCTAAAAGTGCCGCTTCCTTAAGTGCCGCTGGAACGCCTTGAAGTGCCGCCATATAGATGATCATGAGATAGCCGACTGCACCCCAGGTTGCGACGACGATGATAGCGATAAAAGCGTATTTTGGATCGCCGATCCAAGATTTATCTAAAAAGGTCCAACCCCAATTATCTGCTAAGTAATACATTACCTTGGTGAAAATAAACATCCACATATAGCCACCAATGATCATACTAATCATGTTTGGCATATAGAAAAGCGTTCTAAAAAGCCCTTTAGCGCGATGTAGATTTTCGATTACAACCGCCAGTAGTAAAGCTATGACGTTCGTTACAAACACCATCACGATGACATACTTGAAGGTGAATAGCACGGAGTCCCAAAAATAAGAGTCCTTCAAAACCTCTATAAAATTCGACAGCCCTACAAAAACAAAGGTCTTATTAATGCCATTCCAATCTGTCATCGCATAATAAAGTCCCGATACAGCTGGCATTAGCTTAAAAATAAAGTAGACGATTAAAGCAGGCGTAACAAAGAGCATTAAGCTAGCATTTGCTTTAAAATTCTTCAAAGTCAATTCCTCCATAGGTTTAAAAAAATGGCGAGCTTTCGCTCGCCCTTTCTATTAGTTATTTGTTACTGCTTTTAAAGACCTCGTCCATTCTCTTAACAAAATCTTCTTTCGTAATGGTTTTAACGTAATACTCTTGAAGCAGCTTACCTTGTTCGTCGGTTACAGCAGATGGTAAAACCAGATCTTTGTAGGCTTTGCCCTCAGCAACGAAAGCTGATGCATCTGCTACCCATGAAGCTGGCTCATAATTGTGAACGGTAGCAAGTGGATTGAATGAGCATGCTTGGAATAACCCCGCTGAATCCTGATCATCTAAAACATAATTTGCAAATTTAAGTGCCAAATCCATTTCCTTCGCATCTGGATGAACCGCTAAGGTTGTAGAAGTCGATAAGTTAACAAGTGTACAAGCTTCATTGTTGTTCACAGGAAGTGCAAATACCCCCAGCTTCATATCTGGATTTGTCGTCATAATTGTACCTGACGCCCAAGTGCCTTGAACAAACATCGCTGCTTTGCCCATTGCAAACTCAGCTGCACCTGACTCTGAGCCCATTTCCATCGCTCTGTCAGTACCATTTGCCATGATGAGGTCGATCGGACCAAAGATGTCGATTACCTCTTCATATGACCCATTGTCTGCATACATGCGATCTACCCAATCAGGAATCTCGCCTGACACCTTGCCGCCAAGTGTAAGCGCCGTCATAAGCTGTGGCACCCATTGCTCTTGATAAGCGAGCATAAAAGGTGTATAGCCTTTTTCTTTAAGAACTTCAGTGATATTTTTGAGATCATCAAGTGTTTTTGGAATTTCAACACCTGCTGCCGCAAAGATTTCCTTGTTGTATAGAACGCCCCATGCTTGACTTTCAAGCGGAACCCCGAGTAGTCTACCCTCTATTGAAACGGTTTCTCTAACATTGTCATATATCTTATCTGCAAGTGGCTCAGCTGATAAATCGGTTAAATTGCCCGCTTTATCATAGGTTGCGATATTGTTGCTGTGTAGTGTGTAAAGATCTGGTGCATCTCCCCCGGTTAATCTCGCTTGTAAAACACTTTCGTATTGATCTGAGCTTGGCATTTCCAAATTCACTTTAACTTTAATGTTTTCCTCAGCGAGCATTTTCGCTTCGAACTGTTTCACATACGTATCCCATTGATCCATATACTGTGGAATACTCATCATGATATTTAATTCCGCAACTCTAGGACTTTCTGTACTCCCAACCTCAGTGGTTTCCGTTGGATCTGAAACAGCGTCATTTGAACACGCCACAAGCGACAGAACCAAGCAAACGATTAGAGATAATACTAGAAATTTCTTCATACCTTTCCCCTCCCAAATATTAGTTTATGACTAAACCTAATACTATAATCTCTCTTTTGAGGCGATAATACATTATCTATTCTTGCTCTGATTCATTGTTCATTTTTATGCTCTCTCTCATCTCGCCAGGCGTGACACCAAAATATTTCTTAAATTTTTTATAAAAATGCGCCTGTTCAACATAGCCGACCAGATAGCCCACCTCTTTTAACGGTAATTTTTTTTCTAGTATTAATTGCTTCGCTTTTTCGAGTCTCACTGAATTGAGATATTCATTAAAGCCTTCCTCGTACGCATTCTTAAAGCACTTGCTCAAATACGTAGGACTGATATAAAACCGTGTCGCCGTTTGCTCAAGTGTGATTTGATTTTGATAATTTTCATCGATATAGTGCTTGATTTTGCCGATGTCTAGCTTATTTCGGTTGAGCCTGAGCCATTTAACTGATTGTGCCGTCTTGATATAAAGAGATTTAATAAAGTAAAGCATTTCATCACTGGTGCATTCCTGACTAAAGACGAAGGCACACTCATTTGTATTAAATATATCGTTGATCTTAAACTCATTTTCTGAAATAAAAATCTTGAGCTGAGACATGAGGGTATAGAAAATAAAGATGAGATCGCTTTTATTTGAAAGTCCCTTATCAGCCTTATCCTGCTGATCAAATAGTCTTTGAATCTTGTTAAAGACACTGTCGAGAACCTCTTCATCATCACTGTACAAGGCTTCGTATGCCGCTGCCTTATGTTGGTTAAACGCCTCTGCCCAGGTTGCCGCCATAAACTCATAGGAGGAAAGCTCGAATTGCAAGCCGCCTTCCAGCTGTAGCTTGTTCCTGCTAGACGCTTCATCTAAGCTAATAACGCAAAGCTCTAGCTGCTTGTTCAGCTCATCTGGCTTTATGGGCTTGAGTAAATAGTCCGAAACGCCGAGTTTCAGAGCCGTATGAATGTACTCAAAATCGTCATAGCCACTGATGATGATGACTTTTGCAGTGCTTCCTGTCGCTCTAATAGAACGAATAAGTTCAAGTCCACTTTTTTTAGGCATATTGATGTCCGTTATTACAATTTCAGGCTTTAACTGACGGATGAGCTCTATACCGAAATCGCCATCAGAGGCTTCTCCGACAATTTCAATGTCTAGCGCTTCCCATCTCCCTAAGCTCTTTATTACTTCTCTTGTCCAAGCCTCATCGTCTATAATGACAGCTCTGTAAGTCATAGTGCCACCTCATCTGTTACATATTTCATCAGGACAGTTACCGTTGTCCCCTCGTTTTGCAAGCTTTCTACGTTTACACCATGCTTGTCATCATCGCTTTGAAGCTTAATCCGCGAAGCCACATTACTGAGTCCGATGTGCGTCCCTAGCTTTATGGTTTTCTCAGCATTTTCCTTAAGAGATTGATTGATTTCTACTACGCGTTCTGGCGGCACACCTAAGCCATTGTCGTGGACGACAAGCTTTAGATCCCCATTTGATGTGACTTCTCCTGCAAGTGAAATCACCCAGTCACCACTTTTGTGAAACAAACCGTGCTGAAAGCAATTTTCTACTAAGGGCTGAAGAATCAGCTTTGGCACAAGTGCATCCATTGCCGCCTCGCTGATGTGCGTGTGAAACTGTATGCGGTTGGCAAACCGTTCGTTTTGGATGCTGAGATAGCTGTTCAGATACGTAATCTCTTCTCTCAGCTTGACGACCTCCTTGGCATAGTTCAGCGAATATCGCATGATGTCGCTGAGTGCCAAAGTGATCGAGTAGATTTCATTGGCATTCTTTTTCAGTGCCATACCTCCCATTACCTGCAGTGTGTTGTACATAAAGTGCGGATTGATTTGTGCTTGGAGGGCTCTTAGCTGCGCCTCTTTTTTATTGATCTCACTTTGGTATTCTTTTAGGATCAGATTTCGGTTTCGCGTCACCATGATGTTAAAGCTCTCGTGTAAAAAACCGATTTCATCCTGACGATGGGTTTCAAGCTGAGGCACTGGGTTGTCCAGTGTAATGGTCTGGATTTCTGTTGCAAGTGATACGATAGGTTTACTGATGATGTGTGACAGGACAAAAGAAAATACCAGTGAAATCAATATGGATAGACCCGCAGCAAACAAACCACCGTAAAGCGTGGTATTAAGTGCTGCGATGATGGTTTTATTGGGTACCGACTGAAGAATCTTAAGCTTGCCGCCATTTACAGAGCGATAAAACCAAAATGCATTTGATTTTTCCATCTCAAATGCGGTTTCGCCCACTGCACGTTCTAGAACATCAGTTATATCAGTTTGATTTAATTCGGTCTCTCCCTTTGCTTGTTCTATGATTTGATCTTCTTCATTGAACACTAAGATGGTTTCATCTTTATTGGTTTTAATGTCCTCGAGAATTTCCTGAATCTCATAGGGCCTAATCCTGATCACCACTAACGCCAATGAGATGTTGTCACTAAAGCGGTTCATCTGATGCGTTATCACGACTTCTTTTTCTTCGCGAGCAAAGACCAAGTTGGTCTGCTTGTCCACGCCTCTTGATTGCCATTTATCTATATAGCCATCACCCATTAGAAAGAGTGCTTTTGATCGCTCCGCTCTTATGACTGTGCCATCGTTAAGATTATGTAGTTCGATGGAATTGATGGTATTGTCCATACTTATGGTTTTATTCAGCTGTGAAATCAGTCTAAGCTTAACGCTGTAATTCACATTCTCACCGACGCTAAACCACGATAATATATCACTTTTAAAGGCTTCGTCCACTTCAAAGCCATAATACTTTTCAGAATACTTTTGAGTGACGAGCTCAAGTCTATTTTGCAGCCAGCCAGCACTCATACGATGTGTCTCGATCACTTGGTCCTTCATGGTCTCATAGGTGATCACGATTGCCACGGAGGTTACGATTACAACTGATAGTAGCGTAAACAGCAGCATGCTGATAAAGAACTTTCTTCTTATGGACATTCTCTGAAGCTTATCTTTCATTCTAACCATCCTCTTATCCTGATTTCGTTATTTTATACATATTAAGGGCTCTAATTGATTCCTATGATTAATACTGACTTTTGATTTATACTGACTTTAAGTTCCTTTGCTTGACTTTGATTGACTTTGATTGATTTTGAGTGACTTTGTGATTTAATTTAATTTCCTATCTAAAATTTTAATTTGTGTTCATTATAGCATACATTTTTAAAAGGTGTGTAGAATGTCTATTTCGGCATAGATGACTTGACTTAATAAAGAATTCGGTCTATATTTCAATTAACAGTGATCTCACCATCACTGAAATTTAAAAGGAGGTGAGCAATTGAACAACCAAACATTAAAGAAGGAGGCAATTGCCCGTGAGCTACAAAAATGCAGCGGAGATTTTGCCAACTCACCTACTCGAGGAACTACAAAAGTATGCTGATGGGGCTGTGATCTACGTCCCAAAATCCTCCTGTAGAACAGGTTGGGGAAATCAGTCTGGTCTAAGAAAAGAGCTCGATGCCCGCAATCAAGCGATTATCAAAGCGTTTTATTCTAGACGCCAAATCGCAGAACTGGCTAAGGAACATCACCTTAGCGAAGCGGCAATAAAAAAAATCGTCTACGCTACTCAAAAATAATGCCGTATACGTCATCTTAAAGAGTAGAAAAAACGATTTAAAAAAGTCTTTCTCTAGACCCGTATCGTCTCACATGAGACAATGTACTTGACCGGTTAATACTTCAAAGAAAGGAGTGTGATTTTGTTGAACGATAAGAGGTGGTTTAGACGTTAACGCGTCTAAAACGTGACAAAGGGTGCTTTTGCACATCTGTTAAGATGGGCAATTGCACCCTTTTATTTTTTATACGAGAAAAATTGCTTAAGTCAATAAAAAGTCATTCTTGACAAATATATTGCCTAAAAAAAGTGATAATTTTCTTTTTTTTGATTTAGTGATTACATGTTTCATTCTATTGTTATCTAAGCTTATCAAAAAACATTCTGACTTCATGCTTTAGATCATCACTGAAATCACTGAGATCATCAAAGGTAATTGCACCGTCCCGTATCAAATGTATAACATCATAAATCATTTCACTTTTCCTTAAATTCAATATCACACCAGGTTTATTTTTATCTATTTTTATTTTCTTTTCTAATGCCCAGAACTTAGTTGAAGCATTTGATTTTTCATTTAATATATCTAGATATTCCCCTACTAGTTTTTCCATATAAGCTTCTTGCCAAGGTGCAATTTTAGTCCTAAATAAAAGCCAATCCTTTTTTTAGAAGGTTCCATTTTATCTGCTCCTTTACACTTATTTGATTTATCAGACTCTAACTCAATCTCGTAAACACCCTAAAGGAACGACGTTTATACCATCTTTTCTAATATAGGCATATTCGCCTCCTGTTAAAATCATTTTAAAAGCTGGCTTTTGATGTCCTTTAGAAATTAAAAGTTCTTCAAGTTTATACAGATTTGAAGCAGCAATCTCTTCAGCTTTTCCACCTAACTTTATTTCTATTAATCCAAAATCTCCATTTTTCAGTCGAATGACTGCATCACACTCTAACCCATAATCATCCCTATAATGAAATACTTCACCATCAATTTGGTTTGCATAAATACGTAAATCTCTAATACAAATAGCCTCAAATAAAAAGCCAAAAAGCTCAAAATCTTTTAGCAAAGACTCTGGCGACAGACCTAAAATTGCTGTTCCTAGAGAAGGATCAACAAATCCTTTCTTGTTAGAAGTCCTTATTGAAGTTTTCGATCTTATATTGGGCGCCCACGCTGGCGTTTCTTCAATTACGAATAACCTTCTTAGCGCATTTAAATATGCATAGAAAGTGGATTCTGTCAAATTGATATCATTAGATTTCATATCCTCCAGCAAAACTGTGTTTTTAGATAAAGTTTGAATATTCCTCGCATATGATCGTAAAAAAGTTCGAACTCTGACTGGATCTCTCAGAGTATTATCAAGTCGATTGATATCCGTTTCACAGACAGCTTTGACATACTGATCTGCAATCAATAATGCTGAGTCAATATTTTTTCCTACAGATTGAGGCCATCCACCTCTACAGATAAGGTATGCAATATCCTTAATTTTCAAATTTGATTTACATGGTTTGATTGCTTCACCATCAAATAAACCTTTTATAGAAATATAACCATTTGAATCCAATGATTCAAATAAACTCATTGGTCTCATGACTAACCGTGCAATTCGACCTGTTCCTGAGTGTAATGTCGATTCAGACAGAGGTGTTGATGAACCCGTTAAAATAAATTGACCTGTTTCACCACTTTCATCAACCTCAACTCGAACGCAATCCCAAAGATTTGGAGCTACTTGCCATTCGTCGATCAATCGTGGTTTTTCTCCTTCTAGTAACAACTCAGGAGCTGTATCCGCAATCAATAAATTATTCTTAATTTGTCGAGGATCTTGCATTTTTAAAATACTTTTTACATGCCTACTTGCAGTAGTTGTCTTTCCACACCATTTGGGACCCTCTAATAATACTGCACCAAAGTTCTCAATATACAAACTCATTTTTTCATCCAATAATCTAGTGTAATATTTTTTTTCAGCCATATAAACGCCCCCTATTATCGTACATTATATAGCATTCAAATTATCTAAACAATACGCTAGAAGTATTTTCCGGAATATCATCAAAGTATTTTCCGGAATATCATCAAAGTATTTTCATGAATTATGTCGAAGTATTTTTAGTAATTATATCAAAGAATTTTCTGGTGTTTTATAAAAGTATTTTCCGATTATTTTTGAGCAAAAAAGTTTACTTCACTTGCATTGTTTTTCCAACCCTTTTCCCTTTACCTATATAGACATTTCTCTTATAATGAATTATGGCATTTAACGCCAAGGAAAAGTGAACCGAATATCATTAAAGATGCTTATATTCAATCAAATATCAGTCAGGAGAAGCCATTGATTAAACTCTGGGGAAAAATAGTTAAAAAGAACAACATCCTACAAAATCATGTTATCGAGCTCAACATAGATAAGTTAACCGATACGAAGCCCTTACTAAAAGGCATAGAAACCCTGTGCAACCATTTCGATATCTCTAACCCGATCTGGATGAACAAAAATACAGACGAAATCGAACGCATCAACAAAACCCGCTTTAAAGCACAGCACTTTATCGAAGAAATGGAATTTGATTATTTTGAGATTGAGCTGATTCATGAGAAAATTTAACTAGCAAATTAAAAAGCAGTCCGTATCATTTACCTCGGGCTGCTTTACTTTTCTTTTTCAAAAGCCATTCTACTTTCGTTTTACACTAAAAGATTTAAACGCCACGCCACTATCAAATCCAAAGAAAATCTTGATAATCCACGAAAAGATAATAATTACAACGATTGGAATTACACATGAGGTGACGATCAGAACTGCGATAAAATCCATGAAGGAGGACAGTGATTCTTCGCCTTTTTTAATCATGCCATTGATGCTATCGCCTACACCAGAGGTTAAATCAGATAGATAATCTCCAATTTTATTAAACCAGTTTTTATCCTCTGCATTTAGCTCTTCCTTCTTATCTTCGATATAGGTGTTATTATCTTCTACCGTCTCTATCACCTGATTCACGGAGCTTTCATATGACTCATAGATCTTCTCACTTACACCGATGCTCGCAGGTATGGCAAGATATAGAACGACGCCAAATATGGCGAGCTTAATGGCCATACTGCGGAAAATTTCTTGATGACTGTAGATGAAAATGATCCCGAGAACACAGGCAAAGGGAATTATATAGGTGAACACTACATGACCGATTACCGTAATCAGCATTTTTTCAAGTAAGATTGCCCCTAATATAAAAATAAAATAAGTGGACAGCTGTGCGATCTCGTTGGCAATCGGCATCGCCGTATCACCAGGTATAAGTGTCAACGCTGTAGAAGCCGCCGCAGCTGATAGTGAAGCCTTTAGCACCGTATCCTTTTTCTGATCCAAGGATTCTATCGTCGCCGCATTAAACTCAGGTGAACCCGCAAGCTTCGCAATCAAAAATACAGATGCTAGTGCGATGATGATTAATATTAGTGTAAAAACGATCGATTTTGAGTATTTACTGCTTCTGAATGTTTCCATGAACGACCTCCTATTATTGCCAAATAAAATATACCAGCATATATAAGTTACTTAATATTAGTAAATCCATTAAAAATTATTAAGCTCAAGCGCATAAGAATAAGAAATTTTATCATGTTCCTCAGTATCTATCCAACCTTTTTCTTTATGTGATTCATCTGAAATTTGTGTTACATTTAGATTTTTAAACTCATTGATCACTGCATCAATTATTTCTTTTTCCTTTTCAGAAAACATATTCATGTTGGGTTCTTTTACTTTTAAGATACATTTTTTTCGGTATTCTCCATTTTCCTCCTCATGTGTGATGACTAATGGATTTACTTTTAAAAGTTCTTCATAGCCTCTGTTAATAACCACTGGTCCATATTTTTCCTTTACATAGGTTAGACCCGTGATTGATGTCATGTGTTTCTTAAAGTATGCAAAATCAATGTACCAAAGGTATTTATTAACGCTCGTTATCGTCAAATCAACTTGATTTGCCAAATAAGCAATTAAATTTTCACTCTTTTCAAAATCGAACTTTTTAAAACCATTAAATTCTGAAGGTTCATTTGTTAAAATCACATTTACATACTTAACGAGTAAATTAGACAATGCATTTGCTTCTAGGCTCTCTTTAACTTTCTTATATGTTTTCTGAGTTATTCTCCCATTTTCATAAGCATTTTCGACTTTGTCCATCAAAGCTTCTTCATTTGAAATAACCATCTTTAAAAATTCACTGTTTGATTTTGTTGGTAGCGATCCATTTTCATATCGGTTAATCGTCATTTTTCCCAAATCAAGTATGCTTGTTAGCTCTCTTTGTGAGATCCCGTATTTATTTCTGAACTCAATTATTTCCTTTGAACTAATTAAATGATTCATTTCAGCATATTTATCATAGAGTCTTTTTAAATTATCTCTTTCAAGCTCTTCATTAAATAACTCCTCACCACAAAAATTACATACTGCAATATTCTCAATAACATTTACTTCTGATCCTTTATAGACATGAATTAAATTCTCTTTTACATTAAACTCGCGCATATCATTACACTTTTCACAAAATATTTTTTTCATAATCATTCCTTCTTTCTAAATAGTTATCTAAAAATATTCAGAATCATCTACTTTATCAATACTTACTCATATGTTGTTTTTAATGTTTCATCTAACGTTCTTGCAGTCCTCGCAGCCTTAGTTACCAATGCAAGCATCTAAGCAAAATTTACATTATCATTTTGAGATATAATTTTACTCATTTTCATGAAAGGAAATAATATTAATATCATTTTCTGGACCTGACAAATAATCATCAGGAGATAAATCAAATAAAATCTGTAGCAAATCATCAATTGTAAGACCATTTTGCTTAAGAAATTCTATGTTCTTTTTTCTTTCAATAAACTGATATTTCTTTTGAGAAATATCTGATTTTATTTGAAATAAATATTTATGTATAAGCTGCAATGATAATTCATTCATACACTTTTCACAACCTCCATCATATTTTAATTATACCCCAAAAAGAAAAAAACGCCACTAAAAGATGGCGTTTTTCTAAAATTAATATTTCCTTTTACCCAATCTCCACAAATCGATTGGAAACCCGCATCAGTCTTACAGGCATCTTCTCTCTCAGTTTATACACTATGCTAATTGGCGCGCTGCCTTGATGACTGGTATAATCTGCAAGCCCAAGACAAGTGTAGACCTCTGTCTTTCCGTTTTCATCACTTCGCTCCTCGCGGACAAATAGCATAACCTTAGAGCCATTTGATCTCTGAGTGATGTACCTTTGACCCGTTGGACTCTCTAACGACGTGCGACTTTGCGACTGCCAGTGGAACAGCTCAGAGTCGATGGCATAATCCTCATAAAGCGTCGTTTCTGAAAAATGCTTTTCAGACTTCTTCAGAGTGATGAAGAAAACATCTGTGTGTCGCTCTGAAATGTATTTAACCCCTTCTCTAAAGGGCATCAGCTTTTCTAAGGTATTCACCCCAAAAGCAGATAAAACCTGTGACGTATTATAGCTCGCATGTAGCTCGAGTGGTACATCTGTTATTTCAATCGCCTTCGGCATATGCGAAACCGCATCTAGCCCAAGCTCTAAAATCTCCACCATCTCTGAAAACACAGGAGAAGCATCTAATCTAAGGCTTTCAAAAAACACCTCAACCGCACCCTCAGGCTCACGATCCATCATCGTATAATACAGCATCAGCACGCGCCTTTGATCCTTTATCGATAAACGCTCGAAAGGATATTCCAATGGTGCTTTAAGATACTCAAGTGCAAACCGTATTAGTCCAGCATCGTCCATCTGGCTAAGTTTATAAAACACACCTTTAAGATTCACTTTATCCAAAGTTTGAAGCTGCTCCGATACACGATACGTCTCATCGGCAAGCTCAAACAAACAAGCGGTCTTATAAAGCTCTTTTAGAGACAGATCATAATACGATACAAAGTTGCGAAGCGTCAATGGTAGGTTCGCATCCGTCCAAAAAGCGTTCACCATTTGACGCAGCTTGCGACTGTTTGTCTGCCCCTGTTGTAGGTTTCTCAGTACATAGTCCTTCGCCAATCGCTCAAGTTGTATAAAACAATTTCTTGGCACAGAAGGAAAATCCATCGTCACTTCATCTGTCACTGAATGACGCGTTCTCCCCACCAGCTTTTGAAACTTCATCCGATAATCATAGCTTTGATGTGCTTGACCGATAAAATCAAGCACCGTTAGCACCTCTTTATCCTCATAAAGTCTAAGACCACGCCCTAGCTGCTGAATAAAGATTGTTGCAGATTCAGTTGGTCTTAGGAAAAGCACCGTGTTGACATAGGGTAAGTCCACCCCTTCGTTATAAAGATCCACGACGAAGATGAACTTAATCTCGCCACTTTTCAGTCTATTTTGAATGGTGTGTCTGTCTTGTCTAGACGAATTCGCATCTAACGCTTCACTCTTAATGCCCACCTGATTAAACACCTTCGCCATATGCTTTGCATGTACTTGGTCCACACAGAACCCAAGTCCCTTTACCGCATGCAGATCACTGATATAACGGTTCACAGCAGAAAGTATCGCGCGATCCCGTACGTGATTCCCGATATAAGTCGCGCTGAGGTCTCTGGTAACGTACTTGCCCGACTGCCACTTCATATTTGAAAGGTCCACATCATCACTCACCCCAAAATAGTGAAATGGGCAGAGCAAATTCTGTTCGATCGCTTGGTTCAGCCTAATCTCATAGGCGATTCGGTTATCAAAATCCTCAAGGATCGACTTACCATCCATCCGTTCAGGCGTCGCCGTCAATCCCAGTAGCACCTTAGGCTTGAAATGCCCAAGGATGCGCTGATAGCTATCCGAAGCACTGTGATGCGTCTCATCCAGCACGATCACATCAAAATGATCCCGTGGCAGTTCATTAAACTTCGACCCCGCATTGAGCGTCTGAATCGAAGCAAAGACATGCTCATAGCGCGAAGGCGTACTTCCCGCCACCCAGTATTCACCAAAATTTGCGTCCTTTAAAACTGCGCGATAGGTCTTGCAGCTCTGCTTTAGGATCTCCTCTCGGTGCGCTAAAAACAAGAGCCTGCTCTGTGGCATTTCCTTATTTAACCTGAGATAGTCGAACGCAGCGACCATGGTCTTTCCAGTTCCGGTCGCCGCCACTACTAGGTTGCGATAAAATCCGTGCACCGAACGCTCGATCTCAAGCTGTTCTAAAATCTCCTGCTGATACGCAAAGGGCTTAAGATCAAAATAGAGCATCTGGTCATTATCAGGCTGTTTTTCTAAACTCAGTGCTTCTTTCAGCTTTTCGCGGTCTGCTTCAGAATCCTCATGATAAGCCTCAAACTCAGGCATGTGCCAGTACGTCTCAAACGTAATCTTAAACTTTGCGATGATCTCAGGCGACGTGTACTCAGATACCTTCATATTCCACTCAGTACCTTCACTGAGTGCCGCCTTTGACAAGTTCGAGGAGCCGATGTACGCCGTACTAAATCCCGTACTTCTCTGGAAATAATAAGCCTTTGCATGAAGCCGTGTTCGCTTCGTGTCGTATGAGATACGTACCTCTGTATTTGGCAGCTTGGCAAGCATCTCTATGGCTTTCGCATCTGTTGCACCCATATAGCTGGTCGTAATCACTCTAAGTGGCTTCGTTTTAGTATGTTCTACTAGATCATCATAGATCAGACGTAGACCACTGAACTTGATGAAAGACACCAAAAGATCCACTTGATCTGCTGAAGCGATCTCTCGCTTTAACTCTCGATAGACCTGAGGCTCACTTTGACTGCCAGTAAAGAGACTACTTTTTGAGAGTGAGGTCTGTGGAATCTTTTCTAAAAGTAACTTTTTATCCACAGGTTTAGTGGCAATTGCCTTTAAAACTCTGGATTCAGCTAAAAGCCATTTGTCTAGCCCCTCATCCTCTGTCAATCTGCTAATTTCATTTAAAAGCGCATTGGTAATCTCAACCTGAGTCTGTAGTTCACTGGGCTTGTTGTAATGTCTTAAACCATATTCCAAAGCACGCTTCAGATACAATGACAAAATGGACGCAGCTTCCGCCCCGTCCATGTCCTCTTTTATGATCTCATGATCCATGAGTAATTTTTCGATTTTTGATTCTAGTTCTTTGTTTATGGGTGATTCGTAGAAGGTTTGTGATGGCATTTGGGACTCCGATCTGTTAAAAATACCAAAATATATTTTGCAATTATAGTTTTACTTCTCTCAAATCGAATTTTGTTACGATTATATTCAAAAATTTATTTATTACTTCCACTATTTATTTTATCGATAACCTCACTTAAAACTTTTTTGGCATAATCAACATATTTAAACTTAAAATCACGTGAGAAATATAAATCCAACTTGTCTTTATAGTTCTCTATTAAGATATCATTTTGCATTTCTTTGCATAGATCCGATAAACTATCAATAACGAGTTTCGAATATAAACATTTCATCTCATTGTGATTTAAAACATCCAATTTTCTTGGTAACCAAAAGTTTCCTAATTCTGAATTGAGAACGCTTGGAATGAAAATGAAATTAAAAAGACTATTTACGTACTTATTATATATTTCTTTTGCAATATGATATTCAATTGGATTTCCATTTATTTCTAATAGAATTTTTCTGTCTTTATTCTGAGGTATAATTAAATGCTCAATTGAAAAAACTTCTTCATCATATATAAATTTTTTTAAATCTTTTAAATTTCCTATTAATATTACATTATCATTCTCAACACTAAAAAAATTATATATTGTTGCTAGTGATTTACATCTAAATCTATAATCTGCTTCGTCTTCTTCAGAATGTTGATTCATTTTAGTGATAATTTTATTATCTGTTATTCTATCTACAGAGAAATATGATTTTATTTGTTTGATTGTTTCATGATTCCATTCTTTATACTTTGCCTTTAATACGCTACTAAATACCTCTTTACTTTTATTATTTTCAAATACAATAAATAAAACTGACAACAAATAAACTGAATAAATTTGCTTATATTCTGCCTTGTTTTTAGGTTCAGGATCGATAAATAAATTCAATATATATTTCATTACTAACGCCTTAGGAAGACTCTTATCATCTTTCAATATTTTACATAGTAGATTATGAAAAACCTCTAGCTCATCACTATCAATCCTTACTGCTTTTCCTTTTACTTCAACACAATTAAATAAACTTCTAAAAACAGAATCCGGAGATGACGAGTTAACAATATTCAGCATTAACTCACAAATTTTATTAATTTTTCTTAATGAATTTAGCATGTACGTGTTGTCATTTATTACTTCAATCAAATGAGTCCTAGCTCGATATTTTTTTTGATGTTCATCATGAGTTTTAAATTCATTTTTAACAAGAAAGCTTTCATCAAAAACCAAATTCACATATTTTTCATCATTATATAAATCACAATAAAAATAATGTTCCAACAATTTTAATATTGGATATTTCATTTTAGTACTTTCAATTTTTTTTGCATTTTTTGTTAAATCATACCACTCTTTTCTTATATCAACTCCACAGTCTTTACTAAACAAATAAGCTTTAAAAATATCCTCAGTATCTAATTGACGACCTTTCAAATTTACATCAATAAAATACCCTATACCGTCTATTAATTCATCCGATTTATTAATAATAATGTTTAATGTACTTTTTCTTAAATTTTTAATAAAAAGATCAGCATCTTCTTTAATCTTAATGCAATCTGTTTTAATTATTTCAGTCCATAAATCATGATATTTATTATACTGATGTAACATATCAGTTTCATTAATATTAATTTTCTCAACCTCACTAATATCAAAATGATTTTCTAACAATCTAGTAAAACCTTCAAAACTTTCAATTTCTAGTTTACAAGGTTCGATTAATCCAATCTTATTTTGATGTATGTACTTTAACGCATGTAATATCATTGTTAAAACTGTCATTCGCTGTTGTCCATCAATTATTAAAAATATATCTTCGTTTATTTTTTTAGTTAATATTATGTTACCAAGGTACTTTGGTCCAGACTTAATATCTTCAATTAATTGAGAAAGATTATCCTTGTCCCACCTAATTTCTCGTTGAAAATCAGGAATTTGATACTTTCTCTTATCATTTAACTCCAAGATTTTTTTATGTCCCCCATCAACTTCAACTAAAATATCCTCTTTTGTATTAGAGAGAACTTTCCTTATTGGTGCAATAATTCCTAATAACTCAGACATGTTGACTCCTTTATATTTATATCTAACTTAATATAAACATTATAGCTTATTTTCAATTTTACACTCAAGTTTTTCCCATAATTTCCAACTTATTTTTTTCGAATATTTGTTCTATTTTGAGTAAAAATAGTATATACTATAACAATAGTACGTACGTAAAGAGAGGTATTTCACATGAAATTTAGTTTTTCTTTTCCCGCTATAAGAGGTATGCAAGCTAATAGAGAATTTTATTCAGTAATGTGCCCTCTTGAAGTTGTAAGTAAGCTTTTCAATTTTTATAATAATGAAATCCCAGAAGAATCAAGAGCTCAACGTATTTTAAATGAAAAAAGAATACCAGAAATTAAAGATTACATTATAAATAATCCAAATTCATATGTTTTCTCATCTATAACAGCATCTATTGACGGTGAATATGCTTTTGAACCTTATGAAAAGAACCAAGATTTGGGTGTTTTAAATATATCCATGAATTCTAATTTATTGGTTAATGATGGTCAGCACAGAAAAGCTGCTATTGACGAAGCTTTAAAAGAAGAGCCTAGACTTAAAAATCAGCACATCTCAGTAGTTCTATTTGTTGATCAAGGTCTGATTAGAAGTCAACAAATGTTCTCAGATCTAAATAGACATGCAATAAATGTATCTAACTCATTGAGTATACTTTATGATCATAGAGATCCTATGATGCAACTTGTCAAAGAGGTTCTTTCTGCTAACAATAGACTGTTTAATCTCGTTGAGAAGAGTAACAACTCAATTGGAAAAAAATCAAAGAAAATCTTCACTTTAAGTAGTTTTCACAATGCCACAAAGAAACTAGTTCAAGATTTAGATTTCGAAAATGATCTACTAATAAAATCATTTGTTATTGAGTATTGGACGTATTTATTTGAAAACTTTAATGAATGGAAGCATATTATTAACGGCGAAGTCTCCGCCTATTCATCACGTCAAACAAGTTTATCTACCTATGGAGTCTGTTTAGAAGCGCTTGGTTGGATCGGAAATGAGATTTGTAAATCTAGAATTCAGGACTGGAAACAGAAAATTTATCAAGTCAACGATATAGATTGGTCGAGAACAAATAGTTTTTGGCTACACCGTTTTGTCCAACCCGATGGAAGCTTACGTAAGTCAGCTTATACTGTAAAAATGTCTTATATTGGTATTAAACAACAGTTAGGTCTATCTCTGTCTTCTGAAGAAATGAAGGCTGAAGAGAAATTAAGAAAGGAACAATATCATGGCTAGAAATTATATTCAAGAATTTGGAAAAGACAAGGTTCTAAATGATATATATGAACAAATCCAAGAAGTTTATAAAAGTGATAATAGACCTTGGGTTATCGGTTACAGTGGAGGAAAAGATAGCACAGTGACTTGCATGCTTATAATTGAAGCTATATCAAGACTTCCTGAAAATGAAAGAAAAAAGGAAATCCACATTGTTTCTTCTGATACATTAGTAGAAAATCCTTTAATACTTAATTACTTAGCATTAAATATTAATTTGATGCAGCAATACTCAGTCAGAACTAATTTAAATGTAATGGCAAAATTAATTACACCTGATTTAAATGATAGTTTCTGGGTGTTAATGATTGGTAAAGGTTATCCAACTCCTCGTCAAAAATTCAGGTGGTGTACTAGTAGACTAAAAATAAAACCTATTGATCAATATATCGAACAGATGGCTAAAGAAAATGGTAGTGTTGTCGTAGTTCTTGGTGTTCGAAGTGCTGAGAGCAATTCAAGGTCTGAGTCAATAAAAAAGAACACCGTTGAAGGTAAAATCCTAAAGAAACATGCGACTAATAAAGATGCGTTTGTTTATGCACCAATAGAACATCTTTCAAATGACGATATCTGGGCTTGCCTAATGAACTCACAAACTCCTTGGGGAACAGATGGAAACACATTACTGTCTCTTTACATGGATGCCTCTGATGAATCTGAGTGTCCAATACAGCAAGATGCAAATGCACCATCATGTGGTCAAAGCAGATTTGGATGTTGGACTTGTACAGTAGTAACTAAAGACAAGAGCTTATCTGGATTTATAATAAATGGCTATGATGAACTACGCCCACTATTATCATTTAGAAATTTCATTTATACGCTTCGAGATAATGTAGATTACAGACAAAATTATAGAATGGATGGTTCAATATATCAATTAGGAACTGGAGAAGATGCTAGACGTGGCGTTGGTCCTTTTAATATGAAAGGGCGAAAACTCATGCTAGAGAAACTACTAGAAGCTGAAGAACAATTCAATCAGTCTTTGGCTACAGCTGAGAAATCAAAATTTAGTATACCGAATACTCATGAAATTAGTTTGATAAAAAAAGAAGAATTAGAACTTATACGTCAACATTGGATTGATGATGGTGATTGGGAAGATTCATTGCCTATCATATATAAAAATGTAAAAAATAAAGATTACTATTTTGGTTATGTAAATCAACCGTTCTCAATTGATAGCGACTTAAATCTTCTTGAAGAAATATGTAAACAAGAGGAAGTAGATTTAGATTTAATCAAATCACTCATTACAATAGAGAACAAATATCAAGGGTTAAAAAAACGTAGTGGAATCATTAAAGCTCTCGATAAAACATTACACAAAGACATTGTACATGAAGAACTATATGAACTAAATCGAGGAGAATAAAATGAGGTTAGAACGAATTATTATTACAAATTTAGGATTATATTCAGGTGAAAATATCATTGATTTCACATCAGATAATGAAAATAATCTCACATTGATAATTGGTAAAAACGGAGCAGGAAAAACAACTTTGCTTAACTCAATTAAAACGGCTTTTTATGGCTCAATGATTTTTAAAGTTAAATCTATTAATGAGGATTATCAAAACTATTTAATCTCATTATTAAATAACAATGCAAAGAAAAATTCGAACTCAAATTATTGTGTTGAACTTGATTTTATTTCAAATATTCTTGGTTCAGATGGACGATATACAATAACTAGGGAATGGCAATATACGGAACAAAAATTAACTGAGACATTAATCGTTAAGAAAAATAGCAGAATACTTGATGAAGTTGATCGAAATGATTTTTTAAATATATTTTACCAACATTATCCAATCGAGCTGTTTGATCTCTTCTTTTTCGATGGAGAGAAAATAGATCAACTTAGCATCTTAAATTATGACATTGTCGAAGTTTTGGAAACAGCTTTTAATTTAAATCATTATAAAAACTTGAAAAGTGATTTGGAAAAATATGCTCTATCAAAAATTAAAAATAGTGATTTGAAATTACTAGAAAAAGAAAAAAATGAGATTTCAACTAAAATCCCAGTACTTGAAATCAAAATAAATGATATCCTTCACCAAATTACAGAATGTAAAAATGAAATCAACTCTCAAGAAACCATTAAGATTGAATTAGCAAAGAAAGGATTTAACAACCTAGAGCAATTTGATGATTCTGAAGTTAAAATAGTTCAAAAAGAGCTTGATGATTTAAACAAACTATATAAACAAAATGTTGCAGATAAAATTTTATTTCTTGCAGTAAAACCCGAACTAAATGAATTAACAACACAATTGAAATCAGAAAGTAATTTTACTAGATCAAATATGATTAAGTCTGAAATTAAAAAAATCAAACCAACCGATCTCAAAGTTTATTTAGAAAACTATGATGATAAAATGATTTCACAAGTTCTCAATGCATTAGTAGATAAGTTTGATTCTAAAACTCAAATCACTAAAATACATGATGTATCAAACGAAGCTTATAATCAAATACTTAAGTTTACCAAAGAAATCAACTCATTTTCGTATGAAAGCTTTGAACTTCTTAAAAATAATATTGAGTCCAAAAGACAACATCTAGATAGAATTAAAAAAATTACTACTGAAAAGCAAACTGCAGAATATAAAATGCATCTTGATGAGCTTTTGGCAGTTCAGACTAACTTATCTAACTTAAATATAAAATACAGTCAACTTGAGTCAGAACTAAGTATATTAAGCAATGAGCTAGATGAACTAAAAAGTAAAAAGGATGACATAGTCAATCATATCTGGAAAGTACTAAAAACAACTAATGTTGATCAATTATTGATTAAAACAAATAGAGTATTGGATGAGTACATCCATAAGATTAAAACAACAAAACTCAATACCATAAAAAATGATACACTTACTATGTTTAACTCAATCATTAGAAAAGAAAACTTTATTAGTGAAGTTATGCTAACAGAACATGGTATTTGCTTCTTAGATTTCGAATCAAATGAACTATCTCATTTACAGATTTCTGCTGGAGAGAGACAAATTTTTACGTTATGTTTATTAATATCAATTTTAAAAACTACAAAACGTGTAACACCTCTTGTTTTTGATACCTTATTAGGTCGTTTAGATCAAAACCATAGACAGAACCTTTTGAATACACTTTTAGATTCTACTTCGGGTCAAGTGATCATACTAGCTACTGACTCTGAAATTGATCATGAAACTCAAAAAAGTTTAAGCAGTAGAATAAATAAAACCATAGAAATAGACTATTATAAGAAGTAATTTCTTTTAGGAGCTAAATATGAAAACAAGATTATACACCTCCTTAGAGGCTAAGAATATATTATCAGAATTAGAAACAAAGACACGACTAACACCAAATATTATATGTCGATACGGCATTATTCTCTCAATTAAAAAAAATACCGTTCTAGATTTTTCATACGATTCAAATGGTCAAGAATTTCATAGACCTGTATTGACGGGAGATCTTGATGTAATTTTCAAGGAATTAATTAAACATAAAGAAGGACAGTTCATAGCGGATGATGATTATTTTAGCGTCTATTTAAAAGCACATTTAGAGCAAGGTGTTAGACTCCTGAAAAGTGAAATCGATCTTTGTGGTAGTTTTGATGCTTTTATTAATGAATATTTCAATCCAATTAGAGGAGGCACAATCTAATGATTTATCTAGATTCAGCAGCTACAACTCCAATTGATCCAGAAGTACTTGAGACTATGATAGAATACATGAAGACTCAATACGGGAATCCAGCTAGTAAGTATTATCCACAAGCACTTGAAGCACAAAGCGCATTGAGTGAAGCACGCAAACATGTTGCTACATTACTAAATGTTGAACCTGAAAATATATTGTTTACTAGCGGAGCTTCTGAAAGTAATAATTTCATAATTAAAGGTATCGCTGAAAAGTATAGAAATAAAGGAAAACATATAATTACAAGTAAAATTGAACATAAATCGGTTCTTGAAACATGTAAGTTTCTTGAAACACAGGGATATGAGGTCACTTATTTAAATGTTGATTCTGAGGGTTTGTTTGATTTAGATCAACTAGAAAAATCTATAAGATCTGATACAGTATTAGTTACCTTAATGTGGGTTAATAATGAAATTGGGACGATCAATGATATTAATAAAGCTTGTTCCATTACACATGCAAAAGGTGTATTGTTTCATACTGATGCTACTCAAGCAGTTGGAAAAATGCCAATAGATTTGAATAATACACCCGTAGATTTTCTTTCATTTTCTTCTCATAAGATATACGGCCCAAAAGGTGTGGGAGCTGCATATTTAGGGCCTGATGAGCTAGGAATAAGACATAAACTACCAGCTCTTATTCATGGCGGCTCACAAGAGTTTAAAATGCGTGGGGGAACACACGCAATGCATGATATTGTAGGATTTGGGAAAGCTTGTGAAATTGCAAAAAGGGATATGTTAATTTACATTGAAGAAATGAAAAAATTCGAAGTTGAATTACTAGATAAACTTCATTATGCAAACCCCAAAATAAAATTAAATGGTAGTAAATCAAAAAAAATTCCAGGACTCATAAACTTAAGTATCCCTGGAATTAATAACGAACTATTTTGTAAGCAAAATTCTACAGATTTCGCAATCTCGACAGGTTCTGCTTGTTCTATTAATGAAAAGAGTTATGTTTTGGAAGAATTGAATAATTATGAAGCAAACTATATTAGAATTTCTATCAATAAATTTTTACTGAAACACGAATGCTTAGTTGATGAATTATATCAACTTCTAATCTCGAGTTATAACAACTAATTAATAAACTAAATAATTTTAAAAATCAATTTCTTCGATAGCATCTTCAATTGAATCAATTTCAAAGTTACTACCTTCAACTGTACTTACTAAAAAAATTTTAATATTTTCAATCGTTTCAAGCTCGTCTATTCCAATTTTTTCACTAAGTTTAGTAATACCAAAATTAGCATACTTGATTAAGAATTTGACTTTGTCAAATTCTTCTTTATTTTCTTCACCAAATGCTAGTTCCAATCTTTTTTCTTCATTTAAGTCTATCAACTCTGTAGTAAGTATTGCTGTCTGAAATATAAAATCCAGTTCGTCTCCATACTGTGATATTACATTTCTAGGAACATATATTGGATCTTCTGAGTTTTCTTCAAAACTTTCTATTTGCTTATCATACATTATTCCAATTGTACTGCAAATAACAAAAATACTGTAATTCGTTCGTGTTTTAAAAATATTACTTAATGCAGAAACAGTATTTCGCCAAATTTTTCCTTTTAATAGAATATCCGAGCTTATTACCATAAAAAACCTTCCTTAATTTCCGCCACATTTTTTTCATCATTACTTAAAATTGTCCAAGTTTTTCCAATGTTTTCTTCAGCAAATAACCCTTCCAAATTATCTTTAGAAAATAGAATAATTTGTGGAGCATATTGAGGAATTGCTATTATAACATTTCTTTTTTGATCTTCGTCTAGTTTAGAAAAAGGACCATCTAATACTAAAGGATACTCTTTTGGTGAGTCATTCATAACCTCTTTTAAAAGATTAAATATACCTCCAATATAAGCGAAAGTAACAACCGCAAATTGCCCTTCGGATTTTGATTCGTCATCATAACTATCAATAACTCTAACAAAAAAATCATTTGAGACTGTTACTTTCCTCTTTGAAGTCAGCATTGAATTCAATAATTCTTGGATTTCAGATTGTAGTTTCTCACTATAGTATTTTGCATTATCATGCAACTCATTTTCAAAATAGTTCTTAACTTTATTCATAATAGATATCATATGAGCATTTTTTTTATTTAAATCCGTTTTTTCAGTTAACTCATCATACTTCTTCATTTGTTGCTTTCTATAAATCACAAACTTGGCCAATTCTGTCTCGATACTAATCAAATCATTTTTGATTATCTCAACTTCCTCCTCTGCTTTTTTTCGATCTATTACTAATTGTTGAATATCCTTTTGTTCTTTAGCTTCTTTATCAATTTCTCTAATCTTTTTATCACAGTTATCTGCTTGTTGTCTATTGCTTAATACATCTTTGATTGGTTTTTCAATTAAATCTCTATTATAATTAACGCCCCATTTCCTAGCTTCTTTTGTAAAATTGTCATACGTTTGCTGATACGAAAGTGGTGGTAAAAGACCTAAATATTTAATTAAATTATTTTTTTCTTCATCTTTCAACTCATTACCGCAGATACAATTTTTTTCATTTAGAAGAACTTCAATCAATTTTCTATTTACACCTTGAAGTAATACATTGCTATCTGCTTTTAGTTTAATAAGTCTTTTTGCATCCTCTATTCTTCTACTAATCAAAATCTTTGGATACATTATACTTACTTCATCACCGAATTGCTTATAAGCATTACCTTCATTCTCTAAAAAAATTTCTCTTTGTTTCTTTAATAAATTTCTTTCCTTTTCATACTCCTCAGAAGATTTTGCCTTCCCTATTGTCTCAGAAATATGTTGTATGGATTTATTTAATAATTTTTCTTGATTTGCTAATGTTTTCTTTTTTTCTTCATATTCAGAAATTTTATTCTGTATATTATTTATGTTAGTCCTGGTTACAACAACTTGTTCATCAGTATTAGAATCACCTTTACTAAGATATAACTGTCCCATTATCGTAGTTTTTAACTCATTGGAACCAATATGATTTAATGCCTGCTCAAAAATGTTAAGATCAAAAATTGTGTAAAGTGCTTCTTTTAATTTATTAGCCGACTCTTTCCCCTTCACTTTCAAATCTGCAATCATACTTTCTCCATCAAAGAAAAAATAATCCGCTAACCCTGAAGGCAACAATTCTTCAATAATTGCTTCATAATCATGCAATTTATCCCAGTTGTCATTGTTCATCTTAAAAATACTTACTTCTTCTTTAATTTTTTTTGATTCTAGAATACCTTTTTGGTAAGTCCAAGTTCTATTAACAGAATACCTTTCATTATTATCAATAAAATCTATGCTTCCCTTAACCTCAAAAACCTGCTCATAATCCATTTCAGATTCAAATTCATGATTGTACATTTTTTCAGTAGCAGTTCTATTGAAGTTTACCTTATTGTAAAATATCCATTGAAACAATTGATGTAATGTTGTCTTTCCATCACCATTTTTACCATATATTATTGTTACTGGTTTATTGATATCAAAAGTAATTCTATTTCTTCCCTTGAAGTTTCTAAAATTTTCAAATTCAATTGCTTCAATTTTCACTATTTATCACCCTTTCTAGCTCATTTATCATGTTTCTCACAATTGTAATTTTAGTCGTATTTTTAGCAAAGTATTTCTGATTTATAATTTTTTTCTCTTCTTCGAGTATATACTTGATCATTGTTCTAACAATTTTTTCTTCATTCATCAAAATGCTCCTCCTGTATTAAATCCTTACTTATTTCAATATCATCGATACTTAGACCGTATTCAGATATCAAACACTTTAATGATTCTAAATTTTCTTCTTTGTTCTTTGAAAGCTGTGAAAATTCTAGGAATCTTCTAAGTTCAATTTGTGCAAAGGTTTTCATATCTTGACTTGGTAAAACAATAACATCATAAATGTTGGCATATTCTTTATTATCATATTTCCTTAGTATTCTACCTCTTCTCTGAACGAATTCTTTATAATCATCGTTGCTAGATAATATCAATGCACTTTTTATAGATGGTATATTTATACCTTCATCTAAGCATCTAATTGCTGCTAATGCAGTAATATCGCCCTTATTAAAAGAATCCACTAACTGCATGCGCGTATTCATATTTTCTTCTGCAGTAAACTGACTAGATTTAAATCCAACTTTATTTAATTCCCTTTTTACGAACTGTATATGTCTTATTTCATTACTGAAATCATCATATATTTTCCCATCACCACAATAAACTATAAAATGATCCCTTTCTTTGATTTTACTAATTATTTTATCAATATTGATTTCTTTTTCAGAAGCCATTGAAATAACTCTCAGTCTATTCCTGTGATTCAAAACAAGTTTCTCAGAATCAATACATTTTCCATTTCTAAAACAACTTGCCATATTTGCTGTATATCTTTTAAAATCTATCTCTTCTTGTTCAGTTGCATTAACATATATTGGATAGTAATAATATTTTACAAGGTAATTATTTCTTAGCGCTTCCTCAATTGGTAAGCTGAATACTATACCACCAAAAAAGTCTATTAGTTCCTCACCTTTTTGATTATTTTTCCCATTGTTAGGTGTTGCACTTAAGCCCAATAGATACTTATATTGTTTTTTTAAAGTATCTTTCCTATTAATAAATCTGTGAGCTTCATCAACAATAAGCAACTTTTCATTATTCGATTTAGAAATGACCTGCTCAAATCTATCTGTAGTAAATGATGCAATGGTAGACACTATAATAATATTCTTATCCTTTTCATAATTACTCCTAATTATTGATTCAGTTATTTCATTTTCCCATTTTGGATTTTCAGAAGAAACCATTATTATTTGAGAATTTGGAAAAGTAATACTTAGATCTTCAGACCATTGTTTAATTAAATGTTTATAAGGCGCACAAATTACAATAATAGGATTCTTAATCTTCATTAGTTCTTTAGCAGCATAAATTGCTGTCCAAGTTTTGCCAGTACCTGTAGCCATAACAAAAAAACCACAATAATCGTTTTTAATCCAATTTCTTATTGCAACATTTTGATATTCTCTAAGAACAATAGGATTAACTTCTTTTTTCTCAGATTTTGACTTAATCACTTCAAGAATTGACTTTTGAGCAGCATCTTTAAAATTGTAAGTATCTATAAAATCATTTTTTTCACGCCATATCGTGTCAAACTCTGTAATCTCATCCTCAACACTCTCTTTCTCATATTCGTTCCAGCTACATACAACTCTAACCTTTTCATAATTCAACTCATATGCTGACTTGCTTTCATTTGGTGATCCGTAAAATACAATATTATTCCCAAAGTAATCAGATAATATACCTAACTTATCGTGGTACATGCCACTTCCTTTAGTTGTTACGATTTTTATATCTAATACATTGTTGGCTATTAACTCAACTAGAATTTTTAAGTTCTTCTCATTTAGTGCCTCAATTGCATTATAAAATTCGGTTTTAGCAATATCTTCAATAATCTTATCTTTTAATTCATATCCAAGCTTAATTGCATTTATGTCTTCTTCACTTAGTTTTGGACTTGCAATAATTTCAATTTTCCCTCTATTTTTAACTAATTGAGATACTCCGTCTAAAATTGACTCAAAAACACTTGATGAAAAGAAACCTATACTTCGTCTATAAATTTTAGTGTATTTCAAAGCTGGTATAATTAACGCTCTTACAATATCATTTTCACCATAACTAATATAGCTTTTTTTTATCTTCAACTCTTTATAGTTCATATTATCTCCTAAAATACAATATAATCTTCTTCAATTATTAAATCATCAATATCTTCAAAATCATGAACTATACTATATTCTTCCTCCAATATGATTTCGGTGTACTTAGATAAATCCATCTTACCAGCCAGAGATACAACTGGATAAGCTTTAGCAAAGTATATTGAAGTTAACGCTACCTCTAAAATATTAATATGTTTCTTTATAATGCTAAATAATAGCCATTCGTTCCATTTATAATTTAAGTTAGGGAGAACAGGAATACATGGTAATGTTCTAATCAAAATTGTTCTATCTTCTTTTAATTCACTTACTATTAACTTTTCAATAATAGCTATATCTTCTTCAGATATAGTAATTAATTCGTTCTTAATAAAAGTTTCTTTATCTAATAAGTAATGACTATCAAATAACTGCTCTATCATTTTATATATACTTGTAAATGCCAGAAAGTTATCTTTGACCAATGTTTGGATTTCACTAATTTTTATCAAGTCCTTTTTATTTGCTTCATTTTTTATAATTTGATATTTATCACAAATTTCAACGCCATAATTTGAAATAAATGGTCGATCAAAATGAAAACATTCATTGAAAAAAGCTTCTGAAATACTGTAAGCTCCAAATGTTGAATCAACATATATTTTATTCCAAAAACTTTTATTTTTACTTTCGATTATTTCATATAACTCCTTCACATGGTGAGGTTTATAATCTGAAAGCAACTCAGTTAAATTCTCTCTTAAAAAATTTTGTTCAATATCTGATAAATTAATATTATCAATATGAATAACTTTACCAAATAAATTCACTATATCAAACATAGAAATAGCTCTACCTATAATTGCATTCGTAGCTCCTGGAAACTCATTTCGAATAGACTCTAGTGATACAGGATATTTGCTGCTTTTTATATAATTGTTTAGCTCCTCACATATTGAATTATCATTATTGTTTTTCATAATGCAATCCTTTTTAAAAAAGAACTCATTAAAGTAAAACTCTCTAAGTAACCCGTGTAACAAAAAGTGATTGGTAATTCCTACCATAATTAATTCTTTACTAAAGACATTAAATATTGATCTAGTTAATATAATATCTCTGGGGATAGATTGAATATAATTATAAATAGTTACAAACAACTCTTTATCAATTCTTATATCTTCTTTTAATTTATATGTACCTCTATCACATAGTATTCCAATATCAGCCAAACGTGCAGAGATCGCTCTATTATTTTCTGGTAAATCCTGTTTTCCAAATTCGCTAGTCAAACATTCTCTAAAATACTTAATTACAGTATCATCATATATTCTTATTCCATTAGAAAAGTACTTCTTCATAGTAAATCTATACATCTCATTTAAAGATAGTGATTTCATATGAAAGCAGTTACCATCCTTTTTATAAATAGTAATAACAATTATCATTACTTCATCATAAGTTAAATTTATATTATCAAAGGTATTGAACCGTTGTCTTAATTGGAACTCATCAAATACATTTGGTAAAGACTCAATAACAAGTTTCACTTGATTTTCAATGTCTGTTTTTATTATTATTTTACTGTTGACTCCTGATAGAATTTTATACTCAGGTTTAGTATTTAGGTATTTGATAAACATATACTTGAAAATTGATTTATTTGAACTAATCGAATCAGTAATTTGTTCAATCTTAATAATATTGGAATAATCACTATAAGCATGAGCTAAATCAATAACATTATTTTTTTCAAACCATAAATTGGCTTTGTTGATGATTTTTTTCTCAACTTGTCTAACTCTTTCTCTTGTTAAATTCAAAGAATTTCCAATACTATCTAAAGTGTTATCTGCTGCACGTTCAGAAATAATAAATATTTCTTTAGTTTTCTCATATTTTTTCAAATACAAACTAAACTCTTCGTTCAAGTCAATTGAATACTTTCGATAAAGTTTAGATATCTGTTCAAATTTAAGATTATATTCTATAACCAACTTTGATATTGTATTTATGTCTTTAAATTTTAAATTGTAAAAATTATTTTCAATTATACTTTGCAATTCAGAATTAGGAAATACCTTAAAAATTGGAAGTATCATTTTCTCACTTTTATCACTACTCAATTTTGAAACTAAACCATTTAGTTCATTATATATTTTATAATATTTTGTAATTCGATTTGAATAATTGCCTAGCATTCTAGATATTTCTCTGACAAATTGATTTCCATTGACAACTTCGTTCCTAAAAAAACTATCAATACATTTAGCTTCAGATTTAAATCTTTCAATAAAAACTTTGTCTGCATAATTAGTTACTTTCTCTTCCAGAGTTGATATATTACCAGTTATTAATTCATCCATACTTTTTATAAATTTAATTGGAACATGATACCCTGAATTATATGAGTTTATTATTATATTTTCTTGATACTCATCTAAATTTTTCAAAGTATTTTCAATCTCTATCAAGCAATTAATACCTAAATTTCTGATTTTACTAAGTCTCAACGCGTCACATCCAAGTAAATCATAAAGTGTTAATATACCAGACTTAGATAGACAATTGTATGTTCTAACTGATATGCTTAAATCTGATAACTTATGATTTTGATAAAATTCTCTCTCAATCCCAAATTTTAAAAAGTATGGAATTGATTCATCTTTTTTTATACTATTGGAATCATCATTAATTGTATTCCTATACATATATTATCATCCTTTGTAAAATTATATATATAATTGCACTTTAAACTAGCTTAAATACAAAAAGCCTTTATCCATTAAGTTTGGACAAAAGCTAGTTTGATTATGTTCATATTTTTATTAATTGTTTATGTATACCTAAGAATTGCAAATATGTGGTGCTGAGTTCATCACATATCGCCATACATGTGTGCCCCATAACTTCCCCTCTATTTCCGTAGTGCTCTCTATGAACTGGTTTCCATTTTTGACAAAATTACCAGTTCTCTTTTGAACATTATAACATAGCAGGGGGAATAAGGGTATATTATTGAGCCTGATTTTAACAATAATATGGGTTGTTATTTCAGAAATTATCCTAGCATTTTAGCAAACCCAACTAAGAAAATCACAAACACATTTTGCGTCGTCACAGCTACAAGTGGCGGTATTTCTTTTCGTATAATAAATAACGAGTACGTATAAAAAGCGATCCCGCCAACGATAACAGTAGAATAGATGTCATATATTGAAATTACAAAGCCTTCATTGATCATAAAAACCAGTGCGAATACACAAACTGAAATTACTACAGATAAAGTCATTCGTGTATATGGATTAACCTTTTTAAAAACTCTATGAAGGATCAATGTCGGTAATCCAAAATAGAGAAAGCATTTTATCGCTGTACTTATTAAAAACATACCTAGTGATAATATCCCAGTAAATATAATTTCATAGATGGGCTGTTTCATCGCATCTGCATCATTGTAAAGATTAATGTTGATAAAATTGGTCTTTCCCATCGTAGGTAGGCTGAGGATCAATAGAAACAGTGTGGTAATAACCATATACAATCTAACATCCACTACCATCATCTTCTTATGGCAATCGTTTAACCAGCTCATAATCTTCCCTCCTCATAAAAGCACTTTCAATTTGGTTAAAATCGGCTTTGTCACGCTCTATGCTTTCAATCTCTAAATTTAGTGCATGTACATTTTGCTTAAGTGAAATGTACTGAAGCCCATAGATGATCCAGTAATCACAGCAGAGGAAGATCACAAATAAACCGATAACAGATAACGGACTAGTAAAGATACCAAAGTAGATGATGCACCAAAGATAATAAACCGTGAAAACTAGCACGGAGTTAATCCCGACCCTAAGGTGATATCTAGGTGCTTCATCACTGGCAAGTGGAGCACACAAAGGGATTATAAACCCCGTCCAACAAGCAGCTGCAAACTGTACGAGATAGATGCCAAGTTCAGAAAGTGGTAACTTATTTGATAGTAACGGAACGAGGACACCTTTATCCAGTGAATTCAAGATGATAATGATATGTAGTAAAAATACGCTGATCATGATGCCATTTAGCGAATGCTTAAGCTTATAGTTTTTTAATAGCTGCGGTTTTAACTGCACTTGCTCAGTAGTTCCTTTATTATGTCTTTGCTGATTCATAATTAATCCCCCTCCTTTCAAAGTCCAAGATGCCTTTTGATCTTTTCCACATAACGTCTAGAGACGTATGTTTTATCGCCATTTTTAAACTTAAGTGTGATGGTTCCTGTCAAACTCAGATCAAGGCTTTTGACCTTCTGAAAGTTGACGATCTCTGAGTTGGAGATGCGTACGAAGTATTTACTGGGTGGCTTGTTCTCAATCTCGTAAAGTCGGTTTTTAAGTATGTATGAGCCGTCATCACAAAGTGCGATGATCCGACCTCCCTCTGTCCTTATACTTAGCACGGTATGTGTCTCTAGCATAAACACTTCGCCGTCGTTATACCCTAGCAGTCTAGACTCTTTCTGTGTGTTCAAAAGGTCTATAAGTGCCTGTATCTCTGGCGTCATTTGGTCAGTATGTATGGTCAGGCAAGGCGACTTGTACTGTTCATCTATAATGATTTTGATTTCCAATGTTTTCTCCTATTGGCTTGTCATAGGTTTATTGTAGTGAAATTGTTTTGTTAACACAATAGTTGTGAAGTAAATGGTCGATATGGGCACCTAGTTGGTGGATAGCGAAGCGCGTTTTCCCGCTGATCCTTCACATAAAAAATCCTGCTTTCACAATATGAAATAATTGATTGTGAAAGCAGGACATGAATCGCTTAATTATGATTTGTAATAGGTACTAGGTCAGAGCTCATACAGATTACACTTCCTTCAACAGGCTTCTTATCCACTTTCTCAAAACTGAAAAATGGCGCACTGCATTAGGCTTGGGATTAGCACTCTTTTTTATCTCTATTGGTTGTAGCTTACCATTGTCTTCTATGATCAGATCAATCTCCTTTTGATCTGAAACACGTTCCAACAAAGTCGTTTTGCCTACCTGTCTTGGCCTTGTCACTCGCAAAACAGGATACGTGCTTGATATTGCTTTTACCACTCCTTCTAATGCTCTCTCTATGTACGTTGATGCGTGCACTTGTTTATATAATGTAAAATTGGTATTTGAGGGCGAAGGCAGAGAAAGCACGCGCGTACGTCTGGATCTCCTTACAAAACGATCTAAAGAAAAAGAGGCTGCAATAGCCTCTCACATCTTTTTCTCAAGCTGCACACGATGATATATCCCATAAAAAATAACGAAAAGATAGGTACCTACCAGCAACAGCGTCGCAATTAGATCTACCTCCATCAAAGCAAATGACAGCATCAACGCACCAAACACAAAGACCATCATATCATAAGCTTTTGCCTTTGCCGCATTACCTACAGCGATGTTGCGTTCATCGTTCTTATCAATTTCCATCTGTTTTGCAATCTCTGGATGATTCTTAATGGATCGCTTTTGAATCATCGTCCCCATGCCACTTCCAAACACGCCACAGCCTACGCCTACGAGGATGTATGGTAAAGTTCTCATAATACCTTCTGGCTCAACGACTGACTTAATGAAATAAAGTCCAAGCCCTAACATCACTAATCCCAGTAGGGTTATCAAATAATCTTTCATTTTATTTTTCATCTGAATCCTCCTCATAGATAAAGATTTCCTCAATACTTAAATTAAAAAACTTCGCCAGCTTAAACGCCAAAACGATCGATGGGTTATACCGTCCGTTCTCAAGTGAGCCAATGGTCTGTCTAGAAACCTCTAAAATCGCTGCCAGTTCCTCTTGCTTAATACCGCGTTCCTTTCGCAACTGCTCAAGTCTATTTTTCATGCAAGCTCCCCTCTATGTAAAGTTTACTTTCCATATCCACAGTATATCACGATTTTTAAAAATGTAAAGCTTGCTTTCCATATAAAAAAACAAATCCACATTGGGATTTGCTTTCTCATATTTTTCTGATTAAACCAACAGCGCCTCAACACTCTGCTTCACCGATTGATACAGATGTGATAACGACGGCTTTGTGATCAGCGCCCCTATCGGCTGAATCGGATGATCCTTTCGCTGATGCACCTGATCGTAGTAATCTAAAGACAGCTGGTGCACTTTAAGGTGGGGAAAAATGTGCCACTGCTTTGCAGTTACTAAGCGCTTCACCTTTATCTGCGCGGCTTCCAGTGTCTGACTTACCTCACTGGACAGCTTTTCACTGTTATAGCCATAGACATATGCCACAAGAAAAGTACTTTCCGCCTGCTTAAAGGTATGAAAAAACTGAATTTTGTCTTTACACCCTAGATTCGCCTTAAAGTAAGTGGTCGATAGGTTTCTGTCCACCGCTTCGTAGACATAGGTAACATAGGGATTCGTATCCAGTTGCGACATCCATGCGGTGTAAAAATCATCCTCTATGACTGTGTCAGGTAGCTTTGTGGTAATCAATACTTTATCGTAAACCTGTTCGTCGTAATCGGTTTTGACCTTTACCCTTTCTCCACTTGTCGTAATCTTGCGAACAGGCATGGCATATCTGATATCTTTAATACTTTCAGCAAGTTTGTCGATCAGTGCGCCAGTACCCTCCTTTACATAGAGGAGTTTATCACTTTTAATAAAGGTTTCTATGGTGTGGGTATCGAAGATTTTAAAAGCGTAGTATGCCTGAACCTCGTGGATGCTCCCAAATCCAAAGGATGAAAAGTGAGGCGCAATGACCTGAGCGATGGTGTTCAAATTATGTTGGTCGAGATAAACACTGAGCGGCATACTAAGTGCTTTGGGAATTTGACCATAGGTAACCTCTCTCACCATCTCTCTATAGCCCATAAGATGCTCACTGAGCACTGCCAGCTCGCTCATTAGCTGACCGATCTCGTCACTTGGGACATGCTCGACCTGCTGATAATGCGCGTCTAGAAATATACGGTGTGTAAACCGTTCTGTATAGGCAAGCTTAAGTTCAATTAATAGCTCTTTGATGAGCTCTGGGAATGCGAAGACCGTGCCGACCTCCGTTACATTACCACCATTGACTAGGGTTTTGCAATGGCCACCTATTGTAGGCTCTTTTTCGTAGACGGTCACTTTTGCGCCTGCTTTTTCAAGTAAATACGCTGCAACCATGCCACTAAATCCTGCTCCGATTATTGCTACTATCATGTTTACCTCTTTAGTTAATTCGATAAATTTCTATAATTTTCTATAATTCTCTATAAATTTCTATAAATTTCAATTAAATTCAATTAAATTCATTAAGGTCCATCTTGTTAAATGGCTTTATTCAAATTGATCAATACGGTTTATCCAGATAAGTCCATAGGGGCAGAAATATCTTTTCCCCCATTTCCTTTCTGTGATAATCAATCGGTGCAAAATCGCCTGTTTCATATGAGATGAGCTCGTTGATATTATAATGCCTTACCCATCTCTGAAAGCTCAGCTTTATCGCATCAAGTGGTTTCTTATTATGAATCAAGCCCTTTAAATGGTGTAAGGACTTTTCAGTATATGCACCTCTGGCATCAGTTAGCTCTGAATGCTCAATAACAACACTCGGTTTCAGCCCCCAGTGTAAAAAGGTTGCCTCGACATCGCCTTTAATCTTCTTCTTAGATTTCCCCCAAGTCTCTGATTCATAATTAACGGTTACCACTTGCACATCGAAATGAAGTGCCATGGCCACCGGAATTGCAACTGCGTTTAATAGATCGTCTAGATTTTCACGTTTGGTCGTCGTGTAGAGTCTTGAACAAGCAATATGACTGACGTAATCCATAATCACGTACTGATAGATGGTACCTACTTCTCCTAATTTTCCAAAATCCGTTATCCATATGTGCCAGTGGCTACCACTTTTTAGTGGCATTACAGCTTCAACTTGACCATCAGAAAGCTCATGACGGTCACTCATTTGCGCCCTTCGAATTTGCTTATCTAAATATTTGCCATAAGCGAATTTAATGCGTTTTTCTCTTGTGGTGAGCTCATGGCGCTTCATGATATTGTACACAGCCGACTCACTTATGCCAAGTGACAATTCGTCGGTTAGATAATAAACCGCCTTAGGACCATAATTAGGATAATTTGAGATGAGCTCAAGCACCTTGACCGTAATCTCAGCACTGGTTTTGTTGATCGGAATTCTTGGCTTGGCGCTCGGCTTAAGGCCCTGAACCCCCTGCTTTTTATATTGATGATACCATCTATAGTAGAGCGTCCTTGAAATCTGATATTTTTCACAGGTACAAGTGACCCCTAGGGCCTCTGCTTCTTTTATGATGGCCATTTTTTGCTGATAATCCATCGTCACCCTCGATTTGTCCGACTTTAACAAAAGTTTAACACACTCTCTAAAGTCCTTCAACTCTAATGGTTTTAGGAATCCACAAAAGAATTTTACTTTAGGTAAAAGTTAACATATTAAACGCGTTTCTAAGGTCTCAGTCTCATTCAAATCCCTTGTTTTACGATTAACGATATTGTAAACATGTCGGTAAAGTAAAATCCCGTTGAGTTTTCTGACAATTTCGTGGATTGTGATTATTTTTAGACATTGATATACTTTAGTCAAACAAATAACGGAGGACTTTATGGACGAGCTAAAAATCTTTAGTATCAAAAAAGGCATACAAGAGGATAATGTAAAAATAGCCAATATCACTCGATCAGAGCTAAAGGAAAAAGAAGTTTTCATGATCAATGTCATGTCGTCTCCTGGAAGCGGTAAAACCTCAACCCTGGTAAGAACCATAGAGAAGCTAAAGGGTGAAATGGGCATCGGTGTTATCGAAGCCGATGTGGACTCTGATGTGGATGCTAGATCGGTTCAAAACGCAGGTGCAAAGGCAGTACAAATGCACACGGGTGGTCTTTGTCATCTCGATGCGACTATGGCTAAGGCCGGAATCGATGCACTTGAAGTGGATGGCCTCGATCTCGTCTTTTTAGAAAACATCGGCAATCTCATCTGTACGGCAGGCTATGACACAGGCGCCATGAAGGACATCGCCATCCTCAGTGTTCCAGAGGGCGATGACAAACCTTTAAAATACCCTATGATGTTCGAAAGAGTGGATGCGCTCATAATCAATAAAATAGATGTTATGCCTTACTTTGATTTTAATATGACCGTTTTAGAAGAACGCGTTAGAAAGCTCAATAAAGACATTAAAATCTTCCCGCTCTCTGCTAAAACCGGTGAGGGCATGGATGCTTGGATCGACTGGATTAAAACTGAGATGAAGGGCGGTAAATCAAATGAAAGCAACGCATAAAGTAGATTTTGCATTTAGCTGGGAGGATGTGGGCACCCGTCCTTACCGTCAGGTCATCGTGGATCTTGCAAACAAAATTGGTAGAACCAAGGCAGGCTCTGGTCGTGAAGCGATTCCACTGGGTCCTGAATACTATGCCTTAGCACCTATCCTCACAGATGAGCAGGCAGAAATCGCACTGCACCTCGCTTTCAGGGAAAAGCGTTCGGCTGAGGATGTGGCTAAGTCATCTGGTCGTCCTGTAAACGAAGTCAAGGATATTCTAGATTACATCGCATGGGCAGGGGTGGCTTTCGTTAACACTGTAGATGGTGTTGATCTCTACTGGCAGGACATCTTCGTACCAGGTCATCTTGAAATGATTAACAACAACAAGGAAATCGTCGCGAATCACCCAGAAGTGGCTGAAGCGTTTTATTATTTTGGCAGTAAAAAAGGACCTATGGCAGCGGGCATCATGCCGATAGGTGGCGGTCCAATGCGCGTTATCCCTATTGAGCGTGCCATCGATGGTAACACGAAAAAGCTCTCTTATGAAGAGGTTTCAAAGCATCTCAATGAAGCAACTGTGTTTTCGGTATCAGACTGCTCTTGTAGAACGTCTCGAGAGTCTATGGGCGAAGGCTGTGGTCACCTTAAGGAAGAAATGTGTATCCAACTCGGTCATGCAGCCGAGTATTATATCAAGACAGGCCGTGGTAGAGCAATCAGCCGTGAAGAGGCGTTTGATATCATCAAGCGCGCTGAAGACAACGGTTTGATGCATTCTATCCCTAACCTCGATACCCCAGGGCATACACATGCGATCTGTAACTGCTGTGGCTGTAGCTGTTATGCAATGCGTCTTGCCAATGAATTCTTAAACAATGACATCGTCAGATCGAACTATAAATCCGTAGTAGATGAAACCAAATGTGTGGCTTGTGGCGAATGTGTGGACGTGTGTCCAACCAATGCGCTTAAGCTTGGTCAAAAGCTATGCTCCACCAAGCCAGTAGATGAAGCGATTACAAAGATCAAGCCAAACAACACTGAGTGGAAGGAAGACAAGTGGAACCTGGACTATCGTGTTAATCGTAAAAATGCACTCGATTCTGGTACTGCACCTTGTATCACCAAGTGTCCAGCGCACATCCCTGTACAAGGCTATATCAAACTGGCATCGCAGGGCCGTTACCTTGAGGCGCTTGAATTGATTAAAAAACACAACCCACTGCCTGCAATCTGCGGTCGTATCTGTCCAAGACTATGCGAGGAGGACTGTACTAGAGGTGAGTTCGATACTGCGGTTGCAGTCGATGACATTAAGAAATTTATCGCAGAAAAAGATTTACATGCAGATACGCGCTTTGTACCTAACAAACGACATGATTATAGCGACAAGAAGATCGCGATTATAGGTGCTGGACCTTCTGGATTGACCTGCGCGTACGATCTGGCTGTGGATGGCTATGACGTTACCATATACGAAAAAGAAAACGTACCGGGTGGCATGCTGAGATTTGGTATCCCTTCTTATCGACTTGAGAAAGACGTTATCGATGCTGAAATAGAGGTTTTAAAAGCGCTTGGCGTTAAGTTTAAAACGGGCGTCACCATCGGTAAAGACATTACGATCAAAGCACTTAGAGCAGAAGGGTTTAAAGCCTTCTTCGTGGCGATCGGTGCACAGTCTGGACGTGGTCTTGGTCTTGAAAATGAGGATGCTGAGGGCGTCTTCAGTGGTGTAGACTTCCTACGAAAAGTCAACCTCGGACGTGAGACACATACGACGGGTAATGTCGTGGTCATCGGCGGTGGTAACGTTGCGATGGACGTGGCGAGAAGCGCAGTGCGATTAGAAGGCGTTAAGACCTCTAGTGTGTTCTGTCTCGAGTCGAGAGAACAAATGCCTGCACACGAGGAAGAAGTACATGAGGCAATTGACGAAGGCGTAGAGATCGAAAACAGCTGGGGACCACATCACATCCATGTGGAAAATGGCAAGGTGGTTTCGGTTGAGTTCATCAAGTGTGTATCGCTATTTGATGCTGAGGGTAAGTTCAGTCCAAAATACGACTACAATCAAAAGAAAACCGTTCCCTGTGACACTTTACTTTTATCAGTGGGTCAAACCTTTGATTACGGCGACCTCTTTAAAGATGAAGCGGTTACTTTTACGCAAAGAAAAACCATCGCGATCGATCCGATCACACTTCAAACTGCTGTAGCAGATATCTTCGCAGGTGGAGATGTAGCGAAGGGTCCAGGTCTTGCAATAGATGCCATCGCTGCTGGTAAAGAGGGTGCTATCTCAATCCATAGATATGTACAACCAGGTCAGTCGCTTGTATTTGGTCGTGATCGCCACGATTATAAAATGCTAGAAAAAGAAGCACTTGCTCCGATCGACTACGATGGCACTGAAAGACAGCGCATTGACGCAGTTGAGGGTGCTGTGGCAAAAACGACGTTTAAGGACCTTAGAGGTGTCTTAACCGAAGAGCAAATCGCGCTTGAAACGGCACGTTGTCTTGGCTGTGGTGCGACGAAATCCGATGAATACCTCTGTGTTGGGTGCGGTGCATGTACGCTAAAATGTAAGTTCGATGCAATCCGTCTTGAACGCGTTCACGATGCTATGGGCTATGAAATAGATGATCTGCCAAAAGCAGTCATTAAGAATACCGTCATCCGAAAAGCAAAAATTACACTGAATAAAATCAATCCTTTCAGTGAAACGAGGTAATTATGCACGAGCTAGGAATCGTCTATGAAGTGATCAAAATCGTCGATCAGTTCGTCGTAGAAAATCAGCTGCTGAAAGTAGAAAAAATCGTTCTTGAGATCGGCGAGCTGTCTCAAGCCATCCCGAGATTTATTGAAGAGTGCTTTCCTGCTGCAGTTGCAGATACCCCTTATGAAACCACTGCACTTGAAATCGTGTCTGTACCCGCTGTGGCAGTTTGCAAAAGCTGTCACAACGAGTATGGCCTCATCGAACACCGAAAAATTTGTCCAAGCTGTTTGAGTGAAGACTTTACACTGATTTCAGGACGAGAGTTTAGCATTAAGGAGATTGCCGCCTATTAAAGTAAGGTAGCCCCAAAATTTGGGGCTATTTTTTTGACACCTTTGATTCAATTCTTATGTGATATACTTCCATAATTTTTCTAGCAATAGGTTGCGCAATTATTGACTCAACTAAAAAAGAAATCATAAATACAGTGATTAATGTATTGATAATCATATGCACTTCAAATTCGCTGTTGGTTGTGATTCTTTTTAATGTCTCCATCCAAATTCACACGCTTAAGATAATGTATGATCAATTGCATCAAATTAATGGTGAAATTTACCTATTAATCGTGTACAATGTTAGGTATTAAGTACAATTTACCATATAGGCTATGTGCCTTATTATTTGGAGGCGGTTTTGAAACAAACTGACGTTAGAATGCGGCTCTATAAAACCGTATTGATCGCTGGTATTACATTATCCATCATAAGTGTAATCGGTAACTTTATTGCAGGCTTTGAACTTGGAATTAACGTAAAATGGGCTTTTCTATTAGCAATCTGTTCAATTGCACTCCGTTATTCAGGAAATGAAAAATACAGTCCAACTATGATGTTCACAGTGTTTATGGCGCTAATTTACATTTTTCTACCGATTGGTTTCGTCAATTCTGGCGGAAGTAGCAACAATGCTGTGGGCTATGCACTGGCGTTTTTAATCACCATAACCTTTATATTTGTCGGAATAAAGAGAATTTTTCTAGTAGGCTCTCTCACTACAGTCTTTTTAGGGCTACAGATTTTCGAATACCTTTACCCAGAACAAATAGCAGTACATACGAGGCACACTCAATTTGTCGATCATATGATTCAGGTGCCTTTGTTGATAATCGTCTGTTACATCGTTTTAAACGTTTTTGCAAATGAATACGAAAAAATGAATGCAAAGCTTTTACTCTATGCCAATCACGATGAACTCACTGGACTCTATAACCGACGCGCTTTCAATCGTGCCATGGAAGAGCTAAAAGATACTACTTCTGGCAATTCTCATTTATTACTGCTGGATTTAGACAACTTTAAAAAAATTAACGACAGGCATGGCCATTATATTGGAGATGAAATTCTTCAAAGATTGTCAGAGTTTTTAAAATCTCACTTTGACCTACAGTACCACATGGTTAGTCGGTGGGGTGGCGATGAATTCGCCATCATCTATCATGGCGATAGAGGTCACATGATCGAAAAACTTGATATCATCCAAAAGGAATTTAAAGCGTATGTTTCACAATACGAAGAAGCGGCTGGTATTAGTATGAGTATCGTTGCACTTACGGATTATCAGAACGGCACTGAAGGCCTTATCGCTGCAGATCATCTTCTATATGAGGTTAAAGCTTTAAAAGGTGAACTAAACGATTAATACGATTATAAAAAGCATAAAAAGAAGCAAATAAAAAAAGTCCAGATCACTTCTGGACTTTTTTTATTACATAATACCGATATCAAAATATCGATATCAAAATACTAATATCAAAATATTAATTTCACAATATCAATTTCATAATATTAATTTCATAATATCAATTTCATAATATTAATTTCATATTATATAGATTAAATCCCCAATCTTTATTATTTAAGCGATTCAAACTGCTCTTTTGCACGGTTATATTCTCTCGTCAAAAAAGGAGAAACCCTTCCAACCGTATTTAATTCTTTTAAAAGTGGATAAAAGTCTGCTGGCTCCCCATAATGCCACTCACCATTTGATAAGAGATTTCTAGTTCTCGTCTTTGAAAGATCAGAGCGTTCAACTCTTAGCTGCGGTTGCTCTTCTTTACTTAACTTTTCTTGAAGTAGATCAAAGCCTTCTCTTATAACGTTGTCAGCTGCATTAGTCTTTCTGTACGCTTTCCATCGCACAAGGAACGTTAAGCCTCTTAGTAGGTCGTAGCTATAGTATCTTGGAAACTGAAGCATTAGAAAATCAGAATCCATCAATTCACCTGTCGTTTTGTAAATCAAATGATGATCGATGACATAATTTGCTGCACGATCTAGGAAGAGATCTTCAGCTTCACTTAAGCTGCCTTGCTCAGCGCATAGCATCATCGCTTCGAAAACAGGAAGACTTGAGGCGATTGAGCTCTTCTTAGAATGGCGATATGCCTCATCCTCACAGTTAAGTCCCCCATCAGGTAGCTGGTATTTCAAGAACCACGGTCTTATCCAAGTAATTTGTGTGTCTATATCACTCCTAAGGCTTCTCAATATTTGATACATATTGCCTAATTGACAGTGGCAGGGAATCTTTGTATAGGGATTGATCTCCGGATCGACCTCATCCTCATAAATGGGAAAAAATCGCAAATACTGCGCATTCATCTGATGGATCAACTTATCGATAACCTCTTCTGGAATCAAATTGACCTGCCCCATCTCAAACAAGGTAGACATGTGCCACCAGGGTGAATCCCATTTTGGCCAATAGGCATCCCGCTCAATGCTTTGAATCGCAGCTTCGCTGTTTAGATAGTTAACGCTATTTTCTATGCATTTCTCTAAATCCATCAAACTTTCATTCATAACTAATACCACCTCTATATTAATAGTCACTGCTAAATCTGCTTTGTTTGATACTCTATACTTTATTTAACCAACTTAATCCACTGTATTTAAGCCACTCTAACTAGAATTTCATTATGCCTGAATAACGCGGGGACAAATGGCCCATTATAGACTGCCATTTTATAACCCGAAGTAACGCTATACCCTTTTTTCTCTAGCCAATCTCTTAGTTCTTCTGCCTTTTGTTGTTCTTTACCTGACGACCAGCTACCTCTATAGGAAAGGACACCATATTTTCCCGCATCAAACTGAGTGATTTTTAGATTAGGATCAAGGGGTTTGGGAATTGCATCCCATTTTTCCTTAGGTACGACAAAGGCCATTTTCATCTGGTCTTGTTCTGTTTCCATGATGACTGGCACAGTCATACTAATCTTTTCTCTGGACTCGTTTTCATCACTAATATAACGAAAAAGTGTCCCAAAAGCTGAGTTTCTTCCTGATTGATTCGTCTGAGCCTTTTGAGATTTTTCGTATGTCACCATGTAAAACGCTTCATAGTTTCGGATTTCAAAGTTACCTTCTGTTAGAATGATCTGGTAATCTGGAGATTCATATTTACTCATATTATACCTCACATTATATCAAAGCTTTATTCAAGGTGTATACCCGATTTTATACAACTAAAGCTCTGATAAAAATGGTAACCTAATATTGAAATTTTACACTCAAACACACAAGAACATGTTATACTGAAACCAAACATACGTTTGGAGGTGTTACATGAACTATCCTTGGCTCGATGCATACTGTTTGTCCCTAAAAGGCGCACAAAAGGACTTTAAAGTTGAATGGGGTGCGACGCGATATTTACTACACGATAAAATGTTTGCTATGGTCGGCGGCGACAAGACGGGTAAGCCGATCGTCTCTCTAAAACTAGCACCAGAAAATGGAGAGGTTTTAAGAGCGACTTATGAAGACATCATACCCGGCTATTATATGAACAAGGTCCATTGGAATTCTGTCTATCTTGAAGGAAGCGTTCCAGATGAAGTCCTTCAAAAGATGATCACCGAATCACACGACCTGATCTTCAAAGGTTTAACCAAAAAACAAAGAGCCTTACTTGAGTAGGGCTCTTAACGGCTAGTTGAAAAGATCGGCAATATTAAAAAACGCCTCTTTATCTATACAAAATCTTTGAAATCTTTCTCCTGAGTTAATCTCAAGGATATACTTACCATCCATGAGTTCAAAAAACTGAAACTTAAAGCGTTTTTGAAGATCAATCGTTGCCACATCCCTTATGATGATACTAGAGCTCGTGAAAATCGCCGTTTGAAGAAGTCCTTCCTTCAAGATAAAAAGAATCGGGCTCATTAGGAGGACGTGCAAAGCATCTACGATGACGATTGCAGCAACCGACATTTCAAGAACATCATACACACAGGTTAAGCAAACCAACATAATCATAAGATATACCAACAGTAATAATGTGCGTCCCTTTTTATCGGTACTGATCATTCCAAAATAATCGTCTCCCTTTGCAAGGATGAGATCATCTCCATGTGCATTGATCATCACTTCTCTTTTTTGTTGATTGGTTTTCTTGGTCTTAAGGATAATAAGTGTCACTATCCAGCCTGTGAAAGCCATGACGCCTATGAAAATGCCTCTTACCACCATACTGTCCATAAATACCATCAGAGTGATAATGACCAAAGCGACATTGGCAATTAAATATTTATTGATGCGTTGATTTCTTTTTAATTTGTCTATCATGTAGTCTCTGTACGTCATCAGATGCGCTCCTTAATCAATGAATTCACTTGTGGATATTGATTGGCATTGACTTCTATGTTGCGCTTAACAGTCATATTGTTGTATCTGTATTTTCCTTTTGTTTGATTGGTTACTCTGTGGATATGTTCTATAGTTAATTTGTAGTGATCCTTGTCGGATGACAGATGATCCTTCGTCCAATAGATGCGGTCAATCGTCGTCCAAGACACCAAGCTATTTTTAATAACAATTCCCTCCTCCATAATCATGTATTTGGGAATACGATATTTCTCGCTGTGCATCAAGAGCCATATACTAAGTATAAAGGCAAAAATGACACCAAAAAAGCTAAACGGATTATTGCCTTCACTGATGAAAATCACCGCAAAGGTCAGGATAATGGGTACAAAGAAAACAGATAAAACCAAGTATTCTACTGGAAAACGCTTTTTGTATGACCATAGTACAAGCAGAGGTTCCTTTGATAGCTTGAGTTTTTTAACGGGTATGCCACCGATACCGTTCTGTGCTTGTGTTTTCAGGTTAATCCATAATATCAGTGGAAAGTATATCAAATAATACAGCGACAGAAATCGGTTCATTCCGCTCTCGTTATATGTGTTATAGTCCTTTATGGTATCTGGTTCTGGCGTACTTGCACTGGAGACCCATACGACTAATACGGTAACCCCTATCATAATAGCGAACGCAAGTATTTTAAGCCCAACCAAAAGGCGTCTACGTCTTTTCATCCCTTCATAATCCGTAAAGCTGTAGCCAATCTCAGCGGGATCTCCCATCTGATAAAGCGCTTTTCGGAGTGCTGCTTCAACGCTGTGACCAGCAGCCACATAGTCCTCTGCTAAGCTTAGGATATGATCCAGTAGCTCCGCCCTGATGGTCATGCCCTCATCCTCTGTATAGACTTGATCGAGCACCTTTTGGATGAACTCATTGACGCCGGTATTCTGTTCCAATGTTTCTAGAGTGATTTTTTTTCTGTCGTCTCTTTCGATTGCTTCTACTATTTCCACTATTGCCACCTCTTACTCTAGGATGGATTTCATAGCGACGCTAAACACGTCCCATTCTTGACGCTTTTCTTCTAAATTCTTACGACCTTTATCTGTGATGCGATAGTATTTCCGCTTTCTACCTTCAGTGACCTCCCAGTAGGATTCGATGTGATCCTTCTTTTCAAGTGCATGTAGAATGGGATAAAGTGTGCCTTCTTTTAAGGAAAATGCGCCGTTTGACATGATTTCAAAGTTTTTTATCATCTCATAGCCATAGGTCGGCTGACGATCGAGCATCTTCAATATCATCATTTCAGTTGTGCCTTTTATCAGTTCCTTGTTCATATACACCTCCTATTATACATAGATGTGCGATACATTGTAATTCGATACATCGATAATCTATGCATAGCATACACCTATTTCATTTGCACTGCAAGGGGAAAATAAAAAGGCCTCATTTACGCAAATTCCATAAATAAGGTCACTCTGTTTTGGGCTAATTGATTACACGGTTTAATTACATGCCTAATTGCTTTATCAGTTGCTTTGTTTGTTGCTTTGTTTGTTGCTTTGTTTGTTGCTTTGTTTGTTGCTTTATCTGCCAATTTATCTGTTATTTTTTCATAATTTCACTCACAAACCTCTGCGTAATGAGCTGTGGTCGGGTGATTGCAGCGCCTACCACGACGCTATAGCAGCCAAGCTCTAAAGCCCTTCTTGCTTTCTCTGGGGTATCGATATTCCCTTCTGCGATGACAGGTATTTTGAGTTGTGCCACAAGTCGCTTAACGAACTCGAAATCATTGTCTTCAATTCTTTTGCCTTGTGTATATGGTGTATAGCCTAGAAGCGTTGTACTTACATAGTCAAAGCCTAGAAGCTCAGCCTCTAAGGCTTCTTCTATCGTCGAGCAGTCTGCCATGAACTTTTGGTCGGGATACTTTATTTTTACTTCGTTAAAAAAATCCTTTAATAATTGTTGCTCTGGTCTTGTGGAGCGTGTTGCATCAGTTGCGATGATTGCCACACTTGCTGCCACTAATTCGTCTATCTCACGTATGGTTGGAGTGATATAAACCTGCGCATCTGGATAATCCCTTTTGATGAGTCCTATAATTGGCAGGTTGACGGTTCCCTTAATGGCATTAATATCTTCAATCGAATTGGCTCTAATGCCTGCAGCACCACCTTGAAAAGCAGCTAAAGCCATGCGCCCCATGATAAAGGACGAATGTAAGGGCTCATCGGGTAAAGCCTGACAGGATACGATTAATTTTCCCTTAAAAGCAATCATATGTGCCTCACAATCTATCAATATTACTGAAAATATAGCATATCACATCTACCTTGTAAACCTGTGCTTAACAATCTTCATCAATTCTACTATAATATAATCAAATCAATTGGTGTCAGAACTAAATTTGATGTATTTTCGAAAGATATATTTGATGTATTATGAAATATATATATGAAAGTAGTTAATCGGATACACAAAAGGGGTTAATATGAATGAAAAACAAAGACGGATTTTGATGACCGTCATGGGTGTGCTCATCTCGGGATTTAGCGTGGGGATTTTTAATTTTTCTATGTTTGGCATGGACCCATTTCAGGTGTTTGCTCACGGTGTTTGGGCGCGTACAACACTTGGATATGGCACATTTTATACCATTGTCAACCTCATTATGCTCGTGGCCATCTTCTTTTTAGATAAAACTAAAATTGGTCTTGGTACTATGATTAACATTTTTTTACTCGGCTACGTGGTTGAGTTTTCCTCGTGGCTATGGGTAACGTTGATCCCAGAACCTTCTTTTATACTGAGAAGCATCGCCCTTGGGATCGGCATCCTACTGATCAGCTTTGGATCTGCACTCTATTTCACTGGTAATCTTGGCGTATCGACCTACGATGCGGTCGCTCTTCTCATGGCAGAAAAGAAAATTGCTAAGTTTCAGTACTGTAGAATTGGGACCGATCTCATCTGTACGATTACGGGATTTGTGTTAGGCGCAACCGTGGGTGTCGGTACAGTGGTAACTGCATTTTTTATGGGTCCAATCATCGCCTTCTTCAATAAAAAAGTGGCCATACCTTTCCGTTATGGGAAAAATAGACCCTCACAAGTAGATTAAAGTTTACTCAAGTATAATGAAATGAATCGTCATACACACATGATTAAAATCCTCTTTCTGCTTCTCGCAAAGAGGATTTTTTCTATAACTTTAACGCTCTTGACTTAAGTCAATGCGTTGTTTAATTGAGCATGGTACATTATAAAAAAAGCAATCTTTCTAATGATAATAAATGTATATGGAGGAAACATTATGACGACAATTATTTATAATAAAACAGCTGCTCGCCTTACTGGCATCTCACTCATCCTCATGGCTTTGATCTCTTTTTTCGCATACGGCTATGCGCATAGTTCCCTGATTGTTACTGGTGATGCTGAGGCAACCCTTTCCAATCTAAGTGCCTCTAAAGGGCTTTTTACTGGCGAGATTATCGGGTGGGGCTTCATATGGCTCACCGATCTGATCGTCACTTGGGGGCTTTGCACGTACTTCAAACCCATTAATAAAAATCATCGGGCTTCGAGCCCTCAGATTTTACCACAAACAAGATTGTGGCTAAAAAAAAATCTTTCGATGGTCGCTGCTGGCTTTAGGCTCGTCTATACCGTGATGCTCGGAATCGGCATACTGTCACTGATCAGCGCAAGCAGGATGATCGACGGTGGCAATAGCGCAGACATCATGGCGAAAATCAATCAGTTCGACCAGATCTGGTCACTTGGATTGATCCTCTTTGGTGTCCATCTGTTTCTAACCGGTCTTTTGGCACTGAAAAGCGTCGGTCTACCTAAGCTCATCAGCTACCTTGTTCTTATCGCAGGCGTGAGCTACACTTTGGTTCATATGCTCTACAATTTTACGCCGAACTTGACAGACATGACTCAAACACTTGAGATGATTTTGATGCTACCGATGGCTATAGGCGAGCTTAGCTTTGCCGCTTGGTTACTTATAAAAGGCGCTTCTTAATTCGGCTGAGCGATTCTGGCGTCAGCCCTAGATAACTGGCCAGCTGATGCTGTGGCACGCGCTGGATGAGGTCAGGACGCTTTGACATCAATGCTTTAAAGCGCTCTTCGGGTTTTTGCGATATGAAAAGTGCAAACTCGTCGTTAACGGCACCGATGTTCTCTTCCATGATTTTTCGCGTCATATCCGACAGCACTGGAAAAGCTTCATACATCTCCTGTTCTGTAGATAGATCACCCACGACTAACACCGAGTCCTCGACACAGCTTAAGCTGTATTTCGAGGACTTGTCTTGTGTGTGGCGGTTATAGATGGTTACATTTTGCTCTTCTGTATAGAAGTTCGAAGTGATTTCACGTCCCTCCTCGTCGATGAGATATTGACGCACACAGCCCTTCAGTACAAAGTAGCAAAGCGTTGGCACTTCACCCTGTTCAAGCAAAATCGTACCCTTTTGAAAGGTTTGGATGTTGATTTCAGCTGCCATTTTCTCAATTTCATCTTCGTTTAGGTCGATGAATTTTTTCATATAATCGATGAGTTTATCCTTCACATGACACCTCTTTCTATCTAACTTTCTAGCTTTCTAACTTTCTAGCTTTCTAACTTCTCAGCTTCGGTAAAATCTCGCTCCAAATTGCTCTTAAAATGTCCTTGTGATTCGTCTCATTGTGCGCTGTTACGGTTATCACCGCATTATAATCCTTAAGAACGACACACATCTGTCCGTACATGCCATCTGCCCTATAGGTGTTTGGTTCAGTACAGTTCCAAACCTGATAGCCGTATCCTTCACGCGTTTCAGGATCGTCTTTGCCAAGTGTCGGTACAAGGTCGGTCTGCATCCTATGGATAAAGTCGCTTGCTACGATTTGATGCTCACCGTATTTTCCCTCATTTAAAAGTAAAACGCCTAGTCTAGAGAACTCCTCTGTGGTGAGATAAAGCCCCCCAGAGCCACTGGTATGTCCATGAGCGCAGGTTTGCCACTGTGGGTTTAGAATTTCAAGCTTATCAAAAAGCCTTGGTTTAAGGTATTCCAGCAAGATTTGTCCCGATAACTTCTCTATAATTCTACCAAGCATATAGGTGGCTGAGTTTTCATAAAAAAACTGTGCTCCCACCGGATGCTCCATAGGCGTTTCAAAAAACAGTTTTGCACGATCCGCATTGCTCTTCAGGCGATACTTCTCCTCTGCGTGACCCGTGCTCATATGGAGAAGGTCCCTAATTTGTATGCGCTCAGTTCCCTCACTTGCTATAGCCGCATATTCAGGAAAAAAAGATAACACTGGATCAGTCAGTTTGAGGAGACCTTCCGCTTCCGCAATCCCCACACCGACGGCTGTAAAGGTCTTTGACGCCGAATAAAGGTTTTCTCGATCGTCACTTCTAAAACGATGTTGGGCAAGTACGCTGCCATTTTGATGGACGTGGATGCCATAGACACCGAGGTTATTTTCAAGGACAGATAGCCTAAAATCAGTCAGTAAACTCATGTATGCCTCCTTTGGCTTATTATATCTGTATAAATTATAACCCTTCTGTCACTCTAAAACAAACCCTACCACATTTAAGATTACTTTTAAGAGGCGTTCTGATGGGATATAATAGGATAAACTGGAGGTGACCAAATGAAATATCGTGCAGCACTATTTGATCTATATGGAACGTTACTCGACATACACACAGATGAGTCAGACCCAGCACTTTGGGAGAAAATGCGTCATTATTATGCTTCTAAAGGTGCTTTTTATACCTGCGAAGAGCTTGAAGAAAGATATCATGCACTGGTTCAGGATGCCCTTGATAAGTTAACTCAAAAAGGGGTTGAAGCGCCTGAATGTGACGTCATCAAAATCTTTAAAAAGCTGTTCAAAGAGAAGGGCATTGATATCAAAAAAAGAGAAGCTGAGGAAACCGCGACCCTTTTTAGAATCACATCTTTAGCCTACGTTAAGCCCTATCCACATGTTTTTGATCTCATCGAGCACTTAAAAGCGAACGGCGTATTCGTCATCCTTGTTTCCAATGCACAGCGAGCGTTTACTCTAGCAGAGCTGAAAAGCACACGACTCTACGATCATTTTGACGCGATCTATCTGTCCTCTGACTATAAAATCAGTAAGCCCAATCCAGAGTTCTTAAGCATCGCGCTAAAAGAGCATCACCTTACACCTGAGGAATGTCTCTTTGTCGGCAACGATCACAGAACCGATGTCTTGATCGCCAATCGACTTGGGGTGGATGCCGTCTATCTGCAAACCAATTGTTCCCCTTCTGCTGACACCGTTCCAAGTGAGCTGGACTGCGTCCTTAGAATCGATGATGGGAACCTAGAAACTTTAATCGATTATTTGAAAAATTAATAAATTCCTATGGACAGTTTGCTTTAGTTCCACGTTATATAAGCAGTAATGGTGATCACATTCTATAAGAAAATGTAGTAACCCATGAATACAATTGTTATTTCACACGAAAGCAGGTACCACTTGAAAAAACTATTAAGAACCTATCTGCCCTTCACCAAAGCGGTGATGCAGGGCTTTATGGCATACCGAATGAACTTTTATGTCTATATCTTAGGCGAGCTCTTCCAAACGGTGGTGCTCATCTATATCTGGTTTGCCATCTTTTCCAGCGCGACTTCAGAGGTGATCCAAGGCTTTACCTTTAAACAAATGGTCGGCTATGTGGTGATGAGTACACTGACCAGTATGCTCATCGGTAACGAGGTCCACTGGGACATCAGTCAGGACGTCAAGTCCGGGCGTATCGCCACAAACTTAATCAAGCCCGTCAACTATCAGCTTTTAAAGTTCTTTAATTGTATCGGGAATATCGGGATTAACCTCACCTTTTTATTTTTACCACTTTGGGGCGGTTATACAATCTTTGATTTTATCTCAAACGGGGTAATTCCAAACATCACCAACGGCCTACTTTACCTAGTTAGCGTATCTCTTAGCGCACTCATCCTTTTTTATATCAACTATCTTTTTGGGCTAGCGGCATTTTTCATCGAGTATGTCTTTGGATTTATTTTCGCAAAAGAGGCGATATTAAAGCTCCTATCGGGGCAACTCATTCCATTGACTTTTTTCCCAAAGGGACTTTTTAACGTCTTTAAATTTTTGCCGTTTGCAGGTTTGGTCTATACACCGACAATGATCTACCTCGGTAAATTCTCAGAAGAGGATCTTCTTTTCAACTTAGGGGTTCAAGCCGTTTGGGTTCTTCTTCTGATGGCACTGACGCAACTGGTATGGCGTAAAGCCATCAAACGACTGACCATACTTGGCGGATAGGAGGCTAACATGTTCACAAACGCAAAACGTTATATCAAGCTGTATGGCATGTTTCTAAGTCATTATTTAAAAGCCGTCATGCACTCAAGAACGGATTTTATCATCGGTTTTCTCGCCTTTTTCCTGATCCAATTCGGTGGCATCGCCTTTATAGCTTTGGTCTTTAGACAAATCCCCGACCTCTTAGGATGGTCGTTTTATGACCTTCTGTTTATCTATGGCTTTGCGAACATACCAAGGGGCATTGACCATATGTTTACTGACTATCTCTGGCTACTGGCAGGAAACGTCATCGTCGAAGGTGAGTTTGATCGCTATCTTCTAAGACCGATTCATCCGCTTTTTCAAATCATCGCGCAGCGTTTCCAACCCGATGGTGTGGGCGAAGTGATTATCGGTATCTTATTAGTGGTCTATGCCTCAATCAAAGGCGGCATCATTTTCTCACCAACAAAGCTGCTGATCTTCATAGTAATGATTATTTTTTCGACCATCATTTATACGAGCATCAAGCTGATTCTATCTTCCATTGCATTTTGGACCAAACGCAGTCAATCCATCTTGTTCATGTTCTATAGCATGAGTGAGTTTGCGAAATACCCACTTGAGATTTACCACAAATTCATACGCACTTTTATCACATATATCGTACCCTTCGCACTAACTGCCTACATCCCAGCTTCCTATTTTTTAGGCGCTTCATCGCTTTTCAAAAGCTTGGGTTTAACGATATTGATCAGTTTGACAGCGCTATTTCTTGGTCTAAAAATCTTTAACCTTGGAATAAAAAACTACGAAAGTGTCGGCAATTAAGAAGTAAATCGTATATTCATCTATAGATGACATTAACACTCATACACTTTAACTCAGTTACAACAGAGGACTTTAAAATGAACGAAAAAAATATGATTGAGGTACACAACCTCACAAAAACATTTACAGCTTATAAAAAGGGCAAAGGACTTGCTGGTACCCTAAAGTCGCTATTCAAGCGCGAAGCCATTCACATAGAAGCGGTTAAGGACATCTCCTTCGACATCAAGCCAGGTGAAATCATCGGTTACATCGGTGCTAACGGTGCGGGAAAATCCACGACCATTAAAATGATGACCGGCATCCTAAATCCAACCTCTGGCTATGTCAAGGTTGGCGACTATATTCCCTATGAGAAAAGACAGGAAAACGCAAAGCACATCGGTGTCGTTTTCGGTCAAAAGACACAGCTTTGGTGGGATCTTCCTGTGGGCGAGACCTTCGCCATTTTAAAAGAGATCTATCAGGTGCCAGACGACTTCTATGCGTCACAGATGGCCTACTTTGATGAAATTTTCGAGCTTTCAGAGTTTATGGGGCAAACCGTGCGTACGCTTTCACTGGGCCAAAGGATGCGCGCCGACCTTGCTGCCTCCATGCTACACAATCCTAAGGTTCTCTTCCTAGATGAACCAACCATCGGTCTGGACGTCATGGTGAAGGAGCGTATCCGCAAAGCCATAAAGGACATGAATCAGCGCTATGGTACGACCATACTGCTCACCACTCACGATATGAGTGATATAGAAGAGCTGTGCCACCGCATCATTATCATAGATAAAGGAAAACTCCTTTACGACGGCGGTATCGACACCATTCGCAAGGAGTTTGGTTATGAACGTAAGATCGTCTTCGATTTGAGATACGATGATGCCACGTTGGTCGAACAAACGCTTGAAACACTGATCCCCTCTGTGGATGGCTGTCAACCTGATAACACCACCTACCAGCTATCTGAAGGACAGCTCACAGTGAACTTTAACCGAAATCAAGTCGGTGTTTCTGGGATAATGAACTTTGTACTTAGCCATTTCAACGTTCTCGATTTCTCAGTGCAGGATATGGACATAGAAGCGATTGTCAAAAGATTTTAATGCGTATGTCGATGATGTAGATCTGGTAAATGTTCATGCGTGTGCTCTACCGCTGCATGCGTATGTTCGTGCGAATGCTCTCCGACGACTTCATAATCATGGGTATGGTCGTGATGACCATCGCGATGATTGTGCTTGTGCTCGTGTGTCTCAACCACATGCCTGTGCACGTGACCATGCTCTTCAGTTACGGCAAAATAGGTGCCCACCAGCATTACAAAAAGTGCAATTGTGAACATCGGTGTAATTGGCTCCTTAAGGATTATCCAAGAGATCAGCACACCTATAAAAGGCGCTGCTGCATAGTATGCACTGGTTCTTGCAGCACCAAGGGATCTTTGTGCAATGATATAAAAATAGATACTCATGCCATAGGCGACAAAGCCAAGTAATAAAGCGATGAGCATGTATGTCCAATTCAACTCAATTTCTCCCACAGATAGCGCAATAATCAAAGCGCCAAGTCCAGAGCCAAAGCCTTTTACAACTACGATTTGAAGTGGGTCCTTAAGTGAGAGCATTCGTGTACAATTGTTTTCAAAGCCCCAAGAAATACAGGCTAGGAGAACAAATATAGATCCCACTGTAAAGGATAAGCTACTGATATCAGATACGGATAAGAGAATACTAGAAAGGGTAATGAACCCAATTGCAAGCCACATTCTCTTTCCGATCGTCTCTCTAAAAATGACCAGCGCAATGATGGCGGTCGCAACAATCTCAAAGTTATTGAGTAGCGACGCATTGGCTGCTGTGGTCATCTTAAGTCCAATCATTAAAAAGATCGGAGCGGCAATATCTAGAAGAATCATACCGATGATAAAGGGCATTTCCTTTTTGGTCATGCTTGCTTCAACTTTTTCCTTCCTAAGCAAGACCTTAAAGAAGTTGAGACCAAGCATCCCAATCCCTGCACCTAGGTAAAGCAGGGCTGCCATAAGTGTCGGTTGTAGCTTGACCAGTAAGAGCTTTGATACTGGCGAGCTGATGCCATATAATAGTGCCGCTAAAATTGCGAATCCTATCGCCTGATAGCTTTTTGTATGTTTCTGATCTGAATGTTTCTGATCTGAATGTTTCTGATCTGAATGTTTCTTTATCGAATTTTCCATAATCCACCTAGTGTCATTTAATGTATGCCCGCATCCTTTTTAATTTGCATGCCCATATATTTGTTAATCGCTTCAATCATATCTTCGATTACCTTATGGTCACCTACTTTTGCAGCTTCAACCACACAGTGATTGATATGATCCTCTAAAATGATCTTACTGGTATTGTTAATCGCTGAGATTACTGCTGAGAGCTGATTTAAGAGCTCGCTGCAGTCGCGACCCTCTTCAGCCATTCTCTTTACTGACTCTAAGTGTCCAATCGCTCTAGAAAGTCGATTGATTACTTGTTTGCTCTGTGGATGATTGTGTTCGTCCATATGCCACCTCCATATCCCCTGTAGGGGGATAATTACATTTTAGCACTATGGGCTATTTTTGAAAATGAAAAAATTATATTAACCCCTCTTTAATCGATAAAATCGATAAAATCCAAGCTATTATAATATTCAGACTGATAATAACAGACACTTTTAACGTTATTAAGTTTAAGCTTCATCATAACCCTTTCGCCTTTTAAGTAACGCTCATAGGCTTCAGGCTTTTCCATTTTTAAACGCATTAAAAATGCATCTTTATTGTCTATTGAAAAATAAGAACTGAAATTTTCTATATAAACATCCGCTGGATCTTCCCATGAATATTTCAGCTCTAAATTATACTTCATAATCGACGATTCCAAGAATTTAATCCAAACTTTATCAAAATCAGACCCATTTACAAGATTGACATAAGCTGTAAATTCACCTTCTAATGTATAATAGATTGCATTTCGCTCCTCATCAAATGCTTTACTTGAAAGCTTTAATGTTCCCAATGGATCACCTATATTCAAGATTGATAAATCCTTTATCTGAGTTCGATACACAGTTGAATAAAGACTATAGGCACTATAAAAAGGCATTCTTTCTCCTTCATATAAAATTCTGACACCATCGATCCAGTCCGCCTCGTAGTTCGATTGTAGCAAGCTTTTTGTTATGGAATTAGCGACTTGGTTTACTTCATAGCTATTTGACTCCAATAAATACTGCCATGAAATTAATTCGCTTTCATCAGAAATATTTTGTTCACGATTTGCAGTCGTTTTTTGTGCCAGTTCATGCTTCTCTCTTAAATCAAACACCGCTATCTGGTCACCAAAGCTATTCTCAACCCCTAAAAAAACGATGGGTAAACCATCGTAGACTTCAGATAAAGTCTGCGCGAGTTTTTCAAGCTTCTCTTCTAATGGCGCATCCGACTTAACCTTCAATCCCGTTTCTACAAATGCTAGGTTGTTCTCGGTCCATTCCCCCGATGGGGTAAATAAGGTCAGCTGATCAAACGTTTTATTATATGTATAAGAGTACCATGAGAGTGAAAAAATTAGCAGGGTCAGCAATACCAAACCAACCGCCAGCCAAATGTTTGCTTTGTCCTTAACCGAGTTCATTCACATCCTCCATTTCATTTTCATATTATTTTTCATATTATTTTTCATATTATTTTTCATACTACTTTTCATATTACTTTTCATAATTCTCAACATATTCCCTTTCATTTTTGACGCCTTTCTCTCATATGTTGCTTACACTATTCTCAATAAAATTAAAGGGCTACTTTAATTATAAAGTATCCCTTTTGTAAATCATTGTAAATATTTCCTATTCTTTTGTAATAAGATCTTAATTCGTCAATCCCAAGTAACGTTTGACACCTAACCATCCACTACTACCCAGTGCTTCATTTAGCTGATTTAAAGTGGCGGGATCATTTATATCAAGTGCTTCTTTATTTTTGATGTCTTTAATCGAATATCCACTCTTAATCACAGCAAATTTTAGCTTACCCGGTGTAATTGCCTTTTGCGGACAGCCATAGACACATCCTAAGCAAAAGTGACACAACTTGCCGAAGATAGGCATTTGCTCTTCTGAAAGCTCCTGGAAGGCAATGTTGCCAGCAGGGCAGTTCTTCACACACCAGCCACAGCCGTTGCACGTACTCCCCACCACAATGTTTTTACCGAAGAGGTGTCCCCCGTGCTTTTCTAAGGTGCCGACCTTTGTGATCACACGATCAATCGTTTTAACTGGTAACACCTCGTTTGGTTGACCTGCTAAAAAGGCGTCGATCCAAGATGCTACCTTTTGCGGTGCTATCGCCAGTAAGGCTCTTGAGACGATATCGGGATTGGGCGACATCCAGTTGTTTGGCATAGCAGCCATTGCTTCTGTGGTAACTTTATAGCCTTTTGAGGCCAGCTTCTTTATCGCTGTGACGCGGCAAGCTGTGTTGGATATCATCTCGCCACCACCTGACACCGAGATCACCATCGCCGGCTTAGCTGAAACGCTTTCAAGACGATCTAACCACTCGTATACAGGCTCTGGTGCATTAAAGGCGTGAACGGCATATAGTAGAATCAAACCATCGTAGTTATGAGCCAATTCGGATAATTTATCTTTGCTTGAATGGGTTAACCTAAACGCTTCTGCCTCGATGCCTCTCTCCATAAGGTTGTTTAAAGTATGCTCTGCGACGATGCCTGTGCTTCCAGTTCCAGTGTAGTAGACGATTAAAATACGATTCATATGCCGACCTCTCTTACGCTCATTATTAATCCTATTATAATACTCGGCTGTGATCGAGTCTATCTTGTTGACTTGATGCTTTTACTTATTTCACTTGTGACCTAGCTACTGCGTCACCTTTAAAAGATAATTTACTGACGTAATAAATCTTTCAGGTGCACCAGAGAACGTACTATTTTCAATTGCGAGCTTGTCTAACACTTCCTTAATCGCAAGGGCTTCGTCAAGTTTGCCTTCTTCTATCTCGATCTTGTCTGTCAATGCTCTAATGCCATCTTGGTTAAATTGTATCATCCCTTCTTTAAGTGCGACACCGCCATCGATTAACGCTGTAGATGCTGTCTGTAGGGCATCGAATCCACCACTTAGCATTTGATTGGCATTTTTTAGCTCAGGAAGTTTTGATAATAGTGTTTGCATCCCACCATCTAACTGTCTTAAGCCACCTTCAAGCTGTTGGCTACCGCTGACGAGAGCAGACATGCCTTCGGTTAATTGAAGCGTACCATTTTGAAGTACAGCTGCACCACTGACGAGCTCAGTTGCTGCTGCACTCAGCTGTTTAGAGCCTTCACTAAGCCCCTCTTGAACTGTAGAAAGGCCAGAAGCTTGTTTTGCGAACGCATCTACGCCTGCGTTAAACGTCGTCATATTACTTGAAATTTGTGTCATGCCATCGCTTAATGCCGAAGTTGCGCCATTTATTTTTTCCATCTCAGCTACGATGCTAGAATAGGCTGCATATTCTTTAGAGTCCTTTGCCAAGCTGTTTTGAAAACCTTTCATCGCTACTAAAAGTGCATCACTGCCGTTTGCCACAGAGCTCAAGCCATCATCAGTCTTTTTTATGCCTGCAGTTAGCGCATCGCTTGAGGTCGCCAAAAGCTCAGCCTTTTCAGGTAATGCAGCTAAAGCGCCTGAAAGCTGTTCGACTTTTCCAGCGAAAGACTTTGCACCATCTGCAAACGACTTTGTGCCTTCACTGAATTTCACATAGCCATCCACCAGTGGAGATGCACTATTTTGAAGTGCCAAGATGCCTTGGGATAAACTGCTTGCGCCTTCCACAAGCTGAGTGAGTGGCGATGCAATTTGCTTTACACCTTCAGTGAGTTTGTCTATAGAGCTTAAAAAAGTTTTTAATCCCACTGTCGCTTCACCAAATTTTTCAAAATAGGTAACCTGTCCATCACTTAGATCAGTTGCGCCAGTTACTAGGTCATTTCCTGCTTTTTTAAACTCAGCTAAAGAGCTGTCAAGCTGATCCACTTGATCTAATAGGCTGATATCTTCCACATCAGGAAGCTTGTTCGACATCGCAAGATACATCGGCTGCGCTTCATAATCCGTTACAATAGCAGTAATGATTAAATCATCCTCAACCTTCAAATCAATTAAGTCGCCAAAGTTTTCCGTCATACCTGGGGATAAGAAACCAACCACTAAAAAATTCGCACCATCGTTGGAGATTTTACCTTGATTGATGGCAACGTCTGTAAAGTTTGAGGCATCAAATCGCATCGTTGCAAGTGTATAAATCGGTGCATACACTTTTCTCAGAGTACCCATGATATCAGCTTCAGTATAAACGAGGTTGTCTTGATGAATGACCATTTTCAACTCACCCGACTTGCCGATAAGTGCCTCGGGTGCAGTTTCCACACCATCAAGATAGTAAGTGATCGTCGTGTCCACTGGAAGTGCTTGCTGGCTTGTGCCTTGATAGTTGAGCTCATAGCCATCTACCTGCCACGTGAGCGATGTTTGATCCTTTTCAGGTAGCACATCACTTCTTAGATTATGAACGTCTTGTAAGCTTGAAATGTCTTTAAGCGTCTCGAGCTTTTCTGCACTGTGAATATAGGCGCTGACAATGAGCTTAGTGGTTTGTCCAGAAGCATCTATTAAACCATATACGGTTTCATCCTTATAAATTTCCTGTGCAGTATCTGCATGCACTGGCACTGAAGCAATCAGTAAAACACTCAGTCCAAGTGCGGTTATTTTTTTTGTTAAATTTCTCATATTTTTCTCCATTTCAGATTCTTCTCCATTTAATCGTCGTTTTTTGAATCACACCTTCAAAGATCAAGAGTACAGATGGTAGGATCAGCATGATGGTTACCATACTGATTAGTGCCCCACGTCCTATCATCCCAGAGAGACTTGAAATTAAGTCGATCTTAGAGATAAATGCCACTGAAACCGTGGTAACAAAGAAGGTTAATCCACTGGTCATGATGGATTTGGATGCACTTTTAAGTGCCACAGTCATGGCTTCAAATTTGTCATTTTGTACTTCTAATTCTTCTTTGAACCGTGTCGATAACAGAATTGCATAATCTACTGTAGAGCCAAGCTGTATCGTTCCTATAACGATGGTTGCGATAAATGGTATGGTAGCACCCGTATAATAGGGAATTCCCATGTTGATGGAAACCGCTAGCTCAATTACTGAAATGAGAAGCACTGGAATACTCAACGATTTAAACGAAATCATTATGATGACAAAAACTGCAATAATAGAAAGTATGTTGACATTCTTAAAGTCGATGTCTGAAATCTCTATTAAGTCTTGAGATAACGCGCCTTCACCTGTAATCAATGCCTCAGGGTCATAGGTGCGAATAATCGATCTAATTGCTTCAAGTTGACGACTGGTTTCATCACTTGCAACCGCCATCGATGAATTGACGATGATTTGCTCATAACCGTTTTTATAAAAGACGTCTGAGAGCTCAGCTGGAATCATTTCGACTGGTATCATTGGTCCAATCAGTTTGTTATAAGCGATGACCTTAGATACACCGTCTAACGCTTCAATTTTGCCGACCATTTCGTCAATCTGGTAATCTGGCAGATCATCTTTAAAAATAATCATATGCGTCGTTGCCATATCATAGGTCGCTTTCATCTTATTAAGTGAGACGATGGACTCTAAATCTTGAGGCAATGATTCATCGAGCTTATAATAAACATTTGTATTTGATGCGCCATAAATGGCTGGAATCAACAAAAGTAATCCCAAAACAAGCAACAACACATGACGTTTTACCACAAACCTTGAAAGTTTATCAAAGCTTGGCATTAAAACAGGATGCTGAAAGCGGTGGATCGCTCTATCAAAAATCAGTATAAGTGCTGGTGTCAGTGTCAACGTACTGATGACACCTATTAACACACCCTTCGCCATTACGATTCCGATGTTGCTTCCGATAGTAAGCTTCATAGCGCAAAGCGCAAGGAAACCTGCAATGGTGGTCAGTGCAGCACCAGATATTGAAACTGCTGTTTTGTTAACCGCTACACCCATAGCCTCTATATGATCGGCGTAGTTGGCGCGTTCCTCCTCATATCGGTGGTAAAGGAAGATGGAAAAGTCCATGGTTACCCCTAACTGAAGTACCGCTGCAATGGCTTCTGTTACATATGAGATATCCTTTAAGAAGATGTTAGTCCCTAAGTTAACGGCGATAGAGAAGCCTATACTGAGTAAAAATAAAATTGGAATAATCGTCGATTTCAATGTCAATGCGAGTACAATGATTGTGAGCACTACGGCTAGTGCCAAGTAAACGATTTTTTCAGTGTTTGAGATGTCAATGGTATCCTTAATCAAAGCACCCATGCCACTTAAAAAGCTTTGATCACCGCTGATTTCTCTAATATCAGCGATGGCATTTTGTGTCGATTCATCCGTTGCATTTCCTTCAAAGTTAATTAGGACGAGGACACAATCGTCTCTGTAGATGATCTCAGAAAGTTCTTCTGGTAGAATCTCTTTTGGTACGCCCATATTGAGCATGTCTCTGATCCATAATACATTTTGAACCCCTGGTACTTCTTTGATCTTAGATATTTTGTCGTCGATAATGTACTCTGGGGTGTCCTCAAAAACCAAATAGCCTTGATTTGAGGATTTAAAGCTCTCAGATAATATCGCCTGTCCTTTAACAGACTCAACATCCGAAGGCAAATATGCCAGAATATCGTAATTTATTGGAACCATCAAGAATCCTATCACTGATGGAATAAATAATAAAATTGCGATAAAAACAATGAGCTTTCTTTTTTTACCGACGAGCATGCCGAACTTTTCCAAACAATCACTCCTTTTAATTAGTTTTTAGATCATAGTAAGAAGCCCAAGCGCTATTATTTCACTTCTAATTATGACCAATGGTCAATCACTAGCAGATTGTACTCCTTTTTTGACCGTTGGTCAATTAATTAATTGTAAAAAATTATCGCGAATTGAGTTAATTTCGCGATATTTCATAAACTTAATATTTAACTGTTGGATGTGGTTCGTCATTCCTTATACATACTCAAAATTCCCATGATGCCTCGATGCACATAGGGTTTCATCTCATCTATTGGTGCAGGCTCGTTTAAAACGATGGCACTGTATGCAACCGTACTCACTAGCTCAAGTATCAAGCAAAACACGTAATCAGGACGCACCATGTGGTAGCCACTTTCCTTAGCACCTTCAGTAAAAAGCTCCATAATGGTGGTGTCTGCACCCTCACGCACGGTTTTCGAAAACGTCCCCTTATAGATGCCGAAGATGAGATCACGGTGCATAAAGCTTAGAAAAGCCTTATTCTCACTTAGATAATCCAAAATAAAATCGACGATGAAAAGCAATCGGTCTTCAAACTTCTCTAGTGTTTGAATCTCTTTTTTAGATATGGATTCTTCAATTAATCGATAAGTTTTTCGAATAATAATTCGATCTCTTATATCATATTTGTCTTTAAAATAAAGGTAAAAGGTGCCCTTAGCTACCCCAGCCATGTTCACTATGTCACTGATCGTCGTCTGGTTAAAGCCCTTCTCTAAAAATAGTCGGTAGGCGGTGTCAAAAAGGCTCTCTTCTTTTTGTTCCTTATTTTCATCCCATTTACTTTTCACTTGGCACCTCTAATGTGTAATCTATTTTCATATTACTAGTGTCGCACAGTTCTGATTTTTTTTCAAATATTCAATCTGAAATTTTATCGTTAACTACATAGAACTAGCAATAATAACTACAGCTTAATTATCTATCTTAAACCTATTTTGGTTATTTAACTTATGTTACGGGTATTAATTTTCAAGAATCTTCGGATATTTCAAGAATCTGACACCAATCTTCTAATGGAGGTAATTATGAAAGTCGGAAAAATAATCGCATGGATCGGTTTGTTCGCTATGACAGTAGGACTTTTAAATGGTTTTATCAACGGTGATTTTTTTAAGGATGGCGCCCTCTTATTTGACAATCCTTGGGGAATCATGTCTCTCGTCGATCTTTATGTCGGCTTTACACTTTTTTCAATGTGGATTTTTTTCAGAGAAAAGTATCTAATAGCAAAGATTATATGGATTGTAGCGATGATGGTACTTGGCTTTTTTACAGGTGCTCTATATATTCTTTACGCGTTTTATACCTCAGAAAATGACTGGCTCAAATTCTTTTTAGGGGCAAAAAATGAAATCCTTTCAAATCACAGTTAGACTTCAAAATATGTCTTTAAAGGTGCGTTACTTACGATAAAAACTACTAAAAAGGGAATTAGGTGAAAAAATGACCATAAAAGAACTCGCTGAAGAACTGAAACTCGTGTTAAAGGGTAACACCTTTGACGCTATTCTTTCGCCGATGATCTATCTCATTGGCAATTCGCTTTTTAGTTTGGAGCTTGCTGCGGGTTTGTCCATTTGTGCTGCGTTCCTTTTAGCTATTTTTAGAAGGATCAAGAAGCAGTCCTGGTATTATGCGCTTGGTGGTTTACTTGGCATTATCGTCGCAGTCAGTTTTGCTCTGCTTGCAGGTAGTGCTTCTAATTACTATGTCCCTAAGCTAATTACAAGTACAGGTTTGGCTATCCTTACAACCGTCAGCCTAGTCTTCAAAAGACCACTTGCAGCTTGGCTCAGCCATATTTCAAGAGGCTGAGAGATAAACTGGTTTTGGCGTAATGATATACGACCCGCTTATTCTGAGGTGACCACGCTTTGGCTGGTTTTGTTTGTTTTAAGAGGTGTTCTTCAGCTGATCCTAATTCAAGATCAAAACTTAAGCGGTCTTTTTATAATCAATACGCTGTTAGGGATGCCTTTGACCGTTTTGGTGTTACTCCTCAGCTATATATATGGCATCTGGCGGCTTAAAAAGCTGGGTGGTCCAGGGATAGAAGAATACAGAGAAAACGCGCCTATGCCTTGGAAGGGTCAGACGCGCGGGTTTTAATGATTTCAATAATTTCATTATTATCAAAAGTTGAATGTCAATTATAATAGTTGCATTGCTTTTTCTGTATAAGACATCAGCTCGACACGATTGCCATCAGGATCGGTCAACCAGAACTGGTAGGCACCTTCTGCACCTAGAGTGATTTCCGTATCAGGCTTGATACCGTTATAGATTACTGCTTTGTAAGCCGCTTCAATATCATCTACCTCAAGGCAAAGGTGATTATAGCCATAACAGCGCTCGATATCCTTTGGTGCTTTCTTTACTTCATTTGGCGAGTGGAAGAGCTCGAGATATTGATGTGGTGCGATTTCTATAAAATCAATCCATGCACGATCGCGCAAACGTTCTATGGCTTTCATCTCAGCTCTTATTTGTTCAAGTTGTTGGGATAAAACATTTCCATTTTCAATTTTTTCTTTTACATAATTTGTTGCGTCTAATTTAGCTTCATTATATGCATCTAAATTAGCCTGCTTTAGCTTATTCTCAAGATCCAAGTAGAGATCATTAAAGGTTAGACTTAATGCTTTATTCAATCCAAGCCCTTTAACATAAAAATTCAACATATTAACTGGATCTTTAACTTGAAACGCCACCTGTGTGGTATGGGTCACCTTAGAACAGCTCTCGTGCGCCTTTTTAGCCGATAGCTTTATCTTTGGATGCGCTCCTTTAGCATATTCCGTAAATTGAATTTCGTTGCCATCTGGATCTAAGATGGTCAATTCCTTTGAGCCATCGACGACGACGTGTACGTCTTCAACCAGGGTTACCCCTTTGGCAATTAGATGTGTTTTAAACGCCTCGATGTCCTCTACTTCAAAATTTACCTTCATATAGCCATAGTGTTCACGTCTATCCTTCACGGTCTCATATGAGGCACCATTATTATACAAAAGCTCTAGATATTGATGATTCGCCAGCTTAAAGTATGCTAGGCATGGCTGATTTTCTTCATCTGCTATGGTTGAGTTGATTTCTTTTAATGACAATTCAAACAAAGGCTTCATTTCAAGCACTTCACTATAGAATTTAAGCATCTCTGATTCGTTTGCCATCCGAACTGAGATGTGCCCGATGTTTGTAATCGGTACACGTTTTCCTTCCAAAGGCTGTGGCTTTGTAAAGGTCGATTCTATGATTTGAAACGCACCCTTTTCGCCACATTTTAAGATGGCATCAAGGACTTCAAGCACATGATAGGCCATCTCCTTAGACGCCCGATTCGGTCTTCCTTCTTTGATTGCTTCTGCCATTTCAGAAGGACCGAGCCCTCTGGAATTATCTGAGTAAGGTGTAAACTGCCATAGATTGACAGGCTCAACTGGTATATCTAAGACAGATTGATCGGGAACAAATTTCACACTGCCACCAAAGAGGTTAGGATCGGTTAAGTAAAGGATGCCCTTTGTGCCATATACCGCGAAAAAGGTTTCCTCATCTCTATTGCTTTCTGTGTTCAGATGTAGGGTCCCCGTCATCCCATTTTGTAGCTGAACGATCGCCGACACTTGGCTTTCGTTTGGCGTCTGCATGGTTTCACCGTACTCAGAACTCTTTGGATTGATATTAATATGCGTTTTATAAGGCGCTCTAACGATAGCGCCTACCTTTGCCACTGCTCCAAACAAGCTTACCAGTGCCGTCATATGATAAACCGCATAGTCAAATAAAACGCCCGCTCCAGGCTGCTTTAAGAAAGGGAACAAGCTGATTAAAAATGAGTTGCTTCTGTTTACCGAGATGGCAAACGAGTTGACTTCTCCGATGATTCCGTCGTCTATCGCTTGTCTTGCTGACTGAAGGGCACTTCCCATAAAAGTATCTGGTGCTGAGCCAAGATAAAGTCCTTTTTCATCCGCCAAATCCAGTAGCTCTTTTGCTTGAATGGGGTCAGAGGTCAGTGTCTTTTCAGTATAGACGTGTTTCCCAGCCAATAATGCCGATTTAATGAGGCTATAATGTGCCCCAACTGGCGTTAAATTCACAATCATTTCTATATCAGGATGGCTGAGTAAGGCTTCAACGGTCATCGCTTCTATTCCATACGCTTTTGCTTTTTCAGCTGCACCAACACCTCTACGGTCTGCAATCGCAATCACTTCAAGGTTATCAAATCTTTCTATCATGTTTTTAAGGTAGATGCCACTGATGGCACCTGAACCGATTATACCTACTTTCATGTCGCCTCCTATTATTTGTGATCTATCATATGTTCGCTATCGATGGCATATCCTTTTATCGATTTTATGATGCGCTTCGCAACTGTCGTACCTATGATTCCGAAAATCATACACAATGCACCAATCCCAACAAAGACGATATAGGGAATTTCATCTACGATACCACTGATAAATAGCTTCGTAATCGAAAGTGCAATTACACCAGTATAACCTGCATAAAGAACACTGCCCCAGTATGCCTTTCTTTCATTGTTTTTGATCCATAGAACCGATACATGTGTACAGAACGTTGTGAGCAATATTGCAATTCCCATAAAGAGATTAACCAATGTCATCACCAGCGCAAAAACACCACCAAACTTAAGTATCGTGGTCTGTCCCTTTAATTTGATTTGCATCACATATAAAATCGTCGCAATAACTGGCGCCATCATGACATATTTGCTTCCTGGTACCGGAAACACTGCACTTATAGCATATATGCCGATCCCACCTCCGATGAGCATGGCGACACTCATGGCAATCATAGCAATCTCGTAGGTTTTGTTCTTATTTTTCAATTTAATACCATCCATTTCATTTTAATCATGCCATTCTAAACAATGTTTATTAATTATACCCTTATAAGATAGGGTAAATCAATCTATCCTTCTACAAATAAACCCAAGCGTTTCAGTTGATATGGTCAGCTTGATACCAATGTAAGCGCTGATTGACCACTAATACACTAATACTTTGTAATTCCTTTGTGCATCGCTTTGAAAACATCGCCTCGTAAAGTTAGAACTGCTCTTATAACTCTGGTGGAACTAATTTCTATACATTAATGTTGAGGTTCAACAGTATACGCCCCTGGGTGTGCTATACGTCTTAAGTAATTTCAATACATCTAATGTTAAGGTTCGACTCCTCATCGTTTTATGAGTCATGAGAACATTCACATATTTCAATACATCTAATGTTAAGGTTCGACCTGTTGGGGGATTAACAAGGTCAAGAATTACACCTAATTTCAATACATCTAATGTTAAGGTTCGACGAAGCAAATTCACATTAAAAGGGTACTAACATCGATATTTCAATACATCTAATGTTAAGGTTCGACTTAATAGCGTGTATAACGCCTTGATCTGTTGTGTATTTCAATACATCTAATGTTAAGGTTCGACGGAGTATTAAGACACTATAATACAGCTGATTATACAAATTTCAATACATCTAATGTTAAGGTTCGACAAGCACAGGATTAACAACTGTTACTTTAGCTAAAGGATTTCAATACATCTAATGTTAAGGTTCGACGGAACAGATGGAGCGTGATGCCGAGCATAGAGAACGATTTCAATACATCTAATGTTAAGGTTCGACAGTTTAATGCTCGACATGACTACATTCCTTTCAGATTTCAATACATCTAATGTTAAGGTTCGACTGTTTTGGCATATCTTTAAAGCTCCTTCCTTCCTTATTTCAATACATCTAATGTTAAGGTTCGACAGAAAGGAGGCATGCCTCCATTTTCGTTTTCTAAATATTTCAATACATCTAATGTTAAGGTTCGACTGAATACCTAGAAACATGCAAACAAAACCTAGAGCGATTTCAATACATCTAATGTTAAGGTTCGACATAAATGTAATGGAGGAGTAGACATGCAAATAGGATATTTCAATACATCTAATGTTAAGGTTCGACGCAAGTGGTCTCACAGCATTTTTTCCGTATTTATCTTATTTCAATACATCTAATGTTAAGGTTCGACCCGCTGAGAGATTCAAAAGGCTTTTGATTTAAACATTTCAATACATCTAATGTTAAGGTTCGACCTGTTAAATGAGTGAATGGAGCCTAGTATGAAATATTTCAATACATCTAATGTTAAGGTTCGACCCAGCAGCTGCGCCAGCGCCGCCTGGAACTTTGCCGATTTCAATACATCTAATGTTAAGGTTCGACTTGGATTGAAGCAATATTTGCAGCTGCCATAGCAAATTTCAATACATCTAATGTTAAGGTTCGACGCTGTACCTTTAAGTGTGTTTGTGGTGCCATCAATCATTTCAATACATCTAATGTTAAGGTTCGACGCTACCTAACCACGTATAAGTTTCTTCACCCGTGTCATTTCAATACATCTAATGTTAAGGTTCGACCGTTAAAACCAGCGTCGATTTTGTCCCAGTTGTCGTATTTCAATACATCTAATGTTAAGGTTCGACGTCTCGTCTTGCGTAAGCGCTCGATCTTCGTAAATGATTTCAATACATCTAATGTTAAGGTTCGACACGACAGCAGCGCAGAAGACTTCATAAAACAAATATTTCAATACATCTAATGTTAAGGTTCGACAAATGATTTAGATGATGAACAAATTAAGAAAGTAATATTTCAATACATCTAATGTTAAGGTTCGACTAGATCGTTATAGTAGCTCTTATAAATGTCATATCCATTTCAATACATCTAATGTTAAGGTTCGACGTGTTTGGACCAATAACACCATCGGCGGTAAGCTTGATTTCAATACATCTAATGTTAAGGTTCGACAGGTATTAGACGAAAACGCGGACATTATACAGAGGTATTTCAATACATCTAATGTTAAGGTTCGACATACAAGGACGATGATGGTAATACCTATGGTATAACATTTCAATACATCTAATGTTAAGGTTCGACAATATTCATGGATAAGAAGTTGACAGGATATAAAGAATTTCAATACATCTAATGTTAAGGTTCGACCGTAAAAGAATTATAGAACTTACAGACTCTGAGTGATTTCAATACATCTAATGTTAAGGTTCGACCAGATGTCATATGAGGGCTTCTTTTGTTTCTACATAATTTCAATACATCTAATGTTAAGGTTCGACATCGCGATAAGCGTAGTTCATGTCGACGTTGCCGAATTTCAATACATCTAATGTTAAGGTTCGAAAATACTTATACCGTTGTAAGTGGTGATAGCTTATCGAATTTCAATACATCTAATGTTAAGGTTCGACGGAGTTGACTCTCTGGTGGCAGGTGATACTTGGCTGAATTTCAATACATCTAATGTTAAGGTTCGACTCAACTGCTGTAGCTGTGTGTAAGGGTTCATCAAAATTTCAATACATCTAATGTTAAGGTTCGACAGTAACCGAATTATACAATCGAATAATTGTACCATCATTTCAATACATCTAATGTTAAGGTTCGACGACCTGTTTGGATCCGAGGAGAGTGGCGGCCATGCGATTTCAATACATCTAATGTTAAGGTTCGACACTAAAGAGAATCGAGTGCAGGTGATTGCCAGAAAATTTCAATACATCTAATATTAAGGTTCGACCAGAAATGAAGTGTTAGAAGAACTAGAGGTATTGGTATTTCAATACATCTAATGTTAAGGTTCGACTGTCAGTGTACGTTCAGAAGGGAAAACTCTTCGCGGATTTCAATACATCTAATGTTAAGGTTCGACCAAAGATTTTCCAAAGAGAGTTAAATTCTAGGCAAATTTCAATACATCTAATGTTAAGGTTCGACGAAGATCAAAGATGAACAAGTGTATGAAATGTATGCATTTCAATACATCTAATGTTAAGGTTCGACTCTTGAAAACCAAGTAAAAAAGGGCAAGACTGGCTTATTTCAATACATCTAATGTTAAGGTTCGACTCTGTAGCAAGATAGAGAAAGCAGGCTACTATGCCAATTTCAATACATCTAATGTTAAGGTTCGACTATTCTAAGCCACATAACGCACTTATAATGCACGTATTTCAATACATCTAATGTTAAGGTTCGACCTTGGTTATTTAATGCTACTGAGTTAAAAGATAAAAATTTCAATACATCTAATGTTAAGGTTCGACAATTAAATCAATAGATCCATTATTAATAGATGCTGGATTTCAATACATCTAATGTTAAGGTTCGACCTTAACACACATTGAGGGAATCGATACAATAACGAAATTTCAATACATCTAATGTTAAGGTTCGACACACATGGGACATGAAGATTGGAGTAACATTACCAAATTTCAATACATCTAATGTTAAGGTTCGACATAAACCTAGCCTTATTGTTAATGGTGGTCTATAATTTCAATACATCTAATGTTAAGGTTCGACAAATTAACGCCCCCTAACTTATTGTGATTGTGCCTAATTTCAATACATCTAATGTTAAGGTTCGACTTTAATGTAACTGTTAAAGGCGGCATCACATACGCATTTCAATACATCTAATGTTAAGGTTCGACCAAAATAATGCCTATCACTCACGTTCCAAAGTCTTTATTTCAATACATCTAATGTTAAGGTTCGACGTGGGATTGCAAGAGAAAACATACACTGTTCGAATATTTCAATACATCTAATGTTAAGGTTCGACAATACTTTTGATTGGGTATTCAGGTTACGCAAATGGATTTCAATACATCTAATGTTAAGGTTCGACCCAAGCTAATGCAACTTTTCTACCTCTACAGATTTCATTTCAATACATCTAATGTTAAGGTTCGACCAAATCTAGCGATTATACTCTTATCTGACGAACCGTATTTCAATACATCTAATGTTAAGGTTCGACTGGAATATCAGAAATCAAAGAACTAATCGAATACGGATTTCAATACATCTAATGTTAAGGTTCGACCAAATCATGATCTTCACTATTCAGCTTGAACGAAAGATTTCAATACATCTAATGTTAAGGTTCGACACCACAAATGGCTTTGGGTTATCAATCACGAACTTCATTTCAATACATCTAATGTTAAGGTTCGACAATCAAGGCTATTGAAGGCACATACCCGTCAAAGGTATTTCAATACATCTAATGTTAAGGTTCGACGCATGAACATTGACCAACTCGCAGACTTTTGCTTGTATTTCAATACATCTAATGTTAAGGTTCGACTCGCCTACTCTTGTTATAAACGGCTTTAAGCAAATATTTCAATACATCTAATGTTAAGGTTCGACATAAAGTTTCACAATAAACGGTACCGCTTCTGTGCTATTTCAATACATCTAATGTTAAGGTTCGACATAAAGAAAAGCTTGTTTTATTCGACGCAAGACTTAATTTCAATACATCTAATGTTAAGGTTCGACTATTTGATTCGAGAGCTTTCACAACGTCATCAAAACATTTCAATACATCTAATGTTAAGGTTCGACTCCTAAATATTTCCCCTTTGCGTCATATACTGCGTCATTTCAATACATCTAATGTTAAGGTTCGACATGGGCGCCTTCAGACAACTCAACTGAAAATAGCATATTTCAATACATCTAATGTTAAGGTTCGACATGTATTATGGGAAAACGTACCGGGAGTTTTAACCGCATTTCAATACATCTAATGTTAAGGTTCGACAAAACTGGTAGTGTCTTTTATGTTTGTCAATTTTCTATTTCAATACATCTAATGTTAAGGTTCGACCCGTCACCCGCTAAATCATGTGATGACATATCATTATTTCAATACATCTAATGTTAAGGTTCGACTCTCATGGATTTACTTCTAACGCCGTTAGTATGAAATTTCAATACATCTAATGTTAAGGTTCGACATGTCAGAATCAAAGAACTCATTCTCGTTTTCAAATTTCAATACATCTAATGTTAAGGTTCGACAGCGCTGCGAGCAATCCTACTGCTGTTAATATAAAATTTCAATACATCTAATGTTAAGGTTCGACAAGAGTTGGCCATCTCGACCTTAACCTCTGCGGTCGATTTCAATACATCTAATGTTAAGGTTCGACCTTACCAGGTGTAACCGGTAGCCTGTCGCCATCTAATTTCAATACATCTAATGTTAAGGTTCGACTTAAGTATTAAGGAGTAAAGCAATGCACACAAAAAAATTTCAATACATCTAATGTTAAGGTTCGACTAAGCGAAAGCCTGCAGGTCCTCAACACCAATATTTGATTTCAATACATCTAATGTTAAGGTTCGACTTAATATTTTTCTTCAGAAACCCTCTAGGTTTTCCAATTTCAATACATCTAATGTTAAGGTTCGACACGTTTAATCCTCTGTTTGAAAGCCTCATAAATAAATTTCAATACATCTAATGTTAAGGTTCGACCTTAACTTCACCAATGGATTGACTCACTTTTGCAAGATTTCAATACATCTAATGTTAAGGTTCGACAGTTGAACACGTTGCAAACACAGAAAACTTACTAGGATTTCAATACATCTAATGTTAAGGTTCGACACAATTAGAGGCTGGATTTCCAGTCGATGTTGGAAATTTCAATACATCTAATGTTAAGGTTCGACAAAGTTTAAATTTAAAAAGCCACCAGTCTCAAGCTTATTTCAATACATCTAATGTTAAGGTTCGACTACTGTAAAATGCCCATTCTTCAAGCTGTCAATTGGTCAAAAACGTTGATTTTCCAATTGATCAGCCTCATTTAAAAATTTGATAAACTATTTTTAACAAAGTTGGTCGTATTAAATGAAGAAATCATCATCCACTGGTATGGATTTCTTTCCTATGGACTCTTCTTCAAAGTAACGATTACTTATTAACTTTATGATGACCACAGAATCCGTTTCTTTATTAATTACTTTTTTAAGATCAGTTTTTAAACTAATTAGCAATGAAGGTGTTATTTTACCTCTAAAGACCGAAAGTTGAAAATGCGTCAAATATTTTTTACACACTTTAAATACTTTTTGACATCGCTTTTCATCTACATCATAAAGTACAAAGACATAATTGTAATTATAATCTTTCGCCATCAATATCCCGCCTTATCTCTGAACGCTACAAATGACTTTCCCTCCAATAAATACTTGGACAATTTATAACCTTCAAGTTTAATTGCAGTTTCATAACTAACTGCACGTTTCAAGACTTGATGTTCAAAAGTTGAGCTAAGTTTCTTTTCAAGTTCTATCACAAATTTCTTTCTTCCCTCTTCTTTTAAATAACAATAATTTAGATCCTTATCAAAATGAGAGGCTAAGCTAATCATTTTTTTATTAATCATTGTGACTATAACCGGATAAACAATAACTAATTTAAACACTTCTGAAATATCCAATGACAATGAAAAACGCCCATCACTTGGCTCATGTAGAAAACTGATCGACTGATCCAAATGAGTCTGATACAGTTGTGAAATCGTCTTAGAATAAAGCCAGCTGTTACCAAAAGAGATCATGGCGTTAAGTGGATTGTCAGGTGGTCTCTTTACTCTTTTATCTGAAATAAATGCAGGGTCAACTAAATCGTTGAGCACGCGATAGAAATTCTGCCAAAGCTCACCTTCAACTGAAAGTAGTCGTTTGATGTCATTTTGCTTTGGATTAGTTTTTTCAAGATTCTCTCTTGCTAATTTTAACACCTCAGGGTCTCGATATTGCTTTGATTTAAAATAATCTAACATATTTTCTTTAATCCCTGTCACAAAAGCAGATGCAATTGGCATTCTATTTGTTTTATACTGATAAGCTTGTTCAACTCTCAATCTACCACTTAGGTATTTATCCTTTGGATAATAACTACCGCTATAATGACCGTAATAGTTAAAAAAGTGTACCACAACTCCGTGCTGTGATAAAAAGTCCAGAAGTTTTGTATTTAAACTCACCTCATTCATTAAATACAATTCTTTAATACCTTCTATAGGTAAATGTGTCAATCCTTCATCTGTTCGAAAAGTTAATGAGTTGTCTTTTCGGTTCAGTGAGCCTATCGAAAATATATAACGCGTAGCCCCAGGCATAAAACACCTCCATCTTAGACGATCATATAAAGCAATACGAATAATAAGCACATTTTTTACAAATTGGCATCTTTCTTACTTCAGGTGGATGCGTCATTTCGATTAGCTTACTGATCTCATTGCATATTATTTCAAGCTGACTTTCAATTTCTTCTGTTAACACAAGTTCAACTATCTTGTCTGATTGATTTGCCTTCTCCATGCAGATAAGTTTTCCCTTTTTTTCTATTCCCTTGCTTTTAAGAACAGAGAGATAATAAAGCACTTGCCATTTACAAGCGTTAAGATCACTATTTGATTTTTTGTATTCAATTAAGTAATCCCCTTTAATTTTATCCACTTTAATTTGATCTATACTAATCTCAGTGTGATGACCTAAAGCTTTAGATTCATGTAATGCCTTGCCAATCATGACCAGTTCGCTATTATCTTCTAGATTAAACCGATTCCCAGCAAGGAAGCACTGACGCTTACAATGAAAATAGTAATTAATAAGTGTTCCCGTAACCTTCATAATATCAACTCCTCAGCAGAAAAGTTACCCTTACTATTAGAATCGTTGTATTGTTTCCTATCGAACTTATCAGAACAGTGATAGGCGTCCTTTTTCAGTAAAAATATACGTTCATTAATAGAATCTACATATTCAAGAGGTCTGTATTTTACTTGATAAGTAAAATACGAAAATGTCCTTCTTTGTTGAGATAACAGAATTTGCTTCTCTGGATAAGAAATTGTGTGCTCCTCAAGTAGACCCTTGTAGCTTTCCCATATTTTCTCACCTTCTAACACATAATCTTCTAACTCAATTCTTCTAGGTATAAAAATCGTCACATTTTCTTGATCGATTAATTTCATATACTTTTGAATTTCTATGAAATTCCCTTCAATAGCTAACTGAAAAAATCTTTGAATATTGTTGACATTAAATCTCTGCTTTTCAACATTTAGCTGCTTTAATACAGCTTCAAAGTAGCTATTAAAATCCTTTTCACTGTACCACTGTCTCGCTTGATGCTCTCGCACTGAAAACGCAATTCGTACATCATTTTTATAGATTAAGCGCTCGTTAAAAATATCAAAAAAATAAATGATTGCCTTATCTTTCGTACAAGAACGGTTAATTCTTCCTGCAAACTGTTCTTCACTGTCAATTAGTGATACATCTTTAAAACCCATAGACATATCAATATCAATCCCAGCTTCAATCACTTGCGTCGCTATAACGACTACCTTTTTTAGTCTAAACTCTCCCTTATCGTTTACTGATTTTAATGCGCCAATCAACTTTTGTCTAAAATAACTAGGATCATCCCCTGTAAGTTCATAAATCTCATATTCTGTATCTACAAGCATCGGCATCAATACATTAAAAAAGAGGCGTGCATTGATCTTATCTATGAACTCTATCAGTATCCGGTCCTGTCCGTTCGATATTTTACTTCGAACCATATCAGCCAATTTTTCTAAAGACATTTCTTCTTTTAAAAGAGAAAAATCTGGCTGTGTTCGGTTCATAAATATTGGATGTTTAAAATAAACGTCTGGATCTTCTATCAGATCAACACCATATGCACCAATCATTTTGCTCATTTTTGGTAACGTCGCGGACATGATAATAAACTTGATATTATAAAATGTCGCAAACAAATGCATGATTTCAATTAACTCATACCACAGTATATTTTTGTAGCTTTGAATTTCATCGATGATCACCACACTATTTTTCAGATGCGATAGCATCAAGTGTGATTCTCTGGAAACGCCAGTTAACATCCCAAAAAAATTCACGTGGCTTGTAACCGTGATTGGAAAATGAAGCATAATATGATCTAAATAGGCCTTATTATAATCTTCCTGCGTATCTTTTTTTATCGCTTCTAGACTGTTGATGACTGCAATATCCTTGAAATCGAACAACCCATAAAGCGTTTCTGCTGTTTGATCAACTAAAGTGTTGAATGGAAAAACATAAAAAATTCGGTTGATTTCTTCATCAGATTCAATTGCTTTGACTGCTAAATTAATCGATGTAATGGTTTTTCCGCACCCTGTAGGTGCCTCAAGATAAAAAATTGATTCTTTTATGTTTCGTAAAAACTGGCATTCGCTTTCCATTAGCATTTTCGTTCTCAGTTGATTGATCTCGCTAACATCATTTGAATGCGTCTGGTTTTTTATCCTTTGAACCAATGGACTATTGTGGTATTTATGAGCAAATTGGACCTTACAATTAATTTCACCAAAACTTGTAATAGGCTTTTGATTCATATAATGTCCAGTTGCATAAAAATCGCAGGTAACTATATAAGAATAAAGCGTCTTGTCGATTAACCATCCTAGTAAAGTATCATTCACTTTTTGACAGACTTTATCTTGGCTATTCACTCTCTGCAAACCCTTTTCAACCGATATAATGATTTGCTCTCCTTCACTAATAAGGTCATCTATAAGGACGTACTCACCAATCAGATTAGGTTGTAAAGTAATTCTCTCGATTGCAGCTTGAACCGAACTGGCGAAGTCAGCCAGTGTACTTAAATAGCCATGATGTCTCGATATAATATAAGCAAATCCAACCATCAGTTTTATCAGCAGTTTTTTTTCTTGTCTTGAAAAATCTGTCATTTCTATTTGAGTTTTAAACACGTGAATATAGATTAAAGCAGAATAGATGCTGTGATGACTATCCTCGGAAGGGTACTCACCAAACGATGTATTGTTCATATTAATAATCTGGAAATTGCGATTGATTTTGCCAATATCATGAAGATAAACTGCATTTTCAAATAATAATACCGCCTGAGGCAACAATCGCTTGCTCTCAAAATGGTTGCTTATAATGTAATTTTCAAGCATGTTATTGATTGGATCAAGATGAACTTTAATCAACTTTCTGAAATAAGACATCGTCAATTCTGAATGTTCAATTAAAGTTTCTTTATGATCTTTTCTTGTATGTGCATAGTAGGGAAAATTATTTTTTAAGAGTTCATCTATGTTCATCGCAATCCACTCCTTGCAGCTGGGTTGCCACTAATTATAGTACTAGAGGCAACCCAAACTGATCCTTAATAGGCCATAATAACTATAAAAACATTACGTAGTCAATTTCACTTTTGTAAATGGGTTGCTTTGCATGTACTACCACTCTATTTGTTTTTCCAACCCTTTCGCATTCGTACATGCCAATCACATTCAGACGAAGGGGTAGAATATCCTCAAAGGTATAAGGTCGCTTATCGTTCCAAGTTTCTTCATCCAAAGTCACCTCAGAAGATAAATATAGACTATCAAGCCTCTCCGCATTTGGTACATCAGAAAGTTCAATTAATTTAACATCTGTGATAGAAGCTGTATGATCATTTTTACCAAGATATGGGATGAAAATGGCCTTTTGATTCAAAAGGTTCTCGAACAGCTTCTTTAATAGTTCTTCTTCAACATTTGACTCTGAGCTTATATAGATTCGCCACACTACCTCTTCTAACCATTGCTCTCTTATGATCAGATTGTTACCTGCTTCTTGACTTGCATAGCCAACAGAATTGTTAAATACTTGAATTTTCTTGCTGAAAACACCTTGATGTCTTCCAATAGGTACTATAGCAACCTTTAGACCCTTTAAACGCTCATAAAATTCAGGAAATTCTTTTTCACCTTGATCAAGGTATCCTTTAATCCCTAAAATTGCACCCAAAAGTCCCAGTAGAGTTACTTTAGGTATGTGATTATAAGTAAAATAGGCATAGGCATTTACATCTGGACGCTTAAAATGTGCTGTTTTCCCTGATAGTGTAAATTGGATGGCTTTCATATTACACGTCTTTTCCTGTTACGATATGACGCGTAGTATATTTCAAACTCAAACTATTATCATCGATGCTTACAAGTGCTGGATTAAAGTAAACTTCAACATTTGAAACCTCTTCTAATTCTGATAAAAATGTCATCAATCGAGTTAAATTCAATCTGTTTTGACCGTCTTCTTTTGTAAAGTCTACAAAGTTATTGAGCGCAGGTAATACGGTATTGGCATACTCTTTCATCTCTACAAAAATGGCATATTCATTATCACAGCCAAATTTACTGTTGGTTGCAAAAGCGGAAGCACTGATTCTAGCTGCTGCTTTAAATTTCTCATAGGCTGACTGTGTATAGCCTTCAAACCCTTCGATAATTTCTTTGTAATTGTTGTAATTATTGGGATTGACTGTGAACGGATAGCAATAATGTGCCTCATCTGATGTAATCTTTGTTCCTAGTGTTGCGTTTTTATCATCTTCGTTTTTAGAATTCCTAAATGGGGACAGAATATCTTGCACTTCAACACGCGTATCATTGTATAGGTTAAATCCTTGCCCAATTTGAACTGCGCCAGTGATTGAAAAATTAGATTTTTCTTCAGCAAAGGTTGCACCAAAGTTCATAACATCCAAACATTCGAACAGATTTTTTAATACAACGGTATTATCCTTTGAAACTTTTTCGTTAAACAGATACTCATATCTTTCTGACAAGGATCTAGGGGAGACTGTACCTTTTGTAGATTTATACGATTTGAGATAAAGAACCTTTTCACCTTCAGACTCCCATTGAACTTTCATCGGATACTTCAATGCTTTATCGCTACCATAAATATCACCTTTAGAAGTAGATTTTGGTCTACCAGTAAAATCTGCATTCCAATTTGCCATTAAACTTGAAATACCTATTAATCCATAAACGCGTCTATTCATTGATTTTTGCCTCCTTTTTCTCATATAAAACATTTGAAGATAAGTAACCTGCTAAAAAATAATCATCTAGTTTAAACGCCGACTTGTCAAATGACAGGATAGCTGCGTATAATTTATTAAATTTTCTAGCTCCCATACTGATGTCATAAGCGTATCGTTTAAACCAATACATAAGTTCTTCATTCAATTGCCCAACATTTCTTCGATTTAAGAAGGGCTCAATTGCATCGTGATTTTTCTTGCTTGATTGTGATCTTGAGAGTAAAAAATAAGCGAGTTGACCAGCGGCATATGAATAGAGTTCAACAGATTTAAAACATTCGTCTTCCCGAGCCTCTAAGAGTTCATTTAATTCAACCTTACAATGTTCTACTGATACCAACGGTTTTTCCTCCTTACAATATAATTTCATGGAATAATAAACATTAAATGCGTCTACCCCTTTACCTTTTTTTATTGCTTCTAGTAACAGTGTGAATGCAAAACGCGTAACAAAGATCTCTAAATTTTCAGTATAACCTTTGTAAAAATAGTCATATAACAACACTCGTGATTGCAGTAGCGCTTCAATCTGAATTTTTGTAATGTACTGACTGGGTTTAATCTCTTTAGCTTCTTTTGTATAGTTAAATATAAGTTGTCCAAGAAAAAGATAATGATCTAAATCCGACTCAATCGATTTAATGGAATCAATAACCATAGGATCATAACTTTTGGTTACCGATATCCCATTATCTGTCTTATAAGTTGCATTTAAATGGTTAACCGTTCTATACTTTGCTGAATCGATATAAGCAGAAATCACATCGTAATTTTCGATGATAACATTGCCGTTATCTTGTCCGAGCTGAATCAAATTTTGACTCTCATAAGATTTTACTGGTAGTTTACTAAGTGACTCTATAAGAATCTGCGACATCGACTGGTAATGGACACCATAGCCCTGTGTTTTCAAATATAAACTGTATTTATAAGTTAAAAGCGCTTCATCAAGCGAAACCATGTAAGGTGCATTTCTACGCATGGTTTTATGCTCCAGATATGGTTTTTTTGAGTTCATGCCCATATTAAAGTTTGATAAGCCATATAGGGTACCATCTACCGTTGTATTGTAAGTATCACTGTTGAATAGCTTATGATAAAAATATCGATTGCTCTCTCGCTCATAATCTAAGTAGTCAAAATCAAAAAAAACGCGGACATATTTTGTAAAACCATCTTTGTTCGCCACTATCACTTTAAAGACCCTCTCAAATTCTTCAGTTAAACTCTGTCGGGCGAAGTCAAAATTACTTTCTGAAAACGGTCTTGGTAGTAGTGATAAAATTTCCTTTTTGTTTAATGTAGAACTCTTTAGACTCTCAAAATAGCTGTTGTTCATCGCAATGACTTCAGAAAGCTGCATAGATTTGTCTGTATCACCTGATGTCTGTTCTTCAAACAGAGTGCCGCGTTTCACAAACCAAGACATATAGTTGTTGCTATGAATCCTCTTGATAGGCGTTGTTGCAATCGCTTTGTTGGACTCCAAGTATTTTGAGATAAAATCTCGCTTCTGAAACCACTGATAATTCGAATCGACAAAATCATCCTGATTGCTTTTAGACACGATAAAAGTTTCAAAGGTTTGATCGAGATTAACTTTAATGTATAGGCCAAGATCTAGCTTATGTCGATCACTGATAAACTGGTCGCCATACTGTTCATAAACTTTTTTAAAGCCTTCTAGCAGATTGTCAATCAAAGAATTTCCTCCTTTCTACTAAATACAAAATCCAGTCCCTAAGCTTGAAGACTTTTCAAGTAAAGATGTGCTATACGCCAGATATGCCATTTTTAAAGATACATCATCAGCCGTAAATCCCACCAGAAATTTATTGCCCACTAAGCTTCCCGACTTATACTTAATGGTAATGGGTTTATCATTTTTAATTTCTAAATAATTTAAAAACCCTTCCTGCTTCTCTGGCAAGCAACCATAAAAAGCATTGTATTTTGTCACCAGATTTTTTTCCATTTTTTCTTGAATAATCGCTATACCTTCTTCCTTCTTCCAATAACGGCTTCCCAAGGTACAAACAACTGGTGTGCTGGTATATAGCTCTGTTTTCAGGTTAAACTGCTTTTGTTTCATTTGTTTTGCGACAACTTTGATGGCATCATTTTCATGTTGATCTAACGTCTTCATAAAAGTTAAAGCAGTTTCTTTAATAGGCGTTCTAAGCTTAAAGACGTACAGGTGCCCTTGTGAATAAATTCCTTTTACCGCCCTCGGATAAAGATAGTCGTATCCATACAGCTTTACACCTTTTGATGCATGCAGTTCGGACAAATGTTTTTCAAATTTCATAGATGACTTTAACATTTGACCCAATGTCTCACCAACACGATTTAGTGCAATATCCTTCTTTAGATACACCGTAATTGTCAATTCATAATATTCCAACCTTTCTCCTCCTTTCTTAAATCAATTTTTGTGATTTAATTTTAGCCCGCATTTGTTACAAAAAACGGGTCTAATTAAAATTTTTATAAAATATTTTTTTCACTGTTTCAAGATAATGAGTTCTAAGTGATTCTGGTGAGATTACCTCAACAAATTCTTTCATACTTAATAGCCATGAGATGGTCTCCTCATCCTCTGATATATCTGCTTCAAATAGGATGCAGTTATCATTTTCTCTAGTAATTTTCTGAGTTTTAAACCATTGCTTTTCGCTTATAATAACATCAAAAGGTGTCGAAATTCTAAGTTTTGCTAGTATTTGATTTCCCATATGAATGCCAATGTTATTCTCAAAGATCATTTCTGGATTATAGTCTACTTTTGTCTGAAAATTCTCCCCTGAACGTTTAAATGACATAATTCTATTGAGTTTGAAAAACCTTATGTCTTGTCTTAAATGACAATAAGCGATTAGGTACAGGCCATCCACTGTACAGAACATTTCATAAGGATCTACTATTCTTAATATTTTTGTTTTATTGACGTCTTCATAATTAAGTTCAATAGTTTGGCGTTCTATTATCACACGATTGAGCTGATCTTCAATTTTACGATCTCTAATCGAATGTAGATTCGTACTTGCAGTTATAAAAGACCTATTTGAACTCATTTCTGTTTCATTTTGTGTATTATAAATCTGTTTCAATTTTTCTGAAAGAGATTTATACTCGGGATAAATCTCCGGTCTTAGCTTTTTAACAATTTTTTCAGAAATTGCTAAGGCATTAAGCTCACTTTTATCAATTACAACTTTAAGATTAATTTCTTTTAAGGTATAACCCCCATACTTACCCGTTACTGACTCTATATGTATATGATGATCGGCATTTATGTCATTTATGTAATTCGTAACTGTTTTTTTATCGACATTTAGATATTGAGCAAGTTCATCACGTGAAACGCGCTCATGACGTCTGAGATAATCGATCAGTTTCTGTATGTTTGATGCTTTAGACATTCATTTCCTCCAAAATTATCAAATAATAGAATAAAGATGTAAACTAAATTAAATTTAAGTATATTTATATAATATCATATGTAATAAATAATGTAATCTTGTTACTATCATAAATAAAAATAGAGTAGACCTTAGTCTACTCCATCACATATACCTGATTTCGCCCCAGTTCCTTTGCCTTATAAAGAGCCTTATCTGCTGCGGAGATTTGTTGATTGATCCATTCCAGATTACCAGACTGCTCCGTAACCAATCCAATGCTTATGGTCACATATGAACTACATTCACTTGTCATATGCTCAATCTCTAGCGCTTCAATTTCACGTCGCATCCGCTCAGCAATTGCTATCATTTCCTCTCTACTCTTAGAAACATTGATAAATAAGAATTCTTCCCCGCCAAAACGAATAACATAATCATTTAGTGAGGTAACGAATTCATTCAGCTTGCCACTAATTCTCTTTAAGGTATCATCTCCTGCCATATGTGTATAGTGATCATTGTATTGCTTAAAGTAATCGATATCAATCATCAAGAATGAAATCGTCGTTTGATCAGCTTTGTAAACACTAACGATATTTTTAAGAAATTTATCCATGCCTCGGCGGTTAGGAAGTCCAGTTAGAGAATCTTCAATTACAAGCGCCTCAAGACGATCAACCACGTCTTGAAGCTGTTCATTTATCTCATTATTTACATCAAGCTGAACCTGTAGCTGACTTTTATTAAGGTAATTACTCGTAAAAATATTGTAGGACAAAAAGGACGCCAGCCAAACAAATACAAAGATTACGGTGCTGTTCACATAATGCCCTAGCAAAATATCCGTACTCGCTTGAAACCTTGAAATAAATACAAAAAAGATGACTGCTTCAGCTGCAAACATGAACAGAGAATTTCTTGGTGCAATATAAAGGAACGATGCAATTGCAATCAAGTTGATGAACAACGCGTTAAGATTACTATACATGCCTTGATCCGCAAAGCTCACAAGCATTCCCCATAAAATGAATAAGTACCCAAAGCCCACTGTGAGTCGATAAAAATTCCTTTGATATAGCTCGGATTCCCTACTAGGGTCATATCTCTTTAGCAGCCCGTAAAAAACAATGCTTACCACGATCAAAGAAATGTACATTCCCATATAGAAATCATAATTAAACGAGGGGCTTATGCCATTTAAGCGACTTACTATCGCAATGATCATAAACACAACCTCAAACATTAATACCCCAACAGCAAGTACCTTGCCATGTGCGGCATTCTTCGTGTTTCTTTCCCTCATAAAATCCGAGGTCCTAAGCATTGGGTCATCTATCTTTTTAAGCCAATTTATTGACATATAGCGCTCCTTTGAAGCCATAATATTACAAAATTATAATAGCATAGACACGATGCCAAAGTAAATCTAGAACATTGACTTAAAAGTATTTGTTTGTGTGGAAAACGTCATAGCATTTCCTCTACAAATCAAAAAGGATGAACGATAGCTCACCCTTATTATCTTACTCAACTGATTCAGTTACTTTGATGCCTCTATTTGCTGATGTGCCTTACCCTCACGCATAAAAAGTACAGCCATAAAGCTGAGCACGGCAGATCCCAAAACCAATATCATCGCTGTTGTATAAACCATTTCAAGTGGCATACCACTGAGCTTTAGCCTCTTAATCATCAAGCCCATAAGGAGACTGATTATCCCACTGCCGACAAACTCTCCGATATTGACAAGCGATGTGGCAATTCCGGTATATTTTAGCGGATTATTATCTTTAACATTTGAAAAAACAAGGATGTGACAGATTATAAGCATTCCCATTATAAAATAGATGATTGGCCATTGTTCAATTGGGGGTTTGCCCTTTTGAAGAATGAGTACATATGACCATATAAGAACATAGCCTGCACTTGCAAATACCATAATATTCTTGATTACGCCACCAAGTAAATCCGACAGCTTGCCCACAATAGGTGCGCCAACGATAAAACCATACGTGATAAAGGAAAGATAAAAGGCAGCTTTTTCATTGGATATTTGATACACCGTCTTCATATAGCCATTTCCCCATAACCCAAGCACTGCAGTTAGTGAGCCTACGAAAAATACCATGATAAGAAAGTTAGGATAGATCGCTTTATTAGTAAGGACAAACCTGACGGCTTCTTTTATGTTTATTCTTTCTGACTCAGTCTCTAAATTGACTTTCTTAGCTGCTTTATTCTTAGCTGTTACTTCTTCACTATGCTTTATCTTACTAGACAAATTATTATCAGCACTATTACTAGAAGCGTTTAAATTTTCTTCGTTTATACCATTAAACTCTGAAGAAAACCTCGATATTGAAATTCTCTCTTTAACAAAAAAGTGAATACCTAAAGAGAGCGCAATAGAAATCAGACCCAGTATAATAAACGTGCCTCTCCATCCGAAATTAACGGCGATAAACGAAAGTGGAATCGTTGCGAAAAAAGCGCCAAAGTTACCAAACAGCGACGTTAAGCCCGACAGTGTTGAGTACATATTAGGTGGAAATAAAGTCGATTGAATCTTCATAACCGACACGATGATAACAGAGGTACCGATGCCCACCAAGAATCTCGCAAAGTACGCAATATAAACATGACCAGCGATACCGAATAGAATTGACCCTACCGCAGTAACAAACATCCCAATGGTACAAATCCGCCTAACCCCTAAGGTATCAACCATAATCCCCACTGGTAGCTGCATCAAAGCATATCCATAAAACGTCATGGACGCAAGGTTCGCGATTTGGATACTGTCTAGCTTTAAGTCCACAGTTAACTGATCCGCCACCGATCCAATCGATAACCTGTGAAAAAATACCACGACAAACCCAAAGACTAGGATGCCCCATGAAAGCCATCTATTTGTATTTTTCATAATTCCCCCGTAAGTAAATTGTTTATGTAACCTCTAATAGTTTAACTAGAAAATGATTCTAGTTCAAACAAATAATTCTCATAATACGATAAAACAACATAATTTAAACACAATTAAATAGTATAACTAAGTTAGTTAAATAACATGCTCTAGCTATGTGCACAAACCATGGAACGTGGCGTATCAGAATGTGTTAAAATGAACATTTGTATGGAGTAACTTAATATGAAATAACTATAACCATTTACAAAAAGACACTCAAAATGAGTGTCTTTTTGTAATTTCAATTTATCAATACACAAGTTTTAGAGCTTCATCATCTAAATGCATCATGAAGTCGCCACTAATCACATATAACCTTTACTTTTTAAAGGACATTTCCTCCTTCGATAACCATTCTTTTAAAATCCGAATGGCTTTTGGTCCAACGCCGTGAAGCGCAAGCAATTCTACCTCTGTATAATCACACAGCTGAGCAAAAGTGTTAATTCCCTTTGCTTCTAAAGCTCTGTGTGCAGGTGCGCCTATTTTAATGGTTTTCAATTCTGGTAACATAATTTTCCCTTTCTTTGATTACGTTTACGAGTGTGATGTTTATACCCTCTAATGATCTCTTCCCCTCGAAAAAAACATCTGAAGGAAAAACGAGCTAAGCGGTAATATGACATATAACATAAGTGCAACCGATGGCTGATGCCATGCTAAGTAAAGGAGCAGTGCATTTAGAGCAAACAACATTATGAACTGAGCGACGATAAACTTAAGATGTGGACCGTTCCAATTCTTGTCATTCAAATGCTCACTTCTTACAGCCGCAAACATCGTTGTCTTTACGATGTTGATGATCAAATAAGCGATACCATAATTGATTACCGAAAGCTGGCTCACATCGAACATCATCCACTTGGTAAGTATCGGAATCAGTGCTAAAACGGCTAAGAAGATCAAATTAATAACCGAAACCTTTTGGGAGACCATTTCAGTCTGTGAAAACAACTTAAAGTGTTCGTACCAAAAGACTGCTACAAGGAAAAAGCTTAGAAAAAAGATCCCTATCGCTTTTAAAAACATGTCATAGCTAATCGCTGCCTCAGATGGTAGTGGAATTTCAAGTACCATAATCGTGATGATAATTGCCACGATCCCATCAGTTAAAAACTCTAGACGATGTCTCAGCTTTCGTCTACTTTCCTCATCTCTCTCCTTTGTAAATGCGGCTATGGCCTTTAACTCTTCAGAACGGTTCGCTCTTTTTAGCTCAGGATGCTGTTTTAAGAGGCTTTGATGAAAAGCTTCATACCGGTCACTTTTATTAACTCTTTTTTTTCGACTGATTTTCTTTCGATTCATTCAAACCTCCTAAGACAGTCACTATCTATTTTTTTCACTTCTAACGTAAAAATAGGTGCCGATAACCAATAAAGAAAGCGTTAAACCAATAATTGCGATCAGATTGATGACTGGGTTAAACATAACCACAGTATCATAACCCTCATACCCTTTATATACCACAGCACGCACCAAATCCAAACAATAAGTCATTGGCATCAATCGACTTAAATAAAAGAGCACACCACTGGAATGATTGATCGGTATAATGGCACCTGATAAGAACATTTGTGGCATCGAAATTAGCATAACTGCCATGTTTGCCATTTTGTTGCTACGAATCAATCCGATGACCACCATTGCAAGTGCACCAGCGGACATACACATAAGTGGCGCCAGTAAGAAGATTAGTAACGTTTGATGAAGGGTGATCGAGATGCCCATAATTGCACCGATTACCAATGTCCCAATCATACTGACCATTGCACCGAAAGATGAGCCAATAATTTTACCACTTACGATGGCATATCTTGAAATAGGTGAAACCAACATTTCCTGCGTGAAATCCGTTATTCTATCTTCAACTAGTGATGCCACACCTGTTGTCGTCGTCATAAACAGCATGTTGACCAACATCCCAATTAACATGAATTGATCGTAATTAAAGCCCAATCCACTTGCCATATTCTGAGAAAGGCTGCCACCGAGCATCCCCATCATGATAATTGGCATAAACAACCCCATGGCGATGTTCCCTGGCGACTTAAAATAGAGAATAATATCTCTAGCTGCAATGGTAACCATTGCATTTAACTCTCTTAATAAACCTGATTTAATTCTTTTGCGATATAAAACAGCTTCACTCATGCGGTAATTCCTCCATTTTTATGAATATAGGCAACGTAAGCATCCTCAAGTGTGGGCTCAACAACCTTTAGAACTGACAACTCTGTCTTAATTTTTTGGATAATTTCCTGAGGCGATTTTTGATAAAACGGTATAACCAACTGTTGATCTAGCTGATACGGTAGGCCAAGATCTTTTACTTCAGCTAAAAGGCTATCGCGATCGACCGCATCGATAATTAGCTCTTGTCTGAGTAGATTGCGTTTCATCTCATCCGGCGTCCCTGTATAGGCGATGCTGCCATTATTGATAATACAGACTTTATCTACTTTTTCAGCTTCATCAATGTAATGTGTGGTTAAAAATATGGTCGTGCCATACTTAGCTCTTACTTGTTCAAGATACTGCCATAGACTTCTACGGCTTACCGCGTCCAGTCCCTGTGTCGGTTCATCTAGGAAGAGTACCTTTGGCGTATGAATCAAGCTTCTTATAATTTCTAGCTTCCGCTGCATACCACCCGACATTTTTTTGATGGGTTTAAACAAGCTGTCCTTTATCCCCAGTATTTCTGCAAGCTCTAAAACGCTCTTTTGATACGCTTTTGGCATCATTTTAAAGGAAGGACGATAAGGATACATCCCGTAAAGACAAGCATGAAATCTTATGTTTTCTTCTGCAGAAAGCGATTGATCTAGGCTTGGCTTTTGGAAGATAATGCCCACCTGCTCTCTGATTTCTTTTGCCTGCTTATCGATATCAAACCCAGCTATTTGAAGCTCGCCTGATGTTTTTGCAAGCGTAGTGGTGAGGATCGAAATCGTCGTCGTCTTTCCCGCACCATTGGGTCCAAGAAAGGCGAAAAACTCACCCTCTTTAACGTCAAAGCTAATCCCCTTGACTGAGGGTTCTTTGGCATGCTCGTACTGTTTCACTAAATTGTTTACTTTTATAATAGATGACATAAAATAACCTCCGTTTAATTGATGTCTTTACTTTACAAGACTTTTTTAAACGGAGGTTAAACGCGAAATAAACGCAGTTTAAACAACTGGTTTTTTCAATTTTATTGTAAATGTACTACCGACGCCCTCTGTACTATCCACCATTACCTGTCCTTCATGAAGGGCAATTATTTTCTTAACCAGAGATAGTCCTAGACCATTGCCACCTAGAGAGCGATCTCTTGATTGATCTACTTTATAAAAGCGCTCGAAGATGTGCATTTGATCCTCTTGAGAAATACCCATACCATTGTCCTTTATCTTACAGACAATCTCATCATTTTCCAAAGTCACCTGAACCTCAATTTGACCCTCAATAGGTGTAAACTTTATCGCATTTCCAAGGAGATTGACCCATACTTGTGTTAGTAAATCTTGATCGCCAAAGAACACAGCTTCTGTTGACATGTCCGCTGAGATCTCTATCTTCTTGCTCGACCATTGTGGCTCCAGCATGAAAATAACGTTTTTAATCTGCTTGTCCAATCTAAAAGTAGTCCGATTAAGCTCAACCGCCTCGCTTTCAAGGGTTGAAAGCTTAAGCAGATGATCGCTCATTTGGGAAAGTCGTTTCGCTTCCGTTTCGATGATGTTTAAATAGTGCTTGGTTTCTTCAGAACTGAGTGTATCACTTTTAAGTAGCGCTGCAAAACCCTGTATGGAAGTCAAAGGCGATTGAAGCTCGTGCGAAACATTTGAGATAAAGGACTGTCTGATTTCCTCCATAGTGCCAAGGTTTTTAGCCATGTTGTTGATGCTTTGAGCCACCTCTCGATAAGGCCCTCTTTCATCAACTGGAATCAATACACTAAAATCGCCATGTGCGATTTTCTCAGTTGCACGGATCAAGGTATTCAGTGATGAATTGCCTCTTCTGTCGAAGCCTTCATCTACAAGTGAGGATTTCATCAGAAAATTGCCAACATGCCGCCAAGAAAATAGTAATATAAATGTTCCCAGTAAACAGCTGACTAAGTAAACCCAAAGTCTAACGCCACTGGCATCGCTAAAATGAAACAGGGTATCTATGATCCAGAATGCCACTGAAAAACTGCCCAGATAGACGGCTATCATAATTGTAAATAAAATCCCTCTTTTAAAAAAGATCAACCCAACACCTCCAACCGATAACCCAGCCCTCTAATGGTAATGATCTGAAACTGAAACAACTCATTAGGAAAACGTTCTCTCAAGCGATTGATATGAACATCAAGTGTTCGCTCATTACCATCAAAATCATAGCCCCATATTTCTTCGATCAATTGATCTCTAGAAAAGGATTTACCCGGTTGACTACCGAGCATAAAGAGCAGTTCAAACTCCTTCATGGGAATATCCTGATGCTGATTACCCCATGCCACCTGATAGCTGGTTTTATCCAGTGTCAGCGTCCCTATTCTAACCTTTTGCGAAGCGTGGATATTGAATCTTCTGACGAGAGCCTTAACTCTCATAATCAGCTCAATCCCCTCAAACGGCTTAGCCAAATAATCGTCAGCACCCACCGTAAATCCCTTCACTTTATCGTTAATTTCACTTTTAGCAGTCAGCATAAGAATAGGCAAATCGCTATAATACTTTCGCGCCATGGTACAAAATTCATAGCCGTCCATCAAAGGCATCATCAAGTCCAAAATCACCAAATCCACCTTGCTCTCGGCAAGACGATACAGTGCTACTTGACCATTTTGCGCCTCAACCACTTCAAACATCTCGTTCTTAAGCAGCTTCACCACAAGCTCTCTAATATAAGGGTCGTCATCGACTACCATCACTTTTGCCATATTATCGCCTCCTATTCTTTCTTTATCATATACCATAATTTGCTTGAGTTTAAATAAATTCATTATACGACTTGTATTTAAACGGAAGTTAAATTGGGGCGGTGATTTAGTGAAAGGATTTTTTGAGAAAGTAATATAGAAAGGAGTAATTTTATTTGAATGGTTAAATAAAAAGAGCCTTATCATTTTATCCATATAAAAAAGACACTCTATGTATAGAATGCCTAATTAAACAACGGTTATTCGTTTGCCTGTTATATTCGCCTATTAAATTGCATATAATTTTTGCATATTATTTTTGCATATTATTTTTACCATTTTATTAGCCTATTTCATTTGCTCTTCCACCGACTTAGTCATTTGAGAGACTACATCCCCAGTATGCTTGGTTTCCTTCTTTTCAATCAGCATCACCCAACACTCTTCTTTTGAAGTAGGCTGATGCATGATTCCTTTTTTTACGACGTAAAAGTCACCTTCGTTTAAAGTCACCACTTCATCATCAAGATGCATCTCGAATGACCCTCTAATCACATAAAACATTTCATCTTCGTTTTCATGATTGTGACGGACGATCTCACCTTTGAACTTTGCTAGTTTGATGTAATCTTCGTTCACTTCTGCAATGATTTTGGGTGACCAGTAATCTGTTATAGAGTCGAATAGTTCGATTATGTTGCCTTTTGTGTTCATAATAGCTCTCCTATTCAATATTTATTCCCTTAATTAAAACTATAATTAATAAACTCTCAAATAAGTCATTGTCCATTTACACTGTACTTTCTTTATTTCCCTTTAATAGGTAAAGAGCAATCATGGTCTTGTACTCATTAATCAAACTCTGAGCATGTTTTGTATTTCCCCCGCTTAAGTGTGCCATAATCATGTTGTCATTGACCTGATAAATCACACTTGCTGCCAACTGCAGATCATCTACTCTTAGTAGGTCACTGTAGCGACTCATATAATTTATAAAAATCGTGATTTCTCTTTGGGTGTAGTCCTCAAGCAAGGCAGCAACCTCTTCATCACGATACCGCATGTGGTTGATTTCTAAGTGAAAAGCCAGAGGATAGCGTTCAGCCACTTCTATCTTTTGGTTGATAAAGTAGTTAATCACTTGTTCAAGTGTGTAATCCTGTCCAGGATTAGCCTTATCGAAGTCATCTGAATTACCACACATGCCTGCGCCTAATAAGGCCTCTTTATAAGTCTTAACAATCTCTAAAAACACTTGTTTTTTATCTGTATAATAACCGTAAAAGCTTCCAATTGCTACCCCGGCAGCCTTGGCGATTTCCTTTGTATTTACCTTGTGAAAGCCCTTTTCAGCAAAAAGCTGAGTTGCGGCTTCAATTAAGGCCTCTTTTGTTTCTATACTTCTAGACTGTGACACCTTACGCATGCACTTTTGTGTAACATCTGTCGTCATTGATGTCACCCCCTTTTCGTACCTTATTTTAGCATGAACGGGTCATAAGGTCAAAATAAATTGAACTAAAGTTCATTTTTTTCTTGACAAAAATAGACCTTGTGGCTATGATGAAAATACAAATACTGAACTAAAGTTCATTTTTTAAATAACACTCGCTAAAGGAGCAAAATATGAATTCAACCATCAACACATTTATCAATCATAGATCCATTCGTCAATACAAAGACAACCCCATCGAAGCAGAAAAACTCGATGCAATTATTAAGGCAGTTCATCATGCCCCCACATCCATTAACGGCCAACAGGTCAGTGTGATTGTGGTCACCGACAAAGAAAAAAAGTCTAAAGTAGCCGAATACACTGGTGGGCAAACTTGGATTGACCAAGCCCCAGTTTTTCTTTTATTTGTAATGGATTATCACCGTGCTCACTTAGCAGCCAAGTTAAATGGTGAAAACCTAGTCATCACAGAAAGCATTGAATCCATCATGGTTGGCAGTGTGGATGTGGGCATAGCATTGGGTACGGCGATCGGTGCTGCTGAATCCTTAGGATTAGGTACTGTACCCATCGGTGGCGTACGTAAATCTCCTGAAGAAATGATTGCTCTGTTTGAGTTACCTGAACTTGTTTACCCCGTAGCAGGCTTAGTTTTAGGCTACCCAAAGGACATGTCAGAAATGAAGCCCCGTATTCCTCTAAGCATCTTCAAACATGATAATGCCTACAACCCAGACCAGTCTGAAGCACTAAAAGCTTATGACCAACAAATGTCAGACTATATGGTGGCACGCACGGGTGGTGAATCCAATAGAAACTGGAGCCAAGGAGTAGCAGGTACCTATAAATTTGTTTACTTCCCTAAGGTTTATCCTACGCTCAAACAACAAGGATTTGAAAATGCTAAATAATCAAACCCAAACCTTAAACTGGCTTGCCGATGCAGAGGGTATCATCCGCGCCAGAAGGTCTACAAGAGGCTTCAAGAATACCCCCGTTACTCAGGAAACTCAGGCCCGAATCATGCATGCCCTTAACACCGGTCGCAACCCCTTTAAGTCAAGCCATCGTTTTAATATCATCGAAAATAGCAATATGTCAGACGATAACATGAAATTAGGTACTTATGGGGTTATAAAAGGCGCCAACACATACCTCTTAAGTGCCATGACACTTGGTGATAACCACTTAGAAGCCCTTGGTTTTGATATGGAGTATGCCGTTTTACAAGCCCAATCAGAAGGTATTGGCACTTGCTGGTTAGGTGGTACCTTTAATAAAAGTCAGTTTGCCGCAGCTATACAGCTGCAAAGTAACGAAATAGTTCCCATTGTCATCCCATTGGGTGTTCCCGCAGACAAAGCTGGACTTGTTGGTCAAATGATTCGAGGTCTTGCCGGTTCCAATAATCGCTTGCCCTTTGAAAGTTTGTTTTTTAAAGGCACTTATGGCAGTCCCCTTACCATGTCCCAAGCTGGAAAGTATGCTCAAGCCCTTGAAATGGTTCGACTTGGACCGTCTGCATCTAATAAACAGCCTTGGCGTGCAGTGCTAGATGACAACACAGTACATTTTTACTTAAAGCCCACCAAGGGTTATGCCAAGGCCCTTAGTTATGATATTCAACGGGTGGACATGGGTATTGCCATTTGTCATTTTGATGCCATGGTTCAGGCCCAAGGTATTCCCGGTCACTTTGAAAAATTAAAGGGGCCAGAGTTAGAAAAAAGTGACGATAGCGAATACATCATTTCCTTTGTCAGTTAACCCAAGCCATCTTTGATTTGATCACTATACTGAACTTTCTCTTTAGGAAAGTAGCTTTGAACTTATTTCATTTTATAGAAAAAAGCCGTTGAGAATAATTTTATTCTTAACAGCTTTTTTTATTATTAGTGCACTTCTCCAATTTTACGATTATTCCCACTCAGTGCTGATGATTTTTCATGGGCTCTAATGCGTTGGAAATACTATATTCTAAATTCTCATTTCATGTATTTTTTGCCGTTTTTGATGGCTTATGAGTGAAATTGTATCGATTTAGTATCACGCTTATGCGTTAGCTAAGTTCATTTAACTCGCTTGCTAAAGTAAAAGGAATCAACTCATGATCTTGAGTTTCAAGGTATGCCTTTTCTTCATGCATGTAGTCCACAATTTGTTTTGAACGGTATTCTTTGAACTTGTCTGCAACTAACTCAAGAACACTTAACTCATCCTTTGAAAATACATTTTTATCAACTTTACTTGTCGGAACTATTTTATACCCAATATCTTCAAACATCATCTCTTCGACGACACAAATTGTGGGAACATTAAGAATTTCATTAAATCCTATTGGCAAAGCCCCATAAGTCATATGCTCATATACAAGCCCGGTCATCGACTGACCATGTCGTCTATAATAAATTGCGTCAGTATACCATAATAACTTCATCATTTTAACTTTATAGAGATGATTCACCTCATTAGCAAAATACCCCATAACCGTTGTCAATTTATCAATGTCTAAGATTTTGAAGCCATTGTAGTCACTTTCTTCTTCAAACTTAGTGTATAAACTTTTTATCTCCTGCATCTTTAAATACATGCGACTGCTTACATCCAATCTCTTTTTGACACTGAGTCGAATTTCACTGTATCGTTTATCTGTAAATCGATCTTTATGCTTATCGAGGTATTCAAGTGCTAACATACTGTTCTCACGAACCATTCTCATTAAGCTATCATAGGTTTCATCTTGTATTGTTTTGCTTTCATATCGTGTAACAGTTACTTCACCCCAACCTAATAAGGCCGCAAATTCACTTTGAGTTAAACTATAGTACGATCTTATCTCGGCTATTTCATTTGATGTTAACAGCCCTTTAATTGTTCTATATGCATCTCGAACTTTCAATAGATTGGAATCCATTACCTTTGCTGGTACAAACTCATTCTCCTCGTCATCGGATTTATCGCAAAGGAAATAGACTTCCTTATAATTGACAACCTCTCCTTTAAAAAGAGCTTGTGTCTCACGAAGTCTTTTTTCTACCATGTGAGTAACCCCACACACTGGGCAATTCATCTCAATGCTTTTAATTAATTTGTCTTTCATTTCAAACCCTCCTTTTCCATGTTCCAGATTATGCGTATGGTAAAGTATCCGGGAATGGATGTCTTGCAAAATGGAAGGATACACAAAATACCTTTCCATTTACACGATCTCTAATTTTCGCTTTTATATAAACATCTCTGCTTTTAATTGATTTCGCAAATGCAAAAAACGGCGGCCATAATGGATCTTTATCGTCAATAAAGGTTTCTAAGTATTCGGATAAATCTAGTGAAATCAGGTGATGCCACACATCTTTTCTATCAAAATCTAATTCCAGCATCGTATTTGCTGTTGTAAAGGGATCTATAGGTGATTCCGCTTTCTTCTTTGGTAGAATGTCTAAATCTGTATCAATATTAAAATCAGGACAATTCAATACACTTATAAGATCATGAAGAAATGCTTCAACATCTTCTTTTGAAGATATAACTTTTGTGCTTTTGCTCATATCACCCCCTCCTATAATTTTATTATAACTATCAATTGATAGTTCGTCAAATAAATAATGAACTTGAATTTTATTTTGATTAAACATAGCAAAAATAAAAACAGAGCCCAGCAAGAATAAATTCTTGTTTGACTCTGTTAGATTTTTAGCTACGGGTCTTTTCCTTAATGTCTACTCCCACTCGTCTCACAGGACTTTGCGTTAACGTTTTTCTATTCATTTCCTGTGCGTTAAGGTTCTTAATTTTATTTTTGGTGTCTGTATTTTTCATTTGTCGGTTTTTTTGTACTCAAAATGTACTCAAGGGTACATAGACGAGTATATTTACTCTTATCGTATTCTACATTTTAAAATTCAATACGTATGATTTGATCACAAAACAAAATTCAATATATTGCGCATCAATCTTCTGCATTAAATTTTCTACTTCCATTTTCCAATCATGTTCTTTAGGATAATAACTATATCCAGCAATTGCAGCTTTTCTTCTATTTTTAAGCACAGGACTTTTTAAATTTAAAATTTCTATAGCTTGTTTAGCCTCTTCATCATCAGGTGCACAAATAATGTCACCATCTCCATCAAATACAAACCTACTTTCACAGTCAGTTAATAATGGATGTACCTTAATCTCATCATTACTTTTGTGATCATCGCAACATGAAGGGTATTCATTCCCATTTGATCTTTTATTTTGTCCTCCATCGCACGAAGCTAATAAATTACCGTAATCTAATTGTCGTGCCGGATATCTTTGACGGGGATTTAAGTGTTCCACTATAGCCTCATCCGTTTTAATACGGCAACCACAATAGCAACATATGTATCCCTGTTCCGCTACCAAAGAACATCTCAATTCCTGTTTAATCTCTCGATGATTGTTTGATAAATCTTCAAAACTCGCCCCTCGCCTTGAAGAATACTGCAAAAAACGTTGTGGTGGTGATTGTTTTTCTATGTATTTCAAATTAATCACCTAACCTTGCTTTTAAAGTATTTGCTGTATTCCAAAAAGGATCATCTTCAGATAAAAGTGATTGTAACGTTTCATAATGGACTAGTGCTTGTTCTTTTTTATTAAACATAGCTGCCGACTTAAAATCATCAATGCACTGTTGTACTTCTATCGGTCTTAGACCTACGTCCATTATTTCTTCAAGAACTTCGGATATATCACGATTGTATGTGCTTACTGATGGTGTAAAAACTTTTCCATTTTTTATTATTCTGATACTTTCCTGTTTCATTTTTCCCAATGTTAACGGAGAATGGGTTGTAAATATTACTTGCCCGCGTATATCAATATCCGCGATAATTTCCGAAAATTTTCTCTGCCAATTTGGATGTAAGTAAGAATCAAACTCATCTAATAAGAATAGAGCCCGATATTCCTTAGTTGCCTCCAAAAAACACAGTAGTTGTGCTAATTGTTTCTCCCCTTCACTTAATGATTCTGGCGTTATCGTTTTACCAGCTTTAATAATATCAAAGTCAACTCTTTCTAAGATATCAGCTTGCATTAACAATTTAAACATAGTAAGTAAATTAAAGGGATTTTCTGAAATATCATTTAACTGATGTAAATTATCTATAGTTATTACAGCATTGTCCCTTCCTGTTATATCCATTCTGCCACAATCTTTAAATGCATGTAAAACATTTGCAACAGTACCTTGTGCATTCCAAAAAGAATCATTTGTTATAACGAATGTTCTACTCCACTTTGGTCTCTTTAAAAATAACTTTATCGGAGCTCCAACTTCATCAATTCCAATTAAATCGCAAGCTTTTTGATAAGTGTCATTCTTATAAACTGCATTTGAAAGAAGGGCGCACGGAAAATCTTTAAGTTCTATAAAACTTAAGTATTTCAGAACAACTTCATCATCATCTTTTAATGCCTTTGTAAATGCCTTGTCGATAAAATCATCAGAAAGTTTTTTTAATCTATCCGTTTCACCACAATAGTACAGAAATATTCCAAGAGGAATAGATTTAAACACTTCATGCTTTTTGATTGTTTTGCCCTCTTTTGTAAAAGTTTCTACATTGTCTTTATTATTCAATTGATATTTAACATTATCAATTGAATATCTGACATCATATATAAAGTCTATCGTTTCTTTTGAAATAACAGATGAAAAAATTTTAACAATAGCCTCTAGAATATTTGATTTACCACTCCCATTATTACCAATAATGGCATTCACAGAAGAATTTTCTTCAAAGTTGATTTGAACATCATTTAAATTTTTATAACCTGTAATTTCCAGATAATTAATCTTCAAAATTGTACCCCCTTTTAATTTCAATTGCCCGACAACATCTCTTTTAAAAACTCTATTGCACTTTCTTCTTCTGTTTTGTTTGTGCCAAGTTCTCCTCGGAAAGCTCTAGAAAGGATTGTTTTTTTCATATGGTCTATTTTAAGAATGGCATTAGTAAGCTCCTCAGCTTGTTTTTCTTTTCCAAAAATACTATCAAGAATACGAACAATTTCAGTTTGCTCATCTATTGAGGGGACAGGAATAATAAATGCAGCTATCTTTTTAGCATTAATATTAGATTGATTAACTCCATCAGATTTAACCGAGTTACAATATTCTTTTGCTTGATGTGTATTCATCATGTAATTTAAATATTCACCAATAAGCTCATCACCATAGTTTAATCTTATCAAGTAGCCTGCAAATATAGCAGGAAAATCTCCTCTATATATGGATGTTTTTCCAACTAACGCAGGACTATTTGTTCTATTAAAAAGTACATCTCCAATTTTCAAGTTATACTTTTTATTGTCCGTTTCATTGTCTGAAAAAACTAAATCAGACCAATCTATTTCACCGTTTTGTAAGTTTCCCATTCTAACAACAGCTACTGAACCCTCTTTATCAGATTTACTTGATGTTCCATACTGAAAAGAGGAACATACTGCTGACAATGGTTTTAGAATTCTTGTTTCCACTCCAACTCCATTTTCTTCTCGCCACTTTTTACTAAGCTCTCCTGTAAATGCCTTATGCAAAATTGCCGCTTTTCGATCCTCGAAGCTATCTAGTGCTATTTGTACTTTTCCTTTTGCCTCGTCTAGTTTAGAAAACAAGCCTTCAATGCGTTCAACAATTCTCTCTTGCTCAGCAAGTGGTGGTAATGGAACAGATTTCACTTTAATATTTGATATTGTGACCTGAGGAATTGCATTTCCACTATGTTTAAATAAATCTTCTTTATTGTATTTCATATAGTAATAAAGAAACCTGCTTACTTTTTTATTATAAGGTTTAAAATACATTGTTGTTTGTGTACAGCTTGCCGATTCTTCTGATATATATTTTACATGTCCTATAGAATTTCCTCTTGCAGGAATAACTAAATCGTGATATCCCAAATTAATCCTATTTTCTTCTTCTGGAATATATCCAAAAATTTTATCTTCCTCTGTAGCGCTATAAACAGGAACACCTCTTTCTATTAAATTTTTAGAAAGTATCGTTTGCCCCATCCCAAAACTTCCAAGAGAATCTAACCTTGTCCAAATCCAATTATTCGGCACATTATATAGTCGCTCCCAGTCTGATGCAATTGCTTTTTCCAATCTTTCCTCAAAGAAAAGAGACTCTTTCTCTTTCGCCATCAGTAGTCACCACCTAAACTTTTCAGTTCTTTCACTACACTCATAATTAAATCAACTGCCTCTTCGAGCTGTGCAATGACTTCTTCTCCACTTTCAATAGGGTCTTGTAAATCTTCATAATCCAAAACGCTATCATCCCGAATTAAGCCTAAATCAAGGCTATTGTTTTTGATCGCAATTTCTTTACGAGTAAATACAGAGAAACGATTATCTTTCACTGTATTTTTGTCACTAGCTTCATAAGCTTTAATAAAGTCAGCAAAATGCTCTTCTTTCAGTGGTGTTGTCTTTCCAAAAGAAGGCATATTGGTGCGCATATCATAAAACCATACTTCTTTCGTATTATCTTCATTAGTTTTCCCACGATCAAAAAATAGGACATTTGTTTTTACACCCTGCGCATAAAAAATCCCTGTAGGCAAACGCAAAATAGTATGCAGATTACATTTATTCATTAAGTCCTCACGGATTTTTGCACCGTCACCATCTGCAAAAAGTACATTATCAGGCAATACAACGGCTGCACGGGATTTGCCATCTTGCTTTAAGCTACGATAAATATGTTGTAAAAAATTCAACTGTTTGTTAGATGTTGGATAAGTAAGGTCATCACGTGTAGCACGCTCACCACCTTGCTTAGTTCCAAAAGGTGGATTCGTCAATACCAAATCAAAACCGTTCATACTTTTCCCTTGATTGGATAGTGTATCTGCCTGTTTAATATCACTATCTATGCCATGGATCATTGCATTCATCATAGCTAGACGATGCGTATCTGCAACAAGCTCGCAACCTGTAAAAGCCTTATGCTTTTGAAAAGTATATTGTGTATCAGATAAAGCAAACATGTCATTATTTTCTTTCACATAACGATCAGCAGCTATCATAAAACCAAATGTACCGCAAGCTGGGTCATTACAACGTTCACCTACCTGCGGTTTTGTAAGTTTCACCATAACATCGATTAAAACACGCGGAGTAAAGTATTGCCCTGCCCCTGATTTTTTTTCATTTGCATTCTTTTCAAGTAAGCCTTCATATAGATCTCCGAAACCATCTTTGTCCACACTGTACCAGTCAAGACCGTCAATGTTCTTGATAATCTTTTCTAGATTTTTGGGCTCGCCGATGTTACTTCTTGCTTCACGATAAATATCACGAATGTGACCTGTACAATGTTCTCCAAGCAAACGAAGTAAGGTATTATAGTATTTTTTTAATTCAATACCATCCTTCGAAACAAGAGTTTCCCATGAATAATCTACAATGATTTCCTTTTCTGCAAGTGCACCTTGTTCTTGTTTTGTCAGCTTTTCACCTTTATCGTGTCTTTGTTTTAGTTCTTTCAAACCTGTAATATTCTTTGCAATATCATGTTCCTGCTCAGTTTCCTGCATCATTTTCAAAAATAGAATATAGGTAAGCTCTGTTACATACTGGTGATAGGTAATACCATCATCCCGAAGTACATTACAAAGATTCCAAAGCTTTTGTACTATTTCTTGATTGCTCATTACGCTACTTTGCCTCCATCATCATAGAGATATTGATTCAACTCTATGATGTAATCTTTTAATTTATTTTTAAATAATTTGTCAATTCTGGTATATCCACCAAAATCGCGAAATGCCCCTAAATTGAATGTTTCTTCACTTAGTACCGTTTCTGTAAGCAGAAATTTTTCAATACGTTCCAGCCAATCTAATTCCATTTTAGAAAAATTGTGAGCTAACTTTAATTTTGTCACTGCCCTTTGTATGCGTTCCTCATGTCCTAGGAGATCTGAACCTACTGCCTGTGATCGGATAAAACTAATAATATCCGCCGCAATATATTGATTTGTAGTTTCCTTCCATGCACTGTTAAGCTGTGTCTCTGTAAAGCCTTTACTATCAAGCTCTAACCTTAAAGATTTTAGGGCCGCTCTTGTCAAGTCTGCCGGACGAGTGCAAACCAACTTAAGTGCTTCTATTTTTTCAGCATTTTCTATAATAAACGCTTTAAATTCCTCTAAATAATCCTGTGGCTTCTGTCCCTTTCCATAGCCTCTTGTGTGCGTTAATAGCTTATCCTCTTTATCTGAAATAACTACAGCGCGTCGTGCATCTATACCACCTTCATTTAACATGTAAAAAAGTTCTTGTTTACTAAGTAATACGTTTTTACTTTCGTTTGGTGATAGACTTTTTATGTGCGCAATAAACTCCAATGGATTCTTACCACCTGATAAATACTCAAATTGTTCTTTATCTCTTTCTGACATTCGTTTTTGCTTCCTTCGAATTTTTGAAACAATCATGTCTATTTGATTTTGAACTTTTTCATCGGTATCAAGAGTTTCTAATCCTTTAATCAGATCTACAAACGTAGCATTTGCATTTGCAACAACAGGCTTCATTGTACTGACATCCTGTAAAGATTCATACACGCCAACGGGATCATAGATCTCAAAATGCGTTTTACCAATTTTATCGCATAGACGTGTCGCACGTCCCAACATTTGTTCATATAGAATACGTGATTTAACACGACGCATAAATACAAGTGTTGTAATTTCAGGCACATCAATTCCGGTAGTTAATAGATCCACTGTTACCGCAATATTGGGATATTGTTCATTCTTATAAGCCCGAATGAGCTCCATTACGCGTTTTCTATCTCCTGATTTACCTGTTATCTTCACAATTGCATTGTTACTAATATCAAAGGGCTCATATATTTCACGTAAAATATTAACAATCATATCCGCATGATTATCATCCACCGCATAAATAAGAGTCTTACCCCTTCCAGTTGGATTTATATCATTTGCTATTTCTTCTAAAACCGTACGATTAAAGTTCGGCGTAATAACACGTCGATTAAACTGCTCTACATCAAACTTTAGTTCATCTTCAAGCTCAGCGCTATTTGTTATTTCACCAGTGGCTGGATCATATACAGGAACTACATCACCTTTTTCATAAATAATTCCTTCGTCACTAAGCTTGGTTGTCAAATTATGTGGTGCGTCATGATCAATTAAATAGCCTTCTACAACTGCTCTTCGATAACTATATTCAAAAACGGGCTTACCAAAAATCTCGCTCGTGTGTAATGCTGGAGTCGCTGTCAATGCTACCTTTACCGCATCGAAATATTCAATGACTGTGCGATATTTGCTCACAAAGTCATCTTGGTTTCGATATAAGAGCTCATCTTCTCCTGCTTCCTTATCTAATATGTAGCCTCTATGAGCCTCATCTACTATAATTAGGTCATAGTCCGAAACAGAAGGCATTGTTTCTCCAGTATTATACATAATACGTTTTACAAGACTTTGAACAGTTGCAATCTGTATTTTTGTTTCAGGATCAATGTCTTTATCCTCTAGGTTCTTAATATTATAAATTTCATCCAGAGTCATTACAGCTTCGAGCTTTACTTCTTTGAAAACATCTTGAGCCTGTTCACCTAAGGCTGTACGATCTACTAAAAATAATATTCTTCTAAACCGACCCGATTTTAAAAAACGATAAATCATACCAAGAATAGTACGTGTTTTTCCTGTTCCTGTTGCCATGGAAAGCAATGCCGTTTTTGCATCTTTCATAATAGCATCTTCAACAGCACCTATTGCCTTTACTTGGTAATCCCTTAAATTTAGACCTTCTTTGTCTGTCAATAAATCTTTCGATGTATTCATAAGATCATTATTTGCTGCTTCTATATCCTTTTCAAGCCACTCTAAAATACCTTGCGGACTCACCCACCCACGTAAAGGCTTAGCAATGTTGCTTTCATCTCGTAAATCAAGAAACCAGATTCCTGATTTTTCTTTATATTGCTCCAAATATTTACGACCATTTGTAGCAAAAATAAATGGTACTTGATAAACATGCCACTTAGAAACAATATACGGAGTATGTTCTTCTCTGACACATTGTGCATAGTCTTTGGCTTGTACATCCAATACTGAAGGAATATCAACAATTGCCTTTTTGGCTTCAATAATAGCTACTATTTTTTCACCGACGAACAGGGCATAATCTGCATATCCTCTCGAACTGATCTTTGAATCAGTCGGCCACTCAGCAATTGCAATATTCTTACCTTTTTGCGGACGTGTTCCTTTTGAATATTTGAGATTATCCGTATCAGCTTCCCAGCCAACTTGACGAAGTTGTTCATCAATAATATATCTGGTTTCTCTTTCTGAAAGGTTAATAAAAGAAGCCGCCTTATTTGCCTGCTGTCTTCTTGCATTACCACTAACACTCTGCGCCGGAATTGATTCAATTTTATGTGTTAATTCCTGTATTAGTTGTTCTTTTTCTTTAATGATTGAATGATAGTCATCATTTTCTTCTGATGGTAAAACAAAAGAAACCGAATTGAAATCCCATTCTCCATACGTCTGCATAAACCAGACAGAAAGTGTATGCGCCATCTCAATTAGTGTTTTACACTTTTCAACATCTTCGAAATTTTGGTGTATTGCATCATTTCTGGTTACTCTAAGTGCGTAAAGGATATCATCAATATTCTTAGGTATTAATCCTTCTTTTTTAAGAACACGGATACGATTAGCATGAGTATTCTCAATATTTGGTGGATCTATACCATCTAACTTTAGCATCATATTTACAATAGTTTCACCCATCATTCCCAATTTAATTAAGCATGAATTAGCGTCTGAATATAGATATTTTTCAGCTAACGTGCCAATTTGATATAGAATTGGAAATTTATCTTGTAAGAATTCAAAATTAGAGTTCATCGTTACCTCCTTAACTATTGCTTTTCTTTTATCTCATCCTAGATTCTTTGCAGGAACATTTTAAATATTTTTGTATCTGTAATTACCGTGATTAATCATCTTTCCCCTTACCGCTCTGTTCCTGCCACTTTTTCTGTTCAGCAGACCAATCCATGAAAAATTCTCTTTCCTTGATTGATGCTTCAAAGACTGGTTGAAGAAAATCTTTTAAGCGGTAAAGGATAGATGCAAATTCCGGTAGTTGTATCTGTATGGATGGTTGAAACCGCGTCCACTGTGCTGATAAAAAGGCATTATCGCCAAATGCAGAAATACGGTCGAAACTATTTGCTTCATACACCGTCCCCCGATGCTGTATAGTTTGCCAGACAGCTTCCTGTAACTTTCGCCCATCAAAATCAAACATACTGGACAAATAATAAATATCAAAAAAATCTTTCATCCGACTTGTAGCTTCCATACGTTTCAAAATGGCATCAAATTTTTCCGCTATGGTACTTTCCAGCGAATATGTATAAACTTCGGGTTCTTCAAAATCTGTTAGCCGCGTTTTAATACATCTTTTTACGGCTTTAGGAACAATCACATCATTCATACCAATATCAATCGAAAACGGTATTTTCACTTGCTTTATACGACCAATAAACTTTACTGACACCCCTTGATATTCCTTGTCAGGTGTTATAATTTCAGCATTCACGACCTCGATTTTAATATAATCATTAGCTGTTGGAACTTGGCTAATTTCTTCAATAACACATTTCACTTTGTCAATATCATTTGAGAGTTGGCGCATCAGAAAGTCTATATCCTGTGTTGCTCTGCTTTGAAACTCAGTAAGGGTATAAATGAACAATCCGCCCTTTAAAACAAAGTTACTGTTGTATTGTGACAGCGACAGACGTCTCAAAAATTCTTCTTGGCAAAATAACTGCAAGCACATTTGATAGCTTAATCCTGTTTCTTTTGACTGATTTTTTAACCGCACCAGTATAGATGCTGCTATGTCTTTCATAGCCATACTCCTATGATTTTACGAACCTTTTTTTCTGTTCGCAGTATCTTTGCATATTCCATTAGACGAGGAACATTTTTTTGAGGATCTTTTATATATGCCTGTATTGCCTTATTGAAAATTTCTGCATCCATTTTATTTTCCTGACGCAGACAATCACAGATAATATGCTCCCTGTTAAAAATTTGTAGCTTCACATCTTCAATCTCAACAATATCCACACCTAATTTCATTTGTTCTTGCGAAAAAAACACAGGCTTCACCATCGGATAATCAATCTTAAACCTTGACCGTGTATATCCTCTATCCACTGCTAAGTACCACATCGCTGGCGTTCGATCAGTATATCCATAATATTGCAATGCACTTTCTCTGCAAATCACTGCCTCTGGAAATAGTCGAGCAATCGTTGCCGCCTCACTGAAAGCACGTTCATCCTGCCATTGATAATATCCGTGCCGAATTCTCTCAACATAGCCTTGCTTCATAAGATTCGCAAGATAATGAGAATATATTTTATGCTCTTGAATTTCTTTTGCTTTCATAATGCCGCCATGGGCATCAAATATCTGTTTAGCTTTCTGAATATCCACTACAGCATCCTTTCTAACTTCAGAAGTATAATTTTATATTTTAAGAATACTTGCTTTAAACAGCTACGTCAACATGAAATTATACACAATGTTAAATAGTTGTGTATAATTTCATGTTGAGGATACAATATTGAAGTCAAACTAAAAAAGTCTTCTTAGATAATTACTAAGAAGACTAAAATAAGCTCAAATATAAATAGAAGAACAACTACCATAAATAAATTGGTAAACTAATAAACTATTAAAACTATTCCCACTCAATCGTACTAGGCGGCTTACTCGTAACATCATAAAGAATACGATTTACACCTTGTACTTCATTCACGATACGGGATGATATTTTATCTAACACTTCATATGGCAGTCTAGCCCAGTCTGAAGTCATACCGTCGATCGAGGTTACTGCTCGGATGCCGATGGCATGTGAGTAGGTACGCTCGTCGCCCATAACGCCAACTGAACGGACGTTTGGAAGGACGGTGAAGTATTGCCATACTTCTCTGTTGAGGCCAGCTTTAGCGATTTCGTCTCTAAGGATGGCGTCTGATTCACGCACTAGGTGAAGGGCTTCGTCAGTGATTTCGCCTAGGATACGGATTGCAAGACCTGGACCTGGGAAAGGTTGACGCCATACAATGTGGCCTGGAACGCCGACTTCTTCGCCAACGCGTCTTACTTCGTCTTTGAAAAGGTCTCTTAGTGGCTCTATGAGTTCAAACTGCATATCGTCTGGAAGACCGCCTACGTTGTGATGGCTTTTGATGACGTCTGCAGTGTCTGTACCGCTTTCGATAACGTCTGGATACACTGTACCTTGAACGAGGTAATCGATGCCTTCAAGTTTACTAGCTTCTTCTTCGAAAACTCGGATAAACTCTTCGCCGATGATTTTACGTTTGGTTTCAGGATCAGATACGCCTTTTAGTCTACCTAAGAAACGCTCTTTTGCGTCTACTCTGATGAAGTTCATGTGGAACTCATCTGCAAATACCTTTTCTACCTCATCGCCTTCGTTCTTTCTTAAAAGACCGTGATCGACAAAGATACAAGTGAGTTGATCGCCTACAGCTTGGTGTACCATAGTCGCAGCAACAGAAGAGTCAACGCCGCCTGAAAGACCGCAAAGTACTTTCTTATCGCCTACGGTTTCTTTGATCTTTTGGATCATGTTCACTGCAAAGTCGCCCATGTTCCAGTCGCCTTTACAGCCACAAACTTCGTAAAGGAAGTTCTTTATCATGGTTCTACCAAATGGTGTATGTTCAACCTCTGCGTGGAACTGTACTGCGTAGAGGTTTTTCTCTGGGTTTTTCATCGCCGCTACTGGACAGTTGTCTGTCGTTGCAATGACTTCAAATCCTGCTGGTGCTTCTTTAACGTAGTCAAAGTGGCTCATCCAGCATTGTGCGCCAGTGGTTACATCTTTGAATAAATCTGCATGCGACTGAATGTCGAGTTTAATTTTACCGTACTCTTGTTGTTTCGCTCTGTCTACGACACCGCCGAGCTTGTGTGCCATCAGCTGCATACCGTAGCAGATACCGAGAACCGGAATCCCTAGTTCGAATATTTCTGCATCAAGTGTTGGTGCATTTTCTAGATAAACCGAGTTAGGACCACCAGTAAAGATGATGCCCTTCGGCGATTTTTCTTTGATTTTCTCTAGTGCATGTCGCCAAGAAACGACTTCACTGTAAACGCCAGATTCGCGGACACGTCTCGCGATAAGCTGGTTGTACTGACCACCGAAGTCCACGATGATCACGAGTTCATTATTCATTGGGTTCCTCCAATTTCGGGAATTTTATAGGTTTCATTTATCATAACATGACTGGAAGGCGAATGCACGCCTTCCCATAGATGCTCTTAATTACTTATCACCGCTTGAAATGCTGTAGTTTGGTGGCTCTTTTGTAATCGCAATATCATGTGGATGCGATTCTTTGAGGCCAGCGTTTGTGATGCGGATGAACTTGCCGTTGTTTTGTAAATCTTCTATCGTACCAGTACCGCAGTAACCCATACCTGATCTAAGACCGCCGATGAGCTGATAGATGATGTCTTTGAGGTAGCCTCTGTAAGGCACGCGACCTTCGACGCCCTCTGGTACGAATTTAGTGGTTTCGTTTTGGAAGTAACGGTCTTTCGAGCCCGCTTCCATAGCCGCTGTAGACCCCATACCTCTGTATGTTTTAAAGCTTCTGCCTTGATACATAACGATCTCGCCAGGGCTTTCTTCTGTACCTGCGAAAAGTGAGCCAAGCATTACCACATCTGCGCCTGCTGCGATGGCTTTAGGGATATCGCCTGAGAACTTGATACCGCCATCTGCGATCACTGGGATGCCATATGGTTTTGCCGCCATTGCACAGTCGTAGACAGCAGTGATTTGCGGAACGCCGATACCTGCAACTACGCGTGTTGTACAAATTGAACCAGGGCCGATACCCACTTTAACACAGTCTGCACCTGCTTCGATCAGGTCAACCGTCGCTTCTGCAGTCGCTACGTTACCTGCGATAACGTCGAGCTCTGGATAAGCTTTCTTAATCGTTCTAACCGCTTCGATGATGTTCACGCTGTGTCCATGTGCTGAGTCGAGACCAACCACGTCTACGCCAGCTTTTACAAGAGCCGCTACTCGATCCATCATATCTGAGCCAATCCCTACTGCAGCGCCAGCTAAAAGTCTGCCTCTGCTGTCCGTTGCTCTGTTTGGGTATTTAACTTGTTTTTCGATGTCTTTAATGGTGATTAGACCTTTTAAAACGTTGTTTTCATCTATAAGAGGTAATTTTTCGATTTTGTGTTTTCTAAGGATACTGCCTGCGTCTTCCATAGAGATGTCCGCGTGTGCAGTGATGAGATTGTTTTTTGTCATGACGTCCTTGATATCGGCTTCCATGTTTGGTTCGAAGCGGATGTCACGGTTGGTGATGATGCCCACGAGTTGGTGCTTTTCGTTTACGATAGGCACACCAGAGATGCGGTAACGCGCCATAAGTTGCTCTGCGTCTTTTACCTTGTGATCGGGTGTGAGTGAGAATGGATCGACGATAACGCCGTGTTCGCAACGCTTAACTTTATCTACTTCAAGCGCTTGATGCTCGATGCTCATGTTCTTATGAATGATACCGATGCCGCCCTCACGTGCGATGGCGATGGCAAGCTTAGACTCTGTAACCGTGTCCATACCTGCGCTGACGATAGGTACATTAAGTGTAATCTTCTTTGTAAGCTTCGTTTTAATGTTAACTGTGTGTGGTAATACTGCCGATTTTTGAGGAATAAGTAGTACGTCGTCGTACGTTAAACCCTCTTTAACCAATTTGCCTTCCATTTGCTCCTCCCAATTTTTGACGCTAAATCATAAGTTGTAATGAATAAAAAAAAAAGACAACCCTCAGGTTGTCCTAATAATCTTTTTATGCACATAGACCCAGCATACAAAAAATTAAAAGATCAACCCATAGTACGATATTTGGCTACCGCGTAGAGACTTCCAAGCCGTTTTTTTGGAATTATATGAGTGCATTGTCTTTTATCATAAACGTTCGTTTAATGAATGCGTATTAAGTTGAATTGCTTTAATATTAAACACTAAATTATCATTTTATAACCCCTTTGTCAACCTGTGAAGGTGTGGCTTTTTTGTTAATTTTTTTTTATATGTATAAAAACGTGCTAAGCTGTTACAAAACAAGGTGCTTGGAGGTACAAACATTTGTTCTTATTTTTTGTCAAAATCGTTTTTTCTCCTATATAATATATGTTACAATAGATACACAGTGTCCCTAAATAATTCGGAGGATTTACATGAACGATTTTAGATACGTCGCAGGCTTCATGCGAAAACACATTAAAATGTACATATTTGGGATTGGGCTATTGATGATTATCGATGCGCTCCAGCTCATGACACCACTGATCATAGGTGCCTTTACAGATCAGTTAAAGGCAGGTACGCTCACCTCTGGCCTAACGCTGAAGTACATCTTCTATATTATGTTGATCGCTGTGCTGGTGGCCATCGGTCGCTATGGCTGGCGTATGACCATCGTTACCACAGCGAAAAGACTAGAATACTGGCTGCGAAACCGAGTGTTCGAGCACTTTGAAAAAATGTCACTCAACTACTTTCATCACCACAAGACAGGCGACCTCATGGCACACTGTACCAACGACATCTCCGCGATTCGTAACGCCTTCGGCGGCGGTGTGATCATGATGGTAGATGCCATCTTTATGGGGATTATGACCATTGTTTTAATGATCGTAAAGGTAGATCTTAAACTGACGTTGATCGCTTTGATCCCTATGCCATTGATTGCCTTCTTTATTATAACCATGGGAAAAAAGGTTCGAGATCGCTTTAAATCCGTTCAAGAAGCTTTCTCAGACCTATCGGATGTGGCACAGGAAAACTTTTCTGGCGTGCGCATCATCAAATCCTTTATACAAGAGAAACCGTCACTCGGTCACTTTAATGAAAAGAACCATCAGGTCTTCCGCAAAAACGTGAAGCTCGCGAAGCTCTTCGGACTCGTGCATCCTATGGTCGGCTTTATCGCTATGATGAGTACACTGATCGGTATGATCTACGGCGGTAGCCTCGTACTGGACGGCGTTATCACTATCGGTAGCTTTGTGGCGTTTCTCACCTATGTGGGGATGCTATCATGGCCGATGATGGCGCTGGGCTTTGTTTATAATCAGTTACAGCGTGGTCAGGTTTCACTGAGAAGAATTAATGCCATCCTTGAAACGCCTGCTGAAATCGTAGATGGCGAGGTCATCGATACTTTACTGGAAGCTTATGCGGTTAAACCTAAGCTGACCCTCAAAGACCTTACCTTCACCTATCCAGGGGCGGAAACACCAGCACTTAAGGACATCAGCTTTACAGTTGGCGAAGGCGAAACCTTAGCGGTGGTTGGGAAAACAGGCGCTGGGAAAACCACGCTGGTAAACCTCCTCCTAAAGCTATACGAAGTACCTGAGGGGAAAATCAACCTAGGCGATTACGATATCAATCAAGTGCCTATTAAGAAGATAAGAGATATGATTGGCTACGTACCTCAAGATAACTTCCTGTTCTCCAAAACCGTCTCATATAACATCGGTTTCGGTCGAGCGGACATCACACAAGAGGAAGCGAGCCACTTCGCAAAGATCGCCCACATCCACGATGAGATCATGGACTTTCCTAAGGGCTATGACACTGAGCTCGGTGAGCGTGGCGTCAATATGTCAGGTGGACAAAAGCAGCGTGTCTCAATTGCGAGAGCACTGGCTAAAAAACCTGAAATTCTAATCCTAGACGATTCGTTATCCGCAGTAGATACGAAGACTGAGGAAAGCATCTTAACGCACCTTAAGGAAACGCTGTCGCAAACCACCAGCATCCTCATCGCGCATAGAATCTCGACGATTCAACACGCAGATCAAATCATCGTTCTTGAGGACGGCGCCATCGCTGAGAGGGGCACACACGCTGAGCTATTAGCGCTTAATGGCTTATATGCAGATATGTATAGCAAACAATTACTCGAAGAAAAATTGACGGAAGCTTAGGAGGAAAAATGTCTGAAACGATCCATCACGAACAAGAGATAGAAAAGTCGTTTGACGGCAATATCATGAAGCGTCTACTGAAATACGCTAGACCTCAAATTGCACTTTTACTCCTTAGCATCATTTTGATGCTCTTTGTCACCGTTGTGGATTTGACGATCCCTTTCGTGACAAAGGTGGCCATCGACGACTACATCGCACCGACGCAGCAAGTGGTTTATACCGATAACAGCAACATCATCGTTCCAACGCTACTCGACCGTATAAAGGGGACTTATAATAAGGAAATGTATACGCCTGCCATCCTCTATACCGAAGAAGGCAGCACTTATATGATCGTGGGTATGAGCAAAACAAAGAGTCTAAAGGATTTTAGTTTGGACCTAAGTACAGGGACAGCTACTTTAGATGAAGCCACGTATCCTGTTTTATCACTTAACGATGGTTTTATCCAGCAGGTGAAGGCACATAATAAGGATCAAATCTTTACACTGTCCATCACGGTGGGCATCATCTTGCTACTCAGCTTTTTCTGTTCCTTTGGCCATACGTATCTTTTAAACTATGCCAGCCAGAAAATCGTCTACAGTATGCGTGAGGAGCTCTTTAACCACATTCAAAACATGAGCCTTAGCTTTTTCGATAAAAACCCAGTTGGGCGTTTGGTAACTCGTGTCAGCAACGATATGGAAAACATCAACGAGATGTTTACCAACGTGCTCGTCACCTCGATCAAGGACTTCACCTTGCTTTTCGGCATCGTGGTGGTCATGATTTCTATCGATATCAAACTGACTTTAATCTGCTTTAGCACCATGCCATTTGTCATCATCGCAGCTTCTATCTTCAGAAAAAGGGCGAGAGAGGTACAAAGGGCGGTTAAGGTTAAGCTTGCGAGAATCAATGCAACTCTAGCCGAAAACATCAACGGTATGAAAATCATCCAAATCTTCAACAAGGAAAAAGGCATCTACGATGATTTTGATCACATCAACTCAGACTTTTTAAAGAGCTCGATCGAAGAGACACACGTCTATGCGATCTTTAGACCGACTATGAACTTGGCTTACTCCGTTTCACTTGCACTACTCCTTTGGTTTGGTGGCGGGGATGCGATGAGCAAGACCGTAGAACTAGGGGTTCTTGTGGCATTCATCACCTATACACAGCAATTTTTTAGACCCATCATGGACTTAAGTGAAAAGTTCAACATCCTTCAGTCTTCTATGGCAAGTGCAGAGCGCATCTTCATGCTATTGGATGAAAAAACAGCTGTTCCTGATCCTCAGATGCCTCTACCTTTCCCTGTGGGAGAGTTTAAGGGTGAAATCGCATTTGAAGATGTATGGTTCAGCTATATGAAGGAACCTAAAACCGAAGAAGACTATGTCCTTAAAGGTGTCAGCTTTAAAGCGGCTAAAGGTGAATCCATCGCCCTTGTCGGTGCGACAGGCTCTGGTAAGACGACAATCATCAGCCTTCTCAATCGATTTTACGATATCCAAAAGGGCCGCATCACAGTAGATGGTGTGGATATTCGACACATCGACCAAGAGGCACTTAGAAAGCACATCGGCATCGTGCTACAGGACGTGTTTTTATTCTCAGGCGATATCAAGGGCAATATTAGACTCTACAATAATGACATCACCGATGCACAGATCAAAGAGGTGGCAACCTATGTCAATGCCGACCGCTTTATCTCAAGACTACCAAAAGGCTATGACGAGCCCGTAGTCGAGCGCGGTGCCACGCTGTCCGCTGGACAGCGCCAGCTGCTCTCGTTCGCCCGTGCCTTAGTATTCGAGCCAGGCATCCTCATCCTAGATGAAGCAACCTCTAACATCGATACAGAGACCGAGCTGCTCATCCAAGATGCAATCAACAAAATTATACAGGGTCGCACCACCTTAATCGTGGCGCACCGCCTCTCCACCATACAACACGCCGACAAGATCATAGTGATGAGTAAAGGTGAAATCAAAGAGATGGGCAGACATCAGGAACTACTTGCGCATAAGGGCATGTATTATGACCTTTATAGGCTGCAGTACAGTGAGGGCGAAGGGATTTAAACCCTTTTACCTTTGAAGATATTGATGTGGTAATTAGGATATGAATTAAAAAAGAATTTAAATCTATCCCCTTCGAATCCGGCCCGTGAGCCAAAGGATTCTACGTGGTTAGATTTACAATTCTTTTTTTATGTCATAGTATCTAAGTTTACAGATGATATGTTTTAAAGAGATAAGGGATAAGGGATTAAATGCGCTTCTTGGTAGGATAAAGAGATATGAATTAAAAACTCACATAATTTGTATTTCTATTTATTACTTTTACCCCTATAATATTAAGGTATTATACATAAATTTCAAATGACGAGGTATTTCTTTATGAGAGTACATGAAAGAGTCTTTTTTAGAAGCAAGATAGAGGTTTACCGTCTTTATGATTTTAAAGGAGAGTTGACTGTTTTAGAAACACCCTATCAACTAGAGGCCTACGATATTTCATTGGGTGGTATAGGTGTTTTAACAAAACAGTCTGGGCTGTCTGCATCTATACTTGAGTTTACACTATACATAGAAAACTATCCCTACCGCGTTATGACCAAGATCGTTTGGCATAACACAAATGGCATTTTTCACCGATACGGACTAGAAATAATCGGTCACAACAATATGCTCTTCAGACACTTACAGCAAATTATTAGTAAAGATAAAGTACTCACCTCAGAGAATAGCGATTTTGAAAGGTAATTCCATTAATACGCATGATCAAATTAACTATTGATACTGATTCTCTTATCAAAACAATAGGAATCTTTATCAAAGCCATTCTGTTCATAAAAAGCATGCGCTTCAGTCCGTTTAAAACCACTATTCAAAATAATGTATGATAAACCAAGTTCTTTCGCATAATTTTCCACATGTTTGAGAAGCTTAGTGCCAATCCCTTTATTTTGAACTTCATTTTTGACAGCGAATCCTTGAACAAATAAATGACCTACAGTAAATCCCATTGCTAAAGTTTGCATTACCGTAATAAAACCAACAACTATATTTTCAGACACTGCCACAGTTTCCATTCATATCTTAAATTCCCACCACTCAGAATTGATTTTTGCCCCATAATGTGCTATGCTATCCCTGTAATACAACTTAAGAAATGATTCACCTAGGGGTGCCCTCATGGCTGAGAGCGCAAAAGCGTAACCCTTTGAACCTGAACTAGTTAGAGCTAGCGGAGGAAAGTGTGGAAGAATGAAAATTTTGACCATGTTTGGATTCCCCGAGCATGGTCTTTTATTTTTTAGATTTCATTTGACACCCAAGAATCATTTAGATCCCGCAAAACCAAGCGGACTATTTAAATGGAGGTATCTTTCATGGAAAGAAAATCAAGCATTTCAACTAAAATGCTCGTCGAAGGCGCAATGATGATCGCCATCGCAACTGTTTTAAGCTACTTGAAAATCCAAACGCCACTTTGGGTTAACGGTGGTTCTGTTACTGCAGCAAGCATGGTACCTATCATGGTATTTGCTTACAGATGGGGCGGTGCACAGGGCTTATTTGTCGGTGCTATCTATGGCCTTTTACAGTTCATCATCGAACCGTATGCCGCTCACCCGCTTTCAGTCATTCTTGACTACCCACTTGCATTTGGCTTCATCGGTCTATTTGGCTTTTTCGCTAAAAAAGGCAGCGCGATATCAAATGTGGTTTTAGGTGCAGTAGTCGCACTGGGTATGCGTTTTGTCGCTCACTTTTTATCTGGATTTATCTTCTTTGCAGCATATGCACCAGAAGGTATGAACCCAATCTACTATTCTATGATCTACAACGGTTCATATATGGTACCTGAGCTTATCATTTCACTTGCTGTGTTCTTACTGTTAAGAAAACCAGTGGATCAGCTTAAATAACTTTGTAAGTCTGAATTAATGTACTTAAAATACTTTAACGAAATAGCCAACCTAAAAAAGCAACCTCAGTGTGTGAACAGCGCTGAGGTTGCTTTTAATATACCACAAAGGAGAGTGTGGCTTAGTAAAAAACACTGGGCATCGAGCCCACAAATATAGCAACATGTAAGATTGTGACATAAACGAGATTATGCTTCAAAAAAAAACGCTTTCATCCAATGAGAATGAAAGCGTTTTGTTTTAATGTTTGTTTTAATGTTTAGTTTAATGTTTGATTACATCATGCCGCCCATACCGCCCATGCCACCAGCCATAGCTGCCATGTCATTTTCTGACTTAACATCTACTACTGCTGCTTCAGTGGTTAAGAACATCGCTGAAATAGAAGCTGCGTTTTGTAGTGCTGAGCGTGTCACTTTAGTTGGGTCAACGATACCCGCTTTAATCATGTCTACGTACTCACCTTTTAGTGCGTCGAAGCCGATACCAGCTGCAGCGTTTTTCACTTTTTCAACGACAACCGATCCTTCAAGACCAGCGTTGATTGCGATTTGTCTAACTGGCTCTTCAAGTGCTCTTGCGATGATAAGTGCACCTGTTTTTTCGTCGCCTTCTAAAGTTTCAATTAAAGCATTCACTGCTGCGATAGCGCCAATAAGTGCAGTACCACCACCAGGAACAATACCTTCTTCAACTGCCGCTCTAGTAGCGTTAAGTGCGTCTTCAATTCTAAGCTTCTTTTCTTTCATTTCAACTTCTGTCGCTGCACCAACTTGGATCACTGCAACACCGCCTGCGATTTTAGCAAGGCGTTCTTGAAGTTTTTCTTTATCAAATTCAGAGGTTGTTTCTTCCATTTGAACTCTGATTTGTCTTACGCGTTCATCGATTAATGCTTTTTCGCCCATACCGTCGATGATGGTCGTATTGTCTTTGTTGATTTTAACTGATTTTGCTCTACCAAGCATATCAAGTGAAGCTGACTTAAGCTCATAGCCTAACTCTTCAGTAATTACTGTACCACCAGTTAAGATCGCGATATCTTGAAGCATCGCTTTTCTTCTATCGCCAAAGCCAGGTGCTTTAACTGCGATACACTCGAAAGTACCTCTAAGCTTATTGAGGATTAAAGTTGTAAGCGCTTCACCCTCAATGTCTTCAGCGATAATTAATAGCTTGCCACCACTTTGTACGATTTGCTCAAGTAATGGAAGGATTTCTTGAATGTTGTTGATTTTTTTATCTGTGATTAAGATATATGGGTTGTCTAAAAGTGCTTCCATTTTCTCAGCATCCGTTACCATGTAGTGAGAAACGAATCCTCTATCGAACTCCATACCTTCTACTACTTCAAGCTGAGTACCGAAGGTTTTAGATTCTTCTACTGTAATAACGCCATCTTTACCTACGCGCTCCATTGCTTCAGAGATTAATTCTCCGATGTTTCTATCAGCAGCTGAAATCGATGCTACGTCAGCGATATCCTTTTTATTAACGATTAATACGCTTTCGCTTTTAATCACTTCTACAGCCGCATTTACTGCTTTTTCGATACCACCTTTAAGGATCATAGGGTTTGCACCAGCCGCTACGTTTTTAACGCCTTCTCTGATGATCGCTTGAGCAAGTAAAGTCGCTGTCGTTGTACCATCACCAGCCACATCATTGGTTCTTGTTGCAACCTCTTTTACAAGCTGAGCGCCCATGTTTTCGTATGGATCTTCAAGGTCAATCTCTCTTGCAATGGTCACACCATCGTTTGTGATCAGTGGTGCACCAAATTTTTTATCTAAAATAACGTTTCTGCCTTTAGGTCCTAAAGTCACTTTTACTGTATTCGCTAATTTGTCTACGCCAGCTTCTAATTTCTTTCTGACATCTTCGCCAAACATGATATCCTTTGCCATAATATCCTCCTGTTGATTTAATTTACTTTGAATTCAAATGCCTTTACTATTAATACTAAAACTCAACTTCTTCTCGTAATCAATCTACTATTTTTTTCATTTAAAGCTCTATAATTTAAGATCAAGTTAATTTCCGAAATGCATTATTCCATAATAGCTAAAATATCTGCCAATTCACAAATGGTCACTTCTTCTCCATCTACTTTGATTTCAGTACCGACGTACTTTTTAAACACGACTGTGTCGCCTACCTTTACCTCTGTAACTTCACTGCTCACCGCTACTACCTCAGCCAATTGCGGTTTTTCCTTTGCTTGTGACGGTAATACAATACCGCTTGCAGTTTTTTCTTCTGCCTCTAATCTTTTAATGATCACTCTTTTTCCCAATGGTCTTAACATTCTTTACCTCCTATTAATTTGAGTATTTGGTCAGCCACAGTGGGCGATTTATCATAATGCATTTCTAGAAATATTCTAATATAACAGGTTCAAAAAATCAACATATTTTTAGCACTCGTTTGGGTAGAGTGCTAATAAATTCACAGTTCGTTTACATTTGGTTAAACAAATTGGATGCCTCTGAAATGGCTGCCAGATAGTAGTCATTTACACGCTCAGAGGATAAGTGATTTTGATCCTCGATATCGATGACAATGTCCCAGTTGCCAAGCTCATAGTGCTTAATCAATCTTAATATTTCATGAAAGGTATTATTGCCTCCAATCATAGCAGACTTAATATCGTCATGTAATGGCAGTGGCTCTATAATATCATAAACTGGTTGTTCAAGAACGGTATCTATAAGAGAGAACAAGCCTAATAGAAACGCTTCGGTTGATCGGCTGTCCATTCCAAAGAGGACGGAAAGCTTTTCAGCAAACAAAGCCCTTGAAAGGGACACCTTTAACAACTCATCTGGTTTGTCCTCAGAAATATCCTTCATTAAAATAAGTGTCGTCCACTTTCGAATCTCGTTAAGCCCCAAGAGGGTTAGTGCGTGATTGACTGAGGTAATCTCTTGAACCGTATAAAAGGCAGGAGAGTTGATCAGTCTAAGAAGCTTATAGGTTAAACTATAGTCCTGTTTAATGATTTCAGCTAAATGATTAAAATCTGGCTCCTCGCTCATGGTCTCATTTAATAGTGACATATACCTCAGCGAGCTATGGCTAATGCCCTTACTCTTACAGATAATCGGCTTTTCAAAAAAATAACCCTGAAAGAAGTGATAGCCTAGATCGACCGCTTCGAGGTAATCTGCATTGGTCTCTACCTTTTCTGCGAGAAGCTTTACACCTAAGGGTAAATACTTTTCAGCGATATACTGTCTCCCCTCTGACTGAAGTACAAGGAAGTCCACTTTAATAATATCCACGTACGGCATTAGTTCGTCAAATCGATTATCACCCGTGAAATCATCCAGTGCAATGGTATAGCCTCTCTCCTTCAAGATTCTACATTTTTCAACCAGCGCCTCATCCACATCTAAGGTTTCTAGAATTTCAACAGTAAGCCGATCCGGTTCAAAAACATATGGCAAATCCTCCATAAGCAAATTACGAGTGAAATTGACGAAGACGCCTTTTTCCCCTGCAAGCTGTCCAATTCCAAAGTTGATAAGGGCATCGATAACGACAGAGGCTGTCGCTAAATCCCCATTGATGCTGATGTCATATGTATTTTTATTGCCACTCCTATAAAGAATCTCGTATGCCACAACCTTTAAGCCTGTGTCAAATATTGGCTGCCTCGCCAAAAAAACTTCCATATTATTCCCCTGAGTCAATACACATGTATTAACCAATCCCTTTTAAATATTCTTTATTTCTCTTATATAATAAAACAAGTACTGTTGTGCTATGCCAGGGTGTTCATTAAAATACTGCTTTACGAATGCCTCATGCCCTTTTTCTACGCCATATAGCTGGGCAAGCACCTTTTTCACCCACGTGTCAACAGGAAACGCCATTTCATCCGCATAGCCAAAGAGAGCGATGCAGCTTGCAACCTTTAGCCCTACGCCATAAAATTGCTCAAGCCACTTAATTCTCTCCTCATGAGACAGTGAATAGGCAGCGCTAAGATCGATTTGTCCATGTACAATCGCTTGAACGGTTTCATAAACCGATTTTGCTCTATAGCCTATGGCCCTTACCCTCAAATCGTCCTCTGAAGCGTTTTTAAGATCACTCACAGAGGGAAATCCATAAAGTGACTGTCCCTCAAACTCGCCAAGATATCTGCCGAATTTTTCACATAGGGCTTCAACGGTCATGGCAATTTTGGGGATGTTGTTATTGCTAGAAAGTATGAAGGTAATCAGCATTTCGAACTCAGGCTGCTTCATGATATGAAGGCCTCTTCCAAATTCGACAGCAGCTGAAAGATGTTCATCTTTTCTTGATAGTGCCTCTAATATTGACCCATAATCTCTATCTAAGTCAAAATAGGTGCGAATTCGATCCTCTGATAATGGCGTCCCATAAAGCTTAAACCCATAGTACCTAGATACAGTTACTTCGTTTGAACAGTCAGAATCAATTGGCGTGTATATTGATTTTTCATTTGATTTTTCATTTTCTTTCTCATATGCAACGACAAAGGTTTCATCTATATAACCGCGATATTCGTCGCCCACACGCTTCCATCTAAACGCCTGTCCTGAAAACAGCGTTTTTTCCAAATCAAAGTGACACGATTCAATCGTGATTTCTGATAAATATGGGATTGGAAATCGAACAACTGTACACATGGACAACCTCTAAATTTCAAATATTCTCACTCTATTATTATAGCCTATATTTACATTAAAAACAAAAAAGCTTCACTAATCTTAGCGAAAAGTGAAGCTTTAAGTCTAGTGTCCTACAAGTCCTATAAGAACCTGCCTATTTCTATAAGAAGATAAATTTAAGGATGAAGAGTATTGCAAGTACAAAAGTAAGAGGTGTCACATCCTTGAATTTTTTGCTTGCTAATTTTAAGAATACATAAGAGATAACACCAAATACGATCCCGTCAGAGATAGAATAAGCAAGTGGCATCATAACGATCGTTAAGAAAGCTGGAATCGCTTCTGTAAAGTCGTGGAAGTTGATTTCAGTTACTGGGCTCATCATGAATAAACCTACTAAGATTAATACTGGAGCAGTTGCTGCACCAGGAATCATAATGAACAATGGCGAGAACAATAAAGCAACTCCGAAGAATAAAGCGGTTGTAATCGCTGTTAAACCAGTTCTACCACCCTCAGAAACCCCTGAAGCTGACTCAACATAGGTTGTAACTGTAGAAGTTCCAAGAATAGCGCCGAATGTCGTACCGATTGCATCTGCTAAAAGAGCTTGTTTTGCTTTTGGTACTTCACCTTTTTCGTCTAGCATGCCTGCTTTTGTACTAACACCTAACAGTGTACCTACTGTATCGAAGATATCTACGAACAAGAATGTAAATAATACGACGAACATATCAAGTGAGAGAATTTCGCTCCATGCGAAATCAAAGAAGTAAGGTGCAGCTGGTTTAGAAATGATTTGACCCGGTAAAGTTGTGATCCCCATTGGGTAACCGATAATTGTCGTTACGATAATTGCGATGAAAAGGGCACCCTTTACATTATATGCAAGTAAGATACCTGCGATTACTAATCCGATTAATGCAAGTAAAGCGGTTCCTGAAGTAATATCGCCGAGTGATAAAATAGCGCCACCTTGAACGACGATGCCTGCGTTTACAAGACCGATAAATGCAATGAAAAGACCGATACCAACAGAAATTGCTTTTTTAATGTTAAGTGGAATAGAATTGATGATTGCTTCACGAACATTAAAGAATGATAAAAGGATAAAAACGATACCTTCTAAAAATACTGCTGTTAACGCGAACTCAGGAGATTTACCCATGCCGAGTACGACCGTGTAAGCGAAGAATGCGTTAAGACCCATACCAGGAGCAAGTGCAAAAGGTAGGTTAGCTAAAAGACCCATAACAAGTGTTGCAACCAATGAAGAAACTGCAGTCGCTGTAAATACCTTACCCATGTCAAGTCCTGCTGCGCTTAAAGTAAGTGGATTGACGATTAAGATATATGCCATCGTCATAAAAGTTGTAAGACCAGCTAAAAATTCTGTCTTAACATTTGTACCATGATCCTTGAGTCTAAACACTTTCTCAAAGAAACCGACGTTTTTTTCCATAATAAATATAACCTCCAATAATTTCGTTCTTACAAAATAGATTGTACCAAATCGTTCGTAAAAACACAAATATTATTTTTCTTTTTTGAAGTATTTTTCGTCTTTTTGTTAATTGTACTGTATTTTAATTACAAATAAATCGGATTTTGTACGCTTTTAGGACAGCTTGTGTTGTGTATTATATCCAAACGTTTTATAGTAATACGTACTTTCGTTTCAAAATAGCCTGCCGAAATCATTTAATTCGGACTATTCACTCACAAAACACCCCATAAGAAAGCTGTTTTGTTCGTAAAAATGAAAAAAAGCCCAATGATATTGTTTTCTAAACCAATGAATTAGAAAACAACAAACAATCAAGCTTTCACTCGTTCTATTATTCGGTTATCTATAACTATCCTTCGTTCATCATCAACAAGTATAAAATATAAGTCTGCAAACTAAATTCAGCTTATTCTACAACTTTTTATAAAAACGTCATGACAAAAGCATACAACATAGGCAACAAAACGGCTGGAAGCATATTGCCTACTCTAACCTTGTTAGCAAGTATCATCGACAAGCCTAAACCTAAAATTAAAAGCCCACCTGTTGCTGACATCTGCACAACGACTTCGTCAGTAAGAATAGATGTTAGTCCACTGGCAAGTAACGTTATCGAACCTTGATAGATAAACACCGTTACAGCAGAAAATGCAACACCAATCCCTAGTGTTGAGGCTAAAACGATGGAAATAATCCCATCTAGTATGGATTTCGCAAAAAGAATTTCATGATTGCCATTTAAACCACTTTCAAGGGAGCCCATAATCGCCATTGCACCGACACAATATAATAGACTTGCAGTCACAAACCCTTTACTGAAGGACGAGCCACTCTTTGAAAACCTTTTCTCTAAATGATCTCCCAAATTCTCAAGCTTTTGTTCAATGTCAATCCACGCGCCAATCAGACTACCAGCAACGATAAACAATATGATCTTCATCAGGTAATCCGTGCCCTCAAGTGCTCCCGAGACCCCAATTAAAGCCACACAAAGACCAACCCCTTGCATAACGGTTTGACTGATACGCTCTGGCAAACCACCCTTTACAAGCAGCCCAATCAAGCTACCAGCAATAATCGCCAAAGCATTAACGACCGTTCCCAACATAACTTCACCCTCTTATTTATTATAGTAGCATATTTTAATATCCGAAAAATGTTGAAAATATTATTACTTATGGTATCAAGTTCAGAGGGAATAAGCAAGCGGAAATTTTTGAATCTTTTTACTTGATATCTGTATAGATAAGGAAGATATAAAGTCCACCTCCGAATCCGGTTAGTGAACTAAAGGATTCTCCGTTGAACTTTATATCTCCCTTATCTATACAGGCTAACGTGAAACTGATTCATATGGTGTTCCGCTACTAGGTTGGGGGGCAAAGCTTAAGCTTATGATTTGTCTTACCACACACCATTATGAAAGTTTATTATCGTTTAATCATAGCAAGAAAAGTATATGTCAAAAAATCATTAGAAATGTGTTTTACTTCAATTATAGTAACGAAAAATGAGCCAAAATACGAATATCGAAGAGCCCTTTGGAGAAGCCAACCGGGATCGGAGTGAATCGTATTCTGGCTCTTTTATTTATTAAGCTACTCTTTTAAATAATGATTTATATTTCCTTGCGTTTAAAAGTAATCCCTAGAACAAGCCCACGATTTCGCCGTCTTCAAGGATATCAATTTTGTTGGCAGCTGGTACTTTTGGAAGGCCAGGCATTCTCATTATATCGCCTGCCATCGGGATAATAAAGCCTGCACCTGCAGATACTTTTACATCGTTAATCGAGATTTTAAAGCCAGTAGGTGCACCGTAAAGATCTGGATCATCTGAGAAAGAATACTGTGTTTTTGCCATACAGATCGGTAAGTTGCCTAAGCCGTCTTCTTCAAATTTCTTGATATTTTTAAGTGCCTTTGAGCTAAACTCAACGCCATCTGCTCGGTAGATTTCTCTAGCGATGGTTTGAATTTTCTCAATGATCGGCATGTCGAGCTCATACAGTGGTTTGAACTTAGCAACGCCTGATTCTGCAATCTCTACTACCTTGTTTGCTAGATCAACTGCGCCTTCACCACCTTTTGCCCAAACCTGTGTTAAGACGACTTCCACACCAATTTCAGCACATTTTGATTTCAATAATTCTACTTCTGCATCTGTGTCTGTTGGGAATTCATTGATCGCTACAACTGCTGGTACGCCAAATTTTCTCACGTTTTCAACATGACGCTTTAAGTTTTCAAAGCCTTCAGATAATGCCGTTAAGTTTTCAACACCAAGATCGTTTTTGCCAACACCACCGTGTTTTTTAAGCGCTCTTACAGTTGCAACGACAACTGCTGCACTTGGCTCAAGACCAGCAAAACGACATTTGATATCAAAGAATTTTTCTGCTCCAAGGTCAGCGCCGAAACCCGCTTCAGTCACGACATAATCAGCAAGCTTAAGTGCTGTCTTAGTTGCAACTACAGAGTTACACCCATGTGCGATGTTCGCAAATGGTCCACCGTGGATAAACGCCGGTGTATTTTCAAGCGTTTGAACTAAATTAGGTTTAATTGCGTCTTTTAATAAAAGCGCCATTGAACCAACTGCATCTAAATCAGCTGCAGTAACTGGTTTGTTTGCATAGGTGTAGCCGATGATCATCTTTGAAAGTCTAGCTTTCAAATCAGTAATATCATCAGCAAGACAAAGAATCGCCATAACCTCAGATGCAACAGAGATATCGAAACCATCTTCTCTTGTAACACCGTTTGTTTTTCCGCCTAAGCCAACGACGATGTTACGAAGTGCTCTATCGTTTATATCTAAGACTCGACGCCAAGTGATTCTATTTGGATCGATGCCAAGAGGATTGCCTTGGTGTAAATGATTGTCAATTAATGCTGATAACAAGTTATTAGCTGTTGTTACTGCATGGATATCTCCAGTAAAGTGAAGATTGATGTCCTCCATAGGCACTACCTGAGCATAACCACCGCCTGCAGCGCCACCTTTAACGCCGAAGCACGGTCCAAGTGATGGCTCTCTTAAAGCTGTAAAGGTTAGTTTTCCAATTTTGTTAAGTCCCATACTAAGGCCAACATTTACGGTTGTCTTTCCTTCACCTGCTGCAGTAGGGTTGATAGCCGTTACAAGGATCAATTTCCCATTTGGCGCATCTTTCTTACTTTGAAGCACCTCAAGATCAACCTTCGCCTTGTAGTTACCGTATAGCTCAAGACTGTCTTCAGAAACGCCAACCTTTTTAGCAATTTCTCTAATGTGCATCTTTTGAGCTTCTTGAGCAATTTGAACATCCGTTTTCATAAAAATCCCCTTTCAGTTATCCAATTAATGTTTTTTCTAAACTTTCTATTAACTTGATCGTTTCAGGTGTTCCCATGATATGAGCGTGCTTTTTAGCTTCCGCTAGATAGTGTCGCCCTCTCGCTTCATGTCCGTTTCGTACTAATATAACCCCTAGATACCCTTCTGCTTCACTTCTTCGCCAAAGTGTATCTACAGTTTCAAAATGTTTAAGGGCTTCTTCAAAATAATGCTTCGCCAAAGCCTCTTCTCCCATTTGGAAGGCGATCATCCCTGCGTTTGTATTAAAGATAGAACCACCTCTAATAATATTTTGTAATTTGCAAAGCTCAATTGCCCTTTCCACCTCTGTTAAAGCCTCCTCAAGACGATTTTGCCTTCTAAAAGCTTCAGAGATATAATTATACGCGGCTGCAATGTTCAGCATATATCTGCCAGACTTGCCAAGCTTTTCAAATCCCACGATAGAGTCTGAAAAGTAAACTCTCGCCTCTTCATATCGACCAGACATCAAACTACTTATACCCATCAATCTAAGCAAGACGGCATCATTCTTTAAGGATCGGTGTAAACCTGAGAGCTTTTCAATTACCCCAGGCATTTGCATGACGTGTTCGGTTTGAATTAGATAATAAAACCATTGCACATAGGCCTTAAAAAGTAGCTCATCATCATCACTCTCACTGGCAATCTTAATCAACTCATCTACCAAATGCATGCCTTCTTCATAGGCGCCATTTCTTATAAAGTAGCGAGCCTTCATATGAATAAATTGACCTCTTAACGTAAGCGTAGCAGCATCTTCATCAATACGTTCGAAGATGAGCTCAAGTTCTTTAAAATAGTCCTCAGGATTACGATCCATCACCACTTGTATCTGAGTACTCACTTCAGGATATAGCTCGTGGCTAAAATCGAAGTAGGCTTTTAAATACTTAAGATAATAGGTCAAATGCTTGACATTATTACCAGCACTTTCATAATGATAAATCAACTTTTGATAAATCAAAAGGTCTTTTGTGTCACCCGTCAAACTCTCCTCTAAAAGGCTACCAATTCTATTGTGTAAAATCCTTTTTTTGGTGGCTGGTGTTTGGTTATACACGTGCTCTCTCAGCTTATGGTGGGTAAATTTAATTTTTAAGCTTGATTCACCTTCAATTTCCTTTATCAAGTATCTTCTTTTAAGCGATTGAATGGTTTCAAGTAAAGTATCTTCATCTGTTACATAAAGCTTACAAAGTAGTTCAAAGTCGAGTTCATCAAAAAACATTGAAAGCATACTGATGAGCTTGACTTCATGCGCCTCTAAACCGATAAAACGTGAATCTAGAATGCCTTTAAAACGATGTCTACGATCAATTAGGTCCTGCTGAATGGCAACTGAGCCTTCCACGATAAAGAAGGCATTTCCTTCCGATTCTTTATAAATTTGCTTTTTCTGATCAATACTCAGCGGTCGATCGGTCAAATAGTCCATAAAAGCATATGACTCTTCCTCTGAAAATCGTTCTAGAGAAATCAAAAGCATTCGGTCGTATTTGTAAAGCTGACCCATAAAATCATCGAGCGTTTCAGAAAATTCATTTCTTACGGTTGCTACAAATGCAAAGCCCTCTACATGATGTACCAGGCTAAGCAATAATCTTAGGCTCATTGGATCCATCCACTGTAGATCATCCACATAGACGACCAATCTCGTTTTCTTTAGAAGGCGATCAAATAATTTCATCGTCAGCTTTTCTAAATAGTCAGAGTTTATGGTTTCCGGATTTTCCATGGATTGGCTTGCTGACCACTCATCAAACCCAGGAAAAAATTTCGTTAGCACCTGCTTAGCAAACAGTGGAATTTCAATTCGTTGCTCCTCTAAGAGTCCTGAAAGCTGCATGAAAATGTCATTCCACGCCTTGTAAGCGTATCCCGATTCCGCTGGATAGCAAGTGGCCTTTAAAATTTTAAATGTACTTTTATAACGGCTTAGGCAGGATTCAAGAAGCTTCGTCTTGCCGACCCCAGCTTCTCCACTGACGATAATCGACTGTCTATTTTGACCTATAGCTGTCTGGTGTAGCGTTCGTTCAATGGTTTCCGCTTCTCGTAGCCTACCAAAGTAAGCACTTTGTTCCTTTTCATCGGTTTTAGGGCTGTATATCAAGCTATAATAGTGATCTCGAGTCACTTTGTCGGGTTGGATGCCCATTTCTTCATCTAGCAGCGTTTTTAAATTATTATAAACCTCAGTAATCTGTTTGTACTGTCCCAAATGATAGTGAAGCGTCATCAATTGACGACTTGAAAGCTCATCGTACTCGTCGATTCGATGCATTACGGCTGCAATGTCAAGCGCTTCTTCGAATGCGCTGTCTAGGATCAGCTGATCAATTTTACCTTGAGCAATTTTCAGATACCTTTGATTAAGTGCATTTTCTACATCCAGTCGCCATTTTTCAAAACCCTCTGCTTCCTTTATCACAAAGGCTTCTAAAAATCTACCTTGGTACTGATCTAGAAAGTCACTATCAGATCCATCCATATCGATTTCGATGTCGATGCTTTTACCCATCTCAACCATGTGCTTATTTGGACAGTCAAAAAGCTCAAAATCTAAATCTTTTTTGAGGCGGTACAAGCTGTTTCTGAGATTTTTCTTTGCTGTGGCATCCGGTACGTCACACCATATGAGCCCGACGAGCTCATCTCTTGAAACGCGCTTTTCATAAGCAATATAATAAAGTAACGCTTCACTTTTCTTAAGTGAAATTTCTATTAATTGCCCATCAATTTTTACATTTGGTTTACCGAAGAGTTTGATAGATACTTTCATACGCGCCTCATTACAAATTTATATACATAGCAAATACTTAATTAAAAACCTCCATTCAAAACGAAATAGTCTGTGAAAAGAGGTTTTAATTCGTTAATTGCAACTCAATGTGATACGGACATAATAGTATGCTGATTTATACTGATTTATACAGATTTATGCTCATCTGACCAAAATTTTAATCTTTCAAAACCACCTATTTGCCGCCTGGCACATAGTGTTGGTTAACTAGCGAATTAATCAGTTCATCATCTGCAAGGTATGGCAATGTGATATGATCTTTATCTCTCATATCATTATAGGCCATTGTCGTTTCGATGGCATGCTCGTTTCTCGCCCATGCACGTCTACCAACGCCGCCCATAACATCCCAAGGCATTGCATTTTTAAGAATCTCATCCACACGCTCGCTACCATCAAGCACCATACCAAAACCACCGTTGATGGATTTACCGATACCGACGCCGCCACCGTTATGAAGTGCGATCATGCTCATACCTCTCGCCGCATTACCTGCGAAGATGTGTGTCGCCATATCTGCCATTATGTTAGAACCGTCTTTGATGTTTGAAGTTTCTCTAAATGGTGAATCTGTACCACCTGTATCATGGTGGTCACGACCTAACATAACTGGTCCGATTTCGCCATTTCTAACCATTTCATTGAATTTAAGAGCGATTTTAAGTCTACCAAGTGCGTCTTGGTATAAAATACGCGCTTTTGATCCAACGACAAGCTTGTTTTTCTTCGCATCGCGAATCCAAACCCAGTTGTCTCTGTCTTGGAATCGTCTATCAGGATCGATACAGCTCATTGCAGCTGCATCGGTTTTATCTAAATCTTCATCTTTACCGCTTAAGCAAACCCATCTAAACGGACCATAGCCGTAGTCAAATAACACTGGACCCATGATGTCTTCAACATATGAAGGCCAGATAAAACCATCTAACTCATTGACGCCATTTTTACAGATTTCCTTAACACCAGCATCATAAACTGCCTTCATGAAGCTGTTGCCGTAGTCAAAGAAGTAAACGCCTTTTTGTGTTAAGCCTTGAATCGCATGATAATGTCTCACCAAAGTTTCGTCTACTAGTTTTTCAAATTGCTTTTTATCTTTCGCAAGTAAATGCGTACGTTCTTCAAATGTGATACCCGCTGGACAGTAACCGCCATCATATACGTTATGGCAAGATGTTTGGTCACTTAAAAGGTCGATGTGAACGTCATTTGCAACTGCATATTCAAGTAGATCCACGATGTTACCATGGAACCCTATAGCGATCGCACGTCCTTCCGCCATATATTGTTTTGCTTTTTCGAATGTTTCTTCTGGAGTTCTAGTAACTTCACTGATCCAGCCTTGTGTAAATCTCGTCTCGATTCTAGATGCGTCTACTTCTGCGATGATACCGACACCACCAGCGATTTCAACCGCTTTACCTTGAGCGCCACTCATACCACCGAGTCCGGAAGTTACAAAAAGCTTACCTTTAAGGTCGTCATTTTCAGCGATACCAAGTTTATCTCGGCCAGCGTTGAGGACAGTTGAATAAGTACCGTGTACAATCCCTTGAGGACCGATATACATCCAACCACCTGCAGTCATTTGACCATAAGAAGCAACGCCAAGTGCGGCTGCTCTGTTCCAGTTTTCTAGATCATCGAACATACCAATCATAAGACCGTTTGTGATAATCGCTCTTGGTGCTGATTTAGGTGCTTGGAACAAGCCTGCTGGATGGCCTGATTGCATAACGAGCGTTTGCTCATCCGTCATCACTTCGAGGTAGCGCTTAATCAGGTGATATTGCATCCAGTTTTGGCATACGGCTCCAGTCTCACCATAAGTGACGAGCTCATATGGATAAAGTGCAATGTCAAAGTCGAGGTTGTTGTCGATCATAACCTGAATTGCACGACCTTCTACTACCTTACCCACATACTCATCGATGCCTTTCGCTTTAATGTTGCCTTCCGGTCTAAAACGATAGCCATAAATTCTACCCATAGTAAGTAACTCTTCTAAGAACTCAGGTGCTAAAGTGTTATGCCATTTCTCAGGAATGTATCTGAGTGCGTTTCTAAGCGCTAATGCAACTTCATCCTTATTCAGTGTCAAGTTACGCTTTGGCGCTCTTCTGATGCCCTTTATAAACTCAGGCTGTTTCGGCAATTCAGGGAAAATATCCTCAAGTTTCACCTTCATCGCCATAGAAATATCTTGATTAGTTATCATCGAATCCCTCCAAGTTATATTCTCATCTTTAGACGAAATACTATTCTAAGGTGGAGTTTATCAGCTATGCGTCTATTTTTAGTCCACCCTTATGACAATCTCAGAATTTTATGGACTTTTAATGCCGTTTGCGCTGCAAAGCGATGCTCTTCCTTTTCCAGATTGATCTTCATAATTTCTTGAATTCTTGAGAGTCGATAAAGCACAGTATTGTAATGCGTGTATAAATTCTCAGACATCTTTTTTAGATTGCCGTTACACTCAAAGTAAACCTCAAGCGTCTTGACTAGCTCTGTATCCTTGCGTTTATCATATAGCGCAAGTGGCTCTAAAATGTCTTTATAGAAAATCTCCAGTTCACTCTTAATGGCACTGTTGGATAGAATTTTATAGATGCCCATTTCCTCAAAGAAGACGATGTCTTCTTCTATATAATAGGTTGCCGCTTCAAGTGCTTTTGTTGCGTCCTGTAAGCTTTTGTGCACTTGTCCAAGACCTTTATAGATTCTGCCAATACCCACTTGGGTACTGTATTTTTTCATTTTAGAGCGTAAAATATCATAGATGTATTTCACGTACTTTTTAACTGCTTGAGCGCCCTCACCTTCTTTAAGCATTACCAAAACATAAATACGGTCGCTTTTATTTAAGATCATATAAGCGCGACCCATGTCTTTGCAGATCATTTCTATTAAATAGGCGGCTTTTAATGCTTTTTCACCGTCATCTCCACTGTTCTTCCCTGATACATTGACATCGAGTATAACAAAGCTCGCATTTTCCGAAAATCTAAAGTTAGCTGCACGTTCAATCGCCTTCGACCGTCTTTGCTCGTCAAATGAAATCAAGTCGTCAAAAAACTCCAGCTTATATTTATTCTCTACTTCCTGCACGGATATCTTCTTTAAAAACTCGAGCGCGATGATATTGGATGCCGCTTCAAGTCCTAGTTTGTCATAGTTTGAAATCGCTCTATCTTTTCCATAGGTAACGATGTGGCCATACACTTGATTTTTTACAAATATTGGGATGATCAGGCGTTCAATTTCCTTTTCTTTAAAAGTAATCGTATCCCAAATCATTTTAGAGTTTTTGCCATCTAGCTGTACACTCTCTATGTTCTCATACAGAAGGGCATAGTCGTCTTCGAAAGTCTTTTTAATGAAATAAGTGTCTTCAAAGTAATAATCTCTTATGAATACTGGAGAGGTAATGGTCTTATGAATGCTTCGTAAAATATCATCTAGATTACCACCGTTTACAACGACGTTCATGGTATCCTTGTGTAGGTTTTCAACGCGCTCAAGTACAGCCGATTGTCTCGCGAACATTAGGCTATAAACAGTAGAAAAAATCTCTGTGAATGAGACTTCATATTCGAGGTCGAGGATTGCAAGATTAAGCTCAGAGCATACCTTGATTACTTCAGGATCTATGGCCTCTAAGTAAGGGGTTACCTTTAAAAATACCGCTGTTACGTTTTTTTCTGCAATCGCCTTAAACAGCTCAATTTGTTCTGAAACAGATACCTTTAGAAATATTTGACCTGTCGTTAATATGATTTGTCCGTCTTGTCCGATCCATTCGATTATTTGAGTATCTAGCATTACGTTTACCGATGAAACCGGCATATTTAGATTCTCGTGTTCAGTTAATAATTTTGAGGTTTGAAACAAAGGAAGTTCAAGCACTTCTTTTAATGTAACATTCGATTCGTTGACCAATTTTTACCTCCCATTTATTACTTTTTCATAATTTAATTATAGCAAAACTGGCAAGTTATACAAGAATGTCTTTTTTCATTGTATGCTTTTGACAATTAAGTTTATGTTTATACGATATGACAGTTGATAAAAATAACTCTCTTCGGAGGACCGGTCCTCGCTCGGCTGGTCGTAATCTCCGATTACTGCTCGCCAATGCATCCTAACTGTGGAGCCTCCTACGAGAGTTATTTTTATCAACTGTCTAATGTATGTGACATAATCTATTGTCAACGCTTGTAGAGGGATGACTGTATGCTTGAAATTTGATCTGTAAAATGGACTAGGTATAAAATATAATGAAACGATACACATAAAAAAGGAGATATTGCAATTGTTTGCAATATCTCCGTATTGATTATTTGAAAGCTAAATTCTAGTAGTCGCCTTGAGCTAACATAGCGTCTGCAACTTTTTTGAAACCAGCGATATTAGCGCCAGCTACTAAGTTGTAACCGAAGCCATATTCTTCTGCAGCTTTTCTAGAGTTTTCATGAATGTTGATCATGATTTGCTCAAGTTTAGCATCTACTTCTTCTGCAGTCCAGTTGTATCTCATTGAGTTTTGGCTCATTTCAAGAGCTGAAGTAGCAACGCCACCAGCGTTAGCTGCTTTAGCAGGACCAACGATTACGCCATGCTCTAAGAAGTAATCAATTGCTTCGTTTGTACAAGGCATGTTTGAAGCTTCGCAAAGGAATTTAGTACCGTTAGCAACGATTGTTTTAGCGTCTTCGATTCTAATTTCATTTTGAGTCGCACATGGGATAACGATATCCGCTTTAACTTCCCAAGGTTTAGTGCTTGCAACGAATTTAGATCCAGGGAATTTATCAGCATATGGTGCTGCGATATCTTTACCACTTGCTCTAAGTTCAAGTAAGTACTCGATTTTTTCTCCAGAGATACCAGCTTCATCATAGATGTAGCCATCTGGACCTGAAATTGTAATAACTTTACCACCTAATTGAGTCACTTTTGTAGCAGTACCCCAAGTTACGTTACCAAATCCTGATAAAGCAACTGTTTTGCCTTCAAAAGACTCACCGTGAGCTTTAAGCATTTCTCTTGTAAAGTAAGTTACACCGAAACCTGTCGCTTCAGGTCTGATTAAAGAACCACCGTAAGGTAAGCCTTTACCAGTTAAAACGCCGTTTTCGAATGCGCCTCTAATGCGTCTATATTGACCATATAAATAGCCGATTTCTCTTCCGCCAACACCGATGTCGCCAGCTGGAACGTCTACGTCTGGTCCGATATGTCTATATAACTCTGTCATGAAGCTTTGGCAGAATCTCATTACTTCAGCATCTGATTTGCCAGTTGGGTCGAAGTCAGAACCACCCTTACCGCCACCAATTGGAAGGCCAGTTAAAGAGTTTTTGAAGATTTGTTCAAATCCTAAGAATTTGATAATACCGATATATACAGATTTGTGGAAACGAAGACCGCCTTTGTAAGGTCCGATTGCGCCGTTGAATTGAACTCTGAAGCCTCTGTTTACATTAAGGTTACCAGCGTCATCAACCCAAGGTACTCTGAAAGTGATTTGTCTTTCTGGTTCAGCAATTCTAGCTAAAAGATTAGCTTTAACATACTCAGGATGTCTTTCGATAACTGGTTCTAACGATTTGAATACCTCTTCAACTGTTTGCAAGAATTCTGGTTCATTAATGTTTCTTGCTTTAACTTGCTCAAATACTTCTTGAATGTACTTCATTTCAAACATCTCCTTTAAAATGATATGAGGTTACCCCAAGGCTAATAGCCCTTTATGCTTCGCGATTAGAGTTTGTTAAAAAAATATTAATCTCTCTAACGCTTTAATCTTAACACATTCCACCTATAGTGTAAACTATCTTGAACAGTAAATCTATAAACTTTTTGCAACAGTTATTGCATTTTTTGATGCCCACAGGGGTTGAGTTTGTCCCTCTTATTTTTGAGTTTTCTGACTATTGCAAGTTAAGAAATCAGCTCATTCAATCAATAATGATTATCATTGTATTTGGTCCAAATTCATTTTTTTTCTTGTTTTTATCGTTGTGAGAGACCTGTGAAGGGTATTATAATGAGGTGACAAAAGGTTGAGCATCGATTCAACCGATGAATATAAGGAGGTTTATTATGTACGTAATTAACGATTCATGTATTTCATGTGGCGCTTGTGAACCAGAATGCCCAGTAAACGCTATTTCTGCTGGCGATAGCATCTACGTAGTTAGCTCTGACTGTATCGATTGTGGCGCATGTGCAAATGTTTGCCCAGTTGACGCTCCACAACCTGAATAATTTTATTCAAATTAAAAGACCCTTTAAAGGGTCTTTTTTTTTACAATAGCCTCACTTTTGGAAAATTATCAAGATGAAATGGCCATAGTAATTACGGCTTTATATTGTATACATGCATCTTCATATACTAAAAATTTCATTGCAATTTAGATTAATTGCACACAATCTTTTTTAACATGCAATAAAAATTTCATGAAAAATATTGTATACATTCCGTAAAAATAATCTTTTATACTCTACTTATATGAATGTCTCCGAGTATTTGGTTGATTTTTACATTTCTCTAATAATTTCAGATTTCTCTCTACTTCACATCAAGCTTTAAAAATTTTGCAAGTAATCCTGCGGTACTCGCTTGAAAGGTAAGCGTTACCATGATAGTCGCAAAGGTTACTGCAGAAATCACGTCTGAGTGTGCAATACCCGATGTCACTAGCATACCAGCAAGTGCTGCCGGAATAACCCCTGTTTCTCGAACCCACATCAAATAGATAATCTGTTTTCTTGACCATTCTGCCTTCTTATCAAACAAAATACATGCGAGTACAGATACCGGTCTAGCTATAAATATCAAGACTGCTACTACGATAAGCGTTGGAACCAAGTTATCAATTAAGACATTAAAGTGTAAGTGAGTTCCCAACAGTATAAATATCATCATTCTTAGTATTATGGTTAATACCTCTTTAAATCTAAGGTGAGATTGAAAGGATTCCTCTGGGATCCAAAACTTGAACATCTTTTTATTACCACAAAACATCCCCATTACAAACACTGCTGTAAAGCCACTAAAGTCAAAGTGATTTGCAATTAAGTACGAACCCATAACGGTAACGAGTACAAGCTCTGTTGCATAATCCTTAAATATTCCAAGCTTTCTTTTCTCATCCGTAAATAAATGTGTAAAATATCCTGCTACAGCTCCAATTATTAAACCGCCACCTATAGATCTAACTAGGCTAATAATGCTTGTAAGTGGCGAGAACTCTCCACCTAAAATTATTGCCAAGATCGAAAAGGTAACAACTGCACCTGCGGCATCATTAAAGGCAGATTCAGAAATAATAGATTGCTTTAGTTTATTACTGATATTCATTTTTTTGAACAATGGTACTAGAACAGAAGGATCTGTTGATGCAACCACTGAGCCCATTAACAGCGCATACATTAATGGAATATCAAAAACATAGTGTGCCGCAAAACCAACTATTGCGGTGGAAATGACAACTCCTAGGGTTGAAAGGAGCCCAACAGACAGTTTTACTTGATTCAATACCTTCAGATCTATTTCTCTACCACCGTCATATAAAATGTAAGCAGCACCGAAAGACAAAATGAGTTGATTTTCAACTGGGAACTTCTCAATGTTAATCCAATTTAATAGTTGGGGACCAAGGATAATACCAGCTAAAATATATAAAACGACATCAGGGAGCTTTACTAGATTACTAATTTTTGTAAATATCAAACCTGCTAAAATAACAAGACCAACCAGCTCCATCAGTTGATCTGCTGAATGAATAATCGCGTTTTCCATAATTCCTCCTAGATAAACAAACTTGATTTTACGCCTATTTTTAACAAACTGCAAGCAAAATTTTATGTAATTATGTTACATTTTTAGTGGCTTTCGTAAAGATCATTTTCACCTATCCTTTTCATTTCCCAATGGTTATGCACTTTTTTTTAGAAAATAAAAAGACTACTTAGCCTCATTGACCAAGTAGTCTCTTGTTTAAAAATACAAACAACACTAGTTTCCTTCGTGCTTTTGCGCTTCATTTGGTTTAATCTCGTACTTCTCAGTATGGTATTGAACCATCTTACTGATAAATTTTAGTATGGTTTTTTCTTCGTTAATTGTAACGTCGCTGAGAATGAACTCTAGCTCTTTTCGTTGTTCTTCTAATAATGCCTGATACAAATCCACACCCTGTGGCAATAGATAGCATATTTGACTTCTGCCATCTAATTGATCGGTTTTCTTTTGAATCAGCTTTAAACCAGATAGACGCTTAACAGTCGTTGTCATCAGGTTTCGATCGATCTCGAGAGACTTAATAAGGTCATTCATTTTCACTTCACCCTGTTCACCCAATTGCTTGAGCAGGAGAAGCTCAACCAAATTGAGCTTTATTTTAAGATTCTTTTTGAAATAGCCACTTTTGTCCTGCATCAGGATTTTGGTGTTCATACGATCGAGCATATGCGCGATTTCTTTTGTATAATTCGCCATTTTGCCTCCGTCATGCTTAACGACTCATTTGCTCAAATGAACTCTGTTAAGCTCTTTTTATGATTAATGCTTCACCCATACCACCGCCGATACAAAGTGTTGCAAGACCATAGGTACCTTCACGTTTTATAAGCTCGTGAATAAGTGTCACAAGAATTCTGTTACCAGAAGCACCGATAGGATGGCCAAGTGCTATCGCACCGCCGTTTACATTCACCTTTTCTTTGTCAAAGCCAAGCTCTTTTGTAACTGCTAACGCTTGAGCTGCGAAAGCTTCATTCGCTTCAATAAGATCGAGATCAGCCACAGTTAAGCCAGCTTTAGCAAGTGCTTTTTTAGTCGCTGGAACTGGTCCGATACCCATAATCTTAGGGTCTACACCCGCAGAAGCATGAGAAACAATTGTACAAAGTGGTTTTAACCCAAGCTCATCTGCTTTTTCCTTACTCATAACGACCACGCAGGACGCGCCGTCGTTGATACCTGATGCATTTCCCGCTGTAACACTACCACCCTCTCTTTTGAACGCTGGTTTAAGTGCTGCTAATTTTTCTACTGAAGTTTCTTTAATATATTCATCTTGATCAAATGGAATAGGATCGCCTTTTCTATTTGGTAAGAAAACTGGAACGATTTCGTCTGCGAATCTACCATTTGCTCTTGCTTGTGCTGCTTTTCTTTGTGAGTTAAATGCCAACTCATCTTGCTCTTCACGAGTTAAGCCCCACTGAGCAACGATGTTTTCAGCCGTCATACCCATATGATAGTTGTTGAATGCTTCCCATAAGCCGTCCATTACCATCGTATCATATAGCTCGCCATTGCCCATTCTTTGACCCCATCTGCCACTTTTGATAACATAAGGCGCCATGCTCATATTCTCAGTACCGCCTGCGATTACCACATCATTTGCGCCTGATACGATAGACTGGTATGCCATAGACACAGCCTTAAGTCCAGAACCACAAATCATATTAATCGTCGTACATGGTACTTCTACCGGATAACCGTTGTTAATCCATGCTTGTCGAGCGACACCTTGGCCGTATCCAGCTTGGATAACAGAGCCTAAGATAACCTCATCAACGCTCTCAGGTGCGACACCCGCTTTTTCAAGTGCTGCTTTAATGACCGTTGCGCCAAGATCAGCTGGTTTAATGTCCTTCAAAGAACCACCAAAAGAACCGATCGCAGTTCTCATTGCACTTACAATTACTACCTCTTTCATTTGTTGTTACCTCCCTGATTTTTTATCCCTATAATTTTGTGACAATCCCTATCTTACATTTTATCAAAAAAAAAGAATTAGGTCATCCCTAATCCTTTTGTTTCATTTTAATATTCTGTTAAATTAATTAGAGCGCATCATTTGATTCCTTTAAGAAATATGAAACTGTAAGCAAATTGTCAATCAAATGAATATTTTCTACTATAATATTGCTTTTAAGTTTTAAATCCACTGGTGCAAAATTCCAAATCGCTTTTGCACTTGTTCTTTGAATCTTATCAGCCACATCTTGAGCGCCATCTCTACTTGTACAAATGTAGACAATCTCAACATTGTGTTCGTTGACAAACGACTCAAACTTGTCCATATCAAGCACTTCTACATTGTTGATTTTTAATCCGATCACCTTCGGGTTGACATCAAACATCGCTTGAAGCTTAAAGCCAAGACGGTCAAAGCTTGAATAGTTGGCAAGCGCTTGTCCTAAGTTACCTGCCCCAACGATGACAACATTATAAGGTCTAGTTAAGCCCAATATTTTGCCGATTTCGTTATACAAGTCTTCAACGTTATAGCCGTAGCCCTGCTGTCCAAATCCACCGAAATTATTGAGGTCTTGTCTAATTTGAGATGCAGTGAAGCCGATCATTTTGCTTAACTCTTTAGAAGAAATTCTCTTTATGTCATTATCTAGTAATTCCTTTAAGTATCTATGGTACTTCGGTAATCTTCTAATTACCGCAACTGAGATATTTTTGTCTTTCATATATTCACCTCATCACCAATTTATGTTATTAAAATTATAGCACTTTCGCAGAAAGAATGTCAAATATATAACAAGGCGTTTAGCCCCTCGAATCTCTTTTTATTTTATATGATTTACGTTATAATATCTAGTGACTTAATAATAATTTTTTCACAAGATAAAAATTACTTTTATCAAGCGACTTTGTATCACGAACACATATGAAATGAGGCTAACATGATTGCACTTTCTTGTAACAACTTATATAAATCATATGGCATCGACAGTATTTTAGAAGATATCCAGTTTACAGTCAATGTTCAAGATAAAGTCGGTCTAATTGGGGTCAATGGTGCCGGTAAAACGACGCTCATGAAAATCCTTATGGGAATCGAGACCAAGGACGAAGGTGATATGTTTGTCGGAAAGGACTTGGTCGTAGGTTATCTTGAGCAAAATACCAGTCTAGACATTTCGGAGTCCATCTTTGATTATTGTGAGGCTGTCTTTGAGGACATCTACAAGCTTGAACACGAAATGCGCGAGCTTGAAAGACTTATGGCAACCGATCATTCTGAAGGGGTGTTAAACGAATACAGTCATCTTCAATCAGAGTTTGATCGTTTGGAGGGGTACTCTATCAGCAGTCGCATACGAGGCGTTCTAGTTGGACTTGGCTTTGAGGAAAATGAATTCCAAAAATCAATTAATCTACTCAGTGGTGGTCAAAAGTCAAGAGTTGGAATCGCAAGGTTATTACTTAGACAACCCGATATCTTACTTTTAGATGAGCCGACGAACCACTTAGATATCGCTGCTATTAATTGGCTGGAAGGGTTTTTAAGGGATTATCCTGGTACTGTCATCATGATTTCACATGACCGTTACTTTTTAGACCAAGTGGCTACCAAAATCTTTGAAATCGAGGATGGAGAGCTAACCGAATACAATGGCAACTATTCTCAGTTTATCGTGCAGAAAAAAGCATTCTTTGAAGCTGAGCTAAAACGCTACGAAAATCAGAAAAAAGAAATCGATAAACAGGAAGCACTAATAAGAAAATACAAGGGACATGGTACTGAAAAGCTCGCTAAAAGAGCAAAATCTAGAGAAAAGCGCTTGGCTCATATGGAGATCATTGAGCAGCCAAGGATTTTTAAAGCCGTTTTCCATATGGCACTTAAAGCAAGTGAGCCGAGTGGTAAAGAGGTTTTAAAGGCTGAAGGTCTTTCCAAGGCTTACCCAGGTAAGAACGTCTTTAAGGACGTCTCATTTGAGATGTATCGAGGAGAGCGCATCGGCTTAATTGGACCAAATGGTGTCGGTAAAACGACACTTTTCAAAATCCTACTTGGTGAGCTCACTCAGGATGAAGGTGTATTTAATTTTGGTCATCATGTCTTACCTGGATATTACGATCAGGAGATGAACAATCTCATTATGGAAAATACGGTTATATCTGAAATTCACGATGACCATCCTAGTATGAGCCTTACTGAGGTTCGTAATTTGCTCGGTGCCTTTCTTTTCCATGGCGAGGATGTTGATAAAGTCGTGTCGAAGCTTAGCGGTGGTGAACGTGGAAGATTGTCACTACTTAAGCTGATGCTTTCACCTTCAAACCTTTTGTTTTTAGACGAACCAACGAATCACTTAGATCTTTATTCAAAGGAAACACTTGAGGAAGCACTGACGAATTATGACGGTACAATGATTACCATATCCCATGACCGTTATTTCTTAAATAAGCTGTGTACTAAGATTTATGAGATGACGCCTGATGGCATTATCGTCTATTGGGGCAATTACGATTATTATTTGCAAAAGCTAGCAGAGCAAAAGCAACTATCAAATCAGCCCGAGGAAGAGACTACGCTAACAAAAACCAAGCAAAAAGAGCTAATGCGTAAAGAGAAGGAAAAGCAGCATGAAAATAAGAAGGCAAAATTAGCAGTTAAAGCGTTAGAAAAGCAGATTGAGCTCTCTGAAAACGAGCTTCATGAGCTTGAAGAGTCTCTCTATCTACCGGAAGTTTATGGGGATCATGTTAGAGCTGCTGAGGTTCAAAAAAAGATCAGTGAACTTAAGGAACAGATTGATAGACTTTATTCTGAACTTTACGAATTGTTAGAAATATTATAATTTGTTCAGAAGTCCTAGTTCGTTATCACTAAAAACGTTCTAGACAAATGAAATAATTTCATTATAATAAAAAATAAGAATAGCGTTTGGATTTACAGAATTTTAGGAGGTACCTATGTTTAAAAAGATAAAAGCGATTATCGTCGAGCAATTAAGTGTTATCGATCCAAGTGAAATCAAACAAGATACGACTTTTGACAGCATGGATATTGATTCAATAGATGCAGTTGAAATCATCATGGCAATTGAAGATGAATTTGAAATCGAAATCCCGGATGAAGTTGCCGAAGAGTTTGCTTCTATATCTGATATCATGAACTATTTAAACGGTCTTGGCATTGAAAGCTAAAAATCCTAATGAGTCTGTCAACAGGCTCATTTTTTTATGTCAAAATTCAGATTTTATAGCTTCAAGAGCAACGTCGAATCATGAGTTTGGTTCACTTCAATCTATGGGTCTAGATGAACTCGGGATTGTGATTTATTTAGAGGTTTTGCCGTTATCCTAGTAAATATTATGTTACCCTTCATTTTTGTTTATTTTTATACATTCGTACGTTTCAAAATGAATAATATACAAATTGTCCACATAAGAACCTAGTTATCCACTCTTTTTCACGTATTTATCCACAGTTTGCCAAGATGGTTGTCCCCCGAAATTCAATTGTTCCACACTATCCACAATGTTGTCCACAAATGTATTAAAATTAATACATGCATTTTACATAAAGTTACAGGTTAACATAATGTATTTTTCGATTACCAATTAGTTTTTTTGCCACAAAAAAGTAAATGGGATTTTAGTCCCATTTTCGTCTTGTTTTTTCTCAAGTTTTCTGAATTTACAATTTACATTCCCCTATTTTTAAGTTGGGGACAGCATTCGTTGTAAGTGAACCGATAATCCCAGCTCTGGCTGAATAATAACCTGCACTTCCAATCATTGCGGCGTTGTCTGTACAAAGATTTAGTGGTGGGTAATAAAGACTGATCCCCTCAATCTGTGCCAATGCCTCTCTCAATGCACTATTGGCTGCAACGCCACCTGCTAGCACAAGCTTTTTATAACCTGTTGTGGTGAGCGCTTGCGCTGCCTTATGCTTTAATACCTCAACTACTGCTGCTTGAAAGCTCGCACAAACATCGGGTACGTTAATTTCGATGTTTTTCATCCTACAGCTATTAAGATAATTGAGAACAGCTGATTTCAATCCACTAAAGCTAAAGTCCATATGGTCTTGATCCATCATCGCCCTAGGGAAGTCGATGGCATTTGGGTTTCCTTCTCTCGAAAGCTTATCGATTAGAGGACCGCCAGGATATCCAAGTCCTAAGGTACGTGCGATTTTATCAAAGGCTTCACCTGCTGCATCGTCACGCGTCCTACCTATGATTTCAAATGTATTATATCCCTTTACATCGACGAGATGGGTATGCCCACCTGATACGATTAAACATGCAAACGGTGGTTCTAGATCCTTATGTGCAATGTAGTTCGCCGCAATATGACCTTCAATATGATTAACGGGTATCAAAGGCTTATTTAAAGCGTAAGCAAGTCCTTTCGCCGTAGACAATCCTACTAATAGCGCACCTACAAGTCCTGGACCATAGGTTACCGCTATTTCATCGACCTGCTCCAGCGTAACGCCGGCATCGTCCACAGCCTTTCTGATGACCTCTGAGATTTTCTCCAAATGGTTACGAGAAGCAATCTCAGGTACGACACCACCGAAGGTTTGATGAATCTCTATTTGTGTATAAACCTCATTGGACAACACCTCTCTGCCATTTTTCAGAACGGCACAGGCTGTTTCATCGCAGGAGGTTTCAATCGCCAATGTTAATATATCTTTATCTTGCATCATTTTTCACTTTCCTTTTTACTATTTTTAAACTGCCGTCTCGTCACCTAGTGATTTCCACATCACCAGTGCATCCTCACCTGTGTCGATGTAGTATTTCGGTCTTTTACCAACACTGAAAAAGCCCAATTTCTCATAAAGGTTGATCGCAGTTTGATTGCTCACCCTTACTTCCAATGTCATGTGTTTAAAACCCGATGTAATCGCATAATCGATCAAGGCTGACATCAGCTCCTTACTGTAGCCTTTTCCTCTATAGGGGACGTCGATGGCAACATTTGTAATATGCACTTCATCCATGATTTGCCACATGCCGCCATAGCCAATAATCGTTTCGTCAAGCTCAAGTACGATATAGGTTGCTAGTGTGTTTTCAACGAGTTCACTGCGAAAGGCATCCATTGACCAGGGCGTCTTAAATGATGCAACCTCAATCTCATGTACGCGCTTAATATCCTGTATATCCATTTTCCGAGATTTAAGCATATTATCTGTCCCTTTCAGCCTGAGATTTTCTCATGTAATTTGCTTTGGCAGTAAAGGCATTATCTGCATTTTTCTCAAGAATTGATGCTAGATTTAGGTTGCCAGAACGTGGAATTGAGAGCGATTGATCTGCCAAGACCCCTCTCCATTGATCGGCAATTTCAGGATAGTTTTGCGTCGCATCACCTATTAGTATTGCAGCTTCATATCCCTTGACATCATTTAATCTTTCAATCAGAGCTTCAAATCCATCAACATTCTCTTCTATAGTTATGAGTTTCTCATCTTCCCAGTGATAAATGCCATAATAGACATCACTTCTCTTTGCATCAATCACTGCGATAATATGATGCGGATAGGCTTTAACACCACTCGCTAGGAGCATCATACTAGAATATGTGTAAATCGGCTTGTCCGATGGTAACGCAAATCCCTTAACAGCAGCAAGACCAATTCTTACTCCAGTAAAGGAGCCTGGACCCTCACAAACTGCATAAGCATCAATCTCATTTATTGAAAGCTCCGTTTGCTTTAGCACAGCATCTACAACGGGCATTAGCTTTTGAGAATGTGTTAATGCCGTATGTACGGTCACTTCTCCAAGCAATTGATTGGATTCAAATATTGCCGCACTTGCTGATGCTGATGATGTATCTATTATTAGTGTTTTCATGTTTTCCTGCTTTCTTTTTTTACTGAAACTACTCAATTGATACCCCTTGTAGCGTCATAATACGCTCACCCTTGTCGTTAAAATAAAGGTCAATCCAGATTCTTTTATCTGGCAACAGTGAGGGCACTTGATTTGCCCATTCGACGATGCTGATTCCCTTACCAAATAAAAATTCATCAAATCCAATTTCTATCAGCTCGTCCTCATCAAAAATACGATAAACATCAAAGTGATAAATATCAATGGGTGCATTATTTAATTGACCCGTATAGGTGTTCATCAGGTTAAAGGTTGGACTGGTCACATATTCAGTGACACCTAGGGCTTCACATAAATACTGCGTGAAGGTGGTCTTCCCAGCACCGAGATCACCCACCAAGCATATCACTGTTCCTGGCTGTAAAGCCTTTGCTATTTTAACGGCAATTTGCTGGGTATCCTCAAGTGCTATTAGCTTAATTTGCATAACTACTCCTTATTTCAACAGACAAAATTCTCACGTCTGATGTGCACAAAATCTCACTATATTTTATAACAAATTGGATGGGAAAGCAATTTAAAGCCCTTACGAGGAATACCGTAAGGGCTTATAAGCATTGATCCATATTTTAATCGAATTCTAAATCCTCTTATAAAGCTTTAAGCTCTTTTATAAGCCACTTTACCGTTTACAATCGTATAGCTCACTTTCGCTTGTAAATCAAAAGGATGCGCATTCCAAATGACTAGGTCTGCATCTTTACCAGACTCAATGCTACCGATGCGATCCTCAACGCCTAAGATTTCAGCAGCGTTAATCGTGATGCATTTTAATGCTTCAAATTCATCAAGACCAGCTTTATGTGCTAAAGCAGCAGCCATTGGCAAATACTCAAGCGGAATAACCGGACTATCTGTCATAATAGCTACTTTTACGCCAGCTTTATGAAGGACACCTGGTGTGTCAAACGTCTTTTGGTTGAGCTCGAATTTTGACTTGTTGCCAAAAGATGGTCCAACGATAGCAGGATAGCCTTCTTTTGCAAGATGGTCAGCGATTAAATGACCTTCTGTACAGTGTTCAAGCGTTAACTTAACCCCAAACTCTTTAGCAATTCTAATAGAAGTAAAGATATCATCTGCTCTGTGCGCATGTGCCTTTAAAGGAATCTCACCATTAACGACAGGCAGCATCGCTTCAAGTTTCATGTCATAAGCAGGAAGCTTAGTTGCATCATCACCTGCAGCAGCTTTTTTATCGCGGTATTCTACTGCTTTTGCAAGCGTTTCTCTCAACTTAGCAGCAGTCCCCATACGTGTCATTGGCATCATTTTTTTATCGTTATAAACACGCTTTGGATTTTCACCAAACGCACATTTCATCGCAAGTGTTTCTTTGACGATCATATCATCGATTCGGTCACCATGTAGCTTGATTACAGAAAAAGTACCACCGATTACGTTCGCACTACCCGGGCCAGTTGCAGCTGTCGTAACACCACCCTTAAGGGCATTTTCAAAAGCTTCGTCTCTAGGATTAATAGCGTCAATAGCTCTAAGGTGAGGCGTTACAGGATCTGTCATTTCGTTCCCATCAGCACCTTCAAAGCCGATGCCTTCTTCCCACATACCGATGTGACAATGTGCATCAATAAAACCTGGATAAACAAACTGTCCAGCTGCGTCAATCACTTCAGCATCTAGTGGCGCAACACAGTCAACGCCTACTTCTTTGATCTTGCCATCTTCAATAAAAATACAGCCATTTTCAATGGTTTCACCAGTCATGGTGACAATCTTAGCATTTTTGATAAACAACATGGTGGTCCTCCTCATAATATTTCGACTCTCTAATTAATTATATCACGACTATAGTAGCCTGTATTAATTTTTTTATATAATCTACGAGATATTTTGTTAGTCATTTTGTGCTTATTTTATGAGTTTTCTTAGTGACAATATTGATTCAGTGATCCATTTAAATCATAAATTATTAATCTAGTAAATGATTCGCTTAATAATTGGTCACTATTCTTTTATCCCCTTCATCGTAAGTCCAATCTTACCACGCTTGTGATCGAGAGATAATATTTGAACCTTCACATTGTCCCCTACAGAGAGCACTTGCATCGGATGTTTGATAAAGCGGTTGCTGATTTCAGAAATATGCACAAGACCATCTTGTTTCACGCCGATGTCCACGAACGCACCAAAATCCACGACATTTCTAACAGTGCCTTGCATGATCATCCCCACTTCAAGGTCTTCCATCTTAAGGACGTCACTTCTAAAAATAGGCTTAGGCATGTCTTCACGTGGGTCGCGACCTGGCTTTTTAATCTCCTCAACGATATCTCTTAATGTCGGCACACCGATTTCGAGCTGTTCAGATAGCTTTTCTAAGCCTTTTTGGTACTTCACAGACTCATCCCCAGCACCCATCATACCAGAATGGATCAGTACCTTTGATGAGATATCCTTTACCGCTCCTGTTTTTACATCATTCGCAGTATAGCCCAAGGTTTCAAGTAGACGCATTGCAGACTCATAAGATTCAGGATGCACCGCAGTATTATCAAGTGGGTTCACTGCTTCAGGAATTCTCAAGAAGCCGACCGCCTGTTGATAGACCTTGTCACCCAAACGTTTCACTTTTAAAAGCTGCTGACGCTTTGTAAACTTGCCGTTTTCATCTCTGAACTGAACGATGTTTTTTGCAATCGTCGATGAGATTCCCGACACGTAGCTTAAAAGTGATGGTGTCGCCGTATTCAGGTCAACCCCAACGCTGTTAACACAATCTTCAACGACATTTTTAAGCTGCTCTTCCAAACGCTTTTGGTTAACATCGTGTTGGTACTGACCTACGCCAATGCTCTTTGGATCGATCTTAACCAGCTCAGCCAGTGGATCTTGCAGTCTTCGACCGATGGATATCGCCCCTCGAATCGATACGTCGATGTCTGGATACTCCTCAGTCGCCAGCTTAGATGCCGAATAAACAGAAGCGCCTGCCTCACTGACGATGGTATAATAAACTTCCTCTTCCAAATGGTTGATCAAATCTGCCACAAGCTGTTCCGTCTCACGTGAAGCCGTTCCATTGCCGATTGGGATGATGTCTATTTTATGTTTTTTAATTAATTCCGTTAATTTCGCCTTAGATGCCTCTACTTGATTTTGCGGTTGGTTCGGATAGATCGTCGCATACTCAAGCAACTTGCCCGTTTCATCTAAAACCGCAAGTTTACAGCCAGTACGGTAGCTTGGATCCACCGCAAGAACGCGTACATTCTTAACTGGCGCTACGAGTAAAAGTGACTTCGTATTTTTACCAAAGACCTTAATCGCCTCTTCCTCAGCCACTTCAGTAAGACCATTTCTCACTTCACGTTCAATAGAAGGCGAGATCAAACGCTTATATGCATCCTCAATCGCTGCTTCAAGATAAGTGCTTGTAACTGCTTCCACTCTTCTTTTCGTCTTAGGGTCATTCATCATTTGGTCTTTCAGCCAAGCGACCACCTCTTCATCAGGTGTTTGCACCTTTACGCGGAGGACTTTTTCACTCTCCCCTCTGTTAAGCGCAAGCACACGGTGGTTGGCAATCTTCGAAACTGGCTCAGTATAATCGTAATACATATCAAATACAGTCGATTCCTCTGGGTTAATCGCCACAGAGGTCACAACGCCAGCCGCAACACTACGGTTTCTAATATACGTTCTAAACTCAGGCGTGTCTGATACGCGCTCTGCAATAATATCCATCGCCCCAGCGATAGCTTCTTCCACAGACATGACACCCTTTTCTTCATCTACGTAAGGACGTGCTGTCGCTTCAAAGTCACCTGAAGTAAACGTTTGAGATAAGATCACCTCAGCCAGTGGCTCAAGTCCACGTTCGATCGCCTTAGACGCACGCGTACTCTTCTTCTGTTTGAATGGTCGGTACAAATCTTCAACCGTCTGTAAAACCGTCGCAGAATCGATGGCCTTTTTAAGCTCATCTGTCAACTTACCTTGCTCATCTATGTTTCTGATGACTTCAACTTTTCTAGTCTCTAGATTTCTGAGATATTTAAGACGGTCGTCAAAATTTCTTAAAACCTCATCGCTGATACCACCTGTCATTTCCTTACGGTATCTTGCGATAAATGGAATGGTATTGCCTTCATCGATAAGGGCAATGGTCGCATCCACTTGAGACGCCTTTAAAGAAAGCTCATGCGATAAAGTCGCTATAATCAGTTTCTTCACACGCTCATCTTCCAGTGGATTTTTAGTAGTTTCCTCTGATAAAACTGATTGATCCGCCATCGTCGCATTCACCGTGTCTTTATCCGTTGATTTTAAGCTCATTTGTGCTTGCCTCCTTTAAATATGCATCTATAAATAAATCGAGATCACCATCCATAACCGCTTGGATGTTTCCCATTTCTGCGCCTGTGCGATGATCTTTTACGAGATTATATGGGTGGAACACATACGATCTGATCTGGCTCCCCCATGTGATTTGTGAATAATCGCCTGCAAGGTCTTCAATTTTATCTTTGTGCTCACGTTCTTTTAACTCGATGAGTTTTGCCATTAACATCTTCATCGCAGTGGTTCGGTTTGCAATTTGCGAACGCTCATTTTGACACTGAACCACCACACCTGTTGGAAGGTGTGTAATTCTGACTGCTGAATCCGTGGTGTTAACGTGCTGACCGCCCGATCCAGATGATCGGTAAGTGTCTATCTTAAGATCTACTGGGTTAATATCGATGGCAACAGAGTCGTCGAGCTCTGGCATAACGTCTACAGAAGAAAATGAGGTATGTCTTTTACCAGATGCGTCAAAAGGTGATATCCTAACGATACGATGCACGCCCTTCTCTGATTTTAAAAAGCCATAGGCATTGAGCCCTTCAAAAAGCAGTGACACACTTTTGATTCCAGCTTCTGTATCATCCTGTAGGTCTAGCGTTTTTACAGTATAGCCGTGCTGCTCTCCCCATCTTTTATACATTCTTAGAAGCATAGAAGCCCAGTCCTGAGCATCTGTTCCACCAGAACCTGCATGTATGGACAGAATCGCATTATTGGCATCATAGTCACCTTTAAGAAGGGTTTCCAAAACCAGTTTCTGATAGCTGGTATCAAGCTCGTTATAGCTCGCTTCCACCTCAGGCTCAAGCGAATCGTCCTCATCCATTAAAGCCATTTCTATCAAGCCTTCAAGATCCTCAGCTTTGTTCATTAAGGTTTCGTATTTTTCAATTTTCGTCTTTAGTGCCTTTTGAAATTTCAGTTTTGTTTGCGCCGTCTCATTGTCATTCCAAAAATCTGGCGCAGTCATATCCATCTCAATTTCTTCCACTCTGTAGCGAACATTCGCTAAGTCAAAGTGACACCTCAAGCTCAGCGATAGACGCCTTTAGTCGTTTCGTTTCTTTACCCAATTTTTCTAATAAAATCATACCTATCTCTCCTAATTCACATTATAGCCGTTTTGTTTTTTATACTTAGCTCTTGAGCCTAAATAATGGTACGCCTACACAAAAGTGAGACCTGAATGAACGCTCATCTCAGGTCTCTCTAATTCGTCAGGTTTGATTCATATACGGTTATTCATTCGAAAAGTCGTACATATAAGCCCCTACCGAGGTCATAAGTAGATATATCTAATCCTGCTCTAATGAAGCACCATGACATTTTTTATATTTCTTACCACTACCGCACGGGCATGGATCATTTCTACCAACTTTTTTATCCGCTTTAACAGGCTTTTTAGTTGTAGTACCATCACTGCTGCCTGAGGTGTTAGTGATTTTAGCAACTACCTTGCGCTCAGTCTCGGTTTGAATCGTCGCATGGAATAACGCTTTAACCGTTTCTTCTTGAATGCTTGCAATCATTTCATCAAACATGTCAAAGCCTTCCATTTTATATGCCATAACCGGATCCTGTTGACCGATTGCACGAAGTCCGATCCCTTGCTTTAAATCGTCCATTGCATCGATATGATCAATCCAGTGCATGTCAACCACCCTTAGTAGGATGGCACGCTCTACCTCTCTCATACGTTCAATGCCTATTTCTTCTTCTTTAATCGAATAGAATTCCTTGGCTTTATCTAAAATCTGTTCTTTTAATGCTTCAACCGTCAAGCTCTCGACGTCTTCAATCACAACTGCATCTTGAGGCAAAAAGATACCATGAAGATGATTAAATAGACCTTCTAAATCCCACTCTTCAGGGTATTTATAGCCTTCCGTAAACATAGGAATCGTTCTATCGATCACACGTTCAGTCATACTTAAGACGTTATCTCTTAAATCCTCTCCGTGAAGGACTTTATTTCTTTGACCATAAATGATTTCACGTTGCTTGTTCATAACGTCGTCGTATTGTAGAACGTGCTTTCTAATTCCAAAGTTACGACCCTCAACCTTTTTCTGAGCATTTTCGATAGATTTGGTTAACAGCTTGTTTTCTAGCTGCATATCTTCTTCAAAGCCTAGGCTTTCTACCATTGATTTTGCACGCTCGCTTACAAACAGGCGCATCAAATCATCTTCAAAGGAAATATAAAACTGAGTTGAGCCAGGGTCACCTTGACGCCCAGCACGACCTCTTAATTGGTTATCAATACGTCTTGACTCATGTCTTTCAGTACCGATAATATGAAGACCGCCTGCAGCTTTAACTTTTCCACCTTCCTCATCTGTTACTTTTTTATGAGTAGCCAAAAGCTCGTCATAGACTTGCTTTGCTTCGAGAATTTCAGGTTCATCCTTGACGATAGGGCTTGAAGCAGCGTTTATAAGATGCTCCTCATAGCCTTTTTTAACCATTTCACGCTTTGCTAGGAATTCTGGATTACCACCGAGTACGATATCTGTACCACGACCTGCCATGTTCGTCGCTATGGTTACTGCACCTAATCGACCTGCCTGAGCAACAATTTCCGCTTCTCTCTCATGCTGCTTCGCATTTAGAACTTCATGCTTGATGCCACGTTTTTTTAATAGGGTACTTAAGAACTCTGAGGTTTCTATACTAATAGTTCCGACTAAGATCGGTTGACCTGTCGCATAACGCGTTTCAATATCTGTGAGGACAGCGTTAAATTTACCCTGAAGATTTTTATAAATGGCGTCCTCCATATCCTTTCTTGCGATTGGTTTATTGGTTGGCACCATAACGACGTCCATACTATAGATGTGTCTAAATTCTTCTTCTTCTGTTTTTGCAGTACCCGTCATACCCGACAGTTTTTTGTACATTCTAAAGTAATTTTGTAGGGTGATGGTTGCAAGCGTTTGCGACTCTTTACGCACTTCGATATTCTCTTTCGCTTCTATGGCTTGATGAAGGCCGTTTGAATAACGTCTACCATACATTAAACGACCTGTAAATTCGTCGACGATAATCACTTCACCATCTTTTACGATATAATCGACGTCGCGTTTCATAAGGTAGTTTGCACGTATCGCTTGATTGATATGGTGTAGGTATTCTAGGTTTTGTGGATCAGAAAGGTTTTCAATCCCAAAATAGGTTTCTGCCTTCTTAACGCCATTTCTACCTTCACTACCTTCTTCAACCACACCAAATTTATCTTGTACCACACCATCGGTTAATGCGATGGTTTTTGCTTTTTCATCTATTTTGAAATCGTCCTGTGGATTTAATGTTTTTGCAAACATGTTGGCAACGCGATAAAGGTCTGTGGATTTAGCACTTTCACCTGAAATGATGAGTGGCGTTCTCGCTTCGTCGACCAAGATACTGTCGACCTCATCCACGATTGCAAAGTTAAGAGGTCTTTGAACCAGACGTTCTTGACGCATTACCATGTTGTCTCTTAAGTAATCAAAGCCAAACTCATTGTTTGTACCATAGGTAATATCGGCAAGATAGGCATTTCTTCGATCTTCACCTTCAACACCATGAATCACGCAGCCAACTGAAAGTCCAAGGAATTCATGGATTTTTCCCATCCACTCCTTATCACGGGATGCGAGGTAGTCATTGACCGTTACGACGTGAACGCCTTCTCCTGATAGTGCATTTAAGTATGATGGTAAGGTAGCAACCAAGGTTTTACCTTCACCTGTTTTCATCTCTGCAATACGGCCTTGGTGTAAGACGATACCACCCATTAATTGTACTCTAAACGCTCTAAGTCCAAGAACGCGCTTACCAGCTTCTCTTACGACAGCAAATGCTTCTGGAAGAATATCATCAAGTGTCTCACCATTTTGTAATCTTCCTTTGAGCTTTGGCGTCATAGCCTTAAGTTCGTCGTCAGAGAGTGCCATTATTTTTGGCTCTAGCCCTTCGATCTGATCAACGATTTTATCGAGTTTTTTTACTTCCTTTTCATTGATGTCGCCAAAGATCATTTTAATTAGACTCATAATACTGTCCTCTATCTTTTAATTTTTTATTTCTATTATCCAGCTTAATTTGTCCGCCGTTTTTTATACCAAGAATTTTAATACGATTATAATAACGACTGTTTGATTTTTACTATTAGAGTACAACTACCTAATCTTAGAATTATAGCTAAATTGTACCATTGACCCTCTGCTCTTTAGTGAAGACAATAGCATCTCGTATTGTATCAATATCGCAATACCAAGAGAAATCAATAAATCACCTACGCTAAGGACTTTAGCCAACGGGTATGCTTTAGGCAGCTCTATCACCTTTCCTAGGTATGTGCTCAATGTATGTGCACCTTCAAGTGAGGTATAGTTTACCACTTCCCCACTACTGAGAGATTCAACAAAAGAATGAAATCCAAGATCTGTCATTTTAAGTGTATCAATCGGCATTTGAAAACCATTTAAACCCATAATTAAAAGGTTTAAGCCGAGACCTAATAAAATAATTTTCATTCCAGTCTTTTCAAAATTTAAAAGAGCAATTACGGCAATTACAACCATAGCTGCAAATGGAAACAGTTCTACACTTTCAAAGCCAATGCCAAACGCTTTTACACCGTAAGGTACTAAAAACAGTAAAAACGCTAAAACGCTTAAGCCCCACCCTTTAAAACGAACTTCAAAAAAATTGCTTATTCTACCGTTGCGAGCCATTCCTATGATGACACCTAATATAATTGCTTCAATATACATAGCACACTCCTTATACGGTTATAAATACAAGTCTTATACATACAGTTTATTTTATCACAAATCGCAGTTATTTCAAATATTGCTATATTAGGCGACTTTTATTATAGCATCTTAGATTTAATGCTTCGCGACAATTGTATGAACATTTTAAAAACATTGTATTTATAAGTGGCCACTTTTGTTATTAAAACATTACTATATGGACAAAAAAATCATCTTCGAATCATCACCATAATTCACAATATGTGAAATATTATGTTGGTTTTTCACGTTTCGTGGATATATCAGAATTCAACTTTCTTCTATGATAAAATTTCTTTAATCGTTATGTTGAGGTATATTTTATGATCGGTGAAAAACTAAAGTCTCTACGTGAAGCATATAACATGAGCCAAAAAGAAGTGGCTTCTAGACTTAACATATCCAATACCGCTTTGAGCAATTATGAAAACAATCTGAGAGATCCTGATATTAATTTAATCATCGATTATTCTCATCTTTTGGAGCTACCGCCAGCATATTTGATTAGCTATTTTTATAACGAAACTGTAAATGAATCCTACGAAGCCTATCATTTTAATTCCAGTGCAACTAAAGACATACATTTTATTATACTGCCTCAAGAAAAAATCAATGAACTTCCTTTAACAGAGCTACTTAAGATTAAGGAATATGCAGAGTTAATCTATGAAAAGCACAAAAGCACTATGAAATAAATCCTTATTTTGTAATTTTCTGACAATTGTATTGCGACTTTTCCTAAAAAATGTTATACTTTTATAGTAATTTGTAAATATTTGTAAACAGAAAGGGGAAGAGCTTATGAAAGTCTATAATAATCCACATAAGACAGAGACATCATATTGTAAGATTTGCAGAGAGGTACATGACGTAGTCGTATTTAAAGATCATTTTATTTGTGAGTCTTGTGTTGAGTACATAAAGAGCAATTGTTAAGGTGTCGTTATACCATAAGCGCATCGTTTAATTTAGCCTTGAATTAAGCAAAACAAAAAGCCGAGTAAAAGCATTTGCTAATACTCGGCTTTATATCTTTAGTTATTGAATCTATAAATAGGGCTCAATTAAACCAAAATCACCATCTTTTCGTTTGTAGACCACATTGATTTCTTCTGTATCACCATTTAAAAATACGAAAAAATCATGTCCTAGAAGCTCCATTTGTAATACAGCCTCTTCTGGTCCCATTGGCTTAACTCCGAATCTCTTGGTTTTAACAATTGAAGACTCAACGATCGGTTCGACTGTGTCCGGGATCTCTTCAAAACGAATTGAATCATTTGAATGGAATCTTTTTTCAAGTTTGGTTTTATGTTTCTTCATTTGTTTAGAAATACGATCTATCGCTTCATCAATCGACATATACATGTCGTCTGAAATTGCTTCTGCTCTAAATAAAGCCCCATTCTTAAGGGGAATAGTCACCTCCACGATGTGTTTATTCTTTTGTACACTAAATGTAGCGCTTGCTTCGATGTCACTATTAAACATCTTATCAAATTTTGATAATTTCTTTTCTACTTGTTCTCTAATAGCATCAGTAATAACTAGGTTTCTTCCTGTCACGTTTACTTTCATAAGCTCAACCCCTTTACTTTTGATATTAGGATTATACCCACCATAGGATATACTAACCAATTAAAAGATATTTTTTTATAATTTATTTATGTTTTTATAAGCAGCTGTTGCTTTTTGTTTTTGCCTAGTCTCAGCAATAATACGTCTAATAGAACTGTCCTCTTCAGCCCAATGGTCTTTTAAATTATTAATTTGATCCTGAAGTGAATTTACCTTTGCAACGAGCTGTTGAATGAGTGTAAATGATTTTTGCTGATTGCGGTCTAACTCTTCAAGAGATTTTATCCCCGTCACCCTTTTATACTGTTCAAAGTAGTTAGTAAACCTTAAATCCAGCTCTAGCATTTTCCCCGTACAGGTCTCTATATCTTCAAAAATCTGCCCCATTTGAATTTTTGTATCCATTTGATTTATACCATTCAGGTGATCAATTTCTCGAAAATTACTAATTACTTGTTTTTGAAATATGATTTTTTCCATCAAAACATCTTCAATACTTTGAACTACCTTCATATTCCCTCCTGATGCTAAATGAAAAATAAGGCTAAGCATATGCTTAACCTTATTAATTATAACTTAATATCTAGATTTTGTCCTAAATGTGGTGATACGGATTGTTCCATGGCCTTTACTATATTGTCTACTGATTGGGCATCCTGATTCATCACTTTTTTTAGCATTGAAACATTTACAGCTTGCTTAACACTGGTAAGCATTTGAGCTTGATATCCAGAAGGTTGTATATTCATTCGAATCCTTCCTTTCAAAAAAGTAATCTAATACTCAAATTATACCTCAAATTTGATTACTTAAATAAAAAATCTTTGTAAACTTTACTTTATGTTGAATGCTTCTTTCCAAGTATCTTTAAAATTTTCAGCAATTTCAAGTGCTTCGTTGAAATGAGACTCGCTTTTATCGACATTCGCTAATAACAACTTGTAATTTAAATATTCATATAAAGTGTCTAAACTTACACTCAATGGAACATCCATATTAAGGGTGCTTCTCAGCTCATCGACAATAGCCTGAGCTCTTTGGGTATTGTAATTCACTTGTTCATGATTACCACTTTCCAAAAAAAGTAGTGCCTTCTTAATGAATTTGACCATACCTTCATAAAGCATATAGGTCAATTCCTCAGGCTTTGCTGCTATAATTTTACTCTCGAGATACTGATCCATTTTGTCAGTAACTGAACTGACTTTTCTTTCACTCGACAATAACCCAGTCTCTTGCTTAGATTGAGGTTCAACCCTTATATAATTTTTAGGTTTTGAATAATTATATGGGTTCATGACTGCCATATTACGCCTCCTACTTTCTGTTATCAATTCTGGAACCAAATTCACTTAAAGCGTTATTACTATACCTATCGTGTGCAATTCGATTCTTATGCGTTTGGTGTTTTAAGCTTCTGTTCTTATAGAATGCTTCTTCGGTTTCATCTCTTAATTCTTGAATCAAAGCTTTGCATTCTTTATCTATTACTTCATATTCTGGATAGATTTCTCTGATGTTTTTTGCTCTTTCAGGAACATCTAACTTTTCAAGCAAGCTAATAAGTTGGTCTCTTTCATTTAGCGCCTCTAAAGCAACTTCTAAATCCCCTGCCTTCAGAGCACTGTGCATTATTTTAGTTTCTTTCATCAATTGATCGACTATCGATTTTATTGTTTCCATTAGTTGCTACCTAACATATTGACTAAAGAATCAGCTTGTGATTGTAGTTTCGACATTGCAGTCTCCATAGCTGAGAACATATTGTAATAATACGTTTCTTTATCAGAAAGATAATCTTCTAAAGTTGATATTCGAGTGTCATAGTCCAACATTTTTTTTGTTAGTTCATTGGTTAGAACACTTGAATCGTTTAAAACACCTGCCTTGTTGACTAAAATACCTTTATTTCCTTTATCATCACGAGTAGTTCTTGCGTAATCATTCATGATGTCATTTAATCTTGATCCAATCCCACTTTCCTTGTATCTCTCGGATGAATTCCCCGTTAAATATGGCTGATCTGATTGTTGCGAGAATAGATTAACGATATCGTCGTAGTTCGTTTCTAATTTTTCGGATAACTTAGTTTCATCAATTGACAACTTGCCTTTATCAAGATAACTGTTACTGGTTATACCGATTGAACTTAAGCTAATACCCACGCCATCAACTGGTTCAACAAGAGCATTTCTTAATCGAGTAATAAACGTATCTAGCTCAGAGGATCCTCTAATGACACCTGATTTAGCTTTCTCTTCCCATTTTGTTACCTCATCATCAGAAAGTGCGTCTCTTTCATCATCTGTTAATGGTTCATAGTCATAATATCTTTTTTCTCCGTATTTGGTGCTAACATCATCGATAAGCTTATTAAATTCTGTCACAAACTCTTTAATATTATCAATAATCGAGGTTTTGTCAACGGAAATCGCGATATCTACTGGATTCGTGGAAGTTTCTTTAAGATTATAGGTTAAACCATCTATTGTGAAAGTATTGCTGCTTTGCACTACTGAAACCCCATTGATACTTAAAAGTGCATTTTTACCTTCTGTTCTTTCGTAGTCAGTAGAAGAAAAATCTGCTACACCAAAAATTTTTGAGAAAAATGCTTCTGTAGAAGAGCCACTTTCAATTTCAATGTTATTTAAGTTCCCTTCAGTATTTGAAGTCAAACTGAATTTATCCTTCATACTGTCATACGAAAGGGTTGCACCTAAACCTGCTTTATTTAGCTTACTCATCATAGTAGAATAATTATCAGACGCTGAAAGTGAAAACGTCTTTCCATTAACCTTCAAATTAGTTAAATCTGTATCTGTTAAACCAAAAATTTCACCAATTGATTTAGTTGAAAAATCATAATTTGACTGCCCACTAGTAAATCCTAATGCGGTTAAACTTGTTGTTCCGGTATAATTAAAAACTTTTACATTTGATCCTGCAAGGTCAAACTTCAGTTCACCATTTACATTCGAAACGATATTGGTATAGTCAGAGCCAAACTCTGAAGTAATCTTTGTATTTAGAAGATCCTTAAATTGATCCGTCGTTAACCCTGTATACTCACTTTGAGCAATCGATATCACTTTTGTTTTGCCCGCAATACTAAGAGACATACTGAAATCTTCCATGTTCATGTCCGACTCAAAAGTTGCCATATCAAAACCACTCGTTGTAACACCACGCATCCCAGATGCCACACCTGACATCGTATCTTTAGTTGCCAGCTGAGTGATGCTGTCAATGGTGTAATTTTTTGAGGTAATATCTGCATTAGCCGTTACATCAATCGCTGTTGAGGCAACCCCATTGCTCGAAATCTTATAACTAAACATACCAAATGCTGAAGATGAGCTAATGTTCTTTTTGGGATTTAACGAATCAAAGTATTTGGACTGTAAAGCTTTTACTTTGGTAATAATATCCCTATAAGCTTCCTGCTGCCAAGAGACATAGGTTTGCTCTTTTTTTACCTTATTAAGTCTAGCGCTCTCAGCTTTCATTAAATCTTTGACCATTTGGTCTGTATCCATACCAGAGGTTAATCCAGTTAATCTTGTTACTGCCATATTATCACTTCCTTAACTAGTGCTATGCACGTTCATCCACAAATAACCCTGCCAACTCCCACATTTTTGCAATCATATCTTGAATTTTTCTAGATGGAAATTCCTGAATAACCTCTCCAGTTACTTTATCCTTAACCGTATATATGACTGCATGTGTTTTATCGTGAACCGCTCTTTCAATAACTCGGTTATATTGTTCTAAAGACTTATTTGCCTGTTCAACCGACTTTTGAAGTATTTCTTCATCTACGATTTGATTTGATTCACCATTTTTGTCGTTCTTTTTTGAAGTGCTTGAGCCTTGTGCTCTTTCTGTCTGCTTTAAAGGTTGCGTTTGCGATTTTTGTTCTCCATTTTTGATACTGGCATCCATGCCTACATTATTAGTCTGATTAACACCTATTGCGACTTGATTTATCTTCATAATGCTTTCTCCTCTCCATGGAACATTATATTCTGTTGATAATATCGGCATTTTCTTCAATAATCTTTAATTTAAAAACATTTAATTTCAGACTTGCCACATATGCCCACTCATTAATTGATGGTTGTTGTCTTAGGTTACTACCTTTGGCGCAATTAAGAAATCTCATAGGCCTTTCTAATGATTTTAAGTGCTCTTATACCATCATTTCCATCGACATAGGGCTTACGATTTTGATGGATTGCCTCATAAAAGTCTTGGTATAGTGGGGTGTGTCCTACACCGTATACAGAGTCTACACTTGTATTTGTATCTAATAAATCGTAATCACGTTCATCTTCGAACTGCCACACTTTTATTTCGTTAACTGCCAACCCTCCTATTACAACTGTACCTTTCTCGCCAAATATACTCAGTGTCTCCTCAAGATTTCTCGGATAAACGCAAGCACTTCCTTCGACAATGCCGATCGCACCCGAATCAAATCTTAAAAGCAAGGCTCCAAAATCTTCCATTTCGATATCCCTTAGAAAGGTGTCTCTTTCAGCGTGAACTCTTATTACATCTGAATTCATCATCCATTGGAGCAGGTCAATGTTGTGTATACATTGGTTCATTAATGTACCTCCATCAAGTTCCTTTGTCCCTCTCCAAGGTGCTTGTTTATAGTAATGATCATCTCTAGTCCATAGTACTCTTGCCGTTCCGTTTATAATCCGACCAAATCTACCTTCTTCTATTGCCCGACGCAATTTTTGAATCGGTGCGTTAAATCGGTTTTGATGTGATACTGCGAGTTTGACGCCATTTCTCTCAGCGGATACAATCATTTGCTGTGCATCCTCAACTGACATAGCCATTGGTTTTTCTACAATAATATGCTTCTTTAGTTCCAAACAGTACAATGCATGCTTCGCATGATAGCCACTTTCAGTTGCAATTGCAACCGCATCAATAGCTTCTATTTTAAGCATTTCTTTATAGTCCGTATAAACTGATATGTTGGAATTTGAGATTATTTGTTCATATTGTTTTTTCCTATCAACTGCTCGGCTTTCTACGATATCACAAACCGCAACTAACTCAATAACATCTTTATTTTGAACGATTGCTTCTACATGCTTATATGATATTCTGCCACAGCCTAGAATGGCCATTCTTAATTTTCGCATGAAATCCTCCACTGAGCTTAAAGTTTTTCAATATTGTCTCTAACGATTACATTTTTCATCGCATTCTTCGTGTCGAATATATATTTAGAATTCTTTTGAATCCACTCATAATCAACATTTGTATGTGCGGTTGTTACTACAACGAGATCTTTTTCATGAATTATTTCAGCACTTAATGCGCTCAGTCCAATAAAAACTTCTCCCTTGTAACGGTATTCCCTTATAAATGGATCAAAGAATTCTACCTCAGCACCAAAGGAATTAAAATTCTCAATCACTTTTAGGGCTGGGCTTTCTCTATAATCATCTATGTCTTGTTTATAGGCAACTCCGAGAATTAATATTTTCGAACCATTAAGTGGCTTCTTAAATCGATTTAATATATGGCTGCATCTTTCAATTACATAGCCTGGCATGGCATCATTTATTATTCCTGAGGTTTCAATTAATTGTGTATGATAGTCATATTCTCTGGCTTTCCAACTTAAGTAATAGGGGTCAAGTGGAATGCAGTGCCCTCCTAATCCCGGCCCTGGATAAAAGGCTTGAAAGCCATAGGGTTTTGTTTTGGCTGCTTCTATAACCTCCCAAATGTCTATCCCCATCTTATTGCAAATTATGGCCATTTCATTTGCAAGTCCTATATTAATGTTTCTATAAGTATTTTCGAGAATCTTTTCCATTTCAGCAACTCTTGGTGAAGAGGCTTCAAAAATTTCACCTTCTAGAACACTTCGATACATTGCTGCGGCAATCTCTGTGGCATCTTTACCAACACCACCAACTACCTTTGGCGTATTTTTAGTTTTGTATAAAAGGTTTCCTGGATCAACTCGTTCAGGTGAAAATGCAAGATAAAAATCAACACCGCATTTTAAGCCACTTCCCTCTTCCAAAATAGGTAGTAATAGCTCTTCTGTCGTCCCAGGATATGTTGTACTTTCTAAAACAACAATTGTACCAGGCTGAAGATATTTCGAAATCTCAACTGTAGAATTCTCGACATAGCTTATATCTGGCTGTTTATAATCATCGAGCGGTGTTGGGACACAAATAGCAATGAAGTCTGCGCCAGATACGATAGAAAAATCACTAGTTGCACTCAGCATTCCAGCCTTAACTATCTCTTCTAAATCACGATCAACTACATCACCAATATAGTTTTTACCCTTGTTTACCATATCAACTTTTTCTTTTTGAACATCAAAGCCTATCGTTCGATATCCTGCTTTTGCTTTCTCTACAGCCAGTGGTAGACCAACATACCCTAGACCAATAACTGCAACAACGGCTGTTTTATTTTCAATTCTATCTAAAAGTAATTGCTTCATCTCATTCATATAGACTCCTTAAACGATAGCATCCCATCACTCATCTCATATTTTTCCCCGCAAGATTTGCAAATGATTGGATTACCAGTTGACATATCCAGCTTATCGCCACATTTACAAACATAACCGATAACCTTCGAAGGATTTCCTACGACAAGTGCAAAATCTGGAATATCCTTTGTAACAACAGCTCCGGCGCCAACAAAAGCGAATTTTCCTATGTTGTGACCACAAACGATAGTTGCATTTGCACCAATTGATGCACCTTTCCCTACAATTGTTTTTCTGTATTCGTCTTTTCTTTCAATAAAGCTTCTAGGATTTATAACATTGGTAAAAACACATGATGGACCTAGAAAAACGTCATCCTCACATGTAACGCCTGTATAGACTGAAACATTATTCTGTATCTTTACATTATTACCTAAACTAACTTCAGGGGATATGACCACGTTTTGACCTATATTACATCTTTCTCCTATAATACAGTTTTTCATAATATGAGAAAAATGCCAAATCTTAGTCTCTTTTCCGATAATACAAGGCTCATCAATATAGCTTGATTCATGAACAAAATATGTTTTTTCCGACATTGTCTCCTCCAAAGTATTCAATTAAATAGCCTACTGTATGATAGAACTTTTTAGTTAAATGGTATTTGCATAGTTGTTAATTGTACTTATAATATATGCCTGCTGCTCATCTGTTAATTCTGCATACATCGGTATCGCAAAGGTTCTTTTAGATAGATACTCTGCAACTGGGAAGTCACCCACTTTATACCCGAGGTTCTCAAATGCTTTTTGTAAATGTAAAGGCACTGGGTAATAAATACCCGTGGCTATTCCTTTTGAAGCCAAATAATTCGTAAGCGCCTCTTTGTTTTCTGCCTTTAATATATACATATGATAAACGTGTTTCACATCGGTCGAGGTATAAGGCACCTTAAATTGACCTTTCGTCTGAAGGCTCGAAAGTTGGTCGGAATAATTCTGAGCAAGCACAGATCTTCGTTCATTCCATTCATTTAAATAGTTTAATTTAACATTTAAAACCGCCGCTTGTAGCTCATCCAATCTAGAATTATGACCAACGATGTAATTATAATATTTTGAGGCATTATAAACCGTGTTGTCTAAGTTTAAACCATCCGGCGTATCACAATTTAATGCATCTAAGCTACTCTCATTTCTATAGGTTAAGGCTGCTTTTCCATTTTCTCCACTTCCGTGTACTCTCAACGCCTTTAAGGTAGTCGCAATTCTATCGTTAGAAGTTACAATCATACCGCCATCTCCAGCAGCACCTAAATTTTTAGTTGGAAAGAAAGAAAAACAAGCGACGTCGCCAAACGTGCCCAGCATTTGTCCTTTGTAGCTGCCACCAACTGCTTGGCAAGCGTCTTCTATCACATATAGATTATGTTTGCTAGCAATCGCCATAATCTCGTCCATTTTACAGGCTTGTCCAAAGAGATGTACTGGCATGATGGCTTTTGTTTTTGAAGTTATTGCTTTTTCTATTAAAGCAGCATCCATATTAAAGGTCTCTGGATTAACATCTATAAAAACCGGTTTTGCACCGACATAAGCAATACTTTCAGCTGTAGCAAAAAAAGTATATGTGGTTGTAATAACTTCATCGCCATTTCCTACACCAAGGGCTTCTAATGCAAGAACAAGGGCATCGGTTCCGTTTCCACAAGAAATAGCATGCTTAGTACCGATAAATTTCGCAAAGCTCTCTTCAAAGGTTTTAACTTCATTGCCCATAATATATTGAGCTGACATTATTACGTTTTTGACACGGCTTAATAATTCATCACCCAATCGTACGCTTTGTTCTTGTAAATCTATTAAAGGAATTTTATATTCTGACATAAGCATTTCCATCCTTCTCTCTCATTTTCACTTAGTTTAATTATCGGCAAATCTATGATAAACTTAAGTAAATATTGGTAAAAGGAGCGATTTATGAACGGGTCTATTGAACAAGAGCTAATCCAGTTAATAAATAATGGCGATTACGAGTCTGCCATTCAGTTGGTTGAAACACACGATCATCTTATATCCTCTCCTACTCCCGGGGAAGCTTCTATTATGACAACGCTTTTAATTCTTATAGGTGAGACTGATGAATGTATCAAATATGGTGAATTTCATATTAAGAATATGGTTCATGTTGATTTATTCTATAATTTGGCTTACGCCTATGAAATAAGCGGAAATCGCATCTTAGCATTAAAAAACTATCAGTGTGCAAAGCTTGTCTGTATGGAGTCTGTTGCACGAGAGGAAATTAATGAAAAAATCTTGCAGCTTAGATATTACGATGTTCATGAAGAAGAATTACATTTGATTAAACAGTATTTAGCAGAAGAGAAGCTATATATAAAAGAACAACTCCTAAATCCAAATATTGATGTCAATTCCTCGGAATATATCACAATCGAGAAACCAGACGCTCTTAAAAAAATGGATGAAGAAACCAAGCTTAAAATACTTTACGCGCCAATTGAAATTGCAAACCATATGTCACAATACCTTGATTACTTCCGTAAAAAGGAGTATGAAGTTTTTGGCATCAATTACTATCCAAGCTATCTCGGTTATACTTGTGACTTGTCAATCGATATTTCTAAATTAAATGATCAAGATAGAGAAACTTATCTTTTACTAAATGCTATTGATCTGATTAGTGATTATGATGTTTTTCATTTCATCTTTAACAGAACGTTAATGCCACAGAGCACGGATGTAATTCCACTCAGAAAGCTAGGTAAACGTGTATTTATGCACAACTTGGGCTCTGAAATCAGAATTCCTGAAATCGCGAGAACTCATCATAAATACTGGTCCTATGCTGAAGACTATTTAGCTTCATTAAACGGGGATCAGATTCTTCATAACATAAAGTCCTATTCTACATGGATTGATAATTGTATTGTAAACGATTTCGAAATGCGGTCTTATGTAGAATCCTATTACAAGCAAATTCACATGCTAGGCTTGCCAATTGATACTGAAAAGTACAGCTATAAGCCACAGGTCCATCACGATCCAATCCGAATTGTTCACGCGCCAACCAATCGCTCAGTTAAAGGATCCGCTTATTTTGAAAAAGCGATTGAAAACCTGCAAAAAAAATATGCGATCGATTATCATAGAATAGAGAAAACAGATCACGATGAGGCAATGAAACAGTATGGAAATGCAGACATCGTCTTAGACGAGCTAATTATTGGTACTTATGGCAGCTTGACTATGGAATGTTTAGCAATGGGAAGATGTGTTGCTACTTTTATCAATCCTTCTTTTCAGACCCCTCATAATGAAATGATCCCAGTATTAAATGTAACGGTAGATACGGTTGAAGCTCAACTTGAAAAGCTAATCCTCTCTTTTGATCTTAGAAGTGAGCTTTCAAAATTAGGGCGCCAATACGTTGAGAGAAACAATACTTTGAGTATAATAGGCGATCAATTGCTTAAAACTTACAAATCTATCTAATGATCCGATTTTAATAAATATGATTAAAAGTATATTACTTTTATTTAAAAATATACCGATATTGTTGTATAGGGTTTTGCTTAAGCCGCTACAAGGAGGTAGAGATGAGAATAGTCAATAATCTCAGTGCGCTAAATGCCCAAAGGATGGGGACCTTAGCAGTTAAAGCCCAAGCAAACTCGATAGAAAAGCTCTCTTCAGGGTATCGAATCAACCGAGCATCAGATGATGCAGCTGGTCTTTCGATATCAGAAAAGATGCGAGGTCAGATTAGAGGTTTAAGTCAGGCTTCAAGAAATGCAACCGATGCGATTTCGATGATTCAAACTGCTGAAGGTGCTGCATCAAGTGTTCACGATATGCTTCAAAGAATGAGGCAGCTCGCTGTACAAAGTTCAAACGGCACCCTAACAGAAAGTGATCGAGGTCAAATTGATGCTGAAATTCAGCAATTGATTAAACAGGTTGATGTAGTAGCCAATACAACTGAGTTTAACACCATCAAATTACTTGATTCAAATACCTCATCTAGTTTTGCAGGTATTTCTCAATCTAGTTTAGATGTGTTATCCTCAAAGCTACCCGGTTGGATTAATGATGGTTTGGTTGCCATAAGCAATCAACTTGGAATTGATCTCCCAGATAGCCCAGTTAATAGACCCATGAATATTAGTTATTACTATGACTCAGGTTCAACTACTGGTGCTTCAATGGGAACAGCTGATGGTGGGGCTACTTTAACACTAAGTGTTAATCTTTACGCATTTTTAGATGGTTCTGGCAACTTAAAACCTGAAGGTGTTCTCGATACACTGATTGCGCACGAAGTCGTTCATGCCCTTCAGTTTACTGAAATGCCTTATGCAACAACTGGTGGTGGTGAAGCCAATGAAAATTGGTTCACTGAGGGTTTAGCAATGACAATCCAAGGTGGTAACTTATTTGCTGTAACCGATCACAATGTCAATTTAGTCGACCCATTTGATGGTGATTATCGCTCTGCTTTTGAAGCTGTAAAAGTATTGCATGAAATCACAGATGGCGGTATTTCGGCATTTATAGATCGTCTTGAAGCAGGAGACACCTTAGATCAAGCATTCGCAAACACAACTCAGAATATTGCAGGAACTGAACTCGCAGCTGCAACCGGCTCTGCTGATTTTGGAACAGTTGCCGCATTTATCGCCTGGTATAACAATAATGGTGCAAATGGTGTCCTCAGTTATCTTAATACGAGTGGCGACTTTTTAAACACTGTTTCTGGTGCGATAACAAATGGTTCTGTAAAAGGATCAACAAGTGCACTTACACTTGATCAGACCATTACCAATGGTACTGGTCTCTCTGATGTCAACACGCATTATGCATTGAACTTTTTGAATAAGGGCAGTAGTAACCCTGATTTTTATTATCAGGTTGGTGCGAACTCAGGTCAAATCGTCACAATGGTTAAAGCGAACATGTCAGCAAAGGGACTGGGAATAGACCAATTGGACTATACCACTGTAACGGGCTCACAAAGTGCTATTGGCGCAGTTGATGCTGCAATCAGCATTGTATCGGGAATTAGAACTGTCTATGGAGCAATGCAAAACAGGCTGGAACACACCGTTAAAAACTTAGATAATGCGACTGAAAACATACAGTCTGCAGAGTCTAGAATTCGTGATCTTGACATGGCTAAAGAAATGATGATTTACACTAAATCAAATATTTTAACTAGCACATATCAAGCGATGCTATCGCAAGCTAATCAGCAACCACAAAGTATATTACAACTCATCAGATAGCAAAATAAGCATGGGAGCTAGCTCCCATGCTTATTTATTATTTTGATAAACCATTAATTAATCATGCTTTATTGTATATTTCTCATAGAATGATTTTGGAACCAATTCAAGCTTTTGCATAACGTAGAAGAACGGTCTTAATCTTTCAAACAATTGTTTATAAGTTTTAAAATCCTTATAGGTTTTAATGGGCAGATTCATCACTTCTTCAAACTCATCATCTGTAAAACCAAGCCTTTTTTTAACGAGCTCAAAAACACCATCCTCTAAAAAAGGTGTCTCTGCTAGCATCGATTTGCCTTCTTCTTTCGACATTTGACCGTGTCGCACTAAAGCCGCAACCTCATTTACCCTTTGATCTAATTTAAACCGCTTTGGCATAAAGTAGCTATGATAAAAAGCAGTAAATCGATTTTCTAAATGATGTCCACCATACCATTGCCACCCATATTTTTCTTGTAAGAATTTTTTAGCCTCGGCCTTATTATAGTCAATATAATACAGTGGTCTTACCCTTTTTATTCTATTAAAAACCATCCATTTCAAGAATTTATGAAACCACAGATTCGGAAATGTTTTCATAGGCAGTTTACCGTATGCCTTGTGAACACTTTCGATATACTTCCCATCCATGTATAAGTGACCCAAAGGGGTGATGCCTTCTGTTCTAAATGAATGACCATCAATTACATACTTAATTTTATATTTTTCACAGGCGATGTACATCGTCGTAGCGAGTCCAATATCAGTTGGCGTTTCTATATCTGGAACACCAGCAAGCAAAAACGATCGATATAAATCGTCATACTCTTTGTTATCAACTACTAAAGTAAATAGCTCTATGTCCAGTTGATCCAGCATGGTTTTAATATTTTGTGTTGCTATGGCAGAATTCCAAGTATTATCAAAATGCACTGCAAGAGGTCTAAGGCCCAGCTCCTTCATTAAATGAAGTAGATACGAAGAATCACAGCCACCACTAACGCCTATTGCGCAGTCAAACTGCTTGCCTTTACCTGCTTTCTTGATGTCTTCAGCTAGCTTTTCTAATCTTTGTCTACCTTCTGCTCCAATGGGATAAGTTTCATCAAAGAGATCAGATTGTTTGCAATAGTTGCATACACCTTCTTCATCAAAAACAATATTTGGCATTGCATCTGTATACGTGCATCTCGTACATTCTTTCATAGGTTACCTCATCTCATTTTTTCGATTTCTGCATTTGGATAATTGATTAAAACACCTCTAAATCGGCTCTTATATACGAATAAACTCCCTGCTGCTAATGCTTGTATGCCCAAATCAAAAGCTTTTTCTAAATCCGATAACTCACCAGCACCACCGATAGCAATAACGGGCATATTGAGCTTATCTAATGTGTAAGCAATTAAATCTAGATTATATCCCTCCATCATACCATCTCTAGAAATATCATTGATAAGTACTTCACCTACATTCAACTGATTTAGTAGAGATAATACTTCTTCAAATGATTTTGAAGCTTTTTTCTTGCCATTATAGAGAAACACCTCATATTTACCAAACAAGTTTTTCTTAACATCAATAGAGACTACGATGCTTTGAGCACCAAAGTACTCAGTTGCCTTCGCTATCATACCTGAATCTTCAAATAAAAGACTGTTGATAATAATTTTTTCAACGCCAATTTTAAATATTATAGCCATTTGTTCAATTGTTTTTACACCGCCACCATATGCAAGAGGGACAAAGCTTTCATCGACAATCTTTGCAATCAAATCAAAATTTGGTTCTCTTTCTTCAGTAGTAGCTGTTATATCTAAAAGTACAAGCTCATCAACTTCACAGTCATTAAAGATCTTAACTGCATTAATAGGGTCGCCTATATAAGTATAATCTTTAAATTTGACACTTTTAACAAGTGACTCACCTTTTAATAGTAAGCAAGGCATTACTCTTTTTTTTAGCATATGCCCTCCATTCTTGCAAAGTTATCCAATAATTTTTTACCGAACCGATGACTCTTTTCAGGATGAAATTGAACGCCTATGATATTGTCTTTTTTAAAGCCAGAAACAAATGGGTTACAATACTCTGTGATTAAAATGATATCACTTTGATTCTTACATTTGACATAGTACGAGTGTACAAAGTAATATCTAAAAGTCTTATCAAACCCCTCTGTAATTACAGAGACATTTTCAACACTCACTTCATTCCATCCCATATGTGGGATACGATACTGATTATTATCAAAGTCAAACTTTACAGTCTCAGCGTCAATCCAACCAAAACCGTTTCGTTTCCCTTCTTCACTTGACTTAGTCATCAATTGCATGCCTAAGCAAATGCCTAGAATCGGCTTTTTATCTTTAAGGACAAGTTGATTCAAAATATCTATCAAGCCGCAATCTTCAAGCGCCTGCATTGCAGAATCAAAGCTGCCAACACCCGGCAAAATTAATTTGTCTGCCTTCGATAACACTTCATAATCCTTTGTGATGACAGACTCATGTCCTAGTTTTTTTAGCATATTTTTTATTGATCCTGTATTTCCAAAACCATAATCAATTATTGCAATCATGCCCTTCATCTCACTTTATCGCTATATTTAGCTCATTACTTAATAAACTTATATCGAGGTACACCTTCACTGATTTCAATAGTACCGATTAATTTAGCTGGCGTACCTGCAATGATGCTATAATCAGGAAACGATTTATTCACATAGCTATTTGCACCAATCACAGAATGATTACCAATTTTTACACCCTTGTCAATGACACATTGACTCCCAATATAAACGCAATCACCAATTTCAGTCTTGCTATGAACATACTCTGCGTTACCTCTTGTGATTACCCAATCTAATGAACTGTGCGTATAAATTTGAACCCCTGAGGAAATGTTACAGTATGCACCAATTTCAAGGCCTCCGGTTCCATCTAATAATGTAAATGGACCAATCCAAGTCTTTTCACCTACTTTGACATCTCCAAAAACATATGACGTATCATATATGTTTGCCCCTTTTGAAAAGCCTAAACGCTCTGCTTTTTCCCAACGGTCATTTAGATACTCATTTCTAGGTAAAACACGATGGTATTTCTTCTCTAGTTCAGATTCTTTTATTTCAATTTGTCTGATCAGTTCATTAATATCCATAGCTCGCCTCTAGACATAGTAGCACTTCGTTACAAATCGTCTCAATGTCTTCTTCGCTTAATCCTTGATGCAAAGGCAAGCATAGTCCTTGCCTGTAAAGCTTTGTACTAATTGGCGTTTTTTCAGCGTATAAATTGCCATATTTTTCGTTATAGTATTGTGTTTCTAGCAATGAATAGGCACCGTAATTGCTTTCAATTTCTTTCAATTTAAGATTTTCCTTTAGCATATCTCTATTGACTCGATCTTCTAAAACGATCATAAAGGATTGCCATGTATGTCCCTCTTGATCCTTTGGTAGATGAATCATAGGGTGCTTTAGATACGCTCTATAAACTAATTGTAGTGCTCTTCGCTTTGAAATCCAGTCATCAAAATGCTGTAGTTGGCCAATGCCTAATACTGCTTGAAAATTTGTCAATCTATAGTTAAGGCCTGGGACGACAAAATCAATATGTCCGTCTACCATATCCATGCCATGATTTCTAAAGATCTTACACCTTTTTATCAAGTCTTTGCTATTAGCAACAACTGCGCCACCTTCTCCGGTCGTAATCGCTTTTCTAGGATGAAATGAAAAACAGCCTATATCTGAAAGCAATCCAACCTTACTTTTTTCAAATTCAGTACCGAAAGCACAGGCTGCATCCTCAATTACAAACAGTCCATTTCCTCTTGCAAATGCCATAATTTGGTTCATATCTGCTGATGCACCAAACTCATGTACTACAATAATACCAACAATGTCATAATCTTTTTTAAATGAATCATATGTGTTTCTCAATGAGTCAACAGACATCGTATAATCGTCCTCATTGACATCTACAAAAATAGGTGTTGCGCCTATCTGTTCAACCACATTGACGGTCGCTGGGAAAGTGAAGCTAGGTACCATGATCGCTTTATTCTTAGGTATATTTAAAGAAAGCAAAGCAAGATGTAAGCTTGCTGTACAAGATGAAGTTACTGCCACTTGTTCTTTCTCTAAACCAAGATAGGCTGCTATGTCTGCTTCAAAGGTTTCACATGACGCACCATGCACCAACATTTTTGACTTCAAAACATCTTCGACCATTTTAATCTGATGGTCATCTATCATCGGGTCTGCTAATCTATATTTCATACGCTCACCTTTTCATTCTAAGCTTTAAACATTTCAGGATAATCCGGCATTAAAATATTATTTGCTTTATACCATTCGCTCGTTCTTCGTATACCTTCTTCAAGATCAACTTGTGCTTCTATTCCCAATAAATGATTCATTTTGTCCACTTTTGGGATTCTAAGATCAATATCAGCAGACAAAGGGCTTCTGAAGACGATTTTTGATTTTGAGTCTAATACTCTACACACCGTTTGTGCCAAACCATATATCGTGGTAATATCTCTGGCATTTCCAATATTAAAGGATTCTCCCACCGCCTCTGGTTTAGTGATACAAGCGAGCAATCCATTAATCATGTCATCTATATAGCACCAAGCTCTAATCTGTGTACCATCACCGAAAATAAGTAGATCGTCCCCTCTTAGTGCCTTTCTGATAAATATTTGTATTGCACCTTCCCCAATTTGTCCAGGACCGTATATATTAAAAGGTCTAACCGTAACCGTTGGGAGGCCATATTTTTTGTGATAGGCTTCGGTAAAGTGCTCTCCTGTCAGTTTACTAACCGCGTAAGTCCATCTCGCTTCTCCAGCGACGCCAGTAACCATATTGTCACTTTCTTCTGATTTATAAGCATGTGTCCCGAAGACTTCTGAGGTTGAAAACTCAACAAAACGATCAAGTCCTTTTTCTAAGTGGACTTCCTTTGCAGCTTCAAGTACATTGTAAGTTCCAATAACATTAACGGTCATGGTTCTTACAGGATCCTTTACTGTATTATCTATACCAGCAATTGCAGCAGCGTGTATCACTATATCGGCACCCTTCATTGCTTTTTTTAAATGCTCTCCATCTAAAATGTCACCTTCTATCAATGATAAGTTCTTATGATTGGCATATTTTTTAGATTGTAATGAGTTCCGCTCTAATTTATCGTATACAATAATTTGATTGTCATCAATAAGTTGATCAATTAAGGTTGAACCTATAAATCCTGCACCACCTGTTATAAATATTGTTTTATTATTTATCATGGCTTCCCCCTAGTAGTATTAAAACAAATTCAAAATACAAACTATTTTTTATTAATTGGCTAGCTTCATTAATAATAGCGTGTACTTCCGTGTTTCTTCCATTTTCAATTAATACTTTAATTTGCCCAATTAATTCATTTTCTAAATTCACTAATCCATCACTAGATGCCCCAATTGTTGCATACTTATCCGTTATAAACGATACAATACTTGACATACTTAAAAATTGATGTGAAATTGACTTAATAGATTGGCCCAACTCTACCGGCTTGAGTGAACTCAAAGACTGAAAAAGATGGATGAAAAATAATTCTTCCTCAGTTAGTTCCTTAGGGAACACTGGGTTAAAAATGAATGCCCTCGAGTATTTAGTATTAATATGCTTTAAGCCTGATGTTATATACTTTAGAATAATAAGCTCTGATTTAGCACTTTCATATTTAAGTGCTAAAAATCTATAAATCATCTTATGAATAGATAAATTCACCAAATTTTCATCACTATATAATCCGAGATAATTGATTAGCACTTCAGAAAAATCCTGATAGTTACGCTCACAGTATGCAAGCATTTCATAAATTTCTGTTTCACTTGAAATAAATAATAAGTGATTGATTTTTTTGCCTGATTTGAAGGCAAAATAGAGGAATTCAGAATTACAAGGGTGTTCAATCAGCTTTCCTTTTTCTAAAAACTCATCCACAAGAGAATCTTGAGTTGAATTCTCAATTTTTTGTGCGGCTCTCATTTGTACTAATGTTGTATATAGGTGATCGAAATTTAGGATACTATCAACAATTTTATTAGTATCCTTCATAAAGGTTTCAAATAACTCGACTAAAAGGTTGGCATAATGCGGCATACTATTAACAAAATTAACTGCTTTATCTACTTCACCTGTTCTTATACATAGCTCAAGATACATCTTTTCTATCTTCGATTTCAACTGGCCCAAACCATTAGGATGCTCCTGAATCAATAGGCTTACATACTGTAGGGATTTAGTAAACTCATTATCCTGATAATAAACCACAGCAAGATTGTTTAAGGCTTCCACTACAGATTCCTCATTGTTAGTTGCAAGCTGTACTCTTAAATCTCTTCTGATTTCAAGCTCTTGGAATCTCTCTTTCAGTTTAAAGTAAGCTTCATAAGCCTTGATCCCTTCCTCATTATTGCCAGCCATAAATAAGGCGTTCGCTTTATAAAAATATATGTCGAAATTCTCAGGTTCGATTTTCAAACCGACATCTGATATTTTAATTGCTTCTTCATAATAAGCATTCATTATTAAACTTTTTATTAATTGCACAATTACATAAGAATGCTGCTTTAACAGCTTATTTGCATGTTTAATTTTATCATATGCCTTGTTGATTTCATAAAGAGATTTATTATGATCACCATGCATATGATAGGTGACAGATAGCTGATAAATATAATAAATATTTTCCGGATTTTTTTTAAGTTCTTCGATAAGCAAGGTTGATGTTCTAATAAACTTCTTTTCCATAAGCTCGCTGTCATCAGCGTTATAGCCATAATGATATAGTATACTGTCAATTTCCTCGGTTAACCCGCTTGTTATAGCAACATTATGAACAACACCTTCATAACGGAAATTACCATCGTTTAAAAAAAGTCGTTGCGATAGCAATTCAGTCGCGACTCTACCTTTTTGATTTCTTCTAACATTGATCAATTTAATTGCACCACAAGTTACTTGTGGATTATGAGGTTTACTTAAAAATTTTGTGATTTCTTCAGGTTTTTCCAACTCTTCATCAGCGTCAATTATCAGTATCCATTTACCGGTCGCATAGGCTATCGAGATATTTCTCATTTCTGCAAAATTATTGTTCCAAGGATGATGAAAAATTTTATCGGTATACTTAGCTGCAATCTCTATCGTATTGTCCTCAGATCCAGTATCGACAATAATCAATTCACTATCAACTTGGTCTAATAATGGTTTCAAACTCGATAAACATCGATCTAAATTCATTTCTTCATTTTTTACCATCATACAAATACTAAGTATCATTATTTGCCCCCCTAATTCTTTGATAGTGATCTTTATATAAAACCCCTAAAAAATAGCCACCCTCGAAGGGAGGATGGCTTTTTTCATGAGAAAAATTATCTCAATAATTGTAGAACACCTTGAGGTGCTTGGTTTGCTTGAGCCAACATAGCTTGAGCAGCTTGAGTAAGGATGTTGTTCTTAGTGAACGTCATCATTTCTTTCGCCATATCTACGTCACGGATACGTGATTCAGATGCTTGTAAGTTTTCAGCAGCTGTATCAACGTTCTTAATAGTATGTTCAAGTCTGTTTTGCATAGCACCAAGTGCAGATCTTTGTGAAGAAACTTTTTCAAGAGCACCTTGAATTGTTTCGATAGCAACAGCTGCACCAAACTTGCTGCTGATGTCAACTGTGTCAACACCAAGAGCTGCTGATCTCATATCACCCATAGAAACGAATGCTGTTTGACCAGAGTTTGCACCGATTTGAGCCATAACTGAAGTACCAAGAGATGCTGCAGCAGCTTCAAATTTACCAAATACTAAAGTAATAGATTCGCCAACTTTCATGCTAGCATCTAAACCAGTAACTTGAAGTGAAGTTGCTTGACCTGTTGTAATTGCAGTTGTTAACTCAATTGAGTTAGTAGTTAATGTGATATCAGTCGATACGTTTCCGTCTGGACCAATGATTTTGTAGTCGCCTGCAGCGTAAGTAGTTGCTTGACCATCATCAGAAACTCTAATGATCATGTAAGCACCATTTACTGCTGAAGAAGCAGCGATAGTAGAATCAGCAGTTGAAGTTACGATTGATAATGAAGAGTTGTTATTAACTCTGATTGAACCGTCAACTTTATCAGATACACCTTTTGCAGAACCTTCAAGAAGTTTCTTTGTATTGAACTCAGTAGTATTACCAATTCTATCAAGTTCGTTTACAAGTTGTTTAACTTCGTTTTGAAGTGCTGTTCTATCAGCATCTGTATTAGTATCATTTGATGATTGAACAGATAATTCTCTCATACGTTGTAAAATTGCATGAGATTCATTTAATGCGCCTTCAGCTGTTTGAATCAAAGAAATTGTATCTTGAGCATTTCTAGATGCTTGATCAAGACCTCTGATTTGGCCTCTCATTTTTTCAGAAATAGCAAGACCAGCAGCGTCATCGCCTGCACGGTTGATTCTGTAACCTGATGATAATTTCTCAATTGATTTTGCGCCTGCAGCATTGTTGATACCCAATTGTCTGTGGGTATTCATCGCCATTAAGTTGTTATTAATTCTCATAATTTTCCTCCTTGAGTTTGTAAAGTCAGAATCCTTTCTGACTAGTTTGTGAGACACTCTATATCGGCCGCTATAAAGTGGTCATCTAAAATACTTATCGGTGTATCTCTAAAATACTTTAGTTTTTTTATAAAAAAAGTTGTTAAGATTACTAACGACCTTATTTATTTGTTTTTCATTTTTTCTGAGAGTATTTTCAAGCCATTAGAAGACTTAACGGCTTCAATGTTTGCATTTAAAATTTTCTCATAAACTTCACTTCTATGAATCTCGACGTTTTTTGGTGCATTAATTCCTAATTTAACTTTCCCTTCTTCTATAGAAATGACTTGGATTTCAATATTATCATTTATTATAATACTTTCGTCTTTTTTGCGAGTTAATATGAGCATAATTACGCCTCACTTTTCTTTGTGAAAATAGGATATTTTACTTCGTCATATTCGTGAAGTAAAACTTGCTTACCAATTTTATCCTTTGTATTGATAATGATTGGGGCAACAATATTAATGGTTGTATTTTCAACGTTGTCTGGAATGGTTACGATACTCAATGCAATTATATTTTTTAAATCCTCTTCACTTTGGAGCTTAAGAGTTTCTATATCATACTCAGAAATTTCAAAATCATAGTTTTCAACAAATAAAAATGGATCGGTTACAACAAAAGCTAAATCCGGTGTCTGCTCAGATTGTAATGTATTAAATGGAAAATCAATATCTCCTGAAGGTATTAAAACAAACGCATTTTCATCATCAAATCCCGGGATGCCATTTGGAAACTTTATTACCGCTTCCTGATCGTATTCGATTTCACCAAATTGAGTAGTTTTTAGCAACATTGTAGCCTCCTATACCATAAATTTAAATTTTGGTTGTTCATACCTAAAACTGACGGAATTGTACTGACTTACAGAAAATTGAACCTGATAGGGTGTATAGTTCATATTAACCGGCTGTGGACTAGAATTATTAGCTACACTCCCTCTTTTTAGAGAATAATTAACCGAACCCCTGTCAAGTGTGATTGTAGGTCTCGTGGTTGGTATAGCAGCATAATTAAACTCTTTATCAAACATGTCATAAGCATTATTTAACGCTTGTTCAGGTATGGGGTCCACACCTGAATGGATATCGATAAAATCATTACCCTGACTCACTATCCTTGAAACGCCACCCTGTACAATTTCTCTAGAATAAGCAATATTATCCTCCATAAAGGCCCTAATATTTTTAAGTCCTGCCTCTGCAAAAGGCTGTGACTGGTCAATCTTAATTTGAGGCTTGATGGTTTGCATCTCTAACAAGGGCGGTTCTGAGCTCAAAGAAAGCGTCAAAGCTGCATTACCTGACTGAGAAATACTAGCAGGTGATGTACTAATATTTAATTTTATTGGCTGTTGGGTAATTTGGATAGGCATAAAGCCTCCTATCTAATAAAGTCTACCAAGCTAGGCTGAATTACTTTTGATCCAACTGATAAGGAAGCTCTATAAACATTCTCCAAGTTTTTAAAGAACATTATTGCTTCGGCCATATCTACGTCCTGTATCTTACTCAGTAAGCCTGTAAATGTTATTTCATTCTCTTCAACTCTATTTTTGATAAAGTCTACTCGATTAGATTTGCCTCCGATTTCTCCAGCAACTGTCATGACTTTATCAAGGTGTAGATCTAATTTATCAAGTGCGATTTGTAGACCCGCATCATCATTAGTTGCTAGTGCATTTATAAAGTTGTCAATATCTGTTATCATTTCACTGCTGTTTGCGACTACATAATCGGTTGAAATTGTGCGCGATTTCCCGTCGTTCGTACCAGATAAGCTAAAATCTATCGTACCGCCACTCACAGCAGATACGGTTACAGTTCCAGCAGGTAAAAAAGCAGCATCTACTTGGTTTTGCATTTCAGTTTGCAAATCCGCTATAGTACTTAATGTTGAAAAATCTACAGTAAAGACACGTCTCACATCATCAACCTGAACAACAAACTGGTGTTTTCCAGATTCCGCTAGAACGTCAGCATCCGTCAGTGTTCCTAAACCACTAACACTTCCCGCAGTGCCATTTGTCCCAGCAGTAATAGAAACCGTTGTAAATCCAGCAGATGCAGTTGAGTCGGTTATCGTTTGCGCTGCACCATAATTCTTAGCCCCGATTACCAATTGATTGTTAAGATCAAAATAAATATCTGCAACATTACCTAGTTGATTAACACCATCAGACGCTGTAGAAAGAGCGGCAATCAGACGATCCTTAGTCATTGGATTTAAAGGTGTATGATTCAATAAGCTTTCATCAACATTATATGTAGAACCATTAATAGTAATATCGAGTACATTGCCAGGAGCGGAAAAATCATAATTAAGGTTTACATTTGCCACCAATTGTGTCTGTGTTGCTTTACCAGTTGTATCTGTATTTCTTACCATTTTCCCGTCAAAAAAGTTATTACTATTTACGATCCCAAACAAATCAACCGGATGCACGCCCACAGACATAACTTCGCCTACAGCAACCTCATATCCTATTACGTGCTTTAGATCATTTCTTTCAGAAGTTAAATCGATGTTATAGCTGCCATCATCAGCAAAAAGCTTCTTGTTCGTTTCAAGACCTGAAAAAATATAACGACCTGCGCTAGTTGCATTTCCGGAAACCAATACTTCTTTGCGTAATTCAGATATTTCAGACTTAATCTTATCGCGATCAGCAGCTGTATTGGTTCCATTTGCAGCTTTAACGGCTAGCTCTCTCATTCTTTGCAAAATGTCTTTAATGTTCATAAGTGAACTCTCGGAAACCTCCAACCAGCCTAGAGAATCGTCAATATTTTTCTGATACTGTTGCGTTTCTCTAATATCGGTTTTGTATTTGAGCACTTGAGTAATTCCAACAGGATCATCAGATGGACGATGTATTTTTTTGCCCGTTGACAGTTCAGTTTGTTTTTTTGACATTGCAACTAAATTGTTGTTCGAATTCCAAAGCATGTCTTTAACAAGCATTGTATTAGTTATTCTCATAAATTAACTCCTATCTACCTACTGTTCCCAGTCGATTGACCACAAGATCTAACATTTCATCAAATACATTTACCATTCTCGCATTAGCATTATATGCGGTTTGATATTTAATCATATTGGCCATTTCTTCGTCAAGTGAGACACCCATTATTGAGTCTCTCGCCGTTGAATATTCATTTGTTAATAACGCTTGATTTTTTGCAACTCTGTTAGCTTCTGCAGCATCTACCCCTAAGTTTGAGACCAAAGATTTGATATAATCTTCTGGAGCACCCCATTCATATAGAGTCACATTGTGTCTCGTTTCAATCATCTTAAGAATATTAGAGCCATCACCAGGTATATCTTCTAGTCTCGTCGCTGCTGCGATCTTATTCAGATCCTCTAAATCTTTAGCAATAGTGATTTCTGAAGCTTTGACTCGATCAACAACATAATATTTACCATCGACGATCTTAACTGTTTTATCATGATAGCTCGGGTTGTTTTCGATCAAAGTTTTTATATTTGATGCTATTTTTGCCTGCTGTTCATCTGCAGGCAATGCGGAAACACCATTCATTACAGATGAAGTTACCTCGATTGCAGCTTGACCATCAAATCCCTTGGTCAAAAGATAGTTCTTATATTCTGAAGTGGACATGTTGTTGATTGTGAACATATAATATCCGGTACTTCCATCAAGCCCATAGCCCTCTTGATGAATTTGATTAAATGTATCACTAAAGGTATTAACGAATTCATTTAATTTATCCACATAATAAGGAATGCCTTTGTTATCACCTTCAATATTATCTCGAACATTTTGCAGCCCCAACACCTTACCTGAAGTGACATTGAGCTTATTACCGTTTGACCACTGTACATCCAATATGCCATCGCCATCATCGGCATTAAGCTTACTCTCTCTTGGTACCAGCTCTAAGTTATCTGCACGATAGTGAGCTACAAGCTGTTGTCCACCTACCAATACAAAAAATCTATTTTGTTCATCCTCATAATAATCAATGTTAACCAGCTCAGATAATTTATCTAATAGCACATTACGTTGATCGCGAACATCGTTGGCTATTCCACCTTCAAGCTCAGCCTTGTAAATGGTCTCGTTTAGCTTTGCAATCTGATCGGCATAAGCATTAACTTGTTCGACTGCCGACTTAAACTGAAAGTTCAAATCCGCTTGAAGGTCCTTAAGCATGGTTGAAATACGCTGAACCCCTTCGGAAAGTGCAATGGTATTTTGTCTTACAAGCGTACGTGCAGTTAAATTTTCTGGGTTCTTTTGAAGGCTCTGTAACGATTCGTAGTATTGATCTAAAAGTTCTGCAACACTTGAATCAGAGGGCTCGTTAAATATTCCCTCCAGCTCCGTTAGGACGCTTGCTCTTGCATCCCATTCACCCTTAACACTTGTCTCTACTCTATATTTAAAATCAAGATAACTATCTCTAACCTGTTTTACTGCAGTGACGTCTACACCAACCCCTAGCGTGCCCATGCCACCTGGAAGTACCTGTGGCTTGTACGCTATGGTATTCATAACTTGACGTGAGTAGCCCTCAGTATTTGCATTTGCGATATTGTGCGATACAATTCCAAGTGATCTTTGATTCGCAAAGAGTCCAGAAAGTGCCGTATTTAATCCTAGAAAACCTGATGACATATACCTCTCCTATCTTTATACGCGTGCATCAAACAAGCTTCTTCTATCATTTTCATCTGAATCCGCTTTTTTACTATAGACACCGCTGTCTAGTCCTGATTGAGCCAACAAATTGATATTCATATTAATTAATTCAAGTCGCTCTTCCAGTAAAACACTATTAAAGCGCGTTTCTTCATTGACCGTTTTTACTAGAACCAGCAATCTGTTTTTCGCATCCAGTATTTTATTTTTAGCGTCAGAGCTCATAAGCTGAGCCAATTGGGTTACATTCTCAACAAAATCAAGCTTTTCCTCTCTCATGATTTTATCAACAACCTTTTCTCTTAGCTCTTCTAGCTTGAAGAGCGAGACGATTAATCCTTGTTCTTCATTTACCATAGACTGCAATTGATCAATATCCTGTGCCTTTATCACTTCTCTTTTTTGCTTTGCTATATTTAGTAAATCTCTATAGATTTCAGATTCTTTATCTAAGGTCTGCACCAATTGCTCAACACTTTTTGACATAGAATACACTCCTAATAAATTAATAACCGGACGAAACGTCCGGTAGTTGTTTGGGGGATAAGAAATCGGCTTTAAATTTTCTTAGCATCGATACCGGAAAAAATTTTGTCAACTATATCTTCTGCTGTTGGCTTATAATTGCCAGAAGCCATAAGCTGTTTAATTTCCTCTAATTTATCAGTTCTCACATCTGGTACATCAGATAACGCTTTTCGCGCGATCTGAATTTCTCTAGCAGCACTAGAAATCTCAACTTTATCACTTGCCTTAACAACTTTATCAGTTGCATCCGTTTTCTTAACAGATTTTCCATAAGTCTGTAAGACGTTTTGAATATTCATTTGATTTGATATCTTCATATAAAACACCCCCGTAGGCCGATTTCTCTACTAGGTATATCGGCATATACGGGGGTAAGTTTAGCACTATTTTATTATTTTTTTCTATCTGCTTCACGAATGTGCATGCCAACACCCTTCTTTTCAATTTCGTCAGCAGTAATGCCTTTCTTTAGTCCTGAGGACAGTTCTCTGATACACTTGCCACAGAATCTAGTGCCATCCGTTGGTGCATCACATCTTTCACAGAAGGAAATATTTGCATGATCAGACAAAGTAATTCTGCCTTCTCTAATCCACTTGAGAATTAAATCACTGTCTACGCCTGTACTCGTGCTAACATCTTTTATACCTGCTTTTGGATTATCGTATATGTACTCACGCACAACAGAAAAGCCTTCATCCGCGCTTTCGTTACATCTGGAACATAAGGTCGCGCCATCAACGGATGAAAACAAACGATTACATTTCTTACAGTTTATCAATACACTCGCTTTTCCTTCTTCAGTCATATTTGCCTCCTATTCAACCGCCCTAGCAACTGTTATGCAGTCGATGATTTCACATCCAGATTCGTAAAGAACCTTTGCACAGGCATTTAATGTTGATCCCGTAGTATATATATCGTCAATCAAAAGAATTTTTTTACCTTTCACAAGGTTTTGATACTTTCGGTCTAGAACAAAAACATCCCTTAAAATATGCTTGCGCTCTTCTTTTCCAATGGCTTTCAGCTTTTTAGTATGCCGTATACGCCTTAGTAAAATAGTCGGAGCTTTTAACCCCACCGCTTCCTTTAGCTCATTCACGATCAACTCCGATTGATTATATCCTCTTTGCCATTTCCTTATAGGGTGAATCGGAACCGGTACAATATAATCATAGGAAGCCTCAAAATTTTCATCCTGAAGCAATTTGACCAAATTCCTACCCATTTGGACCGCTTGATACGCTTCACCCTTATATTTCAGCTTCATCAAAGATGCCTTGATACTGCCTTCGTATAACGCAAAGGATTTATGCTTGCGAAAATAATGAAAGGATTCTTGGCATTCTTTACATTTGAATCGATAATCTAAAAGCTGCTCATAGGTTTGATCAATTGGTTTACCACACTTTGAGCAGACGTTGCCTTCAATGATCAATAGCTGCTGAAAGCAGTCATTGCAATATATCTCCTGACTACTTGGCGGCAGCTCTGCGTCACAGGCGTGACAGGTTAGGTTATGCGGGAATACGCTCTCTATAAGTGCACGTCGGATATTTAAGATAAACCTTGTTATTGTCATTTTATTCCCCAATCATCATAGAAAGTAACGCTAATTTCTGAGAAAGTCCAGAATTTCGTTTGGCCTCATGCGTTCTTTGAATCATCTGTGAAAGTGCACGCTTTTCTCCAACTAATACAACAAGCTCCCTAGCTCGTGTAATTGAGGTATATAAAATGTTGCGACTCATCAGCATCGGTGGGATAAATGCCATTGGCATAATTACAGCCTTAAACTCGCTCCCTTGACTTTTATGCACTGTTATTGCGTAGGCTAATGTCAATTCATCTAGGGCTGAAAAATCATAAATTACCTCCCTCTCAAGATCAAAAAGAACCGTCATTGTGCGATCTGATAGGTCGATTGCCTTTACAAACCCAATGTCACCATTAAAAACCCCTTTTCCTTCTTCTGCCCATTTGGTCGTCCACTCGATGTTATAGTTATTCTTAATCTGCATGACCTTATCGCCTGTTCTAAAGATGCGCTTACCATTATGATACTCTGTTTTCTTATCGCTCATGGGGTTGATAACTGATTGCAAAACCTCATTAAGTACATCAATTCCCACACCACTACCTTTTACGGGAGAAATCACCTGAATGTCCTCAAGTGGGTTTAAATTATAATAGCTCGGAAGCCGTTCCTTTATGAGGGATTTTATTTCCTCGACAATATCCTCTGCCTTCGTGCGATTCATAAAGAAAAAATCCTTATCAGAGCGATTTAATATCGGTTGCTCTCCCTTGTTGATTAGATGGGCATTTAAAGCAATCAGAGAGGTTTCTTCTTGTCTAAAGATCTCATTTAGTGCGACATTTTTAATCCAATCGCAGGTGAGCAAATCCTTAAGTACAGCCCCTGGTCCCACGGACGGTAGCTGATCTGCATCACCAACAAAGATAAGATGGGCACCTCTTGGTACCGCATCTAGAAATCGATACATCAGTAAGATATCCACCATGGATATTTCATCGATAATAATCACATCTGCTGTTAATGGGTCATCTGAATTTTTCTGAAATTGATTCTCACCTTGAAACTCCAATAGTCTATGAATGGTCTTTGATTCTCTTTGCGTCGCCTCAGTCATTCTTTTAGCCGCACGTCCAGTTGGCGCTGCGAGCAAAATTTCTTTCCCTACGGACTCAAAGATGCCGATAATTGCATTGATAATAGTCGTTTTACCTGTTCCAGGGCCACCCGTTAGAACAAAGACGCCACTTTTGATGGACTCTGCCACTGCTTCCTTTTGCTTCTCTGCAAGTAAAATCCCTCTTGTACTTTCAAACTCTTCAATAAATTTATCAACATAGGTGTGATTAATTTCACTTGCCTCAGTCTGTATGTTAAGCAAACGACTTGCCACCTGTCCCTCAGCATAATGAAGCGCAGGCAAATAGTATATACTCTTTCCTTCAGAATCAATCGCTCTGACGACATCTCCCTCCACGATCAGGTCAGTCAATCTTATTTCGATTTCTTCAGTTTTAACTCTTAATTCAAGCTTAACGCTACTAATGAGATGCTCCTCATAGGTGAAGGTATTGCCATTTCCAGCTTCTTTATTGAGCATATATAGGATGCCCGATGCGATACGATAGGGTGAATGAAAGTCGATCCCCATACGCATCGCCAATTGATCGGCCTGTTTGAAACCAACTCCTACAAGCTCATCTGCAAGTATATATGGGTTTTTGGAGACGATAGCTATGGCCTCCTGACCGAACTTTCTGTATATTTTCATGGCTAGATTAATCGAAATAGACAGATTCTGAAAATAAATAATAAAATCTCTTAGCTCATACTGTTCTTTATAGGACAAAATAATTTGCTCAAGCTTTTTAGGCCCTATACCAGCAATCGCCAGAAGCTTTTCAGGTTCATATTGTATAATATCGAGCGTTCTCTCTCCGAATGCTTCAACAAGTAAACTCGCCGTAGATTCACCAATGCCTTTGATAATACCAGATGAAAGGTAATTATAAATCTCATCCTTTTCCGTCGGTTTTAGATGTTCTGCATGCTTAACATTAAACTGCTCTCCATAGAAATTATGAACCTCCATAATTCCCATCACTCTTATATGATCCCCTTCTTTTAAAAATGGAATGAGTCCTTTTATGCAAATTAACTCATTATATATATCAATATTGGCGATTACATAGCCATTATCTTCATTATAATAGATGATATCTTCTACGATACCCTCGTATATTTCATAATCGTCATTTCGATTCATTGAGCACCTCTAAAATACGAACTTATGTTCATAGTTTAACATAATTTTACATTAAAATCATTAGTCAACGGTTAATCTGTATCTACTTTCGTCTAATAGATAAAAACAACTCTCTCCAGAGGACCGGTCCTCGGCTGGTCGTAATCTTCGATTACTGCTCGCCAATGCATCCTAGTATTCCCTGCGGAGCCTCCTACGAGAGTTTTTTTATCTATTAGACGGTATATAGCAATTAGGTAAAATAAAAATAAAACCTCTCAAAGCGAATTGCTTTAAGAGGTTCATCATTAAAATGTTCTATAGGCTTCAACGTTACTATTACGCGTTAAAAGCTTCTTTTCTTAAAATTTCAGCTTTGTCTGTTCTTTCCCATGGTAAATCAATATCAGTTCTACCAAAGTGACCGTAAGCTGCAGTTTGTTTGTAGATTGGTCGTCTTAACCCTAAATCTCTGATGATTGCACCTGGTCTTAAGTCAAAGTGTTTTTCCACTAAGTCGTTGATTAAGTCTTCAGATACTTTTGCAGTACCGAACGTTTCAACTAAGATTGAAACTGGATGTGCAACACCGATTGCATAAGCAAGCTCGATTTCACATTTTGAAGCGAGGCCTGCAGCAACGACGTTTTTAGCAACGTATCTTGCAGCGTAAGCAGCAGAACGGTCAACCTTTGTAGGGTCTTTTCCAGAGAATGCGCCACCGCCGTGTCTTGCATATCCACCGTAAGTATCTACGATGATTTTTCTACCTGTTAAACCAGCATCCCCTTGAGGACCACCGATTACAAATCTACCAGTAGGATTAACCAAAATTCTAGTATCAACAAATAGGTCAGCAGGAATGATTGGCTTAATAACGTGTTCAATTAAATCCGCTTCAATTTGCTCTCTTTTTACTTTTGCACTGTGTTGCGTTGAGATTAGAACGGTATCAATTCTGCTTGGTTTACCGTTTTCATCGTATTCAACGGTTACTTGTGTTTTACCATCTGGTCTTAGGTAAGATAAAGTACCATCTTTTCTAACTTCAGATAATCTTCTCGCTAATTTATGCGCTAAAGAAATCGGTAATGGCATTAATTCTTCAGTTTCATCACATGCAAATCCAAACATAATCCCTTGGTCACCAGCACCTACTGCTTCAACCTCGTCGTTCATTTGTCCTTCTTTGCTTTCAAGTGCCCTATCAACACCCATTGCGATATCGTCTGACTGTTTGTCAATCGCAACTAAAACACCACATGTGTCGCCGTCAAAACCGTATTTCGCTCTTGTATATCCAATTTCTTTAATTGTCTGTCTAACAATGCCTTGAATATCAACATAGCAATTTGTAGTAATTTCACCGGCAATAAGCACCAACCCTGTTGTTACAGAGGTTTCACATGCAACTCTAGCTGTTGGATCTTGCTCAAAAATCGCATCCAAAATCGAGTCAGAAATTTGGTCACAAATTTTATCTGGGTGACCTTCCGTTACAGACTCAGAAGTAAATAATCTTTTTCTTGACATTAAATACACCTCCAATGATCTAGTGCTGCTAACGCAGCGGAATCCTTTAATCGCATTTGATGAATCGTAGGCATAAAAAAAACCTTTTCGCAAGAAAAGGGTGTATTTTCTACAACCTCATCTTCCAGGTATCCATACCTGTAGGATTTAGCACCGTGCAATACCGGTTGCTGGACTTCATAGGGCCTATTCCCTCCATCGCTCTTGATAAGGATTACTATTAAATTTACTTGACTATAGTATCACAAGGTTTTATGAAATTCAATAATATTATTATAAACAAACTGAAATATTTTTAATACAATCTTGACACAACTGTCAAATGAGCATAAACTAATTCATGGAAATGCCGATATTTAAAGTATAGATGAAACCAATTAAACCTATTTGTTACTTAGATAGAGGAGTTTATATATGAACTACGTTGAACGTATCATGGCTGAAATTGAATCCAGGTCATTCCAGCTGAGACAACTTAGACAAAAAAACGCTGTTTTTGCTTGCCAAGAGGTTGAAAAGGAAATTGAGCTCTTAAAAAAAGAGCTTATGAGATACAAGGCTTATGAATCCAGTAAGATCAACCATATTTATATTGAACCTGCTGCAAAGAACAATTAATTCCTTATAAAATATGTAACCCCATTTGTCAATCAAATGGGGTTTTTTATGTCCGCGAAATATTTATTGTGATAAGAAATCAAAAATAGTATCGTACCCACTATTGATATACGAATACAAAACAGGGTCATCGGTTTTCAGCTCACAGATAAACTGCAAGCTTTCCTCGTATAGGTTTTGCTCTTGAAGCATTTGATCGATGCTCACCAGATTTTCTTCAACAAGAGACGCAACTAAAAAATGACCCGATCTAGAAAAAAAGTACATGGCATAAACATCCCCATTCAAATAATAAGGATTTTGATTGACGTGACTGTTGTCCTTGTTAAATTCGATGTACAGATTACCTTGATAATACGTCTGCTTCATCATCTCAGGGTTGCTTTTAGAAAATCTTCTTTCGAAGAAATGGTCTGTCGTCTGGCAGACGATGATATGCTCCGACTTGTTGAGATTAAATGCCGCCTCTATACTGGACAGCGTTAAGGATTCTGTATACTGTAGTCCCACTATTCGCCGAGTCGACTTGGATAGGTTGATATCAAATAGCATCAGCTTGTACTTTTCATCGTAGTCTATTAATGCTTCAACCTGATAATGCGTTACTTTATCATCCTCTGCAACAAGCTTTATCGTGTTTTTAATTAAGGTATAAGGCAGCTCTAAATAATCCAGTTCAGCTTCAAAATGTGGATCGATCAAGATTTTGGCCGCAACAAAATCCTTTCCCACCAATCGCATCATCAAATAATTGATGATCAAAATGTCTGAGTTTAGATTAGGCGCTAATCTGAAATAAAGCTCCGCCAATTCTGACGACGTCATGTGATCTTCCCAGCTATAAAACGCATCTGAGAAAGCGTCAAAATCAACGTGTGTTTCGACACTATTTTTATCTACTGAATAGGCAGAAAGAACGAGGTGATAAAAGGCTTCCTCTGTGATTTCTACAAATTCACCACCTAAACCACCTGTCACCATCAGTATTAAATCCTCTAGCTCTTGGAGACTCGGCTCTATCAAATGGTATAAGCCATCAATGCCATAGACCTCATAATCGAGATGATAAACTTGCACGATTTCTCTTAAGCCTTCATCTTGAAATTTGGCCACCACTCCAACAACACCCATAAGACGTGTATTTGTCGCTTCAGCACTTTTAAATTTTATCTGAGATGTTTTCACATCCATCATTAGCTAAGGACCTTCTCTAACATATGTGTCTTATAATAATCCAATTTTTGCTTTGCTTTAACAAAATCCTCATCGCAAATTGAAAAATAAACTTTAAGCTTTGGCTCCGTTCCCGACGGACGCAAAACCATCCATGACAAATCATCTAAATAGAATTTAATCACATCAGATTTAGGTAACCCGGTATCATCGACTAGATAATCTATTTTAGATTGATATTTAAAGAGCGACTCTGACGACTCTCTAAAGCGAGACATAATTGCTTTCATTTGCTCGCCGCCCTCTTTACCTTCAAATGTCTTAGAGATTGTTTCATCAACAAAATAACCATGACGTTTATAGATATTTTCAAGTACTTCACTTAAAGATAATCCTTGACTCTGGTAATACTCTGCCATCTCAATCGCCATTAGCGTCCCCATGACGGCATCTTTGTCTCTAACATGAGGATCAAAAAGATAGCCATAGCTTTCCTCATAACCCATCACAAATAAAGTTGGATCCTTTTCGATTTGTTCACCTATAAATTTGAAGCCTGTTAAGGTTTTTCTAAGTGATACATTATAATACTCCGCTTGTGCCTTCGCCAAATCGGAGGATACAACTGTGTTTACAATGAAATGCGCATTGGTAAGATTTTTTCTCGATGACAGTACATATTCTACGAACAATGAGCCAATTTGATTGCCATTTATCGCCCTATATCGATTGCCATCCTTGATCATTAGACCAATTCTATCACAGTCAGGGTCAGTTGCAATTAGCAAATCAGCATCATACTTTGTCGCTGTTTTTATGGCATATTCAAACGCTTCGACATTCTCTGGATTTGGTTGGTTACAGGTCGGGAATTCACCATCTGGTGCCATCTGCTCTTCTACCTTAATCAAATTGGAGAAGGACATTTCCTTTAAAACTCTAGAAATCGTGTGTCCGCCCGTACCATGTAATGGCGTATAAACGACTTTTAAATTAGAAGACTTTAACAGCTCAGGTCTAAAGGTCACCCTTTTAACCATTTCGATATAAGGTAAATCTACCTCTTCATTAATCACTTTCAGGAGCTTATTCTCGACAGCAACTTTTCGGTCCATGATTTTTACTTGTTCAAAATCCGTAATCGCCTCAACATGTTCAACTAAAGCATCCGCTAAATGAGGCACCAGTTGGCAGCCAGTTTCATCATAAACCTTATAGCCATTGTATTGTGGGGGGTTGTGGCTTGCCGTTATCATAACGCCACCCATGCATTTTAACTCTCTCACAGCAAATGACAGCTCTGGTGTCGTTCTAACATCGTCGAAAACATAGGCAATAACACCATTTGCAGCCATTACACGAGCTGTTTCCATAGCAAATTCTAATGATTTTCTTCTTGAATCATATGCAATAACTACCGATTTTTCAAATCTTGAAGTATCAATAGTGTTTCTTCTCTCCAATAGAAAATTGACGAAGCCCTGCGTTGCCTTTCGGATAATATAGCGATTGATGCGATTTCTACCAGCGCCAATGACACCTCTCATCCCAGCTGTACCAAATTCTAAATCTTTATAAAATCGATCCTCAATTTCTTCAGGATTACCTTCAATCGCTTTTAGCTCTGCTCTAAACTCCTCATCAAAATAAGCATCATTTAACCACTTTAAATAATATGCTTCAGCGTTCATAACGTCTCCTTTCAGTTGACTTTTCAACAATTTTACCATAAAAAAAATCATTTTGCACGATTTAGGTGTGTGAAATCTCTGGCTTTAATACCAGCATATATAGGTGTATCAGTAGTTCAATTCTCAAATTTTTAGGAAATAACAAAAAACCTCTGTTGGGTATAGCATTGATTAATAGCTTTGAAAGCTCATCCTTGACCCTAGGAATTTGCTGTTCCATAGAATAATAAGCGTCAACTCGGCTAACTAGATCCTCATAAGCGATAATTTCAAACCTGTTGATGCCTGCTTGTTCAGCTAAAAATTCATAATAGCTCAATATTAAAGAACCATAATCTTCAGAACGCTCCACCTTAAGTAGATCAGCAATTAAAGGTAGAAGCTCTTCAAAAAGCATTCTGTGACTTGAAAACGAGCTTCCTATAAAAGATTGAATGCCCTTTAGCACCTCCGGCTTTAAATCAACCAGCTTAGCCAGTACGTCTAGTTCCTTTGGCATATTGCTCACATAATATCTTTTTCCATAAAGCCTTCTAAGGACACGCATCGTATCAAAGTAGCCCATATCAATATGTTTTTTGGCCTTCTCTTGATCAATTTCAAGAACCTTTCCAAGATCGTCTGAGGGCTCAATATATATGACTTTATCTCTGTCCTTTTTGCTAATTCTTTTCATTCGCCCCATACCGAAAACTCTTACAGCATAAATCACATCATAGTTTTTCTTAAGTAAAAGCGAAATTGGTAGATTATCATAAAAAGCACCATCAATGACACGTTTTCCATTGACAAAATGATCTTGAAAGGTAGGTAAACTGGCTGATGCCAATATATAATCATGAAGCTCCCCAACTGGTATTTGTTCTACAAACACCTCAATAGGCTTCAGATCGGATAGAGAAACACTAACCAAACCAAAATCCTTATTTGATTTTCGTATCGCATGCTCATCTATCAATTTTGTTAGCTTATCCTTTAAAGGAGAAATATTGAAGCCTTTATTGCTTACAATCTCATCAACCATACGTTTTATTATTGAAGGATCTAAGGGCACTTTATTTTTTGCGATTTGCTCCAATAGGGTTGGATCGCCATCAATAATATCTGTAATCGTCGTTGATAGCCAGATTTGCTCAAGCGCATCAAGCTGATCCATTACAGCAAACGCACCATTAATTGCACCAATAGAGGTTCCAACAACACCATCGTATTGAATGCCGCATTCTTTTAAAGCCTTTAACGCACCCACATGAAATGCGCCCTTTGCACCGCCACCTTCTAAAGCAACACCGATCATAATGCCTCCCTGTACCTATCCATTATATACCAACTTTGAACACGGATAATTAAAAAAATAAAAAGCCATTGCAAATTTAATAATTGCAATGGCTCTGAATACTAACCTTGAATGTCTACATGTGTATCTTCATTTTCAGTTGGCTCAACCTCATCTGGATCAACTGATTGATACACCTTAAGCATATTGTTGTAAATCATATCCGCAAGTCCAATACCACCTGTTTTACTAACGGCTTTGGACATTTCTTCATCCAGCATTTCTTCAAATGTGGTTCTGGCTTGGCTCTTCTCAACTAAGCCGCCATCCTGGATGGTTTTTCTCATTTCTTTAAACAGTGTGTTGACGAAATAGGCTTCAAATTCCTGACTTGCCTCTTTAAGTTGATCAAGGTCCTTAGAAGAAGCCGCTTGCTGAAGCTTATCCTTAAACGATTCAACCTCTGCAGTCTCCTTTTCTCCTGTTAAGCTGGATTGATAGGTACTGCTTAAAGTTGTTGCATCAATCTTCATATCATTCACATCCTTAGTCTTAAGTGCTTATTAACGTTTTAGATTATTTGCTATTTCTAACATTCTATCCGCAGTTTGAATGGATTTTGAATTGATCTCATAGGCTCTTTCCGCTGTAATCAGATTTATCATTTCATCGACGATTTGAACATTGGAATTTTCAATAAACCCTTGCCACACCTCTGTTTTATCGCCTTCCTCTACACCTTCAAAAGCTGCTCCTGAAGCTGTCGTCTCTTTATAAAGGTTTTTTCCAACCGATTCAAGTCCAGCTGGGTTAACAAACTTATTCAAAGAAAGCTGACCGATATCTTCATATTCCTCGCCACCATCTCTTTTTACTCTTATAAAGCCCTGACTGTCTATACTTAGCTCTGATACATTTTCGCCAAGTACAATATTGCCATCCACACCTTGTACAAAATAACCATCAGAGGTTACCAAGGTTGCACCTTCCTCAGTAGCTGCAATTTTAAAGCTGCCATCCTTTGAATATCTCGTATTACCATTGTTATCGATGACCTTAAAAAAGTGCTCTCCGTTAATGGCTAAATCTGTCGGTGTTCCAGTTTGTTGAAGATTTCCTGTCGTAAAATCTCTTAAAGTAGCAGAGATCATAACCCCATGGCCAATCTCTATCGGCACGGGTCTACCTTCATCAGCAAGTTTTGCACTTTGGTCTAATCTTTCATACATAATGTCTTTAAATTCAACCCTTTGGTTTTTAAAACCAATGGTATTAACATTTGCCAAGTTATTGGAAATTGTATCAATCTTAAGCTGAAGGTTTTTCATACCTGAAGCTGCTGACCACATTGCTTTCATAATTTACGCCTCCTAGACTCTTCCAAGTTCGGTAACACACTTGCCTATCATATCATCAATCGTCGTAATAACCTTTTGACTGGTCTCGTAATTTCGGTTCATTTCAATGAGAGAAATCATTTCGGTTACTGCATCCGTATTTGAGCTTTCTCGATAGCCTTGAATAATCTCACCTTCAAAATCAACCTTCTCACCGGTCATGTTTGGTTGCTCTAAATAATAGCTTGTACCCACTTTATATACATCACCTATATTGGTAAATGCGGTCATTTTAATCTTATCTGTGATTTCACCATTTTGAATCACTTCACCAAATTCATTGACACTAAAATTACTATCTTCAATAACAATAGGTCCATTTAAACCCATGAGCTTAGCACCATCAAAATTGACCAATTCACCGGCATTATTAATTGTAAACACACCATCACGTGTATAATACTCACCCTTTGCCGTACTGACACTAAAAAACCCACTGCCTTTAATAGCAAGATCATAAGGACTATTTGTCATTTCAAGCTGACCCTGTTCGAAATCTGTCATTACATAGTATCCTTTTATCCCTGCACTTATGGTTCCAATATCGTTTGGTCCAATTCCTACCAACAAATTATCTGTAGTCGAACCACCTACGAGAATATTTCCAGACTCATCTAAAGTAAAGTCATTATCACCAACGTAAATGGATTGACCTTTGTTATTAAGAACCAAATCCCCTTTTAAAAAGTCAATAGAACCACCTATGTTTTTCTGAATGGTTCTTAAATAGCCGTCTTTATCTTTGAAGAAAATCATACTTTTGGCATAATGAACGCCATTTTCAGTATCGACTCTAAAGTAACCGTTTGTCGTTTCAGCATATACTTCACCGTCTGTAGTCGTTGAAGTAACAGAGCCCGTTCCTGATTCTATGGGATACATCGAACCGTTAATCCGTGTCAAAAGCCTTGCATTAAATGACTCAACCTGAACTCTGTCTTTCTTATATCCAGTTGTATTAACATTTGCAAGGTTATTGCCAATAACGTCCATTTTGTTTATATTTGTAATCATGCTCGAAGCACCGATGTATAAACCTTTTACCATAATTTCCTCCAAACTGCATTCACAATTGTTATCGTCATTCATTTTCCAAAACTTTAGACTAAATTCTCAATAAATGAGGCAAAATTGATATTTTTATAAGTGTATATACAGATTTTATAATTGTTAAATTGTAAACTATTAAGTATTTCTATAACGCTCTTTCACTTATTATGGTTGGTTCGATTGACGTAATTTTATCATTGTGTTATATTTTAAGAGGTTAAAATACCATACCCTTTATTAATTTCAATTTCCTCATTTTTGGAATGGCCGTCCGTTCGCGTCATTCCACCTTTTTTTAAACTAAGCCAAGAGTATTAAATGTATAAATCCGTAATAATTACGACTGTCAATTTTGGACAGTTTTTTTTATATGGTTAATAAATGTGCTTGATTTGTAGGAAAACCGATAGAAAAAAGGGTTAAATAGTTTGTTATAAAACAAACTATTTAACCCTTAATTTTACCTTTTTTAATTAAAGCGCTAGAAATTCTTCCTTTAATAATCTAAAATCGTATTGATCGTGTAGGGTGCCGTTTAGAAGCAAGGATTTAAGCTTACTCGATTCCTGAATAAAATGGTTTTTTTCTGCGACCCTCACGCTGCCATGGTTTTGTGCACTACAGGACAACTCAAATTTTAATATATCAAACTTATCAAATCCATATGCTACGACAACCTTGACGGCTTCCGTTGCAACACCTTGCCCCCAATATCTAGGATCTATAAAATAACCAATGTTGACAACAGCACCCTCCTCGGTATGATGGATTACCCTAAAGCCAATTTCACCAATATATGCACCCGTGCTTTGGTCGGTTATCGCATAGTAGAATTTCTTGCGCTTTTCTTTTTTCGACTCCATCAATGCGTCAAAAAAAAGCTCAAGTACTTCATCCTTATTTTCAGGATAAGCATCAGGCATCCAGCAAACGACTTCGTTATCTTGAGTCAAATTATAAAAATTCTCAAAATCAGATTCCAGATAATCACGTATGAGTAGTCTTTCAGAGTAAATAATCGTCATTTTTGCCCCCAAGCTTCATTTTTACTTATTATACTACTATTCGGGGATATAAACTATTCAAATCTAAGACTTAGGTCCATCGCTTTAACAGAATGCGTCAATGCACCTACTGAAATCAAATCAACCCCAGTTTTCGCCACATCTATTAATCTCTCTAGGCTCATATTCCCACTTGCCTCAAGTAAGCAATCCTCTCTTTTAAGCTTGACGCAGCTTGCCATATCTTCATTTGACATATTGTCCAGCATAATGATATCCGCTCCTGCCGCCTGCGCAATGATAAAATCAGATACCGATTCTACTTCAACTTCTATTTTAACCGTATGTGGTGCGTATTTTTTTGCTCTTAAAATAGCATTTTCAATACTGCCACTTGCTTTAATGTGATTGTCTTTTATCAGTATACCATCAGACAAGTTGAACCTGTGATTGAAGCCTCCTCCCTGTCTTACTGCCTGCTTATCCAAAAGTCTTAAGCCTGGGGCAGTTTTTCGCGTATCGACAATCCTTGTATCTGTGCCGTTAATAGCATCCACACACGCTCTAGTCATGGTGGCAATGCCCGACATTCTCTGTAATAAATTTAAAGCCACTCTCTCCGCACTTAAAATCGACTTCGTTAAGCCCTTTATTGTGCAAATTGCATCGCCTTCACTCAGCTGATCACCATTTGATTTATAGCATTCAAAATGTATGGTACAATCAAAGTATTGAAAAGCAGCCTGAAACACATCTATTCCAGATAGAATCCCCTTATCTTTGGAAATCAATACAGCAGTTGATACATCTGAATTTGTAAATATAGCCTCGCTGGTTAAGTCAACTGAGCTGATATCCTCCTCAAATGCCAGCCTAAGTAAGTTATTTAAATTCATACATGTTCTCCTCTAATGTTTCGTCAATCATTCTCTGTAACGCCTTTAGTGCATTGTTTGTTCTAATGTCATCTACGTTAATCGCAACATATGCCTCTGGGTTTTGTATTAAGGCATCTATCTGTAATTTCATTAAATTTATCTGCTCATAATTTTTATTGATCGCCATGTTCTTGTCCATCCAAGAGGATAATTCACTGATTTTTATATTGTAGTGTGGGATTTTTCTAGTGTGCTCCAAATGAACCTGAACCCTGTTTTCATACCCACGTTTCATTTTATTAATTTCCTTTGCCGTTAATTTTGAAAATACAAGCGCCTCAAGTAGTGAATTACTCGCTAATCGATTTTTACCATGTACTCCCGTATGTGCACACTCACCGATTGCATAAGCATTTTCCAATGACGTTCTTCCTTGCTGATCCACATCAATGCCTCCCATCGTATAATGAGCGCCAGGAGCCACCGGTATCAAATCTCTATCTAGTTGAATGCCAGCTTGATTACAATAAGAAGTAATTTTGCTGAATTTCTGCATCATTTTCTTTTGACCAATATGTCTAACATCTAAATAAAGATATGGTTTTTCTTGTCCATTTATCTCCTTTATCATCGCCGCAGATACAACGTCTCTTGGCGCAAGCTCTAATTTAGGATGGTATCGATTCATAAATCTTTCTCCTCTTTGATTTAGAAGCATACCACTTTCGCCTCTGACGGCTTCTGAAACTAGAAAGCCTTCTTGATGGCCAACCAAATTATAAAATACGGTTGGATGAAACTGAATCCAGCTCAAATGACTTAATTTTAGTCCAAGATCGATGGCAAGCGCTAAACCATCATAACCGATAGATTTATTACTGGTTCGATGATATAGCTTCGAAATACCGCCTGTTGCAAAAACAATTTTAGAGCAAAAAAAGGTGCCCAAGCACGGCTCATTAGAGTCTTCTATCTGTGTCGAAAGCGTTTGTACCAAAAACCCTTCTTGATATGAATCAACACGATATGCTAAGGTATGCTCGCTAAATGTTAGACACGGTTTGTTTTTAAGATTGCGCCACAGGGCATCCATAACCGCTTCACCCGAATGGTCGCCTGCCTTCATTATTCTTGGAAAGCTATGTGCCCCTTCAAGACCTAGGGCAAATTCCCCTGTTTCATTTTTATCAAAAGAAACGCCTAATTCAACAAGATCACAAATAACCGAGGGTCCTGACTTTACCATAAGCTCAACTAGTTCCTTATTATTTTGTCCATGCCCAGCTATCATTGTATCTTCGAAATGATGCGCCCAGTCGTCTTCAACTCCAACTGCAGCTGCAATCCCCCCTTGCGCAAGATAGCTATTGGTTTCTCTGTTTTGTCCGGAATTTAATATGAGGACATTGAGATCGACATCTAAATTATTCGCCAAAAATAAGCTTGAAATGCCACTTCCAAGTATAATTACATCGTACTTTTTTATCTCCATAGCTCACGACCGTTCTAACATAGCCCAAATGGCTTGACTGGCAGATGATTGAATTTCATCCTCAATAATAATTTCGCCAGTTTGATTAACAAGTGTGTTTATTACATCGTCTAGCGTTGTTTTCTTCATGTTTGGACAAACCATCGCCTCATCGAGCAGGTAAAATCGTTTACTTGGAAATTGTTTTTTCAATGACTCTACGACGCCAAGCTCAGTCCCAATAACAAATTCTGTTTGATCACTTTCCTCGCATGCTTTGATAATTTGAGCAGTACTACCAACCACATCTGCCAGTTCAACTACTTCTGGCTTACACTCTGGATGAATTAGTATCTTTGCCTCTGGGTATTTTGCTTTCATTGACATTACCGCTTCAGCTCCAATTCGATGATGCGTCGGACAAAATCCACGCCAAAGATGGATGGTTTTAGAAGGGACAAGCTTTTGAACGTAGCTTCCTAAATTTTGATCTGGAACAAATATGATTTCATTTGAAGAAATTTCTCTGACTATTTTTACCGCATTTGATGATGTACAGCAAATATCACTGACTGCTTTAACCTCAGCAGAGGTGTTTACATAGCTTACAACAGCAGCACTGGGATGTTCTTTCTTCTTTTCCAATACCCATTCTCTTGTTGCCATGTCAGCCATTGGGCAGCCTGCATTTAAATTTGGTAGGTAGACTCTCTTTTTTGGCGAGAGTAGTTTGGCTGATTCCGCCATAAAGTGAACACCACAAAAAATTATCAAATCTGATGCCACTTGTGTTGCTTTTCTCGATAGCTCTAAAGAATCACCTATAATGTCTGCAACCTCTTTAATCGCCATACTCTGATAGTGGTGTGCTAATATGACCGCCTTTTTTTGAATTTTAAGTTGTTTAACTAATTCTATCTTTTCATTAATTGATTTTACTGTAATGTGTTCTAAATTTATATTCACTTGTGACCTCCTTGACTCTCAACTGCGTGTATATACACATGTATATTCATAAACCCTCATCACTATACCATACCCAAACAAAAACTTCAATAAATGAAAAACCCCTCTATGAGAAAGCTCTCACAGAGGGGTTGAACGATTGAATTTATAGGTATTTCTTTTTAGCTGTGGTCATCATGTTCTTTTCAAGGATATCCAAATGCTCCAACGACATACCTGTTCCCTTAGCAACACAGCTAACGGCATCATCCGCGATGAACGTCGGTATGCCCGTTCTTTTCTCAATCAGCTTGTTGAGACCGTGTAAAAGTGATCCACCGCCAGTCATGACGATGCCTCTAGAGCTAATATCAGAAGCGAGCTCCGGTGGCGTTTTTTCAAGTACAAAGTGAACCGCATCCGCAACTGAATTCACGACCTCTTGTAAAGCGTCCTGCATCTCTTCGCTTGAAATAGAGATGTTCTTAGGAAGGCCTGTAATAAGATCTCTACCACGGCAATCCATCTTGATTGACTTTGTTCTAGGGTAAGCAGTACCTACATTTATTTTAAGCTCTTCAGCAGTTCTTTCACCGATTAGAAGATTGTGCTTTTTACGCATGTATTTGATGATTGCTTCATCAAACTTATCACCAGCCACTTTAATGGACGTGCTAACTACAATACCACCCAATGAAATAACTGCTATATCTGAAGTTCCACCACCGATGTCAATTACCATATTGCCATCCGGCTTAGTGATGTCTAATCCGGCACCAATAGCAGCGGCAATTGGTTCTTCTATAAGAAACGTTTTTCCACCGCCGGCTTCCATCGTTGCGTCCAATACTGCTCTTTTTTCAACTTCTGTAACACCGCTAGGTACACAGATGATAATTTTCGGTTTAAATAATCGTCTTCTACCACAAGTTTTATTTATGAAATAGCGTAGCATACGCTCAGTAACATCATAGTCAGAAATAACGCCGTCCTTAAGTGGTCTAATCGCAACGATATTACCAGGTGTACGACCTAACATTTTTCGCGCTTCATTACCAACTGCTAAAACGCGGTCTGTATTATTATCAATTGCAACCACAGATGGCTCTCTTAATACAATGCCTTTTCCTTTTATGTAGACGAGTACACTCGCCGTACCTAAGTCTATACCGATTTCCGAACCAACACCGAACATCGCGTTCCACCTTCCATTAGTTAGTTTTATCAAAATTATTTATATTTCAGATGTTCGCAGATGGCTAAATCTCAACGCGTTTGATTTTACCACCTAAGCTAACAATGTCTTTTTCAATTTGTGGATACCCTCTATCGATGTGGTAAATTTCATCAATCTCTGTGATGCCTTCTGCCACTAAACCAGCAAGAACAAGTGCCGCACCTGCTCTAAGGTCAGTTGCTTTTACTTGGGCGCCTTGTAATGACTCAACACCTTGGATAACGGCACTATGGCCTTCAATTTTCACATTTGCACCCATACGATTAATCTCAGCAACATGTCTGAATCGATTCTCAAATACCGTTTCAGAAATGACACTTGTTCCTTCACTGATTGCTAAAAGTGCCATAAATTGTGCTTGAGCATCCGTTGGAAAACCAGGGTATGGGAGGGTCGTAACGTCTACAGCCTTAAGCGGACCATCCGTATAAACTCTAATACGATCGTCCTCATCCTCAACTGTAACGCCCATTTCACGTAATTTTGCAGTAACGGGTTTAACGTGACTTGAAACGACATTTTCTATCGTAATATCACCTTTTGTAATCGCTGCTGCTACCATGTAGGTTGCAGCAATGATACGATCTGGTATGGTTTGATGCTTTGCACCTTTAAGCGAAGTAACGCCATTGATACGAATGGTATCCGTGCCAGCACCTTTAACATTTGCACCCATTTCATTTAGAAAGTTGGCTAAATCAATAATCTCGGGCTCTTTCGCCGCATTTTGAATAAGGGTTTGACCCTTCGCCATAGTCGCTGCCATCATGATGTTCTCTGTTGCACCAACACTTGGGAAGTCAAGGTATATTTCAGAGCCAACAAGGCCATGTTCCGCTTTAGCTTCAATATAGCCGTGACCCAAAGTCACTTCAGCACCTAGTGCTTGAAAGCCTTTTAAATGTAGATCAATTGGTCTTGCACCGATGGCACAGCCACCAGGCATAGAGACCTTAGCAATCCCTTTTTTAGCAAGCAATGGTCCAAGCACCAAAAAAGACGCACGCATCTTTTGTATTAAATCATAAGGTGCCTCACACTTTAAATCCTCTGCAGGATAAGTTTCTATCACTTCTGTTTCTCTATTATAATCTACCTTTAAACCCAGCGATTCAAGTAAAGTCGCCATAACCTCGACATCGAGTAATTCAGGAACACTTTCTATCGTACAGCTGTCATCTGCTAAAATAGACGCAGCCATTAATTTTAAAACCGAATTTTTTGCGCCCTTTATTTTCACGGTGCCTTTAAGTGGCCCGCTCTTCTCTACTAATAACTTTGCCAAATGGATCCTCCTATCATATATATGATATTATGCTGAGACTCTATCTAAAGTAATTTCATAATTCACAACTGAATATTGTAAACCAGTTTAAACTGGTCATAGTCATTTATTATTATATATAAAAAAGGGCATACTATCTATACCTTTTTATCTTTTTTTGTAGAATAATGACGAATATTGATGTAAAATAGGTCATTTTTCTTATAGCGTGGTAACGGTTTTAGTATGTATCAGCAATTGTGCACAAACTAAGCTCAATAAACCACTAAGCTTTAGCTACATTAATTCACAAAAATAAAAGGTGCTGTTGCATTTCTAGATCCATAGAAAAGCAACAGCACTCATTTTATTATAAAAAACTATTTATTGAGTTCATACAACCTAATTCGGTTAATAGCTCTCTCAAGCGCGAGTCTCGCTCTAAGAATATCAACCCCTTTTTCAGGGCCATCTTGAATACGTGATTCTGCACGTTTCTTTGCTTCTAATGCTCTTTCAACGTCAATTTCATCTACCCATTCTGCGGAATCAACAACAACTGTTACCTTTTCTTCATTAACAGTTAAAAATCCAGCAGAGCAAGCAGCCCACTTAAAGGTTTGGTCGTCTTGTCGAACGCGCATGCTTCCAACTTTGAGTGGTGCAACCAGAGGTTCATGGTCATATAAAATTCCGATATCACCTTCTGTTGTTCTTAAAATAACCATATCGGTTTCACCTTCAAGGAAAATACGATCTGGCGTTACAACATCAAGCTTGAATTTTTTGCCCATCCTGACACCTCCTATTGTGCTTGACTTTTCTTATACTTTTCAACGACATCTTCGATGCCACCACAGTACAGGAAGAATTGCTCAGGAATTTCATCGTGAGAACCATCAAGGATTTCTCTAAAGCTTCTGATCGTTTCCTTAACTGGAACATAGACACCTTTAGATCCTGTAAATTGCTCAGCAACCGTAAATGGCTGTGATAAAAATCTTTGAATTTTTCTTGCACGGCTTACGACGAGCTTATCATTATCTGAAAGTTCATCCATACCGAGGATTGCGATGATATCTTGTAGCTCATTGTATCTTTGAAGAATTTCTTGGACTTCACGAGCAACCTGATAATGTTCGTTACCAACAACATCTGGTGTAAGAATACGAGAAGATGAATCCAGTGGATCAACCGCTGGATAGATACCTAGCTCAGAAATCTTACGAGAAAGTACTGTAGTTGCGTCCAAGTGGCTGAATGTCGTCGCTGGCGCTGGGTCAGTTAAGTCATCCGCAGGTACATAAACCGCTTGAACAGAGGTGATAGAACCTTTATTAGTCGATGTGATTCTCTCTTGAAGTGCACCCATATCGGTAGCAAGTGTTGGCTGATAACCAACGGCACTTGGCATACGACCAAGTAATGCCGATACCTCAGAACCTGCTTGCGTAAATCTAAAGATGTTATCGATAAATAAAAGCACGTCCTTACCTTCTTGATCTCTGAAGTACTCAGCCATTGTAAGACCAGTTAAGGCAACCCTCATTCTTGCTCCAGGTGGCTCATTCATTTGACCGAATACAAGTGCTGTTTTTTCAATAACACCTGAATCCTTCATCTCATGATAAAGGTCATTACCTTCTCTTGTACGCTCGCCTACGCCAGCAAATACAGATAAACCACCGTGATTAGTCGCAATGTTGTTGATAAGCTCTTGGATGATTACGGTTTTACCAACACCTGCACCACCGAAGAGACCGATTTTACCACCTTTTGAATAAGGTGCGATCAAATCGACAACTTTAATACCGGTTTCAAGCATTTCTGCACTTGTACCTTGCTCAGCAAATGCAGGTGCTTCTCTATGAATTGGCCAGAATTCAGCATTTGATTTCTCAATTTGGCCTTGCTCATCTATTGTTTCACCTAGTACGTTGATCAATCGACCCAATGTCGGTTTTCCAACCGGCACAGAGATCGGTGCACCTGTAGATACTGCATCGATTCCTCTAATAAGTCCATCTGTTGAACTCATAGCAACGGCTCTAACTGTGTTACCACCGATGTGTTGCATAACCTCTGCAACAACATGAACCTCTTTATAATCAATTACGACAGCATCATAAATATTAGGAAGCTGATCCGCTTCAAACCTAATATCGAGTACAGGTCCGATGATTTGAACGATTTTACCAATCGTTTGATCCATACTCTTACACTCCTTTACGAATTATTTTAGTGCTTCAGCACCACCGACGATTTCAGAGATTTCTTGAGTGATTGCAGCTTGTCTCGCTTGGTTGAACGACAATGTGAGGTCTTCAATAATTTCCTCTGCATTATCAGAAGCATTTTCCATTGCGATTCTTCTAGCCGCTTGCTCAGCAGCAGAAGACTCAATAAGGCCACCAAAGATCGTACTCTCTACATATTTCGGAATGATGTAGTGTAGAACGTCCTCTGGTGAAGGCTCGTAATTGATGTACTCTGACGGACCTTCTCCTTCAACAACTTCTGGTCGCTCAATTGGTAGCAATATTAAATCGGTTGCCACCTGTGAGATAGAGCTAACAAATCTCGTGTAAACAAAATGAATTGAATCAACTTCACCTTTTTCAAGCATACGGGTCGCAGTTTTTGCAATCTGTACAGCATGAACAAACTCTGGTTTTTCAGAAATATACAAGAAGCTATCGACGACATTGTAGCCATTTTGCTTCAAAACGTCATTCGCTCTTTTACCGACAGCGATGTACTTCGCGTTTTCTTTGTCAGCGACATTTTCAACTGATTTTTTAATCGCGTTGATGTTGTAACCACCGCAAAGGCCTCTATCTGAGCTCACCACGATGTAAAGTGGCTTATGGCTTACTCCAGAAGAGACAAACTTACTCTTAATGCTCTTATCTGCACTTAAGATATCGTGTACAGCGGATTGAATCGTGTCGAAATAAGGTTTGGTGATATCCATTCTATCTCTTGCACGTTTAAGCTTTGCAGTTGAGACGAGCTCAAAAGCCTTGGTGATCTGCATGGTGCTGTTGACACTTCGAATTTTACGCTTAATATCGCGTGTACTACTTGCCATGTTCAATCCCTCCTACAAGGAAGCTTATTATTCTACTACAAAGCTTTTCTTAAATTCTAAAATTGCCGCTTTTAATTCTGCTTCAACATCAGCAGTCATTTCACCTTTTTCGATGATCGATTTTCCGATTTCAGGATGATTTAACTTTAAGAAATCAATTAAACCACTTTCGAACTTAGAAATGTGTGGGACTGCAATGTCTGTCATAAACTTGTTGACGATTGCATAAATCACCATAACTTGCTCTTCAACTGCCATCGGTCTGTATTGAGGCTGCTTTAATACCATCATTAATCTTTCGCCGTGCTCAAGTGTCGCTTTAGTATCCTTATCAAGTTCAGATCCGAACTGTGCAAAGGCTGCAAGCTCTCTGTATTGAGCAAGTTCAAGTTTAATCTTTGAAGCGACTTTCTTCATCGCTTTAATTTGAGCATCCCCGCCAACACGCGATACAGAAATACCAGCATTAACCGCTGGTCTTTGTCCTGAGAAGAAAAGCTCTGACTCAAGGTAAATCTGACCATCTGTAATAGAAATTACGTTTGTTGGAATGTAAGCAGATACGTCGCCTGCTTGTGTTTCAATGATTGGTAACGCTGTGATAGAACCTGCGCCTAGCTTATCTGAAAGCTTAGCAGCACGTTCAAGTAATCTACTGTGAAGGTAGAAAACGTCACCTGGATAAGCTTCACGTCCTGGTGGTCTCCTAAGAAGCAAGGACATTGCACGATAGGCAACGGCGTGTTTGGACAGGTCATCATAGATAATGAGGACGTGTTTGCCATTATACATAAGCTCTTCAGCCATAGTAACGCCTGCATATGGTGCAATATATTGAAGTGGTGCTGGATCTGATGCGGTCGCAGAAACGACACAGGTATAATCCATTGCACCGTGATCTTCAAGTTGCTTAACGATTTGTGCAACGGTTGAAGTCTTTTGTCCAATTGCTACATAGATACAGTAGACATCTGTATTCTTTTGATTGATAATCGTATCAATTGCGATAGCCGTTTTACCGGTTTGTCTATCGCCGATGATTAATTCACGTTGACCTCTTCCGATAGGAATCATTGAGTCAATCGCTTTAATACCGGTTTGAAGTGGTTCATGAACTGATTTTCTATCGATAACGCCTGAAGCTTTAACTTCAATCGGTCTAGATTTTGTTGAAGCAATTGGGCCTTTGCCATCAAGTGGTTGGCCTAATGAGTTAACAACACGACCAAACATCTCCATACCTACTGGTACTTCAACAACGCGTTCAGTTCTCTTTACGAGGTCCCCTTCTTTAATCTTTTCGTCTGAGCCAAATAAAACAACACCGACACTATCTTCTTCTAAGTTTAGTACCATGCCGTAAACTTCAAATGGGAATTCTAGAAGCTCACCTGACATACAATTTTGGAGACCATGGACTCTTGCGATACCATCGCCAACTTGAAGAACAGTACCAGTATCCTCTACTTGAAGCTTAGACTCATATTTCTTAATCTGTGCTTTAATCACAGAACTAATTTCTTCTGGTCTTAGATTCATGTCTTGCACACTCCTACTAAATAATTATTTGAGTTAGCCCCTCGAGCATACCTTCTAGCTTAAATTTAATCGAACCATCGATAACCTTATCGCCTAATCGTACAACCAAACCACCCAAAAGCTCAGGTGTGATGATTGTCTTTAAAACGATTTCCTTTCCAGTCATTTTCTTTAAGTTACTAACTAAAGTATTTAACTGGTCATCCGTTAATGGTACGACAGATTCTACGGTGACTTTGACGACGCCCTTGTACTCATCTACGCGTCTATCAAAATCCCATTTGATAGAAAGTAAGTCGGATCCTCTCTTCTTGTCCATGACAATTTTCAAGAAATTGAGTAGTGTTTGGGATACTTGGTCACCAAAGGTCTCTTGAATGACTGTTTTCTTTTCTTCAATATTTACCTTCGGCGTTTTTAGAATTTCGTAAAAGTCTGGATACTCTTTTAAGATCGACTCCACAAAATCAAATTCACTTTGAACCAAATCTAAGCGACCTTCCTCAACTGCGACATCAAATATAGCTTCAGAATAGGTTTTGCTTACTAATTCTGCCATTGAGTCTCACCTACTTCACTTATGAACTTATTAATAAGTTCTTTGTGATCTGCTTCGTTGAGATCTTTCTCTACAACTTTTGAAGCAGCAAGTATCGTAAGCTCAGAAATCTGACCTTTTAACTCATTAACCGCTTTTACGCGTTCTCTTTCAAGCTCTCTATGTGCATTAAGCTTCATAGTATCCACTTCGGTTTCAGCTGCTTTAACGATTTCAAACGCTCTATTTTCAGCACGTTGCGTGTATTTTTTAACGATATCCTTGCCTTCATCATCAGCATGAATCAATTTCGCTTCATAATCCGCTTTAAGCTGTTGTGCTTCTAAATCCAAGTTTTTAGCCGCTTGAATTTGGTTTTTGATTTCGTTTTCACGCTTTTCCATGAAAGCTGTCACTGGACCGAAAAGGAACTTTCTGAGAATCAAGTAAAGAATGAGTGTATTGATCAGCTGGAAAACAAATGTCCAGTCTGGACTCACAAGTCCCAATCTAAGACTTGAGTTTACAATATCGATACTCATGTATTACCTCCCGTTTTTTCGGTTTTATTAGAGCATGCCTACAAGTGGATTAGCAAATAATAAAATTAATGCGATTACAAGACCATAGATACCAGTTGTCTCTGCAACTGCTGCACCAAGTAGCATTGTTCTAACGATGTCACCTTGTGACTCAGGTTGTCTACCAACTGCCTCAGCACCTTTACCAGCTGCGAAACCTTGTCCGATACCAGGGCCGATACCTGCGATCATCGCAAGACCTGCGCCTATTGCTGATGCTGCTAATACAAGAGCTTTACCTGTAATTAATGTTTCCATAAAAAGATCCTCCCTTGATAATTATGATTCATATTTGATTAAAACTTGTCGCCTATTTGCTTGGATTTCATCCACTCAGGCGACGGCTAGAAATTTACGCTTATAACAAAGGATTTGCAAAAAGTAATACGAGTGCGATTACAAGTGCATAAATACCTGTTGTTTGCGCAACTGCTTGACCTACAAGCATCGTTCTAACGATCTGAGATTGCATCTTCGGTCTTTTACCAGTGGCTTCTGTACCTTTGCCGGCTGCATACCCTTGACCGATACCAGGTCCAACGCCTGCGATCATCGCCAGGCCAGCACCTATGGCAGAAGCCATAATCACTAAGGCATTGCCTTCTAAATTGATCAAAGGATTTCCGAAGAGCATAATTAGCGCAACTACAAGTGCCAAGATACCTGAAGTTTCTGCAACTGCAGCTCCAAGTAGCATAACCATTGTCGTCTCACGAAGCGCTTTCGGATTTCTCGATACCGCTTCTGCGCCTTTTCCCGCTGCATACCCCTGACCGACGCCAGGACCTATACCGGCAATCATCGCGAAACCCGCGCCAATTGCCGAGGCTGCTAGAACAATCGCCTTAGGTTCAAAACTCATCAGCCAATTTAAAAAATCCATAATAAAATTGCTACTTTCCATGAGTTCACCCCTCTAAGTACTCTCTTATTCCATTGCCCCAGAAATAAATACCATTGTCAGCATTGTAAAAATAAACGACTGTAACAGACCTGCGAACAAGTCAAAATAAATGTGAAGCACTGCAGGTATACCTGCTTGGAGTAACGGAACTGTAAGTCCAAACAGCATTTCTGTAAAGCTTCCTAACGCACCATACAACAACGACATGATGATGACCCCTGCAGAGATGTTACCGAATAGACGGAAACCCAGCGAAATTGGGTTTGCCAGTTCACCAACGATATTGAGTGGTAACAGGAACGGCATAGGCTGTAAAAAACCTTTCGTATAGCCGCCAAGACCTTTGCTTTTGACGCCAAATACTTGAGTCAACACAAAGGTTGTGATCGAGAGACACATAGTTGTGTTAAGATCCGCTGTAGGGGGCCTAAACCCTAAGAGACCTATAATGTTGGAAATCCCTATAAATAATAGAAGTGTTCCTACATAAGGCGCCCATGCGTAATTTCTCTCTCCCATGTTTTGCTTGGTCAGGTTATTAATGGTCGAAACAAGTTGTTCTACAACGAGCTGTAGTCCCTTTGGCTCTTTTTTCATGTTGCGCGTCACTATTATCGAAAAGACAAATAGCACGGCAATTATTAGCCAAGTGACCGTAACCGTTTCCGAAACCGGGATATCGCCAATACCAGGTATATTCTGTATGGTAAATGCGATGCGTGGTCCAAAACCTTCACTGCCCACTAGATTCATCCTCCTTTCTTCTTAGAATGTTTCTGAAAAAACGTTTATCTCCTAAAAAATTGCCTATTAGAATGATAATCTTGATGATAACGAGGCCTAGGATTGTTCCTAATACATTTATATAAGGTGCGACGATCGATACATAGAGTACGACCGCTGTCACAATATACCTAATAAAGTACTTAATTACAGTAAAAGATTGTGCTTTGTCAGATTGCATCTGAACGGCACGGCTCAGTGTGTTGGATAGCTCCATGAAATTGAGTCCGCTAATTGCAGAACCAAAGACTAATCCTAGCACAAATGGTCTAGGTTCTTTAATGGCAATAAACGAAACGCCTATAATGATGGCATCAACAATTAGTAGCCAGGTCATGATTCTTTTTTGAGTTTGTTTTAAAGCGTTCATTTTGCCACCTTTTTTATCATTCCCATTATTATATCACTTAACAATAATTTTGATAATTCCTCTTTTTGTTTACACTTTTTCAAATATTCTGATATTTAGATGTAAATGTATTGATCCAACAAAACTACTTTTTATCATTTTCATCCTCTTGAAAAAAATCCTCTTTTTGAGCGAGGTCGGCATTTTTTTTCTCAAGAGATCGTTCATAATTATGCACATAGGTGGAAGGGCTTTCCTTATTTTCGTACTCCTTGCTTTTCTGCATAGAGAGTACATATAGGTTTCTAAATGAAGAACCGACGCCTAAAAGTACAAAAACAATAAGGAATATGCCCTTGGTTTTAAAAAATCGATCCAAAAATGCACCCAGCAAAACACCCCCAAATATGGGGATTAGCATCATAATTCCAACCTGTGAAATTAACGCTAAGTTCTGCAATATGCTTTTGTTGGATTTTTTATTACCAAACATATTCCTTCACCTCAAATAATTGTCATAATATAAGAACAATACCACTTATTATAACACACTTTATGTTAAGCCAAAATATATAGTTAAATTTTTATCAATTTTTCCAATTTCGCAAAGCATCTATAATTCTCTGGCAAGCATGACCATCACCATACGGATTCATCGCCTCAGACATACGTTTATAATGCGCTGAATTAACAATTAATTTCTCAGTCTCACGATAGATATCTTCCCTTTCAATCCCTGCAACAACCACCGTTCCAGCATCAACAGCTTCTGGTCGTTCAGTTTCTGTGCGCAATACCACCACCGGCTTGCCCAGTGCAGGCGCTTCCTCCTGAATACCACCAGAGTCCGTCATAATCAAATAAGCCCTTGCTTCTAGGTTGGCAAAATCCTCATAGCTTAATGGTTCAATTAAGTGAATTCTATTATGCTGGTCTAGATGCTTTCTTGCTACCTGTCTTACTGCAGGATTGAGATGCATAGGGAACACCAATTCTAAATCCTCATGCGCTTCAATTAATGCTCTAATTGCACTGAAAATATTCTCCATTGGCATTCCTAAATTTTCTCTTCTATGTGCTGTTAATGCGATAATTTTATGGTTTTCAAAATCGATATTATTTAAGTATTCATTTTGAAAAATATAATTTTCATCAATGACTTCCATTAGTGCATCAATTACTGTATTTCCAGTTTTGTAAACTACTTGTGGATTAATACCCTCTTTTATTAAATTATCAACATTTCCTTCAGTAGCTGCAAAATGAATACTGGCGATTCTTGTCGTCAAAAGTCGGTTCATTTCCTCTGGATATGGGCTGTATATGTTGAAACTTCTCAATCCAGCCTCGACATGTCCCACTGGAATTTGCGCATAAAAAGCTGCAAGTGCGCCTGATAATGTTGTGGACGTATCCCCATGAACCAAAACAATATCCGGCCTTTCCTTTTTTAAAACCTCTTCTACTCCAAGTAATACTCTTGAGGTAATTTCACTTAAGGATTGTCCCGATTTCATGATGTTTAAGTCGTAATCCGGTTTAATTTCAAAAAGCTCTAAAACTTGATCCAGCATTTCCCTATGTTGAGCGGTAACACAAACGATAGATTGCAGATCACTTGCTCTTTCAATTGCTTTAACAAGCGGTGCCATTTTTATCGCCTCGGGTCTAGTACCAAAAAGCGTCATTATTTTCATATTGTCCTCCCTAGAATATATCTACAGATAATTTACCTTCACCTAATTCAACTCCAAACTGAGACTAAAAAAAGCCTCCGAACAAATCGAAGGCTTCTACAAAACGATATCACATAAAATGATTAACCATTTTTTTTCTGCATTGTCAGCGTCCGATTAATAGGTATGAAAGTTACAATTGCTGCTAAAATTAGCAAAACGAATGCGTGTATCCAGTTTTGCTTTAATAATGCAATTGCACCAGCACCTAAAAGTGCAGAAATTAAATACATTGATAAAACGGTTTTTCTTTGCCCAAGTCCCATGGACATTAACCTATGATGAAGGTGACCTTTGTCAGCTTCCATTATTGGGCGTTTGTTAATCAATCTTCTCAAGATGGCAAATGCAGTATCAAAGATCGGAATACCAAGTGCTAAAATTGGTACGACAACGGTTATTGCAGTTGCACTCTTAAGTGCACCATCTATTGAAATGGCAGATAGAACCAAGCCTAAGAATAACGCGCCTGCATCCCCCATAAAAATCTTAGCTGGGTTAAAGTTATATGGCAAGAAACCAATTGAACTACCTGCTAAAATTAATGTGATCATCGCTGCATCGTATTGGTGATTCAAAATGGCAATATAGCTAAGTGTAACCGCTGCGATCGCTGAAATTCCAGCTGCAAGTCCATCTAACCCATCAATCAGGTTAACTGTATTCGTCACGCCTACAATCCAAATCATTGAAATAGGCAATGCAAAGTGCTGCAAAAAAATAAAATCAGATTTTCCAAAGAAATTTGTGAAGAAGGTAATTTCATAACCTGATTTCACTAAAATAAAGGCTGCTGCAATTTGAAACAATAGCTTTAGCTTTGCGCCAAGTGGTTTAATATCATCGATCATACCCGTGACGAGCATCACACACGATGCGATAAACAATCCTATGAGCTTAGTGGTTTCCACATTGGAAAATAAAAACATGCTGACGAAAAAGCCTGAAAAAATTGCGATACCACCCCAAAGTGGCATTGGCTTTTTATGCATGCGTCGATCGTCCTTTGGAACGTCTACTGCACCTAGTTTATTGGCAAGCTTAATGACAAATGGCGTCATGATAAAGCTGATTAACCCTGCGATAATTGCTGGAATATACATTAAACACCTCGACTATTTTGTGCCGAATAAACGGTCTCCCGCATCTCCTAATCCTGGCACGATGTATGCGTGATCGTTGAGTTTTTCATCGATTGACGCGATATAAATGTTAACATCTGGATGTGCAGCTTGAACTGCAGCAATTCCCTCTGGGCAACCAATTAAGCAAACCAGACGAATGCTCTCTGCACCTCTATCTTTTAAAAATTGAATCGCTGCATTTGCAGAACCGCCAGTTGCAAGCATCGGATCACAAACGATTAAATCTCTTTCGTTGATGTCAGTTGGCAGCTTGCAGTAGTATTCTACTGGCTCTAAGGTTTCAGGGTCACGATAAAGACCAATGTGACCTACTTTAGCCGCCGGTAAAAGATTTAAGAAACCATCAACCATACCAAGACCTGCTCTTAAGATTGGAACGATACCCAATTTTCTACCTGAAAGCATTTTTGTTTTTGTCTTACAAATTGGCGTTTCAATTTCAACCTCTTCAAGCGATAAATCTCTTGTAACCTCATATGCAAGAAGCATAGAAACTTCTTTAACTAGCTCTCTAAATTCTTTTGATCCTGTGTTTTTATCTCTGATTAAGCTTAATTTATGTTGGATCAACGGGTGATTCATTTCAAATACTGTACTCATACTGCACCTCTTATAAATATTTTGATTCAATTTCAAATATTTTTGCTACGCGACCTTCGTGTCTGCCGCCTTCAAATTCTGCGTCAAAGAATGCGTCGACAATTTTTAGTGCCAAGCCTTCTCCAACAACGCGTTCTCCTAGGGCGATGATATTTGCATTGTTATGCTTTCTCGCCATTTCAGCACTGAAAGTATCGCTAACTGGTGCTGCGATAATACCTTTTACTTTATTAGCTGCTATAGAAATGCCAAGCCCTGTACCACACACCAAAACACCTAATTCACATTCTCCTGATGTAATGGCATTCGCCACTTTGAGTGCATAATCCGGATAATCACAGGATTCTTTGCATTCAACGCCGAAATCTACAACCTCATAGCCCCTCTCAATTAAATGTGCTTTAATGACAAGTCTTAGATTAAATCCGCCATGGTCTGAGCCCATTGCAACTTTCATTTGCAACCTCCTTATTCATTTTGAAAATCCTAATCCATTATAAAATCTATAGGTATAAAAAGCAAATTAAATTCTCGTTACTTTACCCTCTGCAGCCTTTTTTAAGCGATTCATAATTGCCTCGCCCAACCCCACTTCTTCAACGCCTCTAGCGATAATATACGTGCATAGCGCTGCATCAAAGGTTCTAAGTGACTCAAATAAAATTTTTGCGTATGCCGTCAAATCCTTAGCAGAGCCTGCACTAATAATATAATAATTATCACTACTGATTCCCTCTAACGCAATCATGCGCTCCAAAACCATCGCCTCTTCTTCAAAGGTAAGTATCCCCACCTTTTCTGTTCCCTTTTGAGAGCAGCTAATCACCGCTTCAAAAAAGCATTTGACCATCTCTGTAGGATTTCCCATATACACTTGAACTGGCGCATTTGGCGCATAATGTCTATATTTCATTCCCGGTGCCTTTGCGACGCCATCGGTCTCAATTTTATCCTTAGTGATTGCGGCATCAAATGAACAGGCACCTACCACCTCTTTTATCATCTCACAGGTAACCTTACCAGGTCTTAAAATAATTGGCGCCTCACCTGTCACATCTAAAACGGTTGACTCCAACCCTACCTCAGCCGAATCCCCTGCAATGATATAGTCCACTCTACCCTCTAAATCTTCAATCACGGTTTTAGCTTGTGTCGGACTTGGTTTACCAGAAAGATTGGCAGATGGTGCCGCTATCGGTTTACCAGAAAGTCTGATCAGCTCAAGCGCAATTACGTTGGCTGGCATTCTAATCCCCACCGTTGATAAGCCCCCGGTTACCTTTAATGGAATTTGTGCTTTCTTTTTCATTACAAAGGTAATTGGCCCTGGCCAGAAGGCAGCCATCAGCTTTTCTACATAGGGTCTAACCTCGACCACCAGCTCAGATAGCATCTCCATCGATGCAATGTGAACGATAAGCGGGTTGTCTGAAGGTCTACCCTTTGCTTCATAAATTGCATTCACAGCGTTATCGGACAATGCATTTGCACCAAGGCCATAAACCGTCTCTGTTGGAAAGGCAACTGTACCTCCATTCGAAAGGCATTGCGCTGCTTCAGTTAATCTATCTACGAGTGTCTCATTTGACATTTCGCTGTTTACATGTATAATTTTCGTTTTTCTCATCATTCAAATCCTCAGAATAGTTATCTTTTATGCGCATGTAGGAACAAGCTTTCAAATGCTCATTAAACTGCCTTTTACATATAAGAAAAAACCTCGGATTACTCCTCAGTTTTCAATCAAATACCACTCTACGACTTTGGGTTAAGTCCGAATTAAATTTTTCTATTAAATGCCCATTTGAACGCCAAAATAGGCTTCGACGATACTTTTACTAACGCTTGTATTATATGCCTTTTTTATTAGTTTAACCAGTTTTAGAATTCCTCGAGTGCCTTTAAGGCTTCAGTTTGGAAGAATGTGGTCAGCTCATCGATCATTTCATCAATTTCACCCTGCATATAGCTATCTAGCTTGTACATTGTAATCGGGATTCGATGATCTGTAATTCTAGCCTGCGGGAAATTATAGGTTCTAATTTTGGCACTTCTATCTCCAGTACCAACTTGACTTCTTCTTTCTGCAGCGATTTGCTCATTTTGCTTATTGAGCTCAATCTCATATAATCTAGCTTTAAGGACCTGCATCGCCTTCTCTTTATTTGAAAGCTGAGACTTACCATCCTGACAGCTTACCACTAGCCCTGTTGGTAAATGTGTAATTCTTACCGCGGAATCCGTTGTATTTACAGATTGTCCACCATTTCCTGAAGATCTAAACACATCAATTCTCAAATCATTTTGATTGATGTTAACCTCGACGTCATCTACCTCAGGCAAAACAGCAACGGTTGCTGTAGAGGTGTGAATTCTTCCACCTGACTCAGTTTGAGGAATTCTCTGAACACGATGCGTACCACTTTCATACTTCAGCTTCGAATAAGCACCACTGCCTTTAATTAGAATGGAAGCCTCCTTGATACCACCAACGCCTGTATCATTCGTGTTGAGAAGCTCGACCTTCCATCTTTTTCGTTCAGCAAAGCGAATATAAAGTCTAAGCAGCTCAGCAGCAAACAATCCAGCTTCATCACCACCAGCACCCGCTCTAATCTCTAATATTACATCTCTTTCATCATTAGGGTCCTTTGGCAGCAATAGCTTTTTAACCTCAATCTCGAGACCCTCAACCTTATCCTCTAAGTCTGCCAATTCTATTTTCGCCAACTCACGAATTTCGTCATCGCCTTCCTCAAGCATCTCTTTTGCTTCCTCTATACCGTTTACTACATCTTTGTACTCTCTGTATTTGAGTACAATACTCGATAACTCTGAATGCTCCTTCATAAGTCTTTGCCATAATTTCTGATCGTTGATTACCTCAGGATCAGAAAGCTTAAGGCCAAGCTCTTCATATTTTTCTTCTATGAATTTCAACTTATCAAACATGCTAAAATCCTCCAACTCTTATCTTTGTCCATATATAAATCTCGGAATGCCATTTAAATCACAAAAATGGTCAACCGATTTAAAATCATTTTCTTTCATTAACGCTTCAATTTCTTCATGTTGATTATGGCCAGCTTCAAAATATAGATACCCATTTGGATTTAAATGTGCCATCGCTTTAGGTATCAGCCTTCGATAAATATCCAAGCCATCTTCACCAGCAAACAAGGCAATGTGAGGTTCATGTGCAGTCACCTCAGGTTCAAGTGATTCGAGATCCCCTATTGGAATATAGGGTGGATTTGAAACGATCACATCAAATTTGCCTTCTATATTTTCAAAGAGATCGCTGACAATCAATTGAACTCTTTCAGACACATTGTGATAAATGGCATTCTTTTTAGCAACCTCGATTGCATTTTCTGATATGTCACTGCCAACGACACTCGAAAAAGGAAAATGCATCGCAAGGGTAATCGCAATAGCACCACTTCCCACACCAATATCTAAAAATTGGGGATTTGAAATTTTTGTAGTATTGATGATTCGCTCAACAAGAGTCTCAGTTTCAGGTCTAGGAATCAAGACGGATTCGTTCACAAAATAATCAAAACCGTAAAAGCCTTGTCTTTGTACTAGGTATTGAAGCGGTACACGTTTAACACGACTCGAGACAAAATCATCGATGCGTCTTTGTTCCTCCTGCGAGAGAAGTCTCTGTTTCGCAAGGACCAGCTCAATAGGCTCAACATCGAGAACATGACAAAGTATAACCTTGGCCTCATACTGCCAAGCATCAGTAATTGGCATTAAACTTTTTTCAATTTCCTTTTGTTTAGAATATAAGCTAATCATAGTTAAAAAGTTGGATCGGCTTCGTCCAAAACACTTTTAAAAGCAACGATTGCAACCTCAAGCTGTTTGTCATCCGGTTCCTTTGTCGTAATCTTTTGCATCATTAAGCCCGGATAGCTAAGTACTCGAACGATAGGATGTGTTGATTTTCCAGCTATTCGAATCATTTCATAGGATAATCCAGCCACAAATGGGAAGAGCAAAAGCTTTATTAATAGTCTAACGATAACACTGTTCCAGCTGATAAATGTAAAAATGATGATACTGATCATTAAAACGAAGAAGATAAAGCTTGTCCCACATCTAGGATGTAAGGTTGTAAACGTTCTCGCGTTCTCAACCGTCACCTCTTTGCCACTTTCATAGCAATGTATGGTTTTATGTTCAGCACCGTGGTATTGAAACACTCTCCTGATATCCTTCATTTGAGAAATGACGACAATATAGGTCACAAAAACGACAATTTTCATTACACCCTCAATTGCACTGAGCAACAGCGTATTGGTTATTAGTCCTCTTAGAAAACCAACAATAGCAGTTGGTAACGCCCCAAATAACAGAAGCGCAAAAATAACTGCGAAAACTATGGAAAAGCCTAAAAGGATATCATCAGCCTTTTTTCCAAACTTCTCATTTAACCAAAGCTCAAATTTCCCCTTCTCTTCCGTGCCATCTCCCTCAGCAAAAAATTCTGCCGAATACGTCAAAGCTCTTACACCTATTATCATAGAAGAAATAAGGGCGACAATTCCTCTAATCATAGGCAATTTAAATATGGGATGAGAAAAGTGCTTACTAATGGGATCAACCTTTAGCTCAATTTCACCGTTAGGCTTTCTAACTGCAATCCCAATTTTATCTTTCCCTCTCATCATAACGCCTTCAATGAGAGCTTGACCCCCTATCGAGGTATATTCAATATTCTTTTGTTCACTCATACATTCACCTTCGATTCCTTGTACATAAAATAACAGTCGGCACATAAGGACTCATACTCTACATGATTTTCACCATCTATTGCAACCTGTTCACCTTCAAAAACAAATTCACCATTAATTTTTCTACCATTTAGAATCGCCTTTCTGCCACAGCGACAGATGGTTTTTAGCTCCTCTAAGCTATGTGCCAATAATAGTAGGCGTTCAGAGCCTTCAAAGCCCTTCATTAAAAAATCTGTTCTTAGCCCGTAGCAAATCACTGGGATATCCTGTTTAACCGCTATTTCAAAAAACTGATCAATTTGGTTTCTGGTGAAAAATTGTGCTTCATCCACCAATATACAATCTATTTTACCGTGGCGATCGCGCCAGATCATTATTTCGTCTATAACATTTGCATCCCTTTTAACGATTACATCGACCTGCTTCGTTATTCCCAGTCTTGAAACAACTTGATCGCCACCCTTTGTATCTGTGTAGGGCTTAACAATGATCGCCTGCATACCACGTTCTGTATAGTTGTGCATAACTTGCATTAATGCAGTTGATTTTCCACAATTCATAGCGCCATATCTAAAGTATAACTTTGACATTTCAAGCTCCTCAATTTATAGTTTTATTCTATTTTAACACAATCATTTTACTAATAATAAAAATTTATAGTTAACAAATCTCTGTCTGATGGTTTTAATTACTCTAATATAAATAAAAATCTTTGGACAACCGTCCTCAGATTTTACCACACGCATCGTCGTGGCTAAATAAAAAAGGTTAGGACTACCCCATCCTAACCTAATTACAAGCGACTTATTTAAGATTGTATTTTTCCTTAAACTTCTCAGCTCTACCGCCACGCTCTACTGATTTAGTTGTACCAGTGAAGAATGGATGGCATTCAGAACAAATTTCAATTCTGATCTCATCTTTTGTAGAACCAGTTGTGAATGTATTGCCACATGCGCAATGTACTTCAACTTTTTTGTAATTTGGATGAATTGACTGTTTCATTATGTTCACCTCTCTCCTTATTAATTTATCTCAAGTTTCAATATTCAAATTTCAAGCCTTATCATTGTAACACACTCTATTTGAAAATTCAACCTAAAAATCATAAAATCTTTTATTCCTTTGCAAGGATTTGAAAAAAGCTATGGTTGTCTTTTGTGGATAACAAGGTATCAATAAATTTCTCAACGATTTCTGAGTTATTGTAGCGATCGAGATTTCTTCTGATTCGCCAAATACCTTCAAGCTCTTCAGTATCTAAAATAAACTCTTCTCTTCGCGTCCCAGATTTTCGTATATCAATAGAAGGAAAAATACGCTTCTCTGATAATTTGCGATCGAGAATTAACTCCATATTTCCAGTTCCCTTAAACTCCTCGAAAATAACATCGTCCATTCTAGAACCTGTCTCAACTAGTGCAGTTGCAAGTATTGTAAGAGAACCACCCTCCTCTATGTTCCTTGCCGCACCAAAAAATCGCTTCGGTCGATGTAACGCATTTGGATCAAGTCCACCAGAAAGTGTTTTGCCACTTGATGGCATAACGAGGTTATAGGCTCTTGCAAGCCGCGTGATGCTATCAAGTAAAATAACGACATCCTTCTTCTGTTCTACCAAAGCCTTTGCTCTATGAAGCACCATCTCGGCGACCTTAACGTGATGAGAAGGTAGCTCATCAAAGGTACTGTAGATAACATCTGCATTGATTGATCGCTTCATATCCGTTACTTCTTCAGGACGTTCATCAATTAGAAGCACAATTAACTCCACCTCAGGATGATTTTTTGTAATCGCCTTAGCAATTTTTTGAAGTAAAATCGTTTTTCCTGATTTGGGTGGTGCAACGATCAAGCCTCTTTGACCCTTCCCAATCGGTGAAACAATATCGATAATTCGCATGGCATGATCTTTATAGTCACCCGACAGTCTAAAGCGCTCATTTGGATAGAGAGGGGTTAAATCGTCAAATCGTGGTCTTCTAAAGCCTGAAATTGGACGCATGCCGTTAATGGACTTTACATATAAAAGGGCTCTGAAACGCTCCCCCGGATTTGGCTCACGCGTTGATCCAAGGATTTTGTCACCAGTTCTCATTGAAAACTTTCTTATTTGTGAGTTGGAAACATATACATCCTGATCGCTGGTTAAAAAGTTTTCAAACCTCATAAAGCCATATCCTTGCTCTGTGATTTCTAGAACGCCCTCAACCTCCTCGACAGCACCCTCTTTGTGATTATAGACACGCTTTTGCTCCCTAGTCGCTTCCGCTACCTGGCCTTCATATTTTATACTTTCCTCTGTTATTTCAGCGACCTTTGAGCTGTCAACTACTAAAGGGTTAACATCACTATTATAAATCCCCTCTTCACTTGAAGCCGCCTCTAAACCTTCTTCATCCTCAGATGTATCCTCATCCTCTGTTGTGTCATCTTCAATCTCTGGCTCATAAACAAAAGGCTCATCGTCATTCTCCTGAGGGGCATTTCCACCAATGATGAGATCAATCAGTTCGTCCTTTTTCAGTTTCTCAAAGCCACCCAATCCCATTACTTTTGCAATTTCTCTTAAATCAGCAACTTTTTTCTTCTGAAGTGTTCTTATATCCATATCGCCTCCATCTATCACCGCACAGCTTTAAAAGGCTTTAAGACATATTCGAAAAGACCTTTAGCATTCAATATAATTAAAGTAAATTTATTAATAATTGGGAATTTAATAATTAATAGAAATGTAAATAAAAAAAGAGTAAATTATGATATAGTCTTAATATGCTACAAACTTTTTCTAAAGTTATAGCAACATACTAACATACTTTAAGAATCGAATCAAATGGTGAGCATATAATGAAGAGAAATCTATTACTAGCAAGTTTATTTTTAGTTTTATTTTTTGGTGGCAGTACGTCCTTTGCTGTTCCGACCATGGGCGAAAACGTTATGCAAGGAGACATCTCACTTGCCGGTCAACACATCATCTTTGATACAGGTAGCTTTGTCATCAACGGTGAAATCATGGTATCAGCAAAAACCTTATGCGAAAAATTAGGCACCCAGGTCTTTACGGTTGAAAAAACTGGACAGGTAATCGTCTATAGAGACAACATCTTTATGAAATTTTCTCCAAATCAAATGACGGCTTATGTCAATGGCAAAGCCAAAACCATGCCAGTAAGTTCAATCATCTACAAGGGCGAGCTATTAATTCCAGCTTCATTTGCAGCTAAAACACTTGAAATGAGCTATAACGCAGGGTCTGCGTCCGAGTTGGCCATCGATTATAGAGAGAATTTACTCGAATATCAGCAAATTGGATTTAGACACTTTAAAAGGATTAACCTTTCCAACTGGGGCGTAAGCTTCTATGTCCCAGAGTATTGGCAAAAGCTTAGCGATGTCGATGCTGTTTACGGTGTCGAGGACCCCTTTGAAACGTATTATTTTGATGTAAAATTCTATCCGCTTGGCAAGCAATATTCTAGAGCGGTGCTGACCGAGTCCTTACTCACGGATTTAAAATTCAAGTATGGCGATGACTTTAAACGCCTCTCAAATACGACACAAACCATCAATGGCTATAAAGCGGATGCCCTCTATTATGATCTTTTAGAAAATGGGGTTACTAATCACTATGTGTCCTATGTATTTTTTGAGCAAAACAATGGGTATATATTGACAGGTAAGTTTCCTCAAACCTCTAATGAGGTAGATGCGTATGACCTTATAGATGATATAATAGGTACATTTTCTATCATTAAGCTCTCAATTAACGATCAGCTAGAGCATTATACTGAGCTGCCGCATTTTTTTGAAATAGGTATGTCGTTAAACAGTCAAATCTATTCAAACATGCCCGTTCAGAATCAGTTTTTATTTTCAGGAAGTATCGACCAAGCCTCAGGTGTTAAAGGGTTTCATGTAATTGTATCCAAGGGCTCTGAAGAAATAGATTATTACGTGCCTGTCATTGACGGTCAATACAACAGTAAAATATACACACCCTTTGGTCTTGGAAAACATAACATCACTATTTACACCGATTTATCTGATGCCTCACAGGAGACACACAGCTTACCAGGTAGTGGTGTATCAGAAAATTATGTCGATACAACCCCTGAAACCTTTGACGCATTTCCAAATACTGATACAAGCCTGGTAACCGAAGAGGACGCGATAACTTTAGATGAAGTTGTTACAAATGCGCTTTTAATGAACTTTGATATGAATACCGAAGACATGGTTATGAAATTTAGCTTGCTCAACACATCCAGCGATGCTATAAAGTACCTATTGCCTTCAGATTATGTGAATTATGATGCCCTAACCGTATACAGTATATCCAATAGTCTCACCTATAATTTGACAAACCAATTTGCGAAGGCAAAAACCCTATATGGTTATGTGACATCTACCTACACCTATAGCAACACAGTTCACGGCGAGGGTCTCCTCAATATGCAACAGCTTTTAACTGTGAAGGAAGCAAATGCCATAGAGCTCTGTTTTGTCTATACGGGATTATTGAGATCTGTCGATATCCCAGCAAGAGTGGTCAGAGGCATTTCAGAGGAAGGGATTGAATACTGGGTTGAGACCTATATCAACGGTGCGTGGTATGTCTCTGCTATCTCTCTTGAGAGTGGCAATTCATTTATGTATTTCAACCTAAATCGAGATATCTTTTACGAATCCTTTAGTTCAGTAGAGCTGCTCCCATTCTAAAAAAACAATACCGATAACCAAACAATGTAAAAATAATTCAACTAAATGGAGCTGTTGCAAATCTAAGAAATTAGATAAGCAACAGCTCCTTTATATTTACTGCTTATATTTTCCCTAACTTACCAACTGTTTTACTTTAAGCCCAAAATTGCTCTCGCTTCATCTGGTGTAGCCACTTCACGACCCATTTCTCTAGCGATTCTGACAATTCTTTCAACCAACTGCGCATTTGATTTTGCAAGTTCACCTTTGCCGAAGTAAACATTGTCTTCAAAACCAACCCTAACATGCCCACCTAGTACGATTGCCATCACTGCTAATGGTAGCTCGCTTCTTCCGATCCCAGCAACTGTCCATGTCCAGCCCTCAGGTAAACAACTAACCATATACATCAAATCCTCAGGCGTTCCTGGACAAGCCCCTGGTACACCAAGTACGAAATCCACATGAACTGGGCTTTTGAGAAGACCTTTTTTAACAAGGCGCTTCGCATTTTCTATCATGCCGCGTTCAAATACTTCGACCTCAGGTTTCACTCCCTCTGCTTGCATTTTCTCAGCGAATTTTTCGATATATTCTTCTGAGTTCATAAAAACATCAGGACCAAAATTACAGGTACCACAGCTAAGCGTTGCCATTTCAGGCGCTAAGTCAACGGGTTGTAATCTTTGTTCAGGGGTATGCCAAACCGCACCACCTGTGGACGGTTGGAAAATGATATTGCATTTTGCTTCAATTTTTTCTTTGATTTCCTTATAGACTGCCATGTCTTGAGTTGGCTCACCAGCTGTATCTCTCGCGTGGATATGAACGATAGAGGCACCCGCTTCATAGCATTGTAAAGCATCTTGAGCGATTTCATCTGGTGTAAGCGGTAAATTGGGCTGTTGTGCTCTCGTTACCTCAGCGCCTGTTAAAGCGGCTGTTATAATTAGCTTTTCCATTGCCCACCACTACTTTCTTTGTTTGTTCTTTGGTACGACACAGGTGCCGACTGCACGACAAACAACGATTGGCGCTTCTAAGACATCACATGCAGACTCATTAAGGTCGGGTCTAGGGATGATCACTTTTCTTGCTTCAAAAACCATTTTTCTAGAAGAATTACCGACTTGCGTAATTTCGCCTACTGCTTCAATATAGTCGCCTGCATATACAGGTGCTAAAAACTCTACCTTCTCGTAAGCTGCAAAAAGACCTTCATCGCCATCTTGACGAATTAACAACTCAGTTGCAACGTCACCAAATAGGTTTAACATTTTGGCACCATCTACAAGGTTGCCACCATAATGTGCATCGTGCATGCTCATACGCATTCTAATCATCGCTTTTTCTGACATAATATCCCTCCTAAAATAGTTTCCCTCACTCCTATTTTAGCTAAGCAAAAGAGGTAGGTCAACCATCTCCTTTGGTTGTTACGAAAACCAAAGATTTGGGACCTACCTCAAAATTGTAATTTGAATCTATAAAAGCTTATTTGCCTAGAAACCAGGACTGTTTTCTATTACATAGCGTGTCTACTTATGCACCAAATCGCTTTGTTTTTGAAGCGCTGATAAAATCTCTAAAAAGTGGATGTGCATGTGTTGGTCTTGATTTGAACTCTGGGTGGAACTGCACCGCTAAAAACCAAGGGTGATTAGGAAGCTCAATAATCTCAACCAATCTTTCATCTGGTGACAAGCCACTTAATATAAAGCCACTTTGTAAAAACTCGTCTCTGTAGGTGTTGTTGAACTCATATCTATGTCTATGTCTTTCGTAAACAAGCTCTTCACCATATGCTTGATGCGCCAAGGAGCCTTGTTTTAACTTACATGGGTATAATCCAAGTCGCATAGTACCGCCCATATCCTCCACATCGTGTTGCTCTGGCATAAGATCGATGACAGGCGTTGGCGTCAATCCATTAAGCTCTGCACTGTGTGCTTCTGGATAACCGAGTATATGTCTTGCATACTCGATCACGGCCATTTGCATCCCCAAACAGATACCAAAGAAAGGAATGTTGTTTTCTCTTGCGTATTTTGTTGCAGTTATTTTTCCTTCAACACCTCTAAATCCAAATCCACCTGGGACTAAGATGCCGTCGCAGCCACTTAATTTTTCAGCCACATTGTTTTCATCAACCTCTTCTGAATGAACCCAGTCGATATCTACGATTACTTCATTTGCTATACCTGCATGTTTAAGCGCTTCAGCGACTGATAAATAGGCATCTCTTAGCTCAACGTATTTACCGACCAAAGCAATCTTTACAGTCGATTTTAAGTTCTTTTCAATAGTAACGATGTTCATCCATTCTGAAAGGTCTGGCTTAACATTTGGCAGTTTAAAGAAATCACAAACCTTATCCGCCAAGCCTTCCTCTTCAAGTGTCAAAGGTACTGAGTACAATGTTTCTGCATCTAAATTTTGGATGACATTTTTAGGGCCGACACTACAGAAAAGTGCAATTTTTTCCTTCATTTCCTGTGAGATCTCTTTTTCAGTACGACAGACGATTAAATCTGGTTGAATACCGATTTCTCTAAGCTCTTTAACAGAGTGTTGTGTCGGCTTTGTTTTAATTTCGCCCGCTTTTGCTAGATAAGGTAATAACGTTAAGTGAATGTACATCACATTTTCTGCTCCAACGTCATATTTCATCTGACGAATGGCTTCAAGGAAAGGAAGTGACTCAATATCGCCTACTGTACCACCGATTTCAGTGATAACCACATCAGCACCTGATTCCTTTGCTGAACGCATTAAACGATCTTTAATTTCATTTGTAATATGAGGGATAACCTGGATAGTTGCACCTAGGTAGTCGCCTCTTCTTTCTTTAGTTAGTACAGACCAGTATATTTTTCCAGTAGTAACGTTGCTGTTTTTAGATAAATTGATATCGATAAATCTTTCGTAGTGACCTAGGTCTAGATCTGTTTCCGCGCCATCGTCAGTAACAAAAACTTCCCCATGCTGATATGGACTCATGGTACCTGGATCCACGTTAATGTATGGGTCAAACTTCTGGATGGTTACTTTCATGCCTCTTGCTTTTAATAGCTGGCCAAGTGATGCTGCGGTGATACCTTTACCTAATGAGGAAACGACCCCTCCCGTCACAAAAATATACTTCGTACTCATTAAAGACTCCTTTCAAATAACCCTATAATCCTATTTTCGCACTGGCTTATACCAGAATTTAAGAAATACCATGTATCTAAAATCGAGCCCACTGCAATTGCCACATTCCGGATTGTGGCTAAAAAAAAAGAGTGAGAAAGTCCCCAAAAGGATGACTTGTCACTCTTGTTGTAAGGTTAATAGCCACCCTTCTGGGTGTCTTTAGACCGATTCAATTAAACAATACTTACATATTATATCCACTTCATATTTAGAAGTCAACCCTATTTTTGTATTGATTTATTGTGCTTGAACTGTAATTTTTATCACTTCAAAAATGGTATCTGCAATTGCCTTACCTTCTATATAAAGCACCATACCCGCTTTATAATTGGACGCCTTATATACACTTCCCGTTGGGAAAGTTACAGTTCTCATACGATTGCTTTCATCCGTAACGATCAATATATTTGAAGAATCCACCACTTGAGAAACCGTTGCTTTAATAGCCGTTGGCTCAGCAATAATTTTTCTACCCTGCTGAAGCTGTACGATACCGCCAATACCTATCTCAACTGTAACCTCTTGGTCCAATCTTAAATCATAGATGGTAATCGCATTATCTCCAGTTTCATTTAAAAGCTTTGCTTTTGAAGAAAACCCATAGGTTTCCGTCTTACCATTCGATAACAGAATTGAGATTTCAGGATTTTTCTTAATATTGATACCAGTGACATCTCCTACAACTGTTTTTGCTTGACCAATCCACTCAACCTTTACTATTTCACCGTATTTTAAAGTTGCTTTTACGATATCGCCCTTGTTGTACCCAGCTGAACTATTTACAAAGATAACCTTAGGTGTGATAACACCGCTAAAGATTGTCCCATTTTCCATTGTAATGCCTACTTTAGTCGTTGTCGCTATAGTAAATGAATCATTTAAAATACCATAAAATTCATAAGCATCAGAATATGCAATAATTCTTTTTGCATCGTACTCTTTGTAATAAACGATGACCTTGTAATCTGGTTTTAGATCATTTGCTGACGCAGGAACGCCATTGATAGTAACCAATGTATCCTCATAGACATTTCTAAACTCATTTGCCGTTGCTGAAACCGCAACCTTTATGGATCGACGTTTATTGGTTGTCCCTATATATCCAGAGAGCTGAACAAATTTCCCTTCAATTGCAGATAGCTTTTCTGTTAAAGCAACACCAGTCGCCACACCGTTCTTCACGGTGATTTCAATAACGGATCCAATTACAATGTCATAATAAGTACCTGTGCTACCTTTTATTGACATGGTAGCTTCATCAAGCTTATAGGACTCCTCTTTACCTGAGGCGTTCTTAATTGTAACTGTAAATGTACCGTCGTCCATCTTTACAACTGTACCGTTTACAGTTTTTTCTGTCTCAATACCAACAGGCTTATCTTCAGAAGTTCCTTCTGTGGTCGCCTCAGTTGTCCCCTCAGTGGCTGTTTCACCACTGTTTAATTTGACATTATCACCTGTCTTAAGAGATGAATAGAGACCGTCGATCATGACCGCTAATGTCGCTCTGTTGATCGTATTGTTTGGATTGAAATTGCCTAAGCTATCGCCTGTACTTGAGATAATACTATGCTCAATCAATAAATTAACATACTTTATTGCGCTTAACGAAATTTCTGCAGCATCTTTGTATTTCAAAAGAATAATTTTATTGAGATTCTCTTGTTTAAATACATTTAGTGTTTTAGCTATAATAACCGTTGCATTCACTTTTTTTACATTGGTTATGGTAGTGCCATTTATAAAAACCTTAATTTCTTCTAATGTCAAAATTTTATATTCAAGTGCGAACGCTAATGCTGGGTAAGTATCCGAGTCATATGGTGAAAGCATTTGTGGTACACCAACAGACTTCAAGCTCGCCTCATATTTGCTGGTCAGAGTTCCCATTTGAACACTGTCTAAAAGTCCAGCACCCTTCACAGCTCTGTAGGCCGCGGTCATTACTTCTAAGCTCGTCACTACCGCGTCTGGTTGAAATGCACCATTTGCATAGGTTGGCATAATTTTGTTATCGATCATTCTCCCTATTTGAGCCTTTGCCCAGTGACTTGACGTAACATCCGTTACTGCCATCGAAATTGCACTATTGCCTATCAATAGAACACACAGCATGAGGACCAATGTTCTAATTAAAGGTTTTCTTTTACGCATTTGCATTTTCCTCCTCTTTAATGACTCTATCTAACAAGAGCACTTTTTCATTCTAGAATTATTATAACACGTGTGTACCTGTCCCATTATTAAATTTATTTTACCACCGCCCAATTCAAGTATATTACAGAGGTGTTTTTATGATAAAATAAAGAATAATATACTTTCGAGGTTAACCAATGCCATTTTATTCTTATGATACATTAAAAATTAATTATAAGCGTCAAGGAAAGGGATATCCAGTCGTTCTATTACACGGTTGGGGAGCTTCACTTCAAACCTTTGACGCTATTTTCGAGGACTTGAGTAAGCAGCATGATGTGCTATCGATCGACTTTCCAGGATTTGGCGCTTCAGATGAGCCAGCTCAATCGTGGAATTTAACTGAGTACACTGATTTCGTCGAGAAAATGCTCAAGGACTTAAACATACAAAATCCTGTTCTAATTGGACATTCTTTCGGTGGACGTGTTTCCATTAAGCTTGAAGATCGAATCAAGCCAAAATCAATCGTACTTGTCAACAGTGCTGGCATTAAACCCAAACGACCACTTAGCTATTATTTTAAAGTATACGGATTTAAGGCGTTCAGAATTTTAGCAGGCTTACCTGTCTTAAAATGGCTATTAGCCGAGCCCTTGGCTGCCTACCGCGAGCTGTATTCTAGCAGCGACTATAAACAAGCATCTCCAATAATGAAGCAGGTTCTCAGCAAGGTGGTCAACGAAGATCTTAGACCACTTTTACCAAAATTCAAAGCACCTGTATTGCTGGTATGGGGAGATCAAGATACCTCAACACCTATCGAAGATGCAAAATTGATGTCTGAAATGATTCCAGATGCTGGTTTAGTCGTGTTTGAAGGCGCAGGTCATTTTTCATATCTTGAGCAACCTACACGTTTTTCAACGATAATCAACACCTTTATTGGAGGCAATTAATGATCACCACTGCTATAGGCATACTTGCCATCACCCTGATGACTTATTTTAGAAATTTCACCGATACCCATCGCTTTCAACAGTTCGGGTATTATATGGTGCCATATCTTAAAAAGGCTGTAACGCAACTTTTGAGGCCGTTTGAGCTCATTTATATTTTGGGGGTTATACTCTATTTTGCAACCGATTTAATCCTCCTTAAAATCATCGGTGGTCTGTTGCTGCTTACCAATATGTATTTTTTGAGGCTTATCAAAAAGGCCTATCCCGCTAAGAAAAAACTCGTCTACACACCAAGAATTAGAAGGCTAATGACCGCAGCTTTATTAGTTTTGTTGATTTTCGGAACCGCTGTAATCTATTTGCCTAGTCCGATTGGTATGATATACGCTTTACTCATTTATCCTTTTAGTTTTATCACAATCTATCTAGGTAATTTGATCAATAAGCCGATTGAGGGCACTATCAATAATTATTATTATAACGATGCCCTTAAGCTTATGGCTCAAAACCCTAACCTTATCGTAATTGGGATTACTGGAAGCTATGGTAAGACAAGTACTAAAAATGTATTATACACCATGCTTTCCAAGGATTTCAACGTCTTGATGACACCAGAAAGCTTTAATACCAAAATGGGGCTAACACGTACTATAAGAGAGCATTTAAAGCCAACGCACCAAATCCTCATCGCCGAAATGGGTGCAAAGGAGGTTGGAGATATTAAGGAGCTATGTGATTTTGTAAAGCCATCATATGGAATTATAACGTCCATCGGGCCGCAGCATCTCGACACCTTCAAAACCTTTGAAAATATCATTTGGACTAAGGGAGAGCTCTTCAGACATCTACAGCCAGGTGGCACTGCTATCGTCAATGTCGATGATGAAAGTGTAAGAAACCTACAGCTAAGAGAGGATGTCACTGCCATAAGATACTCTGCTTCAGACGATCTCACATTGTCACCCGACTACCATATTGAAGCTATAAGTGTTGGTTCAACTGGCTCTAGCTTCACATTGGTTCAAACAAAAACAGGCAAGAAAATCAGGCTAAGCACAAAGCTATTAGGTTCTCATAATTTATCCAACGTTGTTGCAGGTATTGCCGTTGCGCTTCAGCTCGGCGTCTCCTTCGACCGACTGAATACAATGACCTCCGATTTGAAGCCAGTATTACACCGTCTTTCAACTAGGCGAGTCAACGATCAATATACTGTCCTTGATGATGCCTTTAACTCAAATCCGATCGGATCTAGAATGGCGCTCGATGTACTAAAAAATTATCCAGGTAATAAAAAAATCATCATTACCCCTGGGATGATAGAGCTTGGTGATCAAGCCTATGTACTGAATAAAAAATTTGGTGAATACATTGCTGAGGTTTGTGATTATGTCATTCTAGTTGGTAAAAAGCAAACGCAACCGATACAGGATGGATTAGCTGAAAAGGGCTATGATTCTAGAAGGCTTTATATTGCAAGTAATCTAAATGATGGTTTTTCTAAATTAAACGAAATTGTCGCACTGAATGATGTCGTATTGATTGAAAATGATTTACCTGATACTTTCAACGAATAAACGCGTTTGCCGTTACTAAGGAGAACATATGATTAACATAGGCGTCATTTTTGGTGGTACGAGTGTAGAACACGAGGTATCAATTATCTCTGCACAGCAGGCGATTGCCCAGTTGCAAGATATGTCCTTGTACAAAATCGTCCCAATTTATATTTCAAAGCAAAATCGATGGTATACAGGTGACTATCTTCTTGAAGTAGAGCATTTTAAAGACTTAAAAAAGGTGCTAGATAATAGTACGCGTGTCCAATTGGTAAAGGGGGAACGAAATGCTTATCTAATAGAGGATCCCGTGAAGAAATTCAAGAATCCTATTATCGATCACATAGATGTAGCGTTCCCTATTATTCATGGAACCGGTGGTGAGGATGGTAGCTTACAGGGGTTGCTAGAGCACTTAGACATTCCATATGTCGGATGTAATGTTTTAGCTGCCTCCTTGACAATGGATAAGGTTGCCTCAAAGCTGTTTTTACAAAGCACTGGCATAAGAGTGGTTGACGGCGAGTGGTTTTTTACGCATCATTGGCTCAACTATCAAACTGACATCATTGAAGCACTAGAAAAAAAACTCCCCTATCCGATGATCGTTAAGCCTGCAGATATTGGCTCAAGTGTAGGGGTCGCACCTGCAAAGAATAGAGCTGAGTTAATTGAAGCTGTGGATTTTGCTAAGCAATATTCTACAAGAATACTTGTTGAAAAAATGCTGGTTGGAATGCGTGAGATTAACATTTCGGTTCTAGGTGATAGTGAAAAGCTTGAAATTTCAGTCTGTGAAGAGCCAATTACGGCAAGCGATTTTTTAACATATGAGGATAAGTACGTTGGTGAATCCCGATCAAAGGGGATGTCGGCAGCGAAAAGAAAAATACCTGCTGATTTGACGCCTGAGTTGAGACGCGAAATTGAACAAATGGCAGTTGAAGCTTTTATCGCACTTGATTGTGCTGGCGTGACACGTATTGACTTTATGATTGATAAGGTTAGTGGCAAGCCCTTTATCAACGAGTTTAATACGGTCCCAGGCTCACTTGCCTTCTATCTTTGGGAAGCTACAGGAAAGAGCTTTAAGGATATGCTTCAGGCAATGATCGACGCTAGCTATAGAGCGTATAGGAGAAAGGAAGCCCTTATGCGATCAAATGACATCAACATTCTATCAACCGCTGATCTAAAGGGCATAAAAAAGTAGAAAAATCATTCATATCATTTAAAATGAGATATTTATTCAAAGGGGGAACTAATTATGGAAAAAATCCTAATTGTCGAAGACGATCTGCAAATACAGACCTTGATTCGCGATTATGTCAATGCATCTGGCTATATAGCTATCACTGCATCCGATGGTGAAGAAGCCCTACAAAAGTATGAGTCTGAGGGTCCTCAGCTTGCACTTTTAGATATTATCTTACCAAAAATTGATGGATTTGAAATCTGTCGAAAGATTCGCTCAGAGTCAAATATACCTATTATTATGATCAGCTCTAAAAAAGAAGATACCGATAAGATTCTTGCTCTTGGACTAGGTGCTGACGATTATATTGAAAAGCCCTTTAGTCCAAGAGTGCTCATCGCCAAAATTCAGTCACAATTTAGACGCGTCAACGAGCTGTCAGGTACGCCACCTCAGGACACGTTGTCTATAAAAGAGCTCATATTAGACGTAAAGGCAAGAACTGTAACCGTCAAGGGTGATGCAGTTCCCTTCTCTGTTAAGGAATTTGAAATTCTTCACTATTTGATGCTAAACAAAAATCAGGCTCTTTCAAGAGAGAAGATTTTCGATGAAATTTGGGGCTACAACGAATTCGGTGACATTAATACGGTAACCGTTCATATGCGAAAAATTCGTGAAAAAATTGAAGCTGATCCTTCAAATCCTGAATACATTGAAACGGTTTGGGGCATTGGCTACAAGTTTAAGGGCTAGATTATGAAAAATTTCAAAATGACCTTAAGAGGTCTAATAATTCTCTTTATGATCGGAATGGTCTTTACAACTCTTGGTTCTATGGCCTTTCTTTTTATTAACTTCGATATTAGAAGTGGTGAGCATTCCATGGTAATTAAAAACCCTTACCTTTGGTTCGCTCTTTTTATGGTAATAATTATCATTTTCTATATGATTTTGGTTTTACTGATGAACCGCTATATCTTCGATCCCATTTTTGCTATGCGAAAGGCTGCGGAGCATATTCAATCAGGCAATCTCAATTATCCGATTGAATATGATGCCGATAATGAGATAGGCGCATTTTGTACCGAATTTGACAAGATGCGCATCCGTTTAAGGGACACCATTTTGGAACAGCATGAAATTGAGAAGAGGCGAAAAAGATTAATTGCCAGCATTACACATGATTTAAGAACGCCATTAACCTCAATAAAGGGATATGTGGAAGCGATTCAGGATGGAATTGTAAAGGATCAAGACACCTATGAAAAATACCTCGCCACTATCGCTGAAAAGGCTGACCAACTAAATCATCTAATTGATGACCTATCTGTATATACTAAGCAGGAGCTTGGTGAATTTACATTAAATCTAGAGCGACTTAACTCGGGTAAAATTCTCAGTAGTTATTTTGATCATAAAATTGATGAATTTAAGTATTCTCATATACATTTAGAGCTTAGAAAGCCATTTATCTCAACCTATATCAATGTCGATCCATACAGGTTTAACCAAATCCTAGAAAACCTTATTGGCAATGCTAAAAAGTACGCTCACACTAAGATCGTCGTCAGTACAAAGGTAATTGACTATCATCTCCAAATTGCCATTCAAGACGATGGTGATGGTATCCCAACAGATGTCTTAGATAGTATTTTTGATCCCTTTTTCATGGTTAATAAGGTTAAGGATCAAAAGGAAAAGGGTGGCTCGGGACTGGGACTAGCAATCGTAAAGCAGCTTACAGAAAGACATGGTGGTAAAATAACCGTTGAAAGTGGTATCGGTCTGGGGACGACGTTCACTATTGACTTTCCACTAGATATTTAAAGAAAGGAGTCCTGATGAAATGTCCTAATTGTAGCTTTGTCAACGTCGACGATGCGAAGCAATGTAAAATTTGTGGTTACGATTTACCAATCGTTACATCAAAGAGGGAGTTCAATGATGAAGATGATGCAGAGCTCGATTCTGCACTTAAGAATTTATTTGGTCTAAAGGATTCCGATGAAGAGGATCCACTTGATGTCGCAACAGTTGAAAGAATGCTTCATAAGAAAAGGCCGATTCAGCAAAATCGACAGCCTGAAACACCTTCATCAGCTAGCGAACAAGCACCTTCCACTATTTCAAAAAAGGCACGACCTGAAAAAACAGTTGAAAATAGCGATAACGATGAGGAAATTTCAAGAAACAGCTATCGAGTAATTTTTATCGTTCTCGCCATTTTAATCCTATTGTTTATCATTTTCAAATCTGGAATAATAAAATTACCGTGGAAATACGACAATGAAAAGGACAATGTCACAACAGAAGCTACAGAAATGGAAAGTAGCGAAGAAACAACTGAAGCAACTACCTTTGAATCGGTCAATTTGGGTCAAGCACCTGCAATTGAACCTCTCAACTTGTTTTTTAACTACTTACCTGAGTTTTCAAATAAGGGCAATCTAAATATAACGACGCTTTTCGTGAATTCGTCAGATGCATTATCGGTCCTTACAGAATTTGCTGGAATAGGTAAGATAGAGGGAATCGAATCGATTTCTGTAACTGATTCGGAAATCAACGATTCAGATGCTACCTTTACAATAGATACGGTTATTCGTCAAAATTCAAATGGAACCTCACAGACAAACGATGTTCAATGGGATTTTAGAGTTATCAATCAAAACAATGAATGGCGATTAGATGGTATTAGCTATAGTGCTTCACTTAGTAGCGGGAGTGTCAACGCCTCTGAGCCCCCATCAACTACAGAACCAAATGGAGAGCAAACGACAGAGCCCACACAAGCCCAAACGACAGAAGCGACTAAGCCGAGTACAACCGAGACAACAACTACCTCCACAACAGAGTATGATTATAGTGGATTTAAATCCTCTGGTACTTTTAATGGCGGTTCACTCTCCTCAGGTCAAGATGTCGGAGGGATTCGATATGGCGATCACGGTGATTTTGAGCGAGTTGCATTTGATATTATGAAGTGGGTGGATGGCACGCCAACTGAAACTGTAGACGTAATTACCTCTTATACTGCTGCATTATCAGCAGATGGAAAGAAAATTACGATTGTCCTCACTGGTGCTCGTGATGCCTATGCAAGTCTTAATTCGGTGAATTTCAAAGACAGTCCAAACATTTCTAGTGTCGTATTCTCATTTTCAGGACAAGGCGAAAGTGTTCAGATTGATATCACATTAAAATCGTCAAGCCAATTTAAGGTCTTTGATCTCAAGTCACCTGCGAGATTAGTTGTAGATATTGCACCTATGTAAATAATTCATTATAGAAGTAATTCAAAAAAAGAAGTGCTTTAAAAAATAAAAAGCCTAGAGGATTTAATCTCTTCCACAGAAGGTGGCAGTGATAGGATAATCCTCTAGGCTTTTATAATTATGAAAAAATTTCGTTTAATGAACAACAAGCTTAAGTACGAAAAAAATGATGAGTAATGGAATGATCACCACTGTAATAATCCCAAAGACTATTCCGATTGCACCAAACACAATACCAAGCGTTGCACCGATTATGCCAAATACAGCACCAATCAAGCCACCAATTACGCCAAATATACCACCAATAACACCGCCAAATGCACCACCCAGACCACCGAATACAGCACCGAATACCGATCCAATTATTTCAAATGGTAATACAATGAGTTTGCCTATTGGAAATATAAGAGCAACAATCCCACCTATAATTAAATAGGGCAACATTTTTTCAAAACCATAACCCTTGCCGTATAACACCTTGGCGATAATCGCCATCACGATTAATGCAAATATCATATTGACCTCCATCTATATAAGACCTTCGTCCGTTTATCTATATACATCATAATCGACATACTTATAAAACGCGTTAGCCTCAGATTAGAAATCGGTAAGAATTGGCATTAATTTTCTACTTTTTTAGCTTGATTGATTTTCTTAATTTCTTCAATAACGAAAGGTAATACCTTGTGAACATCTCCAACGACGCCAAGGTCTGCTACTTCAAAGATTTTTGCTCCCTTATCTTTGTTGACTGCGATAATGAGTTCAGCTTCTTCCATACCAGCAACGTGTTGAATTGCGCCTGAGATACCACACGCAATATAAAGATTCGGTCTAACGGTCTTACCAGTTTGACCTACTTGTCTATCATGATCCATCCAACCGCTATCAACAGCAGCTCTTGAAGCTGAAACAAGTCCGTTTAATTCCTCTGCTAAATCATGAAGTAGGCCAAAGCTTTCTGCTGAACCAACGCCACGACCACCAGATACAAGAACGGTTGCTTCTTGAATGTCTTGCTTTTCTTCCGTTTCTTTTTCAAATGAAAGAATTTCAACAAATTGCGCGTTTTTCTCAATTTTAACTGGGAAATTGACAATTTCACCAGCTCTACCAACCGCTCTTTCCATTTTTGTCATAACGCCAGGTCTAACCGTAGACATTTGTGGTCTATGGTCTGGACTGACGATAGTTGCCATGATGTTACCACCGAAAGCTGGACGTGTCATTAAAAGCATTCTGTCTTCAGAGACATCAAGTGAAGTACAGTCAGCTGTTAATCCTGTTTCAAGTCTTGCAGATACTCTCGGAGCTAAGTCACGACCGATAGAGGTTGCACCAAATAATACGATTTCAGGCATTTCTGTTCTTATCGCTTGAACAAGTGCCTGTGTATAAGGTTCAGTAGAATAGAGTTCAAAAGCGTCATTTTCCATAACCAACACTTTATCTGCGCCATATTCCACGAGTAATTTACTGTGTTTTTCCACATCTTTACCGACGAGCGCTGCAACTACATGTACGCCTAACTCATCTGCAATTTTTCTCCCTTTGCCTAATAGCTCTAGAGAGACGTTTTGAACTTCACCAAAGCGTTGCTCAACGTATACGAGCACACCTTTATAATCATTGATATTCATTATATGGCCTCCTAGATTATGAATTTTTCTTGTAACTTGTCAACGATCGCAATCGCCAATTCCTTTGGCGTTCCTTCCATGACTTTACCAGCAGATTTTGCGCCCTTAGTAAACGATTTCTTAACCTTTGTAGGTGAACCCTTAAGACCCATTTTTTCAACAGGAGCATCGATTTCAGCAAAGCCCCAAGTTTCGATCTCAAGTGTTCTATGTGCGTCGATTAAGCCCTTAATTGACATATATCTCGCTTCGTTTAGTTCTGCTAAAGCCGTAATTAAGCATGGATAAGCTACTTTAATCTTTTGGAAACCATCTTCAAAGCTTCTTTTTACAACCGCATGATCACCGTGGTGCTCAAATGCCGATACATATGAAATTTGTGGTAAAGCTAAATGTTCAGCAATTTGCGGACCAACTTGTGCTGTATCACCATCGATTGCTTGTCTACCTGTAATCACTAAATCAAAATCTATCTTTTTAAGTGCAGCCGCAATGGTTGTCGATGTTGCTAATGTGTCTGCGCCTGCAAATACTCTATCTGTTAATAAGATCACACGGTCTGCACCCATCGCATAAGCTTCTTGAAGAGCAACCTTAGCTTGTGGTGGTCCCATTGTAATAACAGTAACATGTGCACCGTATTGATCCTTTAATCTTAATGCTGCTTCTAATCCAGCTTTATCATCTGGATTGATGATGCTTGGTACGCCATCACGAATCAGTGTACCCGTCTTCGGATCAAGACGTACTTCATTCGTATCTGGTACTTGTTTTATACATACAACAATTTTCATCGTTTTCCCTCCATTTACACAGACTATTTCAATTCAGCTGCTGAGATAACCATTCTTTGAACTTCACTTGTACCTTCATAGATCTCAGTGATTTTCGCATCTCTCATCATTCTTTCAACTGGGTATTCACGGGTATAGCCGTAACCACCGTGTAGTTGAACCGCTTTAGTCGTAACCTCCATTGCAACTTCTGAAGCATAAAGCTTCGCCATTGCTGCATCTTGAGAATAATTCATCTTTTTATCCTTTTTATACGCAGCGCTGTAAACCAAAAATCTTGCCGCTTCAATTTTGGTTTTCATATTTGCAATTTCAAATTGTGTATTTTGGAAGGCAGCAATAGGTCTGCCAAATTGTTTTCTTTCTTTTACATATTTTACAGTTTCATTGTAAGCGCCTTGCGCAATACCAAGTGCCTGAGCAGCAATACCGATACGACCACCATCAAGTGTCATCATTGCAACTTTAAAGCCCTTACCTTCACTGCCAAGCATATTCTCAGCAGGAACTCTACAATCTTCAAAGATAAGCTCACAAGTACTAGAGCCTCTAATACCCATTTTTGCTTCTTTTTTACCGATAGAAAATCCTGGCGTGCCTGCTTCAACGATAAATGCTGAAATGCCTTTTAAGCCTGCAGAGCGATCTGTCATAGCGATAACGATATAAATATCTGCATAGCCAGCATTAGTGATAAAGATTTTACTTCCGTTTAGGATGTAATGATCGCCATCACGAACTGCAGTTGTTTGTTGACCAGAAGCGTCTGTTCCTGCATTAGGCTCAGTCAAACCGAATGCACCGATTTTTTCACCTTTAGCTAGTGGTACTAGGAATTTTTGTTTTTGTTCCTCTGTACCAAATTCATAGATAGGTGCTGCACAAAGTGAAGTATGTGCAGATAAGACAACCGAAGTTGTACCGCATGCTACAGCAAGCTCTTCAACAAGGTTGATGTACTGCCAGTAAGTACCACCTGCGCCACCGTAGTTTCTCGGAAATGGAATACCCATCATGCCGAGGTTTGCCATTTTTTTAACAGTTTCCGCTGGGAATCTTTCTAAATCATCTATTTCCGCAGCAATTGGTTCTACCTCATTTTTTGTAAACTTTTTGAACAGTTCACGCATCATGAGGTCTTCATTTGTCATTTCAAATGTCATTTTTGTCCCTCCATTTGTTAATAATTTAACTTTGTTAAGCAAAAAAATAAACTATCCCCATGACAATAGTTTAACACTAATACCTAAAAAGTCAAAGGTCATAATTCATTTTTATAGTAAATTCACGGAATTTTAACAAACTTCAAAATGATTAACATAACGACTAAAACAAAAGCAATGTAAAAGTAGCTTCTAAATCGATTGAATTTCCCTATACCCTTATACGGATTGTCGTATAACTTCTTATTTTTAAATGAGAGATCATTATCGAATACATGATAAAGCGACTCATGCGTAGATATGACGGTTTTTACTTCACCCGTATAATACGCTTTTGCCACTTCAAAATCCTTTAAAGGGACAAGAAGGCGATATCCGCCATCTGAAATAGGTTCAATTCTCGTTCTTATTCCATTCTCAGCCATGTCCTTTTCAAAGTCAAGGAAGAATGACTCTGAAGCTGCATCCTTTCTTATATCTAACTCTTGCCATTTGTATAGATGTTCCATATCGCCCTCCATTCGTCTATTGGCCCTTGTAAACACTATTTGAAATACGTTCCTTTATGTTCTGTCTATAGCCTAGCCAATCAATCATTTGAAGTATTTGATTTATACTTTTATCCGCATTAAAGTAATAGATACTTCTTACAGGCATTGTGGTTTGGGTTGTGTCTATTTGCATCGCGTAGGCAATGGCTCTTTCAGGGTTTGCGCTTAGCCATATACAAGCGCGATAATAGGCATTGTTAAAGGATGACACCAGCTCAGGATAAACCTCATACGCATCTCGTTGGACGATAACCGCAAGCTGATAATCTTCCACTTCATCTAAAGTCACGTAATTATTGTACGATTTAAATTGTGGATTATCTAGATAGACCTCCTCAATCATCAACAGATCATTTGGACTCGTTTGAACCATATCCTCCATGGCATCTATATAAGATAATGTATAGTCACGATCTAGAATTAATCCTTTTAGTGCTAAATCATGGGTTAATCTTTTAATAGAAGAAGAGTAAAGGCCTTGATAGCCAGAGGGATCATACACCTTTATGGATTTACCCTTTACATCATATAAAGACTCTATTCCTAGAAGTAAATGGTTGTTTCCCTTAGCCACTCCAAGTAGCTTGTAATCATCCTGTTCAACCAAAGTGTCTATTGCAAGTGTAAAGGGAAGAACTGCTATGGACGGCTCTTTGTTACTTAATGCCTCTTTGAGCGAAGCGACATCATTGTATAATTTATAGTCAAGGGTAATGCCCTCGGTTAATGTTGGCTGTTCATATAAAATCTTTGTAAGCGAATACGCCGATAGCCCTTCTGCCGCTGCACATGTAATATAAACATTTTGAATTTCTTCACCTTCAATAGTATCTGTAGCCTGAAGCGTGGAATCATCTGTATTCTCTGTGCCAATTATTTCTGTTTTTGGTGTACAGGCTACTAAAATGATGCCCATACAGAAGAGTAAGAAAAATATAACATACTTTTTTCTTATAAACACACGATCACCTCACTTTGTATTTTGATTCTAACATAAAAAAAAGGCTGTCACAACAGCACCGCTATATGACAACCTTCTTTAATATATAATCACTTTCTAACTTTACCACTTCAAGTAAAACCTGATCATCCTGAAGTATGTAGTTCTTATCAATCAACAGGTCAAGCTCACCCACATACTTTTCTATATGTGTCATCACTTGCTCGCTTTTTTGCTTAGCTTTAAGTCGTGAAAATGGGTTGATGCCCACAGTTTTTCCAAGTGCAATAAACAATCTACCGTTTTTCTTTAGAATACGACTGGCTTCTGTCAAAATCTCTTTGATGGTATGGTCTTTACCAGAGATCTCACTGATAACCACCTTATCTACGCTTTCTGAGGCAATCGTTTGGATTTTAGAAATCTGAATCCTTTCCTGATCGCCATAGTGAAGCTCTACTGCTTGATTAGACCATTCTAATATGATATCGACAGGCGAAAAATTGTAGGGGCTTGTCGTTTTGAATTCCGTTAATGTCATTCTATGTACTCCTCGTTTCAATATGCCTTAAAAATACCATATAGAGTTTGGAAATACAATAAAATCGGTGTTAATAATCTCGTACTTTTTATTAACAGAATTTTTAATGAACTGACACAATTAGACAGCGACCTATCCTTTAAACCAAATGTTACAAAACTGTTTATAGATTATCAGGGTTTTTCTTAAAGTAAATTCGATCTGATGAGGTTTTTGCAGTCTCAATGATTTGGTCAATCTCTCCAAGCTTAGATTTTATCGCCTCAGCGGTCTCCTTTGGCACATTAAAGTAAAGGAATAAATCTTCAAACTTTCTTAATGATAGATTGAAGTTTTGATTAATCTCAATAAACGTTTCTATATTGTGACTGTTTGAAGCGTTTTTAAATTGCTCCAGATCAATTTCAATGATTTCAATAACATCTTCTTCTCTTTCAAACTCTCTTAGTGCTAATGGATAGGGTTTGATTCTCTCTAGAAAATAACGTCCTTTTTTGTTGACATTATAAACATAGGCAATTTCTGTGCTGCCGACAAGAAAGACAACAAAGCACATTTTTGAATTGATAACATAAACGTCTGCACCCATCTGTCTTAGCTTAATATCGTGTTCCATCAGTTCTGCATTCATCAATTTTCGCATTTAGACGCCTCCTTATATGATAAAGACAACCAGGTAAACGGTTGATATTACAATCGATACAAGCATTAAAGGAAAACCAATTTTCAAATAATAGCCAAAGCTTAATTTTTGTCCATGTCTTGCAATTAAACCTGAAACAATAACGTTAGCGGAAGCGCCGACAAGTGTACCATTGCCGCCTAAACATGCACCTAACGCCAACGCCCACCAAAGTGGAGTCACATCAAGGCCAGACATAGCTCCAAAGTTCTTGATCAGCGGAATCATAGTCGCAACGAATGGTATGTTATCTAATACTGAGGATGCAATGGCTGAAACCCATAAAATAACAATCATCGTAAACATCATATTGCCTTCAGTTACTTCTAATAGCTTAGACGCTAAGTACTCCATAACACCGACTTCTTCAAGCGCACCAACCAAGATAAATAAAGAGATGAAGAAGAAAATGGTTGCCCATTCAATCTCAATAAAGATATCCTCAACATCACATTTACTAATCAGCAAAAGGATAGATGCAAAAAACAATGCAATTGTCGCTGATTCATAGCCAAGATACTGATGTAAAACAAAGCCCAATACTGTGCAAAGTAATATTAGAATGCTCTTTTTCATTAGTATCGGATCCTTAATTGCCTTCTTTTCATCTAGCTTTAGGATCTTTCTCTTGTTTGCATCTGTTGCAACATAGTGCATTCTATAGCCATACTTAAAAATCACCATTGTGACGATAAAAATAATCACAACTACTGGACCAAGTGCGATTAAGAAATCCATAAATCCCAACCCGGTAGCACTACCGATCATAATATTGGGCGGATCCCCAATTAGTGTTGCTGTCCCACCAATGTTTGCAATTAGTATTTCTGGTACTAAGAAAGGAATTGGATTTAGTTCCAGCGTATCTGTAATAACTAAAGTAACCGGTACAATCAATAAAACAGTTGTTACGTTATCGAGTAAAGCTGATGCCAAGGCGGTAATAACACAAAAGTAGAGTATAATTTTCCAGGGATCTCCCTTTGCAATTTTTGCTGCCTTTATCGCGACATACTGAAAAATACCGCTTTTCTTCATAACATTGACAATAATCATCATCCCAATTAAAAGCCCGATGGTATTAAAATCAATATAGTGTAATGCTCTTTCTTGTCCCTCAATATTAAGCATTACCATTAAAAATGCGCCAACCATTGCAACTGCAGTTCGGTTTAGCTTCTCTGACATAATAAGTAAATACGTAATAAAAAAAACACCTATTGCCAATATAAGATGAAATTGCATACCCCCGCACACTTCCTATACTTTGTATTTTGAGTCCATTCAAACGGACTCGGATAAAATTAATCATACGCTTCACATGAGTAAAAATCAAGTAAGTTTACGAGTTCTTTACTTTGTTTAGTATTTTAAGTGTTTGGCTTTGTTAATAAAAAATTTACAATTAATTGTTAATTAATTAAAGTTTTCAATGTCAATTTTCAAGCAAATCTGCAGCTGTATCACTAAATTCAGGACGGCTTTTAATAATGATATTAAACCAAATAAAGACGATAATTCCTTTAAATATACTGCTGATTGTAATACTCCACCAAATCCCATTTAATCCCAAAATGGTCATTTTACTAAAGTAAATGGCCATGGGAATTCTTAGCAGGTTAAAGACGATACTGGTTAAGGCAGCTGGTTCAGTTTTCCCAATGCCATTAAACGCGCCTGAGCTAGTAATTTCAACACACATAAAAAGTTGAGAAATCGCTAAAATCCGTAAATAATCTATCCCCAGCGGAATCGCAGCGGATTCTCTGATAAATATCATGAATAGCCATTTTGCACCAAAGAATAACAATACGGTGTTGAACAAGCCTATGACAAGCGCAATTTTCATTGAAGTGAAGTAGCCCTTTACCACTCTTCTATATTGGTGGGCACCATAGTTTTGACCAACAAAGCTGCCTAGTGCCACAGCAAATCCAGTTGCAGTCATCCATGTGATGGACTCTATTTGAGAGCCAACCTTCTGAACGGCAATCGGCAATGCACCATACTCAGCTATAATTCTTGCTATAACCATCGAAATCAATGTAAAAAGAGCACTTTGAAGTGCCGGCGGGAATCCCATTTTCACAATAGTGACCACTTCATCAAGGTCGGGTTTTTTTATGAATTGAAAGTGTTTAAACAAGCTGTGCTTAAAGCGAATATTGTAGATGAAAATCAATAGAACCACTGCTTGAGCAAACACAGTTGCTATTGCAGCACCTTTAACCCCCATCACTGGAAAAGGACCCAGCCCATTGATTAAAACAGGATCAAGCACCATATTGATCACAAGACCGACAGCATTAATCTGAAACGGCAATTTGCTATTACCTCTACCATTAAATATCCCTGTTAGAACTTGATTTAAGAAATTAAAAATCAAGCCAAATACGACGATAATCAAATAGGCAAATGCCATTTCTTCAACCCCAGCATCGTTCGTATTAAAAAAACCAATTAATGGCTTCCTCAAAAGCAAGATTACTGTAGAATAGAGAATTGCAACAACCGTACTGATGAACAACCCGTTGCGCGCTACCTTTTGAGCAATGTCATTTTTTCCAGCGCCAGTGGCCTGTGCTACCCTTATTTCAGTTCCCGTCTTGCCTAAAAATATAAACGCCTGCGAAAGCCAAATAAAGAATCCAGCTATTCCAACTGCGGCAACTGCATTGGAACCCAGGAATCCAATCCAAATCATATCTGTCAAATTATATGCCATTTGAATGAAGCTAGTTCCCATTATAGGGAGTGCCATCCTTACAAGCCCTTTTAAAATAGGGCCTCTTGTTAAATCATGTTCCATTTTTTATGTCCTCAACTTTTAGTCTTTCTCACATTATAGCAAATCTGATTTTTGATAGACAGAGTCTATCCTACATTCTTTCTCACTTCTATATCAATATTTGAGAAAATATATATTTTTTCATTAAATAGATCAATGTGAAACTTTTGTTTACACTTTTGTGTAAATATATATTTATATGTATCGAAAAGTTTACGTTATTCTACCTTCAAAATACAATTTCGTAATAATTTTTAGACTTTATTTTTTACAATGCAGTGTTTACTTGTACTAAATCAACTAAATCTATTTATGGTTCAACCGTAACATGGCATTGTTTTTGCATCTATAAGTAGAATGAAACTATTTCATTAAGGAGTGCATTATGAGCATACATCCACAACTTACACAATTAATTGAGCTATCAAAAACAATACAGGCATTAGCTATAAGAGATACAGCAATAGCTGTGACAAGCTTAGATACCTACATACACTATCTATCTGGAAGACAACTAAATCACAAAGTTAAAGCTGGGGATCCAGTTAAACCAGGCTCTCTAGTTGATAAAGCGATGTCTTTAAGAGAGAGACAAATGGCAATTGTAGATGCAAGTCTATTTGGAATTCCTTATGTCGGAACTGCACTGCCTATTTATGATAATGAAACTGGCAAGGTAATCGGTAGTTTATTTATAGGTGAGAGCACTGAAAAGCAAGAGCTCCTCAGAAATATGGCAAAAGAACTCAGTCAAAATCTTTCAGATATCACAGATTCTACTAAAAATATATCAGATAAGGCTGAAGAATTTACTCGCTTTTCCAACCAGCTTGCTAAATTAACTGAGCAATTTAACAACAAAATTGGAGAGGTCAACTCCTTTACGGCAATTATTCAAAATATTTCTAAAAAATCGAATATGCTGGGCATAAACGCAGCAATTGAATCTGCTCGAATTGGTGAGCAGGGCAAGGGCTTTGCTGTCGTCGCAGAGGAAATTAGTAAACTCTCTAAGCAAAGTAATGATTCTGTTGTGTCGATCTCTCAAATGACCAATTCGATCATGACTGATAGCCAGTCCTTAAAGGATGAAACCCAAACGATGTATACCCTTTCTGACGAAATCATGACGATATTAAATACACTAACTCAGAGCATTGAATCCATTTACGGTATGGTTGAGGAATTGACCAGTATTTCAGATAGCTTATAAAATTAACCAAACGGTCGCAGTATTATACTGCGACTTTATTTTTATGCCGTACGTTTCTAGATATCTAAATCAATTTCACAGAATTGACTTATTTTCTTTATGGAAATGTAATGCACTGGTAACACGATTCAAGTATAATAAAAGTAGTTTGTTGATTACAGTGTAACTTTAAGTTTACACATTTATTATGTCAACTTTATAGTACATCTTAAGGAGAAGATATGAATCGTTTTATTAAAAGACTTTTCGTCATGATTTTATTAATTGCGCTTACGGTTACAAGTATACCCACAGATTTTGCAGCTACCTTTGGAGATACTTCTGGACACTGGGCTGAATCCTATATAGATACAATTAAACCTCTCGGCGTCATCACTGGATACCCAGATGGAACATTTAAGCCTGATGCATCCGTTAAACGCATTGAATTTATTGCTATTATTGTCAATGCATTAAAGCTTCCCCTTAGAGCCGCTAGTCCAAATGAGTATTGGGGTGCACCCTTTGCAGAATCGGCACTTACATCTGGTCTGATAAAGGAAACCGAGTATGGAGGCATCACTGAAAATAGCCTTGAAAAATCAATTACACGTGAAGAAATGTCAAGCATCGTTGTCAACGCTTTCTATAGTAGGGGTAAGACCATAAGTGAGGCTCAAAAAGCCAGCGCTCTAAACTCCCTCTCAGATTTTGATAAGGTTTCAAGTGACTATTTTGAGCAGGCTGTAGCAGCAGTTGCACTTGGCATCATCAGTGGCTATCCCGATGGTACCTTTGGTCCAACTATGACTGCCACAAGGGCGCACGCAGCTGTTATGTCTCAAAAGCTTCTAGTTGAAATCGGCGTTATCCAAGGAAACACATCCTCTGCCACATTCAGTGTTGGTGGTATAAAAATCGGAGACACCTACGATACTGTCATCAAGCTTGCAGGTAAACCCCTCAGAGAAGATTACAGTGAATATGGTTTTACATGGTTGGTGTATCACACCAATTATAAAAACTACTATCAAATTGGAATTCAGAACAACCAAGTAGTTGCACTCTATACCGCCTCTAATTTATTAAGTGGTAAATCAAACGTGACTATCGGACAAAGCAAGACAGAGGTAACCAAGCTACTTGGGGCACCATTGAGCTACATTCAGAAGGGCACGACGCAATATCAGCAATATAACACTGCCGAAACGGCGGTTTATTTAAAAGACAATGCCTATGTGACAGCCTATTTTGATACGGCATCAAGCGGAAAGCTCTTTGCTGTCAAAATAGTTGATTACAGTGTCGAGCAATCTATGAAACGTCAATACAGTACGGCAACAGATGCACTGAGAATATCCTATGAAAAAACCATTTTTGATTTAGCAAATGTTTTTAGAGTTGCTAATGGTAAATCTATATTAGTCTGGCATGAAGGTCTTGCCAATGTAGCAAGAAAGCACAGTAAGGATATGGCCGTACGTTCCTTCTTTGACCATATCAATCCAAGTGGCTATTCCCCGTTCGATCGTATCTTGGCAGATGGTATTGATTATTCTGTCGCTGCAGAAAACATAGCAGCTGGATATACCAATGCTTTTGCAGCACACTCAGGCTGGGTGAATTCTCCGGGACATAGAGAAAATCTGCTAAGACAAATCAACTATCTTGGTGTAGGCGTCTATATTGGAGGCGAATATGTCAATTATTTTACTCAGGATTTTATTACCCCTTGATTCAGAGCAATCATTTAAAAATTGATTCATTTTACAAAAATAAGAGCAACTCTATTGCAAAACTGCATTAGGTTGCTCCTTTTTTTCGTGCTTTTATCAGGTCTCCATTATCAACTTTACTTAGTTGCCTCTCTCCTGACAAGAAGGACAAACACCAAAAATCTCTAAACGGTGCTCTAAAATCTTAAAGTGCGTTTGATTGCCCAAATCCTGTTCATAGGCTTTTAATGGACAACCCTTGATAGAGGTTACTTTATTGCACTTTACACATATCAAATGATGCTTGTGTTCCCTACGATTAAATTCATAGGTTGACTTATGCTCATTTCCAAACGAATTTCTTAATACGATACTCTGCTTAACAAATAAATCGAGTATTCTATATACGGTTGAAAGGTTTACCTTATCCTCATAAGCATCATCCTCAAACAAGGCAATGTAGATGCTCTCGGCAGTTACAGGCTCCTTGCACTTGATTAGGTACTCAATGACCCTATGCCTTTGCGTTGTATTTTTAATTTGATTGGCTTTAAATAATTCGACTATATTTTGATTCATAGCTGCCTCCTAACGTAGCCTTTTAAACAGCATCGCTACTAGAAAGAAAATTGCATTCACCATAACAATGCTCGCCCCAGAAGGCAAGTTTAATACAAAGGATCCAATCACACCGATGATAACTGAAGCGATTGAAATAACCGTAGAAATGACGATGGTTGATAAAAAGCTTCTCGATACCTGTAATGCAGTCACTGTTGGAAAAACAATCAAACTTGAAATCAACATTGTACCGACGACTCTGATACCTAAAACAATTGTAACCGCAGTTAACACGGCGATTAAGGTATTCATTCGTTTGGTGTTGATGCCCATGACACTGGCAAAGGATTCATCGTGTGTTATGGCAAACAAATCCTTATAAAATAATACGATTGTACTGACAACAAGCACAGCAAGTATGATAGATAAAACCACATCTGATTTGCTGATTAAAAGGATACTACCAAATAAGAAGCTGAACAAATCCACATTAAAACCTTTAGATAAACTCGCTACAAGGACCCCAAACGCAACTGAAAATGAAGACACCAAGCCAATTGCTGCATCGCCATGAAGCTGAGTTTTTTCATTTAGCTTCAGAATGAGCATAGATGCTAAAATAACGATTGGAATCGATAAATATAGGGGTGACTGATTCAGTAGCAAGGCAATCGCTACAGTTGCAAAGCTAACATGTGCCAGACCATCACCAATCATGGAAAACTTCTTAAGCACTAAAAAAATCCCAAGTAATGAGCTACAAACTGCAATCAATATGCCCACGATGATTGCCCTTTGCATAAAACTATATTGAAGCGACTGAATAATCATATTAAAAACTGCCATCGTCGCCTCCTAAGAATGAAAATGCTTTGAGCCAAAAGAAGAGGTAAATTGATCAACTTCATCATAAAACACAACCTCTCTATCTAAAACCAGCATTTTCTTTGCATATTCTTGAATGCTCCCAAGATCATGGGAAACCAACAAAATAGTCGTACCATCTTTTTCATTAATATCTTGTATCAGCTTATAAAAATCCTCTCGAACTCTTGGATCCAGCGCGCTGGTTGGTTCATCCATAATCAATAGCTCAGGTCGACCCACTAGCGCTCTAGCCAGCAATACGCGCTGCTGCTGGCCTCCTGATAAGTCGCCAATCTTCTTATTTTTTAGCTGTGAGATATCAAGTCTTTCTAAAATACTATCAATCAAAACCAAATCCTCTTTATTTAAAAACTTTGGTCTTTTTTTACCACTTAGCAGTCCGATACCTACTATTTCTCTTACCTCAGCAGGAAATAATCGATCTGTCGTCAAGGCGATTTGAGGTAAATACCCCTTTTTTATGCTCTCCTTTTCGTACTTTATTATCCCCTGCTCATAGGGAATAAGCCCAAGAAGTGCTTTAACAAGTGTTGTTTTACCAGAGCCATTTGCCCCTACTAGACCTACATAGTCGCCTCGTTTTATATCGAAAGATACGTGATCAAGAACAATGTGATGACCATATTTTACTACTAGATTACTCACTTCTATTAGTTTCATTTATATCCTAACCCTTCTTTCAATCTTTCTAAATTGCCATACATAATCTCTAAATAAGTCGTTCCATTTGAAAGCTCTTCTTTAGAAATGTTATGTGCTGCATGAAGCAATAGCATTTCAACTCCTGTCTCGTCTGAAATTACTTTTGCAACTCTTGGATCAATTAACTCTTCATAATAGATTGCCTTTGCTTTTGTGCTTGAAATCGTATCAATTAACTGAGCAATTTTTTGAGGCGTTGGTTCAGCATCAGGTGAAAAGCCTTCATAAGGAGAAACATTTTCAAGACCGTAGCGATGAGCAAAATAACCAAAGGCAAAGTGCCCCCCCGATAATATGGTTTTTGAGTCAAATCTTTCAACCGCATCAACAATCGTCTGATCAAGTGCCTCTAAATCATTCGTTAGCTTAGAAGCATTCTCACTGAAAAGTGTCGCTTTTTCAGGTAATTTATCTGAGAGTGCTGATAGTATGTTACTTACCATTATTATTGCATTATTTGGATCAAGCCAATAGTGTGGATCGATACCATCGTGCTCATCATCTGCATCATCTGCATCCTCTTCATGATCGGCAGCTTCTTCATGGTCATGATCAGACGCAATCATTTCAACGCCTGCACTTGCATCTACTACAAGCGTTTTAGTGGGATCTAGAGTTTCTAGAACACTGGTTATCCAAGGCTCCATTTCAGCGCTGGTATAGATGAGTACATCTGCATCGAGCATTTTTAGAACGTCCTGTGGTGTCGGCTCAAAAGCATGTGGCTCCACTCCTGGTGGGATGATAAGTGTCACATTTACAGCATCACCACCAATTTCCTTAGTAAAGTCATACTGAGGAAATAAAGTGGTTACGATGTTCAGCTGAGTGCTCCCGCCTTTATTATTTTCAAGGGCATCACCTTCCCCAGTTATACCATTATTATCCGTTTCGTTTTGCGAACCATTAACCTGGCATCCAGATAAAACCAGTATGAGGGTTAATAATAAAGTCATTAATACCCTTTTCTTACTGTGTATGCTATCCGTATTTTTAAGTCTAAGTTGAATCATATTCCCCTCCGTTTTCATAATCATATACCAATCCTCAGACGTCAAGTCCTCAGATTTTACAACAATCGAGATGATATTTAAATAAAAATCGCAAATGCGATTGATTTGCATTTGCGATAATTTTATCACTTCTATAAAATTTGTCAATACGATTACTTGTTCTTTTTGTTTAACAAGTTCTTAACTTCCTCATCTGACAATGGCCGATAGTGACCAAGCTTTAGATTTCCCAGCTTAATATTCAGAAATCTCACTCTCTTGAGTTTAACAACCTCATATCCCAGAGCCTCACTCATACGTCTGATCTGTCGATTTAGCCCCTGTGAAAGAATTATCGAAAAGGTCGTCGCATCGGATTTTTGAATCTTACAAGGTAGGGTCTTTTCATGCTTTTTCTTTACGGGGTTAAAAATGACGACCCCTGACTGCATTTGCTCTAAAAAATCAGCGTCAAATGCGTGATTTAGGGTGACACGATACTCCTTCTCGTGACCATTTTCAGCTCTTAAAACCTCGTTGACGATACTCCCATCGCTGGTTAAGAGAATTAATCCCTCACTGTCCTTATCCAGTCTTCCAATTGGAAAAATTCGCTCCTCGTACCCTATAAAATCAATGATGTTATTCTTTATATGCCTTTCCGTGGTACAGATAACGCCCTCGGGTTTATTAAAAGCGATATAGACGTGTTTCTTTTTCTGGCCAATGCGTTTTCCATCCACCTCAACACGGTCCTTTTCTCCGACCTGATCACCGATAGACGCCACTCTGCCATTGATTTTAACTTTTTTTTGTAAAATCAGTTCATCCGCTTTTCTTCTTGAGCAATAGCCCGATGCACTGATGTAATTATTAATTCTCATGCTCACCTCAAGGGGAATATGGTTTAGCTAGCACTTCTCTCTCTTCCTCAGAATCCGCTTGGTGGTAGCCGATATCCCTTATAATTTCCAGCTGTTCCATGAACACCTCTACGATATCTGGATCGAAATGGGCGCCTTTTCCCTCTAATATAATACCAATTGCAGTCTCAAGTGTAAATGGCGGTTTATAAACACGACGACTTACCAACCCATCAAATACATCTGCTATTGCAATAATGCGCCCTGAAAGCGGGATATCTTCCCCACTCAGTGCATTTGGATAACCACTTCCATCCCATTTTTCGTGATGTGAAATAGCGATTTCCTTCCCTAGATGCAAGAATCCCAGTGAGCCAATATCCCTTTCAACTGCCTCTATCGCTTGTTTGCCAAAGATAGTATGCTTCTTCATCTCTTCAAACTCTTCAAAGGTCAGCTTTCCTTTTTTAAGTAGAATGGCATCAGGGATTCCAACTTTACCGATGTCATGTAGCGGACATGACATGACAAGCAGCTCAACATAGCGATCCGTTATTAGGTGCTTGTATTTATCAAGGCTTCTCAGACCAGTTGCAACCACTCTAGCATACTCCTTAACACGTTTTATATGTGCGCCGGTCTCTGAGTCCCTAAATTCAGCCAGGCTTGCGAAGCTCATCATCGTCGCTTGCTGAATCATCCTGACCTCATGCGTTCGTTCTTCAACCTTGTGCTCCAAAATTTCATTTTGATCCTCAAGCGCCATCAATGCCGTTCTCAGCTGCAAATGTGTTTTAACTCTGGATTTTACCTCCTCAATGTTAAAGGGCTTTACGATATAATCCACCGCTCCTAAATTGAAACCCTTGGTCTTGTTTTTTATGTCTGACAGTGCAGAGATGAACATAACGGGTACCGTATCATAGCTTTCAATTTTTTTGATTTTTTCAAGAACCTCATAGCCATCCATGTTCGGCATCATAATATCTAAAAGTATCAGATCAAACGGGCATATCTGAACGAGTTCAAGTGCTTCAAAGCCTGATAAAGCAACTGATACATCATATGCCTCCCCTAAAATTTCAACCAATATTTCAAGATTTGTTCTCGTATCATCTACAATTAGAACACGACATTTATTTAGGGTTTTCATACACATGCACCTCGTATTCTGATAGCTCCTTAAGCGCCTTATCAAATTCAAATCGTTTAATGTGCCTTGCAAGTGAACTGACCATCAGGCTTTGATCTGGCTCTAGTCCTTCTGCTTCAATTTCGTGGATTAATTTTCTAGAATCCATAGGTCGATGCAATTTAAGCGCTGCTTTTAGCGCTTCTATTGATTTCAAAGGCGAATGCGAATAGTTTATTTTTCCTAAAAGGCTTGATTCAATCGCATTGCTTGTGACTTCAACGGCTTCCTCATAATGCTTGTATCTTGCCGGTATGCTGAGAGTGACCACAGTACCTCTTGGGGTGTTCGGCAAGATATGAATTTCACCACCTAGCTGCAATACAAAGGATTTGGATAGTGCAAGCCCTAAGCCCATTCCTTCAAACCTTCGGGAAGCGCTTGCTTCACCCTGAACAAAGGGTGAAAATACTTTTTCAACCAAGGCATCACTCATTCCTTCCCCTGTATCCATTACAGTGATTATTAATAGGTGATTCAAGCTCTTGTAATTAAAGCTAACACTGATTTTTCCCTCTTCTGTAAATTTAACGGCGTTGCTGAGTAAATGAGAAAGGATCTTTTCAACTCTCTTAAAATCCAGTACGAGAAGCATTGGAACTTCCTCAGAATAAACAACGTCAAAGCCTAGCTTTTTATCTATAGCCTCAATTTCAAACCTATTAAACAACCCTGTAAATGCCGCTCTTGGTTGATCGACAATATCATCTATTTCAATTTCATCCTTTTCTACTCTCGCGTACTCTAAAAGGTCATTTAGCTTCTCCATTAGCAGGTTGGACTGAAACTCTACTGTTTCGATAAAGCCTTTTGGCTTTTCATCAGTAATTATTTGCTTCAAAAGAGCTATAGAACCAATAATCCCGTTTAACGGCGTTCTAAGTTCATGACTCATATTGGCTAAAAATTGTGATTTTGAAGCATTTGCAGCTTCCTCTCTCCTTACGGATTCAAACAGCTTTGCTTCATGGGAAATTCTGATTTCATAATTGGCCAATATTGTGGCGAGTAGCTTCAAAAGGTCAATTTCATCTGTTCGCCATACCTTGAGCTTCTTTACAGAATCAAAACCCACAAATCCAAGGCAGGACTCTTTAAACATGACTGGAATGGTAATTATATTTTTAATGCCCTGAGACATTAAGCTTTCCTTTTAAGCACCGTCAGGCATAGTTGCAACCTCATCATACCGAATATTGCTCCCCCTCATGTGTGCTTCAACCCATTCTGGAAAGTCAGAAAAGGGTATATTTTTCAAGAGGTCAATCTGAGGCAAAATGTCGCTACCACACCATTCAAACGCGTTGGTCATCATTTGATTGACTAAGTCATACTTAAAATAATAGACGCGATCAATTTCATAAAACTGTCCAATACGCTCAAGTAACTGGTTGATACTCTTATCACTTTGCTCTATTGGGTTCCCCATCAGCTCGATGGTCGTCTCTAAAAGTGTAAGCTGTAGGGCCGTATAAGCAGCGATTTTTTCTTCATCTGCGACACGATCACTAACGTCCCTTATAATACTTTGAAAATATATAGGAATTCCTTTACTACTTTTTACCAACTCAATGTCGATCTCAACAGGAATAATGTGCCCATCCTTATGTCGAAATTTGCGTCGATAGATGCCAATATCTTCACCGTTTATTAATCTTTTTAACATCGCCTGACTTTCGTCAATTTCCGCTGAAAGATCTTTATAGCCAAGAGAAATAAGCTCTTCAGTAGAATAGCCAAATATCTCAGCAGCCTTTTGATTCGATACAATATGATGTCCAGATAAATCTAAAAGAAATATAGCATCATGACTACGATCGAAAAGTGCCTTGTATTGTGTTTCTACATCAATCCACTTCATATATTCACCTTACCTTGTGATATGTACACATCTCGTTTAACTTAAACAGTGACTATGCTTCTAATAACTAATTATGTTTCTGAATTTATACCTAATAATGAGCCGTTTACTCCCAAAAAAGAAAAAAACTTTCACGTAAGTGAAAGTTTGAAATAAGTGGAGGAATATCTGAACATGAAGTTAAACTACTAAGGGCTTAATTGGCTAACGAATATTGAATCATTTGTGTATCCTTGTTCAATTTATATCCGACATAACCTTTTTCAATCAAAAATTTTTGTTCTAGTAGGCTATCCATTTTTAGAGATTTCGCATTTAAATCATTCCAAGCAATATCGTCTGAAATATCCTTATGCAGAATAAAGCGCCACATACCATTTTGAGCTTCGTCACCGTACTTTCTCTTTAGAGCTTTAATATTCAGTCCCGCAGACATGATATTATACAGTGAAAATAGGTTATAAGGTGAAACCGTACAGAGCAGATGCTTCATTTCCATCGGTTCAATTAGCTCTATTGCTTTTGAGAGTGTTAAGGATTGAAGACGATTACCTCTATATTGGGGATCTACTAATGTGGTTTCAAGGTGAACCACTCGATCGAGTTCACTTTCTAATAATTGTATGTCATTCCCAAGATTTTTATTTGATTTACCTGGAAAGCTGATGTATCGATATGAAATCAATCGATCCTCAGAATTAAAAACACCTATAATTAATGCACCATTGTATAGATCGTCTAGCATTTCAATCTTCGTGTCCTTATACAGCACTTGTTTATTAGGCAGTCCTTCATAGACTTGATGCTGTAGCTGCATAACACGGTCAATTTCCTTTGCTTCAACCAGTCGCATGGTATACGGCTCTACTTGTCTTGTGGATGTTCTTCTTTTAACTAAATAACCTTGATTCAAAATCATAGAAGTCCTCCTTTCTATGCATATAAAAACAATAATGTCGTCGTGCTGACAACTTAGTTTGTAATATAAGTTGTCACAATTATACACTAACAACTCATAAAAGTCAACTAGGTTGTTAGTATTTGGCATTGTCTCTTTTATATTTGATGATATAATAAATTGTAACTATTGAATTTGGAGGTTTACATGAGCGAACAAGCAACCAGAAGGATAAAGCCGCCTGAGGTTAAAATAGACGGTAAGACATTTTTAAGAATACCAATTAAGACACATGTCGTGATGAGAGAGGATGATTTAATCTCTGTTATTAAGCAATATGCAGGTGAAATAGTACAGTCAAACGACCTATTATTTGTCACCGAAAAAATTGTTGGTATTACGCAAGGAAGAGCAATTCCATTAAAAGAAATTAAACCAAGACCCTTAGCAAAGCTACTCTCAAAATACGTCACTAAAACCCCTGCTGGTATCGGTTTAGGAATGCCTGAAACCATGGAGATGGCACTTATAGAATGTGGTATCCCAAGAATTTTATTTGCTGCAGCAGCCAGTGCCGTAACAAAACCCTTTGGGAAAAAAGGTGTTTTTTATGATATCGCAGGATATAAAGCGACCTCTATAGACGGTCCTACACCAAATACACTCCCACCCTACAATCAATACGTCGTCTTAGGACCAGCGCGTCCTAATGAAGTTGCTAAAGAAGTTAGTGATGCTCTTGGTGGCGTTAAGGTAGCGGTTGTGGATATTAATGATTTAGCTGGTGCTATTCTCGGCGTTTCTCATAAGGACATTGACAAGAATCTCATGGTGCGTATTCTTAAAGATAATCCACTTGGACAGGATCATGAACAAACCCCCCTCGGTATTATTAGAGAAGTCTAATGCAATACACAAATAAAATCTTTGCTACTTAATAAAAGACGGCCCACCATCGTAAGATAGTGAGCCGTCTTATTATTTAATGAATGATACAATGGTTTGCTTTGATTATTATGCCTCGTCAGCTGCTACTCTCGCTTTACCTTCCGAAGCTGCTTTCATAAGGAAGTATGCAAACGTAACTACTGCAACACCGATCCCCACAGGCAGACCAATGCTTTCAGACATTTTTAGCCCTTCTGGAGCTACGATGATATACGATGTAACTACCGCAGTCATAAAGGTCGCAGGTAATGAAGCAATCCAGTGAGGCTTAGCGTTTTTATATAAATAGGTTGCAGATGTCCATAAAACAATGGTTGCAAGAGTTTGATTTGACCATGCAAAGTATCTCCAAATTATTGTAAAATCAATGAAGCAAAGCGCTATACCGACAACAAATAGTGGCACTGCTATTAAAAATCTGCTCATAAGCTTGTCTTGTTTAAAGTTCATAGCATCTGCTATTACAAGTCTCGCACTTCTAAATGCCGTATCCCCAGAGGTAATCGGTGCTGCAACAACACCAAGTACAGCCAAGACGCCACCAAAGGTGCCAAGTAATGTCGTTGAAATGTCATTGACTACTACAGCCGCAGGACCTGCTGCTGCTAATGCTTCGGTACTACCATAGAAACTCATTGCCGCTGCTGCCCAAATCAAAGCAATTACACCTTCTGCAATCATAGCACCATAGAATACGCGTCTGCCTTCTCTTTCGTTCTTAAGGCATCTCGCCATAATAGGGGATTGTGTTGCGTGAAAGCCACTAATTGCCCCACATGCAATGGTGATAAACAAGAATGGAAAGATTGATTTTTGAGCTGGGTGGAAGTTTTGGAATGAGATTTCTGGAATCGAGTAGCCACCAAGTAGGATGCCACCCATGATTCCAACGCCCATAATGATTAATGCCGCACCAAAAATTGGATAAACTTTTCCAATAATTTTATCAATAGGCAGAATCGTTGCTAATATATAATATATAATAATAAGTGCTAAGAAATAATATTTATTAATGCCCGTCATTGTTTGTAGTAAGCCTGCTGGTCCTGAAATAAACACAACGCCTACTAGAACCAGAAGAACCACAGAGAAGACTCTCATCACTTGCTTTGCACTTAATCCAAGATATCGACCTACGATTTCACCAATGGTTTCACCACTGTGTCTCACCGATAGCATTCCTGAAAAATAATCATGTGTTGCTCCTGCGAAAATAGAGCCTAATACGATCCAGAGAAATGCAACTGGTCCCCACAGCGCACCTGCAATTGCTCCAAATATTGGTCCAAGACCAGCAATGTTTAAGAACTGAATGAGAAAAACACGCTTCCAATCCATCTCTACGAAATCGACACCATCTGCTTTTGCCGTTGCCGGTGTCTCTACCTCTGGAGAAATTCCGAATATACGTTCAACTACTTTAGAATAAATAAAATACCCCGCCAATAACGCCACTATTGACAACAAAAATGATACCATATAAGACGCCTCCTTATCCTTAATAATGAATCGCCCTCATCGTATCATCTTTTTGTTGCCTTTATGATGTTTTTAGATTTAAATGCAAAAATCCATACTTTAAATGCAAAAAAACTCAGTTGATATTCATCGTTGATTTAAATGCCTTTAAGTAGCTTCTACTCACTGGAATTTCTTCTTTGCTACCTTCAATTTTAAGCACTAGGGTATTGTTAAAGTAAGGCGATATTTCTTGTATTTTTGAAAGGTTGACGATATAAGAACGATGTGTTCTCATAAAGCGATCTGCCGGGAGCTTGTCCTCTAAATTCACAAGACAATCATTGGCTTCATAACACATTTTTTCCGTATAGACCTTCGCCTTATTGTTCTCCACTGAGCAGTAAAGTATTTCGTCAAAATTGATGAGTAGCATTTTCTCACCCATCCAAATGGGTAGGCGCTGTAACGCTGATTTAGGCGCTTTATATACCTGCTGCGGTCCACGGTGCTTTAATTTTAGTACTGCAGCATAAATCCGCTCTTCATCATAGGGCTTCAACAGATAATCGAGAGCGCTTTGATCAAATGCTTTTAATGCATATTCATCATATGCCGTCGCATAGATAATCTGTGTTAGTGCCCCCTCTTTCTTTAGCTGTTCAGTCAGCTGTATACCCGTTATTTGTGGCATATCAATATCCAAAAAAACCACGTCAGGTTCTTCAACCTTAATAAATTTTAATGCGGCCATCGCGTCGGTAAAAGTGCTCACCACTTTAACATAGCTGATTTTACTTAGGATGTATTCGAGCTCTTGAATCGCCAATGGTTCATCATCGACTAAAACTGCTCTAATCACTTTAATTCTCCTCTATTCTTTGATAAGGGATTGAAAATTTAATTAATGTCCCTTCATTTGGCGCACTTATGATGCTAAGCTCTCTTCTGTAGATGCTAAGCAATCGCTCCTTTACATTTAGTAGACCAATTCCAGAGCTTTCATAATCGGTCTCAATAGTTGCTTTTACTGGTACTTCCGGCATGCCAACACCATCATCGCTAATAGTGAATAATACCTCTTCACCTTCTCTTTTAATCTCAACTCTAAGGTGTCCTGGACCTTGCTTTTTCTGAATCCCATGCTTAACTGCATTTTCAACAAGGGGCTGTAAAATAAGCGGTGGTAGCTTCAAGGTCAATGCATCCTCCACTGTCATTTCGACGTTTAGCTTGTCTGGAAATCTCGCCTTTTCAATGTTTAAATACGCATCAATAAAGCGAAGCTCGTCCTCAAGCGAAATAAAGGGCTCGCTATTTTTAAAACCATTTCTTAGAACGACGCTTAGCTCTTGTAATAGTGTTCTCGCCTTATCTGGATCGGTTCTCGTCAGAGACATGATGGCATTTAGTGCGTTAAAAAGAAAATGTGGCTTAATCTGCGCTCTTAATGCGACGAGCTCTGCTTTAGCTCGCATTTCTTTTTGCTTTTCTATCACGCCTAGCTCAAGCTGCGTTGAAAATAGGGTACCGAGACCTTTGACCAGCTCGATGTCAGGCTTATTTATGGCGTTAGGCTTCGTCTTGTATACCTTTAGCGTACCGATTGGCCGTTCATTTACCTTTAATGGGACTACAATTACCGAGCTTAGTTGACAGCTTTCGTGATTACACCCTACCTCCTTCAAGCTTTGCGCCTGCTGTATCAGTCCTGTCTGCAGAGCATCTCTTGTTTTCTGTGTCCATATTGGGCTACCTGACTGATGATGGTCCTCGCCTGCACCAAGATGAGCTAGAATCACATCTGTATCAGTTATTGCGACTGCATCATATTGTGTTAGCTTGAAGATAATTTCTGATACGGCCTTAGCAGATGCTTGTGACAATCCCTTTCTAAGGTATGAAACACTCAGGTTGGCGATCTGTAAGGACAAATGTGCCATTCTAGCCGAAGCGTTCTCATTTTCATCATATATTTGTTGGATAAAATATAGAAACATCCCAACACCAAGGGCGTTGAGGAAGGTCATTGGTAAGAAGATGATTTTTACCAAAGCAAAGGCTTCATCAAATGGCGAGGCTAAAAGTAGAATTAATCCCATCTGAATAACCTCTACTAAAATACCGATAAAAAAGCCATCATAGTATCGTCGTGGCTTTGCATCCAATCTTTTTTTCGAATAGCCTCCGATAATACCAGCCACAATGGTTGAGACGCCACAGGAAAAAGCAGTCAAATCACCACCATCAAAAATGAGCATCCGATGTAAGCCAGCAATGACACCTGACAGCGTCCCTACAAAAGGGCCTCCTATTATACCTGATAAAAGTACGGGAATTGTCCTCGAGTTTGCTACACCACCAGAAATAGGTGTCCCCATTAAAGTCATGAGCACACCTAACAATCCCCAGAAAACACCATATAGGATTTTCACCCACCAGCTGTCCGTCTCTCCGGTTACATATTTCTTAAAAAATACTGCTCTGGAAATGAGCAAGGCAAAAACTACGATTAATCCCAGACGTTCAAGAAAACCTATAGATAATGCCAAAATCATCATTCAGAAATCCTTTTGTTTGCATATCGTTCAACTCTCTCGATGTTTTCTGCAGCATTGCCCACATACAGGACGACGTCACCGCTAAAAAACACTAGCTTTGGACCTGGAGAGAGTAATAATTGTCCGTTTCTGTTAATGCCGATAATGGTTGCACCGGTATGCTCCCAGAATTTAACCTCACCTATTGATTTACCAATCAAATGGCTACCCGTCGCTACTTTAAATTCAAGTGGATGTATGATTCCAACATGCTTCATAATAAGCGCCTGTTCAATCAAAGTGTCCAACGTTTCAATCATCATATCCTCAATGGTACGTTTTTCTTGAATCATTTTGCTGATATCTTCTCTCATAGAAAGAACGCGGTCTTTAGACTGGCTTTCTTTAATAAACAGCTCTGCTGACTTTTGAGATTTAATCAGTATGCCGCGCTTTTCAATTACCTCTACGACACTCTTCTCTTCAAGAAGCTTAAGTGCTCTTCTTATGGTTTCTGGTGAAACACTATATTTACCAGATAGTGTAGATCTTCCCTTGATTAGCTCCCCAATTTTCCATTCCTCGTTGAGAATGCTATAGGCAATATCAAGGGCAATTCTCTCATACCTAGCACTCTTGGCTCCCGTGTCAACCATGTCAACATTAGTCATACTCATTATCATTATCCCCTTAAATAATTACATTTATAATACCATAGCTTATCGCCATTATAACCATGCCTGCAATGAAATTCCCAATTAAAATTGCTGGGAAGGCGGTCTTAAATCGAATATCTAAAAGTGCTGCTGCAAGAGTGCCACTCCACACACCTGTGCCCGGGAGAGGTATCGCTACAAAGATCAACAGCCCTAAAAAGCCATATTTTTTAATGTTCTTACTTTTACGTATGCTTCTTACACTGAGGTGATCCACCCACTTTTTCAAAAGCGGAGTTTGGCTTAAAATTTTAAAAACTGGCCTGATGCCTAATAAAAGGATAGGGACTGGCAACATGCTCCCTAAAAAGCTCACGACAAACGCATGAACAGGTGACAGACCATAGGAGATGCCAAATGGAATAGCCCCTCTTAGTTCAATGATTGGCATTGCTGCAATTACAGCTGTTTTAAATTCTGCTGATAAGATTCCTAGAAGTTTTACAATTAAGTCCATAATTATTCCTATCGAAAGTGATGTCATTTAAGCATAGTATAACACAATTTATAAGAGTTATCTAAAATTCGTCGAAACTTCTACAAAGGTGTCTGGATGAGAAATATTATCGTTTAATTTTAATCCTTTAGGGTATACGTTAATCAAACACTTTACAAGGAGGTCATTATGAAAGAGCTTAATGAAAAATCAAAAGCAATGCTAGGGGCAAGCCAAACCGAAGCTTGGACCGACGCTAAAAAATACGAAAGAGATTCACACGTCAACCTACCATCTGAGATGGCCGTTGAAAATGCAAAGGAATGGGTTGAAGAAAACGAAAAGTAATGTTTAATTTGCAAATAAAGAAGGACCTTGACATCTTTGTCAGAGTCCTTTTTTTGTATTATATTTTAAGATAGGATTTTATGACATCGCAGGTTACATCGTATTGACCTGCTGCCTGACCAGTGAATAAAACATGATCTCTAACCAATTTTGTAATCAATACCTCATCATCAAGTCGGTATTTTCCTATAAATCTTAAATTGACACAAACATCATGAACTTGCTTTGCTTTTTCTTGAAAGCTTTCAAGTTCGAGGTTCACTTCATTAAGATCCTTACGATCTGACAAGAGCATTTCATGAATATAGAGAATTTTTTTTGCCATCATACGTTTATTATGAATGTACTTCTCTTCACCAAATTGTTCTTCTTCTCTATCGATAAATAAGGACAAAAGCTCACATTGTCTCGAAACAAAACAAGGTCCTTTTTCGGGCTCTTTTTCGAATGCCTTTACATGAAGCTTAACATTTTGAAACAGAAAACCTCTTGTCTCCGCAAGCTCATCCTTTAGATTCTGAAGTAGAGGTTCTTTGATTAGTCCTATTTTTTCTTTTGTTGCCTCTGTCATGCTATCAGAATATCCATTTTCAAAAACATCAATCTCACGAATTAACGAGGTCATATTAAAATATTTCTTCGATATATTTTCTATCACTCTATAATCACTGGGCCGAATATTGGGCATATAAAAATATATAAGCGCTCTAAATTGTCTAATACTCTCCCTAAAATTGTGTATACTAATGTGATTAAATCCTGATTTAATCATCTTATCCTTTTGCTCATCTATGGCTTCTAGATGCTTTTGCATAATGGCAGATACCCTCTTATCCCCTACCATAGCGACCTCCAAACCTATTAAGAGTTTTAACAATTATAACATGCTAGCAGTTCCTATTCCATACTTCTTATATAAATAAATTGCACGCAATTATCATGCCAAAATATACCAGCTTTCGATAAACTTGCTCAATATATGGCTGTTTGTTACCCAATACCCCTATTTTCAAAAAAATAATCCCATTGTCTTATATTTTGCCTTAGACATGGGATTTTTTTTACATATATAATTGTTAAACCTGCTTTAAGAATTCATCCCAAAGATATATTGATTGATCAATATAAAGTGTGCTAGACTCCCTGCTAGTATAAAAAGGTGGAAAATTTCATGAAATCCAAAGCCCGAAATTGAAAACTTAGGTTTCTTAGCATAAAAAACTGATCCAACCGTATATAATATCCCGCCAATCACTAACCAAAGAAATCCTGCAAATGGTAAAGCCCTAAAAATTGGCACTATGAAAAATATACTGAGCCATCCTAGAAATAAATACATGCCTGCTGATAGCCATCTTGGCATATTAATAAAAATGACCTTCGAAATTGTACCAAAAATCGCCAATGACCAAACTAAAGCTAATAGAACATATCCTAAGGTGCCTCTTAAAACCGTCAAGCATATAGGCGTATATGTGCCTGCTATTAAGACAAAAATCATCGAGTGATCTAGTTTTCTTAGCTTCACTAAAATGTTATCCTTCTTACCGTTGTACCAATGATAAATCGTTGATGCACTGTAAAGCAAAATAATACTCATTCCAAAAATAAAACCACTCGCAAGAAAATATGGATTATGTTTGAGGATTGCTTGGGTCACCATAATACCAAGTGCTAAAAAGCCAAGCAAAACACCTATTAAGTGCGTAATTGTATTTATTGGTTCTCTCATTTTGATAACCTCCAATATAGTATTTAATACTATGTGATGTTGTGTTTATATAATATCACTTGATTTACTACATTGCAATAGGTCTTTATAAAAACTTAATAGAATGATATAATCTAACTATATTCTTTGGAGGTCATATGAAAACATTAAATATGGGTCACCTTACTTTCGAAAATCCGCAAGATGAAAGAATTCCTTCTATACCACTCTACATGGATCAGGTACTGGATTATTTGGAAGGTATATTGGCACCACTAAAGCGAGTTCCCGATGATACCGTTTTTACAAAAACCATGATTAATAACTATGTTAAATCACAAATACTTGATGCACCTATTAAGAAAAAGTACGACAAGGCTACCATAGAGGATCTCATTTTGGTCTATCATCTAAAACAAGTATTTTCTATTCCAGATGTGGACAGCTATTTAAAGCTTTTAAAAGCACAATTGGGATATTATGACACCTTTTCACAAATTCAAAATCTGGAGAGAGAAAAGATACTTTCAGATATCGGAAATGAAATCACACCTGAAAATGCAGGAGGGCTACTAACCGCTCTAATTGCTGAAATTACAGTAAAAAAGCAGCTGGCTGAGCAGCTGCTGGATTATTTAAATCTAAATACGTCAGAAAATATCAAGGTGTCTGAATCTAAGTCCAATATGGAGAGCAGGTGATATCTATCATCATTTTCGTATCGCTTTTCACTTCGAATACATGCCTCTTCACCATGAATTATCGCTTGTGATGGATCACCATCGACGATTATACAAAAATGCCTTTGATTGAGTTCTATGGATTTGTCCACCCTAATTACAATCTGAGACGTCTGCTCCTGCATTATTGAATAGCATTGCTGTTCAACAAGCTGACAGACGTTCATTTTTTGATCAAAATGTCTTAGCAGCCTAAGGTTGTTATTTCCCATAATGGCTTCGATCATTTCATTTTTAAACCCTCTCTTCTCAAGACCTTCTCTAATCAATGGAACCTTTGAGATATCTTCAAGACCAATTGGCATCGTCGCGCCATCAAAATCTGATCCTAGCCCAACATACTCATAGCCGATAAGATTAGAAATGTATTCTATATGATCTAAAAGTGTTTCCAAATTGCCATTCTCATCCCCAAGAAAATACCTGCAAAAAACAACGTTCACTACACCACCAGATCGTTGAATGGCAATCAGTTGATCATCCTTTAGGTTTCTAATATGATTCTTAATCGAATAGGCACCCGAATGACTTGCAATGATTGGTTCGTTCGATGTACTCACCACATCCCAGAACGTTTTTTCGTTCATATGTGACACATCTATCATTATACCGAGTTTGTCCATTTCCTTGATAAACTCATAACCCATAGGCGTCAGTCCACCTTGCGTTTTCGTTCCGTCTTGATAGGCTTCTAAGGTGCCTTCTCCAATTGCGTTTGAATAGTTCCAAACCGGTGCAATCGCTTGAACACCAAGATGCGCATATTGCCTAGTAAGATATTGGTAGTTATCTTCAGTAAGGCTATAGGCGCCTTCTATCGTCCTAACGCCGACTCTCTTGTCACTTAGGAGAGCCTTCTCTAATTGCTTCCTACCTCTATAGATTTCAAAAGAGTCAAATGAATGCATTTCAAGTTGTGATAGCGCATTAAAGGAGGCACAAATTCTATGCTGCGCGAGCTTGCTGTCACTACCATCCTCAGAAAAAGCAGCAAAATATGCGATATCCACATTTCCCTGTCTCATCTTAGGTAAATCAATGTGAAAATTAGTTTCAAAAGCAATGTCAATTTCAGGTTCTAGAGTAGCTTCATTAACGAGTTTCATGAGTGTATCATTATGAGTATCAACGACGACAGATTTCATATTTCCACCTCTTTCTGAGCATAAAATTAGCACATATGTATATAAAATGTGGATATCCTAGCACTTATGCACAGGTTATCCACATTTTTTGTGAGTTTTGTCCTATTTTTATATTAGGTTATACAAGTACATCCATAGTACCATCAATACGCCAAGCACGGATTGAATCTGATATATACCTATTGACAGTCTCGACCATCTAAAGTCCTGCTTCGCTCTACTTATCATAATAAGTGATGGCGCAGTCAACAATAAGGTTGCGATCCCAAAAAATCTTGCACCATTTACCGCATCGTTTATGCCATAGATAACATCCCAAATATCGTATGTCGTTGAGATTGCCAATATGAATACTAAAACCCCAGATACGGATAAGCTATGAAACAATAAAACAACTCGCGGTGTATCATGTATGCGGTTTACCTTCATATTTGACCATCTGAACAAAATCGTCAATAAAGCAAGTAGGTTACATAGACCCATCAGCACGAGCAAGGTGACTGAAAAGATGATACTCTCAAACATAGATGTACGTTCATAAATCGTATTACCTATAATTAAGTACTCTAGCTGACCTTCTTTATCTGTTCTAAATTCTGCATAGTTATCACTATCTTTACAATAAAACACGGTTTCACTGATTGGCTCGTAGATGTCTCCAGCAATTTTTAGCTTTTGCTGATCACTGCTTATCCTAATTTGATGTATTATTCTCGTGAGCTTTTCAAGCGTATCCTCTGAAGCATTTACAGGGCTATATGCACCTTCGAATTTGGTTAAATCAGATATTTCAAACGGTGTATAAGTATCCTTCTGTTCGACATTCTCGATAAAATCGCTCAATACCGCATTTGTTAATGCCTCTCTCGCCTCTAGGCCATTTGAGTTATAAGTTATAAAGAGTCCTAAATTTAGATCTGGAATGATCAGCATTCTCGAATTTGCGCCTGGAACACCGCCATCATGAATAAAGGCCTCATACTGACCATAGTGTACAACGGTAAATCCAAAGCTTCTTCCCAGAACCAAGGCATTATTTGCCACTTGTCTCGTCAGCATTGCCTTTTTAATGTCCTCGTTAAGGTTTTCTGAAGTCATCAGCTTCAAAAATTTGGTCATATCCTGTGTTGTCGTAAGAAAATCGTCTGAAGGTAAAAATTTGGTCATAAATTGTCGCATCGGTGTTTTCTGACCACCAAATACCGAGTAGCCTTGAACCAAAGAGGTTCCTAATGTTGGCTTCTTTTCTAGTAAGTTTTTAGAAGTGGTCATCTCTAAAGGCACTAAAACGTTTTGCGCAACATAATATTCAAAACGCTCACCTGATATAGATTCTATCAAAACCCCTGCAAGAATATAGCCGACATTAGAAAATATCGTATAATCATCCTTTGGTACAATTGACTTAATGATATGTGTATCAAAAAAGGTTTTGGCTTGCTCAGAAAAATTGTTATGCAAGCTTTTAATTGGATCCTCTGGATAAGCTGAGTCAGCCTTTACCATCGGTATCCCCGTCGTATGTGTTAATAGGTTTCTGAAGGTCAATGTATTGATATCTGGGTTTTCTACCAGTGTGGCTGGTAAATAATCTATAATTGGTGCATCAAAATCGATACCCTTATCCTCCAAAAGTGTGAGAAGTGCATAAGTGGTGATTACCTTTGAAATAGATCCTGTCTGAACAACGGATAGATCTGTATCCATCATGGTTTTTGACAGTATATTTGACTCTCCAAGTGCGTATTCATAGAAGGTCTGACCCTCCTTGACAACGGTTACCAGTACACCTGGAATATTATAATTAATCATCTCAACATTTACTTTATGACTTAATTCATCTGTGTCCAGCTCAGCAAATACTGGTATTGAAATAACTAAAATAAATGAAAGTATGAGTGTGATTACTTTCTTCATAGACTTACCTTTCTTTCACAATTCTATATAATTTCCCCACCTTGTCTCTATAAGTTAAGTCAAGGTTGATGTCTTGCCCTATAACCAAGCCTTCACCCTCTATGATACCCTTCACGGTTTCATAAGCGAGATCTGGAAAATTGTTTTCTTGACTTAAGTGAGCTAAAAGGATGTTCTTAACACTTCCATATTCAATAAGCTCACGAGCTATATGCCCGGCGTCTTCGTTACTTAAATGTCCAAATTCGCTTAAAATTCTTCTTTTCAGATACATGGGATATGGCCCAACTTTTAGCATCTCGATATCGTGATTGGATTCTATCATTAAAAGATCACAATCCTTAAAGTGTTCAATCACTTCATCACTAATTGCTCCTAAGTCAGTGGCAATACCTATTTTACAGCTCTCATGATGAAAGGTATAGCAAAGTGGATCTACGGCATCATGAGTAATCTTGATCCCCTTAACTCTAATATCTCCAATAAGAATATCATCAATCGTTTCAAACACGTGTAGAAGAGAAGCATCGATTTGCCCTACCTTGTCACTTAAAACCTCCCAGGTCTTTCTAGTAACATAAAGTGGGAGCTTATATCGACGCATCAAAACACCCAGACCACTAATGTGATCTGCGTGTTCGTGTGTAAGCAATATACCGTCAATGTCATAAATGCTAACATTGATCGTTTCCAATGATGTTTTTATATATTTACCACTCATACCAGCATCAACCAGTAATTTAGTAGTCTGTGACTCGATAAATTGACAGTTACCTGAACTGCCACTTGCTAATGAACAAAATGATAATGGCATAATTTCCTCAGTAAAACAACTTTTAATCTTGAATCGCACTCACGTGAAACACCTGGCCCGATTCTAGAACAATTTTATAGTATGGTAGCGCTTCCCCCATAATCAGATCAGTTACCAATAAACTTTCATCATTTAATTTATAGATGAGGCTCATTTCCACTATACGATCACCTGCTTCAATTTTGGGTAAAATACTGTATAGCACCTTATCTACGGAAATTATATCATATTTCGTTCCTTGGGTTATAGTATTCTTAAGTATATTTTCCCCTTTAAGTCCAATTATTTCATCCTCATAAAGCCAAATCATCGTTTTGGATTCTTCAAATCGGAAGTCATTATAGGTGTTATAAAAGGATATCAAGGTATACTTACCTAGGGTTGATATCTCATAGCCATCGTAAAAAAGAGGATAGTCAATGGATTCAAGATAGGATTTTGCTCGTGACATTTGTTTTGCTCGCTCATTTTCATCGATTGTTAATCTAAACTGTGCCAAATTGGAAATACCGTCCTGTTTAACTCGGCTAGAATGATTGTTTTCGAAATAAAGCAGATGTGTGTCATCAAAATATAAGGTTTGAGATTCAGTTGTAAATGAGTCACTTTGAATGCTATAGCTACTTCCCAATATCTTTCCAATTAAGTCCACATTAAAAGTTTCCAGCTCAACATTTGCAGAACGAATTGACCTTGGATACTCTAGCTTTATTCGACTGATATCGATATTTTTATTTTTATAAAGTGCTAAAACGTCTGACAAATTGTTCTCGTTATCGACAACATATCGATTTTGCTCTTTTATATAAGCAAAACCAAGTATCAAGTTTGTAATGATCAAGACACCAATCAATATTGTTTTTATTTTTGGCCAATCCATATCTACCTCAGTTTTTAATACTTATAGGTTTTTATCAACTTACTATCATAGGCGTTAAATAAATAGATCCGATCCGATATTCTCAGCTGCCACGTCGGCTGCATATAGCTAACATCATCGTTTGCCACTTGTTCAACATAGGTCATCTCTATGCTTTTTATCTCACTGATAAGCGGGTAATATTGATCAAAAACACTCGCGGTAGGGTTAGTAATGCCTTTATCCTGAAGATAATAAACACTTAACTCAACCATGTTGTTATAGATACAATCATCTATCGTGGCAAGTCTTTCTATCGGTGTGCTGCTTAGTGTATAGGTCCCAGCAAATGATTTTACATTCTTGTCTAGTGAAACTACCTGTCCCTCCCGTACAACAATGGTAATCGGGTAATCCTTTGAGGATAAGCGCGCAACTGCCAATTGATTTAGCTTATAGTTAAAATAAAAGGTATACGTATTGGTCTCACTTTCAAATCTGTAATCTGCTAAGTAGATGCCCTCGGGCATTGCTCCAAATCCTTCTAGCTTTCCAGCAGCATAAGAAAGAGCCTTAAAGAAATTGATTTTTTCTGAAAGCTGTGGGTCAAATTTTCTTCTATAGATGATTTCACCTGTCTGAGTTACTGTTAATGATTTTTCACCATACCCATACATCAGTACGATAGAATCGTTGACGTCCTTCAGCTTTTTAACAAAGTCCAATCGATTTCCAAATACGGCATTTGTAAAGGCAGAGATATCCTGATTAAAAAATGCATCCTCAGTACGCACTTCATTCTGAACTTTAATAGCAGAAGTAATAGAATTGTATTGAACTGGGATTAACACATAGTTAAGTACATTATAGGTTTCATCTAGTATATTCGGTAAGCTATAGCGATCGTTGACCTTCCTATATTCGACTGGCTCTTGCGCCTTGATTACTTCAATTAAAGCGCCTACGTCGTGCTTCATGGTTTTATGCTTTAATAAATAATACTTATTATTTACCTCATCAAACAAATATAAAGAGCGTACATTACCCTCTCTAATTAAATACTCTCTCGGTTTTATATTAGCAATTTCATCGCCTAATACTTCATCTGAAAAAACGCTATAAAATTCTGATACACTCAGACTAAATGGCATTTTAATCAGTAAGCTGTTTTCAGTAAAGGCTTTTGTATAATCTTTTTCTGTAATTTCCTCTACTGATTCGTAGTTGACAAAAGTGCTAAGAATAAATGGTCGCACCTCATTCCAAATGCTCGCCTGTAAGTCCAAATCATATACCTTTGTATATGATAGACCCCCAAAGCTAACAGAATAACTTTGGGGGTTTATATACGTCGAGAGCTTTGTGGATGCAACCTCAGACTCCTCTGTCTTCGCTTCACTTAGCAATCCATTAAAGAGATTAACACGTGTAAGAAGCAAAGAAGAAAGAATAAGTAAGATCAGCAGAACGGTCTTAAAACGTTCTTTAACCACGTGCATCTTGGTTCCTTCCTAATTTGTCTTGGTTGTTAATGGTTCTAGTAGCTTAATCGACTCTTCTTTATCAATAACTTCAAAGGTAAACTCTTTAATAAGCTGTGAAGCTTCATCTAAAAATCTGACCTTATAAGTTCCATTACTTAATTTGCCAACTAGCTTATAGTAGCTTAAGCTGTCAATTTTATCAGTCGCTACTTGTTTTTCGAAAAACTTAGAATATTGTACTTGTAAATTAGCATATTCCTTTTTCAAATCAACCAATGTGCTTTTCAAGTTCGACCATCTGTTAAACGCCTTTTTAGCATCATCAGAAAGCTTAGAAATTGCTTCATCATTATTCACGATTAAATCAAATCGATACTGCTTATTAATCGTTGCGATTTCATAATTATGTGAAAGAATTAAATCTTTAACTTCAAAGAAACGATTGATTACTTTTATTTCTGCTGCATAATTATCAGAGTAGCTTGGAGAAGCTGTATTGTAGCTTGTATTGTATTGTACGGTTCGATCTAATTCACCTACAGCACCTGAAGATAACTTCATTACCGAAACATTTAAATCAGAACCTAATTCATTGACAAAAGGGAGTTTATTTTCTATTTTTACGATTGAAAGTGTAATTGGATGATCTACGATTTCTACATTGGTAATATTGACAACCACAAATACTTGTTTGTCATTTGAAACTTTCTCTGTAGTGGGTTCAGCGATGATAATTTGATTTGCTTCAACCGGATGATTGGTTGCAGCAAAGCCCATCTGGCCTCCCAACAGTATTAACATTCCCAATAATAGAATACCCATTCCCTTACGCATCTGATGCTCCTCCAAAAAATAGAATCGATAGGGTCAAATTACCCACATTAGTATTATACACGCCTACTGTTACAATACCATTACACAGGCTTTAAAATGCCATTACACCTTTCTTACAAATAAGGCAAAGAAATTGTTACTTTAGTCCCAACATTGACCTCTGAATCAATACGGATTGCGCCTTGATGTGCTTCGACAATCTCTTTAGCTATGGACAGTCCAAGACCAGTTCCACCGTGTGCTCTTGATCTTGCCTTATCAACTCTATAAAATCTTTCAAAAATACGATCGAGATCCTCCTCAGGAATTCCCATTCCAGAATCTGAAATGACAATATCAAAGGTTTCATCCGAGGCACCTGGTCTTAGCTGAACCTCTATTTGACCTGCTGATTGCGTATATTTTATGGCATTAGAGAGTATGTTAAGCACTACCTGTTCTATCTTATCCTTATCAAAATGACACTCGACAGGTTCTAGTTCATATCGTTTTACAATTATTTGCTTCTTCTGCTCTGCAGTCATCTGAATCTTTAAGATACAGCTGTCCATAAGGCGTGTTATTTCGTAGGGTACCTTTTTCAGCTTAATCGAATTTGAATCAAAGTTACTGAGCTCGAGTAAATCACTGACCAATCGAGACATGCGATCTGCTTCTGTATTAACCACTTCTAAAAACACCTTTTGCATTTCAGGATCATCGACCCGGCCTTCAAGAATGGTTTCCGTGTAACTCTTTATCGATGTTATTGGCGTTTTCAGTTCATGCGAGACATTGGCAACAAACTCTCGCCTCATATTTTCAAGCTTATGCGACTCAGTGATGTCTTGAAATACAAAAACAATACCCACTCGATTAAAAAGTTCGTCCTGAAAGGGAGCAAAATTAACCTTTAAAACTCTTCCATTAACGGTCATATTTTTGGTACCACCATCTCTGCAAGAATTATATATGGACAATAAGTCACCTATTACATCGTCGTCAATAAAGCTTTCTCTCATTAATAAATTAAGTGCTTTAGGATTGGAATGAATAATCTTACCCTCTGCATTTATGGCGATTAGACCATCCTCCATATAGTTAATAATGGCTTCAAGCTTACTTTTTTCTCTAGTTATTTCGCTTATACTACCCTTCAGTTCTCCCGCTAGAAAGTTAAAGGTACTCGATAGAATCCCAATCTCATCCTCCGACTTAATGTCGACGAATTGATTAAAGTCACCCTCAGCTAGTAATGTCGCTTTTTTTGTAACCTCGTTTATAGGGTCTGTGATACTTTTTGAAATAATAAAGCCAAGTATAATGGTAACCAGCAATGAAGTTAGTATCGCTCTAAAAATAATAGTTCTCGCCATACGTATGGATTCATAAATATCCTTTAAGTCGTATCTTAGATAGATGATCCCTAGCTGCTTGCCATTCTTTAACACTGGATAGACCTTATCCTTGGTTCTAACTAAGTCACTAATCTCAACATTTTTCTCAATTGTATTACCATTCAGACCTTGTATGACTAAGCTATCATTAAGTATCTCAGTGATATTTCTGTTTATGTCCTCAGTACTTGTCGCAACTATATCGTGAGATTTAATGTCAATAATAAACATTTCTTCTCTTAGACCAATGTCTACATGTCGATCTAAGGTTTCCTGAAGCTGAGAGCTAACAGCTGTTAGATCTTCCGTATCAATCTTTGACAGCTCTGATTGCATAATTTGCGCGATATCATCAAGTCGATTAGATACGACGTTTAAGTTATAATCTTCAAGTGATTGGACAATAAAAATACCTGAGATAATCATCGCAGTAAATACCAACAGAAAGTATATAATTGTAAATCTAGAGCGGATACTCTTTAACATATGCCTCCACTAATGGCGTTTAAAGTAATACCCAACGCCTCTCTTAGTCATAATATAAGTTGGCTCGCTAGAGTCGTCTTCTACCTTTTCTCTAAGTCTTCTAACTGTAACGTCGACCGTTCTGATATCGCCAAAATACTCATAGCCCCAAACGTCTTTTAAAAGCTGCTCACGAGTAAAAATTTGGTTGGCTTGTGTTGCAAGAAACTTTAAAAGTTCAAATTCTCTCAAGGTTAACTCTATCACGCTGTCCTCTTTAAGCACCTCATACCGATCGAGATCAATTCTTAGCTTTCCAGCAGAAATCACATTATTACTTCCTGAACTTACTTCCACATCAACAAGCGCTAGCCTTCTAATATTGGCTTTTACTCTTGCGATCAGTTCTCTCATTCCAAAAGGCTTAGTGATATAGTCATCAGCACCTAGCTCAAAACCAAGCACTTTATCGACTTCCTCTTCCTTGGCTGTTAACATGATAATTGGCATATTAAACGATTCCCTTACGCGTCTGCAGACCTGAAAGCCATCTAGCTTAGGTAGCATTACATCTAAAAGAATCAAATCTGGTTGAAATTGATATACCTTTTTTAATGCTTCTTCACCATCATAAGCGGTTTCAATTTCGTATCCTTCTTTTACTAAATTAAATTTTATAATATCTGATATTGGCTTTTCGTCTTCAACTACAAGAATTTTCTTATTCATATTTTGCCTCCCGCATTTATTTGGACTGGAGCTAGTTATAGCTATGGCATCATACTTATTTTATCTGATAAATAAAAAAAAAGCGAGTCTTTGACTCGCTTTATCATTAAAACTTAACATAGTTTCTTGGATTTTGTGGAACACCATTTATTCTCACTTCAAAGTGAAGATGTGGGCCTGTACTGTTTCCTGTATTTCCACTATAGGCAATCGTTTGGCCTTGGTAAATTTTTTCACCTTTGCTGACCAACAGCTTACTGTTATGTGCATACAAAGTAGTCATATTACCACCGTGATCGATTATAATGTAGTAACCATATGAGCTTGAGTAACCCGAAAAGGTAACAACACCACCATCTGCTGCTTTAATACTTGATCCTACGTTCATTGCAACGTCAATACCTGTGTGTCTTCTATAAGAGCGCCATACGCCGAACTCTGAAGTTATCAACCCTCTAGATGCTGCTGGGTATGCCAATACGCCAGATCCCATTTTAGGAGGTGGATCCTTAGTTCCTTTATAAACGACCTTCGTTTGTGGCTCTGAAATGACATTTTCTGAAAGAATGGTTCTGCCGATTTCTCTGCCATTTTCTTTGATGACTTCAGCTACTACAGCTCGTTCACCATATACACCGTTTACTTTGGTTTTGGTTTCACCCTTGTAAAGAGAACTAGAATCTTCATATTGAACTTCAAAAGCGATAGAATCGCTATAACTTGCTTCTTCAACTGTACACACGCTGATTATTGGCTTTGGAACCACTAACGAAATTTCTTGACCAATCTGTAGGGTTTCAGCATTAACATCTGGATTTGCCTTTTCAAGATCATATGGAGAAATCCCATAATACTGTGCAATTACCCAATAGTTTTCGCCTTTTGCAACAACGTGTTTCTTTTCTTCCTTAGTTCCTTTGATAATGTAAGCAAGTGCATCTTCAACGGTATCATACGCTTCAAAATCCATGATATCCAATTGAGCCTGCTCAACTTTAACATCCTCTGAGAAATAAGCATCTTTGATTACTGAGCCTTCAACTGTAGTGTAGGTTGCTTTTAAGCCCTCTAGCACTTGATTGGCTTCATCTTCAGTTTTGAAATTAGCAATTGGCTGACCGTTTACGAGAATTTGATAAGCCTTTACTGAAGCAAAGCTTAAAACCTTAAACTCTGGTACGCTAACAACCTCTGTTGATAATGCGGTCGAGCTTGCATCTGCTTGAGCTTCCTCAGTAGGTAATGCACTCTGTGGAATGCTTACAACATGTTCCTGTGTTTGTTCTGCTACCAAATCTTTATCATTAGATACATTTGATAGTAGTGAAAACCCAACAATTGCTACCGCAACAAGTGCAGTTGCTCCTGCCACATAGTACTTATAAGGTTTAATAAACTCCCAACCTTTCACCGTACTCTGCTTGACTTTTGTCATCAGCTTGTCTAGTTTTATATTGAACTGCTTTGTATTCTGCGTCTTTTGGATTGAACTTTGGGCTTTGTCACCTTTGATGAGCCCGTTAATTTTTGCGCCTGCGTAAAAAAATGGATACAGCACAACAGCTACTGCTTTGGCTGCATTTTCACTAAGAGTGATCTTTTTGGAGTCGTTTTTTACGTAGTACTTGGCGCTGGGTTTCTTATAAACGTGCTTATTTGTGACTTTTTGTTGTTTTTTCCCCATCCTATACTCCTTTAGTAACGGCTGTTTCAATGGTTCTCTCTCTTTGAGTGTTAAAAATACCTCTTTCATTATAGCACAAGAAACACAAATGATAAATTAAAAATTTACTTTCAATTAGGACTTTGCCACAATACTACTATATCTATCCTTATTTTATACCAAAACAACCACATATAGTAGAAAAAAGTCGAAAAAATTTTATTGTTTTGTTATTTTCTCTAGGACCTTTGAACTAAGTGAAAATTATATCTGATGCACCTAGCTTTTCAATGTTATAATAAGGATTACCAATCACTATTAAGGAGCGCAATATGAGTTATTATAGAAAACCACCGATTTTTGATCTCGGCGAACTCAACATCGAGAACCTTTTCATAACCGATTTTATGCCGCTTGCGAGTGGGACGTATGTCAAGGTCTATTTACTCGGTTATCTGTTTTCTAAAGACAGCGAGCCTCAATATGACCACAGAATGCTCGCTTCCATGCTCTCACTTCCCCTACAAGATGTCCATGATGCGTGGCAGTATTGGGAAAAGCAAGGCATTGTTACAAGGCATCTAATTGAAAATTCAAAGGATTATGAAGTTGAGTTCCACTCACTTAGATCCCTGTATATAGAAAATACCTTTGCTTCAGACAATAAATCTCACTCAAATAAAAAGGTTAAGCCAACCGCCTCACCTATCGTCGACCAGACCTTTAAGCAGCTGAATCATACTATAGAAAAGTTGATTGGCCAGCCCTTGACCTTTAAAGATGTGAGAGATATTAGTGATTTCTATGACAATTACACGCATAATACAGAATTAATTATTAAAGCATTTGAGTATAGCTATCTAACCAAGGGCATTCGTAAAACCAATTACGTAAAGGCGACGTTAGAGTTATGGCTCAAAAACAATCTAACCTCATCAGAGGAAGTGGATAGCTGGCTCAGCATATCAGAAGCTAGACAGACCACCTACAAAGAGGTTCTGAAAACACTTGGCGTTCGCTATAGGCAGGTTTCCGCTTCTGAGGCGAGCACGATTGACAAATGGCTTGATGAATATGGTTGTTCCTCAGACGATTTAATTAAAATCCTCTTTGAGCTTACTAAAAAAACGATGAATCCCAATTTTAATTACATCGACAATGTACTCAGTAGCTTAAAAAAATCTGGTTCAGTTACCTTCCTTCAATTCGAAAAGCAGAACTCAGAATTTAGTCAAGCTAAAGCTACTGGGGAGAGCAAGCCAAATCGAAAAAAGAATTACACCATTGAAAAAGAGTCCAATTACTCTGAAGAAGAATTAGAAGCTTTATTACTGAACAAAAAACCATCTAGGGGGAAGCAATAGATGTCATCCTATCAAGATATAATAGAAACCTATCGCCTAACACGTGAGCAGCGTAAAGCTGAGAGAAGAGAAAGAAAAAAAGAATTATACACATTGATTCCGAGACTTGCAGAAATCGACCTAGAGATGAGTCAAATCGGCGCACAAATCAGTCAATCCATACTAAAAAATCCTGTCCAGTCCGAGCAATTGTTACTAAAGCTCAAGCGTCAGCTAGAGTCTTTAAAAAGCGAAAAGGCAGTCCTGCTTACCGACCACAATATCCCTGCAAACTATCTTGAAATTCAATATGCTTGCAGCAAGTGTAAGGACACGGGATTCACTGAGGAAAACGCGCGTTGCACCTGCTTTACACAAAAGCTCATCAACAAAGCATATGAAATGTCAGGTATCGAGCAGCAGCTGGAAAAACAAAACTTCAACCACTTTAAACTCGATGTTTTTTCGACGGAAATTCTTCCAAAAGAGCAATTAACACAACGAGACAATATGAAGCGAAACCTGTCTGAAGCAGAAAATTTCGTTAGAGAATTTCCAAGTGGACACAACATGCTCTTTTATGGTGCCAGTGGATTAGGCAAAACTTATCTGTGCAACTGTATTGCGAAGTCGTTAATTGACAAAGGCTATTCTGTCATTTATCAAACGCCCTTCACCATTATCAATATTATCGAGAAAAAAACGTTTACTGAAAAGGACAATCCGCTTATTCAGCTAGCATATTCGCAGCTTTTCGAAGTGGATTTGTTAATTATTGATGACCTTGGGACTGAAACCGCAAATTCATTTACCATCAGTGAGTTTTATAACATCATTAATACTAGAATTCTCAATGGAAAGAGCACACTGATTTCTACTAACATTAAGCTTTCTGAGATCGCAAGCTTTTACAACGACCGTATTGACTCTAGAATTAAAGGCCATTATGAGCTATTAAAATTCTTTGGTCCTGACATACGCTGGGAGCATTAAGTGGACACTAAAGTCAAATTTCTATCCTCGAGAATCTAGGATATTATATCAATTTCATCGCTGCATAATAGAAAAAGGAGATGCCTTTAAACTATCAACATAGTTTTAAGCATCTCCTTATTTTAATTTACATTTCTAGTGCATTTTTAAATTTCTAGTGCATTGATCAGATGACTGATCTCAATTAATAAATCTCGCCTCTAATAATCGTTTGGCTTCTTTTCGGACCAACCGATACAATCTTCACTGGCACGCCTGTTAATGCTTCAATTCTTTCGATGTAATTCTTAGCATTTTGTGGTAACGCATCAAAGGTTTCGCATTCAGATAAATCTTCACTCCATCCTGGCAGTGTCTCATAAATTGGTTCGCATTTACCTAGGATATGAAGGCTCGCAGGGAAGTTTTCAATAATTTCATCACCGTATTTGTATCCTGTACAGATTTTAACTTCTTCAAATCCTGTTAAAACATCCAGTAACATCAAAGCGATACAAGTCATTCCATTCACACGTGCTGAATACTTGACGACTACAGTATCGAGCCAGCCACATCTTCTTGGACGTCCAGTAACAGTTCCAAACTCCCTTCCAGCAGTTCGAATTCTGTCACCTATCTCATTATCAAGCTCAGTAACAAAAGGACCTTTGCCGACTCTTGTCGTGTATGCTTTTGTAATACCAACTACTTCGCCGATTTGGTTTGGGCCGATACCAGAACCAATCGTAAAGCCACCTGATGTAGGGTGAGAGCTGGTTACATAAGGATAAGTGCCATAGTCAAGATCAAGCATCGTTCCTTGAGCACCTTCAAGTAATACTTTTTTACCTTCTTTAAGCGCGCTAAACACAACTAAAGAGGTATCAGCAACAAAAGGCTTGATGCGTTTCGCATAAGCATTGTATTGCTCTACTAAAGCATCAGCGTTTAAAGGTTCACCACCATAAATTTGCGTAATGATTCTATTTTTAGCTTCTATTTGCTTTCTGAAAAGGGGTTCAAAAACTTCAGGTTCGATGAAATCGCAGATTCTAATACCACTTCTCTCAACCTTGTCCATATAAGAAGGCCCAATCCCCTTCTTCGTCGTACCGATCATGTCCGCGCCTCTTGCTTCTTCGGAAAGTCGATCGATTTCTCTATGATATGGGAAAACCACATGTGCTCTATCAGAAACTCTTAACGAATCTATAGAAATGCCTTTTTCTTTTAATCCGTCAATTTCCTTCAAGAAACCTTCTGGATCGAAAACAACACCATTTCCAATTACGTTAATCGTATTATCATTTAAAATCCCCGATGGTATCAATTGTAAAGCGTACTTCTTATCGCCAACAACCACCGTATGACCTGCATTATTTCCACCTTGACCCCTAACGACAACATCTGCATCCTCGTCGCCCCATTGAGCGCCTACAATGACAACTGTTGACATAACAACACTCCTCTTCAATCTATATTTGACTTTGACTGTGCAAAGTTTAGTGCATTTTTGTCCATAGTCATAGTAACAGACTCCCTAATCGCTGTCAACAATACTCCGAATAATTTTAAAAACTTAATAATTATTATTCGTATTTGAAGGGAATTTGTCTTGTAATAGCCTATCAATTGTAGGCTTTACGCCCCAACTGCTTCTAAATGCAAGATATTCAGAATAAGCGCTTTCATTAGATGTACCACTACCGACCGCACGGATCAATATGTTTTTAGGCGTGTGAACCATATCGATAAACTCTAGCATTTGCACCTCATAGCCTACAGATTCAAGTGCGAGCGTTCTAAGCGTATCGGTTACAATCGTTGCAAGCTTATCTTTCACCACACCATGCTTCAGTAGAGGCTGCATCTCACGATTGGATAATTGCCCAAAGAGCTCATGCTGACAGCACGGTACTGCAAAAATAACTTTAGCATTCCAGTTCACTGCTTTTGCAATAGCAGCATCCGTTGCAGTGTCACATGCATGTAAGGACACGACCATATCGACCTTTTCGTCGTACTGATAATCCTTGATGTCGCCTATTTCGAAACTCAACCCTTCATAGTTCAAATCCTTAGCCACTTGATTACAGAAGTCGATAACATCCTCTTTTAGGTCAAGTCCTATGATTTTTACATTCATTCCCTTAACCTTTACAAGATAATAGTAAAGTGCAAATGTTAAATACGCTTTACCACAACCAAAATCAATGATCGTTGGTGCTTCACCCAATGTTTCAATAACATCTGACACGAACTCTAAATATTTGTTAAGCTGTCTAAACTTATCGTATTTTTTCTTGTAGACCTTACCATTTTCATCCATAACGCCAAGGTGGATCATGAAATCACAAGGCTCATCCTCTGGTATTAAATAGTTCTTTTTCCTATTGTGCTGAACGGTGGTCAGTGCTCGCGTCGGTGATGAAGGCATAACGATGCCTTCACGTTTTTTATTAAATAAAATTTGATAATCACTGATTGTCGTAAACAGTTGCCCTTGCTTAAAATAAGTCTCTAGTAACTCATATAGTTTTTGCTTTGCATCCAGCGCATCTAAATTTTCATGTAGCACTTTTTTATCGAATACGAACTCAAACTGGTATAGGAGTTCTTCTTTAATTTTGACAGGCTTAATATTAACTTTATTAAAGGTTTTCTCAACCCCCTTTGCAACATTACTTAGTACGGCAAAAATCAATGTATTTATATCAAATTCTTTTGTCCAAATTTCGTATGTGACTTTACGCATCATCAACCTACTTTCAAATTTCTTAAAACGGCAGTATTATTTTATAGTTAATCATTAATTTAATCAAGCAATTGATTTGATTTGCGAACAGCATGTATAATAGGGTTAGGTCTTAACTTTGAAACGAGGTGATCAAATGCCTGATTTTTGGAGCCATCACTTAGCTGCTGATGCTGCACTAAAAACCATTCGAGATAGAAATCCGGTTTGGGATGATGCACATGATAATTTATATTATCTTGGTGCGCAAGGACCCGATTTCTTTTACTACATTAACAAGCTTCATTTCTTAATCAAAACCAACTACAAAGAAGTTGGTAATCTCATACACGATAAAAGAAGAAACACCCTTTTTGAAAATATTTTAAATCTATACAGCAAAACACAGGCACCAGAAGTGAGGAGTTATCTTGCAGGCTTTATGACACATTATCTTCTCGATGTTACCTGCCATCCCCTGATCTGCCAGTTAGGTCCTGAGGAGGATACCCATAAACGTGTAGAAATGGATTTTGATGCGCTCATCCTTAATAAATATTGGAAGCGCAATCCCAAGCAGTTAAACCCAAAGCAGTTCATGTGCTCAGATGCACAATTGGATATTGGATTTACACCTATATGGGAAAAGCTACTTTGGTCAACCTATGCCGTCAAAGTACCTGCTGATTCAATGAAATCTGGTCATTTTGAGATGATACGCATCGAATCCTTACTCGTAAGCGGGTTTATAGATCGGCTGCCTTTTAAAAGCCAAATTAGCAAATGGATTCATTATGATTTATCCACACTGACGCTACCTGACGTCTCCGATCCAAAACTTTCAACTGAAAGGCAATATGAAGCGTTTGAGAGTGCCTACATTAGTGGCATCAGCTTAATTACTCAGGCACTTTTAGACCTTGAAAAACTTCGAAAACAAGAAATGAGTATTCCAGCATTTATGGCGAATTATATCAAATATGATTTTTTAGGGGAGGCATAACATGTATTCTGACAAACTGATAGCATCCAAAAATGAAATGGTATCCGCACTACAAGAACTTATCCAAATCAAAAGCGTTAAAGAAGAGCCAAGCGGCGAAAGTCCTTTTGGACTGGGTATTCAAAATGCACTTGATCATATCCTTAAAATTGGAGATGAGATGGGTTTTAAAACAAAGAATGTAGATAACTATGCTGGCTATATCGAGTTCGGTGAGGGCAAAGAACTACTTGGCATCTTGTGTCACCTTGACGTTGTGCCAGAAGGCGAGGATTGGACGCATGCGCCTTATGGTGCTGAAATCGTCGATGGTAAAATGTATGGTCGTGGGACACTCGATAACAAGGGCCCTGCAATTGCATCTCTTTACGCTATGAAAGCACTCAAGGATTCAGGGTTTAAACCCAATAAAAGAATAAGACTGATCTTAGGCACAAATGAAGAAAGCGGCAGCGCTTGCATGGCATATTATCTAAAGCATGAGGAGAAACCTACGGTTGCCTTTAGTCCTGATGCAGATTTCCCTGTCATTCATGGTGAAATGGGCATTTTGGTTTTTGCTCTTGAACGTGATTTTGTAGATTCTGATCCAGATGGCGGCATTGAAATTCTATCACTAAAGGGTGGCAATGCACCTAATATGGTTCCCGATTACGCAGAAGCAAAATTATTGGAAACAAAACCGATACAAGATATTGTTAAAGCATTTAATCAAACGCGCGGCGCTAATATTGAGTATGTTAAGGAAGGCGAATTCACTTACCTTAAATCTCATGGCGTTTCGGCACATGGTTCCACGCCTGAAAAAGGGGTTAACGCTATTTCTCAATTGGTCTGCCTCTTGGATTTAATTGATATTCAAATTGGAGATCAATCTAATTTTATCCGATTTATGGCAAGCCATATTGGTATGGAAACCGATGGCAAGTCCATGGGTGTGGGCTTTGATGATGCCTACAATCATCTTGTATTAAACCTTGGAATGATTGATTTAGACCAAAGTCATGGAAAAGCAGTCATCAACATCCGTTACCCGATTACCATGAAAGAGCTCAAAATTAAAACCTCACTGGACAGTACGGTGAGAGGATCAGGAATTGATATTACAGGGTTTAGGGGTTCAGATCCTCTATTCTTCCCACCTTCACATCCACTGGTAAAGACCTTGATGGATGTTTATAGAGAAAAAACAGGCGATCTTGATGCAAAACCGATTACCATAGGTGGTGGTACGTATGCGCGTGCCATTCCGAATGCAGTCGCATTTGGCGCACTCTTTCCTGGTGCTGAAGATACGATGCACCAAAGAGATGAAGCCATTGTCCTTGATGACCTTTATAAAATGAGTGATATATTTGCACTTGCGATTCAACGCCTTGCTGAATAACTCTATTCAAGGGACTTAATAGATACAAACTAAAATAAGGCGCCTTTCAAGCTATAGACTAGCCTGAAAAGCGCCTTCATTACGTCGTTTTAATGATGCATATCTAGTAACACAATAAAGAATTAAAATCAAGCCCTCATAAAGCGGACAATTCTAAATACTCGCTAAAAAAGATTCTTTAAATATGCCTTAAAGTCATCCGAGAGTTCATCATTTCTAAGTGCATACTCAACTGTAGCGATTAAATAACCTAGCTTGTCACCGGTATCATATCGTTTGCCTTCAAACTCATAGGCATAAATTTCTTTTTGCTCATTCAGCATTCTAAGTGCATCGGTCAGCTGTATTTCATTTCCCTTACCCGGTTTGGTCTGCTCAATCATATCGAAGATATCTGGGGTTAATATATATCTACCCATAATTGCAATGTTCGACGGTGCTTCATCAATGGAAGGCTTTTCGACCAAATCCTTCACTTCAAAAAGTCGATCTCCAACCTTTATTCCGTCGACGATACCGTACTTATTGACTTGGCTCTCATCTACTGATTGCACACCGATAATGGTACTCTCATATTGATCATACACCTCTGCCAGTTGCTTGATACATGGCGTTGACGAGTATACTAGGTCATCCCCTAATAGAAGTGCAAAGGGTTCATCTCCAACAAAGGTCTTCGCACAGAGAACTGCATGTCCCAACCCTCTCGCATCCTTTTGTCTTACATAGTGAATGTTTGCCATGTTAGAAATGCGTTCTGTTAAATCATATAATTCTTCCTTACCATTTTCCTTTAAGAAAAGTTCAAGCTCTGGAGAACGATCAAAATAATTAGCTATTTCTTCCTTGTTACGTCCGATGATAATCAAAATGTCTTCAATACCTGCTTCTATTAGCTCCTCTACATTGTAGTGGATTGCAGGACGATCAACGATGGTTAACATTTCCTTTGGCGTCGATTTTGTCGCCGGTAAAAATCTCGTTCCGAATCCAGCTGCCGGTATGACGGCCTTTCTTACTTTCATCTGTGCTCCTCCCAAAAATCGTCAAGTTGTCGCTTAAGAGTGTCAAGATTGGTTGTCTCTTTGCCCCATCTGGGCGGTAGTATTCTTTGATAAGTGAGTGATTGAAATCTTTGATCAATTAATATGATCACGCCTGTATCCGTTTCTCCTCTAATGACCCGTCCAGCACTTTGCATGACTTTCCCTATCCCTGGAAACTGGTAGGCAAATTCATAGCCTGCATCCATTTCATAATCAAAGAAATTCTTGATCAAATCATTCTCGAAGCTAATCATAGGTAGACCTACACCTACGACAATTACGCCGATCAGCCGCTCTCCCTTTAGATCGATTCCCTCAGCAAAATGGCCACCTAATACTGCAAACCCGATCAACGATTTGTCGCGAAGCATAATTGCATCTGCATCAAAGGTTTGAAGAAAATCCTCTTTATCTGCTTCAGACAGATCTCTACTCTGTTTAATTATATCATATTTATCTATATATAAAGTTTCAAATAAGTCAGCCACTTGTTTCAAGTAGGCATAAGAAGGGAAAAAAACTAAATAGTTGCCTTTTTTAGCAGCTGCCATGGTGTCTATATATTGACATAAGCCCCTGACGGATGTTTCTCGATCCTTGTACTTGACTGAAACATCGGTGGCATATACGAGCTTTCGATTAGCAGTATCAAACGGTGAAGGCAATGAAAGTGCTTCGGGCTCCACATCGCCAGTAAGTAGTGTTGAATAATAGGCAAGAGGGGTTAATGTCGCTGAGAAAAAAATTGTAGCGACTGAATTATCGATAAATCGCTTTAGCTGAGAAGCTGGATTAATATTAAAAAGCTTATACTTTGTCGTATTCTTATCCCCTTCAGTAATATAAAACAAGTAACCAGAATCATATAGCTCGCTAATTCTCATGTATCCGATAATATCAAAGTATAGATCGAGCACCTCTTGATAAAAAGGTGCAAGATGGTTTTCTGACAACCACTTCTCTATGGTTCCAGATCGTCTTTTTAGCTGCTCATATATATCTTGCTTTTCATCGGCGCTGATATAAAGGCCACGATCATCACAGGCCTTTCTAACCTCTAACAAGGCTTTGTTTATACCATCTATCGCTTTCGATAGACTCTTATCCACTTGTCCTAGCTGTTTTTTGACACTTAAAAACTTATCCTTTTGCAGTTCAGCTGAATACATAGTTCTAGCACGATCCACAAGATTATGAGCTTCGTCAACCAAAAATACATATTTCTCAGTAGGAAATTCAAAAAAGCGTCTTAGGTAGACTCTAGGATCAAATGCATAGTTATAATCGCAAATTATTAAGTCTGAAAAAAGCGCAACATCCAGTGAAAACTCATATGGACAGACCTTATGCTTTTGAGCATAACGGACAACCGTATCTTTATCAAAGCTTCTCTCATTGCTAACGATGTCCCAGAGAGCATCTAAGCTTCTATCGAAATAACCATCTGCATATGGACATTTTTCAGGATAGCAGGTCACCTCTTCGTTCAAACAGATTTTATCCTTAGCTGTTAATGTCAAAGACTTAAGCTTCAGTGTTTGATCTGATTCCTCATAGAGCCTTGTTACCGCTTCTTCAGCGACAACCTTTGTAATGGTCTTGGCAGATAAGTAAAAAATTCGATCCACAAGTCCCTGTGACATTGCCTTTAGACTGGGAAATAGAGTTGACATGGTTTTGCCAATTCCTGTTGGCGCTTCAGCATACAGAATGCCACCTGTCTTGATTTTATTATAGATAGAAACAGCAAGCTTTCTCTGACCAGGACGATAGCGTTCAAATGGGAAAGCAATGCCCTCTAAGCTATTATTTCGTTCATATCGCCACTGATTTTTTAAAAAAAGCCACTTCTTATATAATTCTACAGTTGCTATAAAAAAAGCTTCCAATTCTTCAATGCTGTAAATCTTTCTTAAACGTTTTACTTCATTGCTCTCAAAATTGGCGTAGGTTAGCTGGATGGTAATATGATTAAGATTATTATCTCGTCCGTATATTGCACCATATATCTTTGCTTGAGCCCAGTGAACTGGGAAGGTATCAATCTCAATTGACTCTAAAAAAATTGAGGTGCCCTTAATTTCATCTATCGTCGTCTCACCATCGATATCAATAATGCCATCAGCCCTACCTGATACGAGCAAAACAGCTTTACTCACCTCGTCAAAAACTTCAATTTGCCTTGATAAGGTTACCTCAGATCGATAGGCGATGCCTTGTGATTTTTGAATTTTTTGATGCAATTTTATGCCATCTTGTAATTTTGACTTTCCCTGAAATCTAAGGTCCAAAGAACCAGAGCGATAGACGAACTCAACAAGCTCACGCACAGAAATTTGAAAAGCAGTACTAGCATCTGACATAGTATCTCCTAGCTTGAAAACAATTGAACATACGTTCGACTATTTCATTTTAACAAAAAAATAGAAAAAGAGCCAGTAAAAGCTCTTTTCATTTATTTCTATATTTGGTTGTCTTGCTAATGTTATTGATTAAGTGCGACATAAAGCGTTTCATTACTCAATACTTTCCTTGAATAAGATGTGCTATATGTTTTATATGCTGAGTAGTACTTTGATAGATTTCCAGCGCCTCGGTTATATACTGACAAAATTCTTTCATAGTCTGCACCATAGTCATTCATAAGTACATCGAGATACTTTATACCAAGTGCAAGGTTATATTCCGGTTCAAATATACGAGCTGGGTCATAGGATAGCCCTAATTCCTCACCATATGTGGTCGCAAGATATTTTTCAGTTACCGGTATAATTTGCATGTAGCCTCTGTCTTGAGACATACCAACCAAGTTCTTATCAAACTTACTTTCGACATCAATAATTGAAAGTACAAGTGAATAAGGAATATCATAAATATCAGCGTACTTTACCAATGCAACTGCACTTTCATAATCTAGTGGCGTTGCACCTGATATTTCTTGTGCTTTCTCTAATTGTGTCAAATCCATCGAGTCAAAATCGACAAATTTTGATAGCTCCTTGTACTCATCAACCAAGGGCTGTTGACGTTCAATTGTTTCATTAGCCTTTTCAAGTTCAGTGGATAGACTGTCTATCGTTTTTTCTTGTGTATTTAACTTTTGAGTTAATTCTAAATTTGCTGTTTCATAGCTTTCAATTTTTTTATTCGTCTGAACTTGGTGTGTAACAAAGATCCCAACAACCAATAAAAGGATCGTCATCGTTCCCAAAATAACGAATGTTCTCTTTTTCATGATCTCAACCTTTCTAAAATAATATGAACATAGCAAACGCGCTATGTTCCATCATGACTTTTCAAATTATAACCACAGGTTGAGTTAATGTCAATTAAGAAAATGTAACTTATGTTGTTAACCACTAAACAACTTTATCAATTGGCTTTTATTACCATCTTTGAATAGGTTGAAAATGCTCATAAAATTTAGATATAAACGCTAACGCACTGAATTGTTTTGTAATTTTTATACAAACGAAATTCCATTTATTTACTTTTTAAGCTGTAACCCAATAAAATAGCGAGCTTCAATTGTGTGAGAAGCTCGCTTTTTTTAAACACTAAATTTGCTTAAAATGTCCTAAATCCTATTGATTTTTAAGAAAAGTTACCTCATATAATACAATAAGGTCATATAATGCGGTTCTAGAGGTATTATTAAAAAGTGTTTCCACATCATCGGGACCATAATAGGGATTGTATTTGCTTAGAATGGACTCAATTCTTGTATAAAAGTAACTATCCATTCTAGCTTTTACGATGTCCTCAACAGCCAGCTTCAAATCCGCTTCAGAAAGTCCACGGTCTAACTTTTGAATTTCAGCTAATAAAACTTCATGATGCTCTTCAACATCAAAAACTCGCATCTCGTCTTTCACCAGTTGCTGTACAATAGCCATTTCTTCAGAAGGCGTTTCCTCATAATATTGCGTTTCAGAAGTCTCTTCGGTATCCAAAGTCTTGCTAATCACTCTATCCGAACGGCTACATCCTATAGTAGAAAACAGGATAAACAATAATGCTACCGTAACTAAAACCTTTATCTTCATGGCTTTATCCTACTATTTTGATAAGCCTGCATCTTCATGAGCCTACTGGTGTTGATCTGTGTATTATCAACTTGCCTATCTTCTGCCTTTATAACTGGCCCTTCCTTCTTTTGAAGCTCATTTATGAGTACGCTAATCGTATCTGAAACCTGTGATTGCTTTGCAATGGCATATTTTTTTTTGATTCGCTCAATGTCATTTGACGCAAATGCCAATATTATATTTGCTTCCTTATAGCTAATTTTTTCCTCTATTAAATCAATAACCTGATCAACCAAGCTATTAGATTCTTTTTTACTTACAAATGCTTTAGGCGTTTCATCAGTATCCGATAGAAGATATGCCGCCAGCTGCCTTCTTCGCTCCGCTTCGGAATCTAGCTCATTCATTCTACCCTTATTTTGCTCCTCTAAAACGTCGGCATCACTCTCATTTGACTTAAAAAAGCCAGGCTGGAAATCGTCAGATACCTCATCTATAGCTCTTGAAATCTCGATAGCATCTTCATCTCGAACGACATTACTATGTCTTCTGACAGCAGGATGCTTATGATAGTCATTTGAAAGATACCCTTTTAATCGAAGAGAATCAAATGCCCTTTTTGCGGTTACTGGTGAACACCCCATTGCACTTCCTAACTCCTCTGAGCTAAGGTGTGCCTCTTCTTCCTCGAGGCTCATCAGGACAATTAGACACATTTTTTCATAAATATCCAAACTTTCATTATTGAATATTTCACTTCTTATGGTTTCCCAAATTGACATATACGCCTCCAAACGCTATTGAGTTAACACTTTACCAAATCAACACTGAATGGTTGAAAACAAACAGTACCATCAGATAAAACTAGCAAAAACTTTGCAAATACTGAATTTTCTTACACTTATAGTTTAATCGATTAACTGTATTCTGTGAAAGACTTTTTTGCCTTTTTTAATCATTAACTGATGATTGGTAAATGAAGATAAATCTATCATGAGATTCGCATCAGTAACCACTGTATCTTGAACACTTACACCACTTTGTCCAATTAAACGTCTGCCCTCGCCCTTTGAAGGAATTAAGCCCACTTCAACCATCAAATCTAGTAATTGAACCGGCTCATTAAACCTTTCTTTAGCAAACTCAGTAGTAGGTACATTTTCGAGATTATTACCACCACCGAATAATGCCTTGGCAGCGTCTAACGCTTTTTTTGCTTCTTCCTCACCGTGTACAATTTTAGTGAATTCAAAAGCTAGTATTTCTTTTGCCTTGTTGATTTCAGAACCTTCAAGAGCACCTAATCTGAGAACTTCATCCATAGGCAGGAACGTCAAAAGTCTTAGGCAGTTTTCAACATCAGCGTCTTCCACATTTCTAAGATATTGGAACATCTCAAATGGGGAGGTTTTCTCTGGATCAATCCACACTGCGCCCTTTTCAGTTTTTCCCATCTTCTTTCCATCGCTTGTTAATAGTAGCTTAAAGGTCAAACCAAATACTTGCTTACTGTCCATTCTTCTAACTAAATCCACACCTGCGATAATATTTGACCATTGATCATTTCCACCTAGCTGCATCTGACAATCAAATCTTCTTTCAAGTTCAAGAAAATCGTACGATTGCATGATCATGTAGTTGAACTCAAGGAAGCTCAATCCTTTTTCCAATCTTTGCTTAAAGCACTCAGCTGTTAACATTCTATTAACAGAAAACTTGCTACCTATTTCTCTAATAAACGGAATGTACTCAAGTCTATCCAACCAATCCGCATTATTTGCAATATATCCTGATTTACCATCTAAGGTCAAGTACTTTTCCATTTGACGGCGTAGGCCTCTTCCGTTTTCCTCAATGTCTTCTGGTGTTAACATTTTTCTCATGTCTGTTTTTCCAGATGGGTCACCTATTTTTGCAGTTCCACCACCTACTAGGGCAATGGGCTTATGACCCGCTTTTTGCATGTGCATCATTACCATAATCTGAATAAAGTGACCTAAATGTAAACTGTCTGCAGTTGGATCAAATCCAATATAAAATGTTACACTTTCTTTTCCAAGTAGCTCTCTCACTTCTTCCTCATGTGTAACTTGTTCAATAAATCCTCTCTCCATTAGGATGTCGAAAACATTTCTTTTTTCCATACTTTCTTGCATGCCTACCACCTCTTATCATTATATTCATTCTCTTATTTGCATCCAGACACTATGTCATTGGATTAAAACACTATTTAAAATAAAAAACCTCTGCCTTTGAGGTCTCAGATTTTACCACAAGCGAGATTATGGGTAAATAAAAAGGGTCCTCCCCGTCAAAGGACGAGAGAACCCGTGTTACCACCTTAATTTACAGTATAGCTTTCATACTGCCTCTAAACAGTTAACGCCTGCCACGTGACGATTTCTCGTCAAGGCTCACAAGCCATATTTCAAATCCGAACTTGCTAAGCTTTCACCATCCGCTTAGTCTCTAATTTCAATTTCAAAATTCTACTGCTCTTGATCATCACCTTTATTTAATTATTGTAAAGTATAAATAATTTTGATAAGTCTGTCAAGTCTCTAATTTAAAGATTTTACCTTTGTTACATCAAGTTCTCGACAAACAAGGTGCGCTCCTTTACTAAATCTACAAACTTTTCATTCACCTTCACCGTTGGGCGAGTAGGGAAATTTGTATCCACATAGACGATTACGCCTTCAGACCCATCCGATAAAACGACTTTTTTACCCATAAAATACTCCGAAAGCCGTTTGATGAAAACGTAACAAACCTCTCCATCAAACAATTTACCACTGTACCAGGAGATATAATCGGCAGCCATGAGTGGCGACATCCCTTTTTTATAAGGTCGATCTGTAATCAAAGCATCAAAGACGTCACAAACCATGATGATTTTAGCGAAATCATGAATTTGTCCTTCCTTTAGTCTTAATGGATAACCGGAGCCATCTAATCGTTCATGATGGTGAAGTGCCGCATATTTAATATTTGAGGATACACCTTTAGTTCTTAATAATATGCTATAGCCAAACTGAGCATGTTTTTTTATCAGTTCATACTCCTCCATAGTCACATTTGTAGGTTTCTTTAGAACAAACTCAGGAATGTTTAACTTTCCAATGTCAAAAAGTAGCCCAGCCTCACCTAGCTCAACCAGCTCTTCCTTAGTATAGCCTAGCCATTTTCCAATCATAGTCGCTATGATTGACACCCTTACTGAATGCTGAAAGGTATAATCGTCATTTTCCTTCAATTGATTTAAGCGCATTAGTACATCGTTATTTCGAATCATGTCCGGTAGCAAATCCTCAACATTTTTTCGAATTCGATCAAGGTTCAGCTCGCCATCCTGTTGAATTTCATCAAAGATGGCGCGAGTATCTGCAATTGCTTTTTCATGCTTAATATCTATTGGAACATTACCTTCACCAGTCAAAACGTGAATTTCCATGTTCCTATTGACGACGCTTCTAATTGTTGGTTCATAAACCTGTTCATCAATTTCAGCAAGATCACTCTTAAGCTTTTCTAAATCAAAATTCACATCTGCAATCTTTGCTTTGCTAATAATCTTTTCCAAATCAAGCTCAGGTGTTGAATAGGGTTCACCCTCATACTCTAAAATATAAATATCCGTAATTTTCATCTTTTCTAGTAGTGCGATGTGTCTTTGTGTTAAATGAGTTCCTCTGCTTAATAATTCTACAATTCCTTCTGCATCAACTATTGGCGCACCTAAAATCATACCTTCAGCTAATTGATTGAAATCAACCCTTTTCATAACATCACCATCTACTTTCTGTTAGTACTTTCGACTAAGATACTTTACTTTTAAAAAATATGGTTATCATACCTGGGCCACAGTGTGCTCCCACCGCACATCCCAATTGATTTATTATAAATTTATTTGAACCATAAACGGTTTCAAAGTGTCGTTTCACTTCTAATGCTTCTTCCTCGTTTAAGGTATGTGCAATGCCAATGACCTGACGATCTAACTGGCCTCCATGATCCTTAATATATTCATAAAGCTTAGCTAACAGCTTTTTCTTACCCTTTGCCTTTTCAAAAGGAACCAATGCGCCATCCTGAACATGCAAAATAGGCTTAATATTGAGAATGTTACCGATAATAGCCTGTGATCGACTAACTCGACCGCCCCTTAGAAGATATTCAAGGTCATCCACTGAAAAAACATGTACCATGTTGCTTTTTGTTTGCTCAATATATGACAAAATAGCCTCAAGACTCGAACCCTCTTCAGCCATCCTAGCAACTTCAATCGCCAAAATGCCTAAACCAAGAGAAACACACTTGGTGTCTACAATGGTCATATTAAAGCTAGGATACTCTTCTTTAACAGATTCGTATGCCAGAACCGCAGTTTGATACGTCCCAGATAAGGCTGATGAAAATGCAAGGTAGAGGTAATGAGCCTCTGATTGCGCATATTCTCTAAATTTATCTATAAAATGACTAAGAGGTATCTGAGCGGTTTTCACCTCTGCACCCGACTTCATAGCATTATAAAGTGTATCTGAGTCAATCGTAACCCCGTCTAAATACTCTTTTCCATCTATATAGACCAAAATTGGCAGTATCTCCAAATGTTCTTCGCTTGCTATTTGCTTTGGTAAATCTGATGCACTATCTGTTACAACTCTTATTTTCATGTTTGCCTCCACCTATTCTATGTCTTTGTAACTTTTATTGATTAAGGCGTATCTGTTATGATCTTCCCATCTACCATTAATTTTAAGATATGCCTTTGAACAGCCCTCGTATTCAAAGCCTGCTGCAAATATCAGGCGAAGTGAGGCAATATTTCTAGGTATAATATTGGCTTCAAGTCTATGAAGCTCTAGTACGTCAAATGAAAATTTTATGACGTGATTTACAGCCTCTAATCCATAGCCCTTTCGAGCATGCTTTTCACTGAGTTTATACCCCAGAAAAGCAGATTTTAAAACGCCTCTGATGATATTTGTAATCGCAACAGTTCCAATCAACTCATCCTCAAGATTAAATATCCAAAATCGATACATTTCGCCACGATCCATTGCATAATCATCCAGCTCTAAGCTTTTATGTTGAAACGCCTCACTAAAAAAGCCTTCACTTCTGAGTGGCTCCCACGGCTTTAAAAATTCTCTATTCTCTAAATAGTATTTCGTCACCAAGCCATAATCTTTGGGAGATAAAGTCTTCAAAATCAATCGATCCGTTCTAAGTGTTATCTGCTCCATTTGTTGCTCCTTTAATCTTTGCAATCGCATTGGCTAAACTAGCAAATTCGTCTATCGTCAACACTTCACCACGCATATTTTCAGGTATTCCAACTTCAGCTAGCGCCAATTTGGTTTGCTCTTTGGTGAGCTTTAAGAAACCAGAAGACAATGCATTCAACAATGTTTTTCTTCTTTTTCCAAATGCATCTTTTATGGTAAGGAAAAACACTTCCTCATCTAATAGCGTCACCGGCGGGTTTTCTCTTACATTAAGTCGAATAACCGTTGAATCAACGTTCGGCATCGGCATAAAAGACCCTCTGGAAACTCTTGTAACGATGCTCGGCTCCGTAAAGTACTGAACCACTACTGATAAAGCACCATAAGCTTTCGTTCCTGGCCCTGCAACGATACGATCTGCAACTTCCTTTTGTATCATAACGATCAAATCGCTTATAGGGATACGCTCTTCGAGAAAGAGCATAATAATTGGTGTCGTAACATAATATGGTAGATTGGCAATCAATTTTGGTTTTCTATCGCCAAACTCTTCTTTAATCAATGCTTTAACGTCTGTCTTTAGAACATCTTGATTGACTATCTTAAGGTTATCATGATGTCCAACCGTTTCTCCTAATACAGGTATAAGCGATTTATCAATTTCAATACTCACAACCTTTTGAGCAGATTCGCAAAGAGCATTGGTCAAAACGCCAATACCAGGACCAATTTCAAGAACAACGTCCTCTCCTCCAACCTCTGCACCATCAATAATTCGCTCGATTACATGATCATCGATGATAAAGTTTTGACCTAAGCTTTTACTAAAGTGAAAGCCGTATTTCTCCATAATGTATTTAATCGTTCTTGGTGACGTTAATCTATCCATAATGCCTCACTCTTTAGTAATAATTTCATAAGCGTCAATGAACTCTTGTCTTGTAACGCCATAGTGATTGAGTCGATTTAAAAATTGTTTTGCATTGCAGTAGCCGATGCCAAGCACTTTACCCATCTTATTTCTAAGCACTGCAGAATGTGGATAGCCCTCAAGCTCAAGTGTAATCATATCCTGCTTAGTAAATGATACTTCAGAGATCTCTATTAAAGTTCTAACTTTTGAAAGTGCATCTAAAATACTCTCAGGAGAAGCATTCTCTATCCCGATATCGCCCTTGTACTCAGCATCTTCTCGACTTAAAAACGCATGCTTACAGTTAGGACAACGCTTTGCGATGCGTTCTCTAATTCTTTCACCAGCATGATCTGGGTCAGTAAAAATAATGATTCCCGTGGTCTTTGCTGCATACTCAATCTGTTTAAAAATCTTTTCATTCAATCCAAAACCACTGGTTGTAATGATATTGCATTTTAATGCTTTTTTGACTGCCGCTTCGTCGTCTTTACCCTCTACGACAATCGTCTCTTTAATTTGTTCCATAGACTCTCTTTCTAGCCCATTATGGCTACTCGTTTATATTAAAAAATCGCATTGCATTTTCCTTGGTTATTTGGGCCATTTCTTCTAAATAAACCCCTTTAATATTCGCCATTCTTTGACAGGTGTGGCGAACATACATTGGTTCATTTCTCTTGCCTCTGTACGGTTCTGGTGTTAAATAGGGTGCATCTGTTTCAATCATAAGTCGATCTACAGGGACAGCTTCAACGACCTCAACCGTTTTTCTAGCATTCTTATAGGTAAGTGGTCCCGCTATAGATATATATGCCCCAAGCTTAACGTATTGCAATGCCAGCTCCTTACTACCAGAATAACAATGCATCAATACCCCAGTCTCAAACTGGCGCTCTTCCTTTAATATTTTTAGCACATCCTCGTTGGCATCTCTATCGTGAATAACGACAGGTAGATTTAGCTTTTTAGCCAATCTAAGCTGCTCTATAAACCATTTCTTTTGAAGCTCTCTTGGGGATAAATCTCTATAATAATCCAGTCCAATTTCACCGATCGCTTTAACTTTAGGATTTTGAGCAAGCGTTTCAATCTCAGAGAGCATTTCTTCTGTCATCATCTCGACATCATGCGGATGAATACCTACTGCAGCATAGATAAAAGGGTAGCGATTTGCGAGTTCAACTGCCTTTTGACTCGATGGTAAATCTGCGCCAGGATTTAAAATAAAATCTATTTGATTGAGCTGCGTTCTCTTGATCATTAACTCGCGGTCATCATCAAACTGACTCGCGTCTAAGTGGGAATGTGAATCAAAAAACACGTTTACCTCCAATTCATAACCAAATCTTCGATATATAACTTTCAAACACGCTATTAGATACAATTAACCCTCTAAATAGGTGTTTTCATTCAATATTATTAATATTTCTAATACAGTCAACATCTTTAAAAAAAAATTTATCTACTTATTATATTATGCCTTAATCTCATAAAAAAAGAAATACCCCCATATGAATAACGGGGGCGTTTCAACATTAAGTTCTTTTTACTAATTTAAGTTCTTTTTACTAATTTAAATTCTTTTTCTAATTAAGACACATTACTAACCTCTTAAGATACCGTACTACCATCTTCGATATCAGCAGTTACAAGCGTTAGCTTTTCACCACTAGTCGCTGCGAGAATCATACCTTGTGACAACTCTCCTCTTAGCTTAACTGGTTTTAAGTTCGCCACAACGATGACGTCCATTCCCACTAGCTCTTCAGGCTTGTAATTTTTAGCGATTCCTGAAACGACCTGTCTCTCCTCATTTCCAACTTTTAAAGTTAAAATTAAAAGTTTATTGGCATCTGGATGTGGTTTAGCAGCGATTACTTTTGCCACTCTTAAATCCACTTTAGCGAAGTCGTCTATTGTAATTTCTGGTTTTAAAGGTATAGAAGGTGCCTCAACTGCCTCCGCTTCCTTTGAAGCACCAGCCGCTGTTTCTTTTGCTTGTCTACTTAGTTCCTCTAAAGCTTCAAGTTCAAGCTTAACATCAATTCTTGGGAAAAGTGCTTCGCCCTTTTGTACTTTTGTTCCAACTGGATAGAGTCCAAACTGATAGGTTGTGTCCCATACGGTTAACTCGCCCTCTTTGATACCGAGCTGCTCCCAGATTTTTCTTGAAGTATGAATCAAGAAAGGTTGAATTAACGCAGAAATCAATCGGATACTTTCAACGAGGTTATATAATACTGTATCGAGTTTTCCTGCTAACACTTCTTCTTTAGCAAGTGCCCAAGGCATTGTTTCATCGATATATTTATTTGTTCTTCTTACGACCTTCCAAATTTCTTCAAGTGCACCTGAAAAATCAAGATTGTCTAATTTTTTATCTACAAGATTGCTCGCTGAAGTCGCTACAAGCTTTAGATCCACATCAAAATCAGTTGCATCGCTTGCACTTGGCACGATACCTTCGCGATATTTTTCAACCATTGAAATGGTTCTTGATACAAGGTTGCCTAAATCGTTGGCTAAGTCAGCATTGATTCTGTTAAGAAGAACTTCATTGGTAAAAAGACCATCTTGTCCAAAAGTATACTCTCTCAACAAGAAATACTTAAGTGCATCAACACCATATCTTTCAATTAATACGACAGGATCAACGATATTACCAACGGATTTCGACATTTTACCACCCTCTAATAGAATCCAGCCGTGACCAAATACTTTCTTAGGTAATGGTATCTCAAGTGCCATTAAGATAGAGAACCAAATAATCGTGTGGAATCTAACGATTTCCTTACCCACCAAATGCACGTCAGCTGGCCAAAACTTAGCAAAGTTACCTTCTGTCTCTTCTGGATAGCCAAGAGCAGTAATATAGTTGCTAAGTGCGTCGATCCAGACATAGATGACGTGATCGTTATCCATTGGTACTGGAATGCCCCAGTTGAAGGTTGATCTTGACACACATAAGTCTTCTAGACCTGGTTTGATAAAATTATTGACCATCTCATTGATACGAGATTTTGGTTCAAGTATTTCTGGATTTGATTCAAAGAGCTCTAAAAGACGATCTTGATATTTTGATAATTTAAAGAAATACGCTTCTTCTTTTGTACTTTGTACCGGTCTACCGCAATCAGGACAATTGCCATCTTTTAATTGAGACTCAGTCCAAAACGACTCACATGGCGTACAGTATAAGCCTTCGTATTCTCCTTTATAGATATCGCCTTTGTCGTACAAATGCTTAAAGATTTGAGATACTCTTCTTTCATGCTCATCATCCGTAGTACGAATAAAATGATCGTAAGAAATTTCCATGGTCTCCCATAGTTTTTTGATCTCTCCTACAACCTCATCTAAAAAAGCTTTAGGATGAAGACCTTTGCCCTCTGCAACGTTTTGAATCTTTTGGCCATGCTCATCTGTTCCAGTTAAAAACATAACGTCATAACCCGTTACTCTTTTGTATCTCGCGATCGCATCAGCTGCTACAGTCGTATAGGTGTGTCCGATGTGAAGCTTTGAGCTTGGATAATAAATCGGTGTGGTTACATAATAAGTTCCTTTTGACATAAAATCGCCTACCTTTCAATTTCATTAATTATTATTCTCTATATTTACTAAATTCTATCACGGTACTAAATTCTATCATTGTGAAATGAAAATTCAACTCAAAATTCGCATAAAATGATCTCAGCCTGTTTGAAATACAACTATCAAAAAAACAAAAAACCTCGACCCCCAAAGGGACGAAGTCAGCTCGTGTTACCACCCTAATTCAAGATTACATCACTATAATCTCCTCATGTTGATCCAACAATCAACTGTACGATAACGTGTACAAATCCGGAAAATGCTAATCATTCACATCTTCGGTTCAAGGGCCATCTTCACCTTCTAATCGACACCTACTTACACCAACCGCAGGCTCTCTATGCTCGAGCTAAAAGTTACTCTTCCTATCATTACCTTTTATATTTGCGATTTTAACACAGTTGAAGAGAAAGTTCAACCTAAAATATTTGTAACATTTTAAAAAGGTGTTGATTAGCGACGTATTATATGATATTAATATACTAGTTTTACAGCATGTTGAATTTAAGAAGAAAGAGGTGCACATGTCAAATAGTTTTCATCCTATTTTAGACACTTACTCTAGGGGAACCATAAACGCTATTAACTTTGATATGGATTTTGATAAAATATCTGTTGCTATAAGCAACAAATCAATAGATGATCATATAGAACAAGCTGAAATTGTCTTTGAAGATGTAAAGGCTTTTTACTATATCGATCACGATTTACCATCTGATATGCAGATAAAAGGTGAAAACCTGAATTCGATTTCTTATGACCTATATGGCTTTGGAGAATTTTCTGCAGCTCATGCCAAATCAGAGGATGAAGCGTTTGTTTCTATTCCTAATTTTGCAGTAAGTATCAATGATTCATCATTATTTATCGATGCCAACAAAATTGTCATTAACAATCAAGAATTTAAAGTAAGATAAAACAATCTTAAGGCATATCGCTGGGTGTGTCCTTTTGTTTTTTTGATTCCACTGTTTAGAAATACCGATAATTGATGTATAATAATCGTAACATATCAACACAGGAGGGACTATGAATAACGAATTGGTCATCACCGTCAAGGATCTTTTATTATTTATACTATGGGGCGCACTTGTAACCTTGTTCGTTTATTTAATATTGGTCGTAAGACGCGCACTTAAAATTATGAAAAGTGTCAACCTAATCGTCGACGAAAATAGATCAAAAATCGATGCAACTTTAGAAATTGTACCTGATTTATCTAAGCATATCGAAGTGATCACTGGTGAAGTGGCACATGATGTACAAGCCTTTAGAACGACTGTAGACAACGTTGCAAGTACAGCAGAATCGGTTACAGGCACCATTAACGAAAACAAAGGCTTTGTCAGTGGACTCTCATCACTTTTACACACGCTTTCTATCGGTAAAGTCCTATACGATAAGTACTTTAGTGGCAAAATGAATGACCTTAGAGAGGCTGTGGACGAGGTTAACGACGTGATCGAAAACGCTACAAGCAAGGAAAATACAGGTGATGGCGTTAGTTCTTAGAGTATAATATTTGGTTTTCCTGAGTTTCTTTTTTTTGGTACTTCCGTTGACTTTTGGAAAAGATTGGTCTATGATGAGTCTATGGAAATGTCATTAAATGTCTTAGGAGGTATCTTATTATGAAATCGACAGGAATTGTAAGAAAAGTCGATGAGCTAGGTAGAGTGGTTATTCCTATCGAGCTTAGAAGAACACTCACTATCGGTGAAAAGGATGCACTTGAAATTTTCACTGAAGGTGAAACGATTATCCTCAAAAAATACGAGCCAGCTTGTATTTTCTGTGGTCAGGCAAAAGGCGTTAAAAACGTTAAAGGTAAAAATATTTGCCCGGCATGTGTAGATGAGATTAAAGACTTATAGAATTTTACACATCAACTTAAGAATTTCCAAAATAAATCCCAGATTTCTCTGGGATTTTTTAATTAAGCCACAATCTCTCTTGCGGTAAATCTAAAGGCTCAATGCCTGAAGACATTACAGAACACCTATAAACTACAGCAACACTTTATCGCTATAGCAAGGCTTTATACACCTCCGACTTTTTCAATCCCCTAAGAACGGCAACCTTTTTCATCGCCTCTTTCTTATCCATACCGCCTTCCACAAATGAATTCACATGTGCTTCGATAGAGATTTCTGGATCAAAACTCACTTCCGCCTCTTCACCTTCAGCACTTCCAGAGACAATCAAGACGATCTCGCCACGAATTTCATTCTCTGAGTAATATGCGATTAAAGACTCAAAAGATCCATGCCTATACTCCTCAAACTTTTTCGTCAGCTCTCTTGCAACCACTACCTCACGTTCGCCCAAAATGTCAAACATTTGCTTGAGTGTGTCCTTAAAGCGATGGGGTGACTCATAAAAAATCAGAGTTCTGGTTTCACGCTTAATTCGTTCTAAAATTTGTTTTTTCTGTTTCTTATCTCTTGATAAAAACCCCTCGAAGGCAAAACGGTCTGTAGGAAGCCCCGAGCCGACAAGTGCTGTGGTAAATGCGGTTACACCTGGTACAACCTCAAATGGAATCTCTTCAGTTATACAAAGTTTTACCAAATCATGACCAGGATCTGAAATCCCTGGCATCCCAGCATCAGTAATCAATGCGATTTGATCCCCATTTTTTATTTTCTCGATGATTTCTTTGCCTGCTTTTTCTTGATTATGCTCGTGATAGCTATGAAGGGGTTTTGAAATTTCAAAGTGATTTAACAAACGAATAGAGTGTCGCGTATCTTCTGCATAAACCACATCAACCTCTTTTAGAATTCTAAGTGCTCGAAATGTAATATCCTCTAAATTACCTATTGGTGTCCCACAAAGATACAGTTTTCCCATCATAATGCTTCCTCACGTTTAAACACATCAATATTTTCAGACTGATAAATCTCATAAATTTCATCAGTATATGACCCATCCTGATTATATACTACTAAAGGGTCGAGAAATTTAAGATCGGGTTGACCGCCCTTTGAACACATGATTAAAAACAGATTTGGTCGCTTGCCTACATAAGGCTGAATCATGCGAATTTCTTTTGGCTCTAGCTTATACGTACGACACAGTGTTAATATATCAACCATGCGATTGGGCCTATGAATCATATAAAAGCGACCTCTGAATTGCAACAGCTTGGATGCTGTTTTTACTATGTCCTCTAGCGTACAATATATCTCGTGACGCGAAATGGTTTTAAGCTCGCCTTCATTTTTCAATCCGCCTTCACCTGACATATATGGGGGATTAGAAAAAACAACATTTACTGAGCCATTTGGCACATGTTGACTTGCGTTGATTAAATTATCATTGATTATGGTTAAACGGTCTTCAAGACCATTCATCTGTACACTTCTGGTTGCCATATCTGCTACAGGCTCTTGAACCTCAAACGCCACCAATTGATTAAAATTGGCTTTTCCACTTAATAAAATAGGAATGATGCCTGTACCTGTTCCAAACTCCACCACAAAATCATTCTTCTTGGTTTTTATAAAGTTACTCAGAAGAACCGCATCGATTCCAAAGCAAAATCCCTCCGGATTTTGTATGATCTTAAGTCCCTTAAGCTGTAAATCATCTATTCTCTCATGCGGTTTTAAATAAGCTTCACTTCCGCGATCTAACATTTTTTTCTCCTACTCAAACATATAACAAAACGTTTTGGGAAACCCAAAACGTCTAGCTTTAAAATACTTAATTATATCATGTAACTATAACTCAGCTTTCATATACTAAGATTTAGTATAGACTTGGATGTGTTTATACCTAAACTTAATTATTATTCAATCTACTCAGATTTAAAGATAATTTAATCTTCAAGCTTCTTGAGTTCTCTATAATCGATAGGACCATCTACTGGCAGTGAAGAATTTGAATGTGCAGCGTTCTTATTCACCTCTACCACTTTGATTTGCTCTTTGTGATAAGGAATAATGTCCTCACTTAACTCATTCGGTTTGTCTTTTAGCTGGTGACGCACCTTAACCTGCTCAAGTAAAATGTTTGTATCAACAACGATTGCAAGTCCATCAGGAGTCTTAACCTTATCGCCTCTATTTGGCATACCTACTCTAATCTGTACATACGTATCGTACTCGTACTTTAAGCAGCACATCAAACGACCACATAGACCAGAGATCTTAACCGGATTGAGGGATAAGTTTTGATCCTTTGCCATCTTAATGGATACAGGTGCAAAATCTCCTAACCAGCTACCACAGCAAATTTCTCGACCACATGGACCAAGACCCTTTACCATTTTAGACTCATCTCTTACACCAATTTGGCGAAGCTCGATTCTCGTTCTAAAAATAGCAGCTAAATCTTTAACGAGTTCTCTAAAGTCAATTCGTCCATCCGCAGTAAAGTAGAAGATAACTTTATTATTATCAAAAGTATATTCTACATCAATGAGCTTCATATCCAGCTCATGAGCCTTTATCTTTTCTAAACAGACCTTCATCGCCTCTTGGGCTTTCGTTTTATTGTTATGATGATTCTCATCATCTTCCGTTGTGGAAACCCTTAAAACAGGTTTAAGAGGACTCACAATTTGCTCCTCTGGAATCTCTCTTTTACCGATGACACACTCACCATATTCAATACCTCTTGCTGTCTCAACGATGACATGGTCACCTTGATTAACGGGTACCTCTAATGGATCAAAATAATATATCTTACCGGCTTTTTTAAATCTCACACCGACTACAGTGATCATTTACGCCTCCCTTTCAATGCATTTGAGTAACAATTTGTCGACGGTTAAATCGAAATTCATGTTACTCTTAATTCGATAATCTGTTTCTTCTATAAGTTCTATTAATTCAACATTTAGTTTTCTACTTATACTTTGGCTTGCTTTAAATAAAAGGTCCTTATAATTCAGTATAGATAAATTTGAGACACTAATCAATTGATAATTGCCAGTTTCTCTAAAAATCATCACATCTCTAAGAACAGAGGAGAGAATCGAGAGAAAATCAGTTATCTCACCTTTAATTTGCTTTAGATAACTTCCCATTGATAGCATTGTACCTGAATCCTGTTTCATAATAGCATGAAGCATCGCAATTGACTGATCACGTTTCTCATCATCCACTGGCCTTTCAGCTTCTCTTGCCTTAATCATCTGACATCTAGATTGAACGGTGTCTAACATGCCCTCTGGCTGGTGTGTTAAAAATAAAAAGAGCGCATACTCCGGTGGTTCCTCTAGTACCTTTAAAATTCTATTTTGAGCACGATCTGTCATCAAGTGCGACTGATTGAAAACCACTATTTTGTAATCGCTTTCAAAGGGTCTAATATAAATAAAATCCTGAAAGTCTTCAACTTGAGCATTTTTTATTGAAGCGCCGTCCGGTTCTATCAACATATAATCGGGATGATTATCACTCATTATCTTTAAACAAGACGAACAGGAACCACAGCCTGTGTGTTCCTGTCTACAAAGTACCATTTTAGCAATGTCTTTTGCCAAATCAGAAGATTCTGTCCCCGCGATCAAATAGCTGTGGGACAAATGATTTCGTCTTATAGCCTCTTTAAAAAAATCAATAATCTCTCTCATAAATCTCAGCTACAATTTCAAGTAATTTTCAACGTCTACTACGAAGATGGTAGCACCTCCAACTGAAATCTCAAGTGGCATTCCCATGACGCTGTTGTCACCCATAAGTGAAGTAGTTGTCGTAATTTCTTTGCGTGTTTTACAAGTTTCTTCTATAATTTTAAGCGCGCGATCCACTCGCTCCTTCGGAATACCTATGATGAGAGTTGTATTACCTGATTTTAAGAAGCCGCCTGTTGATGCTAATTTTGTTACACCAAAGTCTTCAGCTGTCAATTTCTTTACTAATGCGTGAGCATCTTCATCATGTACAATTGCAATAATCAGTTTCATAAGCGCCCTCCATTCTGATCATCTTTATATAAATATTATACCACATTTTATGAATTTAATTCACTGTGCCAATTTTGTTAAGTGGCATAAATCTAAAAATCACTTTCCCAATAATATCTTCTTCGGAAACAAACCCTAAATCTCTACTGTCATAGCTGACACTTCTATTGTCACCCATTACAAAATATTTACCTTCCGGAACTGTCTCTAGTGGTACGGTTTTATTGGTTGGAGAGTAAATATATGGCTCATCCAGTACAACGCCGTTTACCTTTACAACGCCATTTACGATTTCAATAGTATCATTTGGTCCAGCAATTACGCGTTTAATCAAATTCTTACGCTCGCCCTCTTTGTGCATCAGCTTTTGAATGATATTTAAGCTATCATAATCCGCCTTAGATAATGTCAATTCAGACTTAAAAGACACAATATCTCCCTGTTGAATTTTACCTAGCTTGACCATAAATAGCATGTCCTTTTCCACAAGAGTGTCAAACATGGATGTATTATAGACGGTTGTTGTGGCAAAGAAAAAATTATAAACCAAAAAAATAACTAATGTAATTAGGATTGCCTGTACCCACTCAAGTGCTTCTCTTTTAGCTCTACTCATTGTTCACCTCTATTATTTTATCGCGAATTATGCTATCGCAATGTTATTTCCTTTTAATATTAATTATTCCAACAGACATTTAACCCTCTTAATCTCTACTGGAAATAACGCCAGTGTTGCTTCGATAATTCTTTCACCTGGAACTAGAATTGGTATACCAGGTGGATATGGAATGATATATTCTTTGGCAATTCTACCAACACATTCTGTCACAGCAACGTCTTCAGATTTCAAGTATATCACATCACTCGCATTATATACCTTGGTCTGACTCTTTTTTATAGATTCATACACATGATCGTAACTGCACACTTCACACTTCTCATCCTTAACGTGTTCACCTTTTAATTTTTCATTATATATTTCAACACAACTGGTTGCAATTTCTTGATCAATCTGCTTTAGCGCTTCATAAAGTCTAATATAATCTGATTCACTATTTGCAATGCTTGCCATCATTAATATCAATCGTTCTGAATCATATTCAGATTGAATCTGATAGCTTCGCCTAAGTAGATTGGTAACATCACTTATCGACCAGCTTTCACATGCATTATGCGAAGCTTTAAATGTAATTACAAACTTTGTCGGATCACCTTTCTTAAAGGTAAATACCTCAAGATGCTTAAAAGAGCTACACTTATTATAAAACGCCTCCAACCAATTCAATGTATTTTGCATTAATTCGATGCCATCTTTTTCAACACAATAAAGCATTTGATCCATTGCATACATAAGTAAATAAGATGGACTGCTACTTTGAAGTGCTCCTAAGTGCCAGTTCAATCTATCCAATTGATCGTTAGACAAAATATGGTTTTTACTGATATGCAGTACTGCTGTCTGTGTTACGGATGGCATTGTTTTATGAAAGCTTTGTATTACCAGATCTGCTCCCAATTCAAGAGCGGATTTGGGTCCAGTCTTATTTAATAACAAATGTGGCCCATGTGCTTCATCTACAATTACTAAGATGTTATTCTCATGGCACAATGCGATGATTGCTCTGATATCATAGCATAAGCCTTCATATGTTGGGTAGGTCAATACACAGGCTTTAACATTTGGGTGACTACTTATAGCCTCACCAACCGTATCTAAGGTTAAATCTATTGGAATACCCAACCGATCATCCACGATTGGAAATAAGTAGACGGGATCTAATCGATGCATTTCAATAGCATTATAAATTGACTTATGCGCATTCCGATTGACCAGGATTTGATCACCTGGAGCTGTGACACCCATAATGGCACTCAAAAGTCCAACAGTACTACCATTAATTAGCATTTTGGAAATAAAAGCATTATAGAATTCTGCTATTGCGATCTCTGTCTCTTTTATGCAGCCCTCAGCGCCATGGAGATGATCTGCTCCAGGAATTTCTGTTATGTCATACGATAATAGATTTACTGAGTGCACCTTTAATATATCGATACTTCCATTTTTATGCCCTGGCATATGAAAGGAGACGAGCTTCTCGTTGCCTATCTGCTCAAGTGCTTTTGACAAGCGCATTTTATCCCTGCTTTCTTGCATTTTGTTTGTTTTTTCTATACTGATCAAATTGTTTAACGTTCTTTTTCCTATCGCGATAAAAATGAAGATCTCTAATTAAATCTGCTACTGAAATTGACACAATTATCACAAAAAAAAGAATGATCAATCCGATAAAAAACCATTCAATAAAAGACATTTAATACCTCATGATTGAGTTTTTCAAATTACTTGTTATAATAATTCTAACACAATCGTTCATAGGTTTCATTAATCAATTGTAAATTTTAACTTAAAGTCCACGAAAGACAGGTGAATCAATGTTATCAAAGAAAATTCGTACCATTACGCCCTCATTTACAATTAGTATCAGTGCAAAAGTAAAAGCACTCAAAGAAAATGGAGCAGATATTATCGATCTCAGTATCGGTGAGCCCGACTTTTATACACCTGAAAAGGGCAAGCAAGCTGCGGTTGAAGCTATAGAAGCAAACAAGACAAAATATGATCAGGTTCCAGGATTGATTTCTTTAAGAGAAGCCATAGCAGATAAACTCAATATCGAAAATCACGTTTTATATGCACCAACAGAAATTGTCGTTTCATCAGGTGCAAAAAATGCCATAACAAATGCACTTTTAGCAGTTTTAGATCCAGAGGATGAAGTCATTATCCCAGCACCCTATTGGACAAGCTATCCGGAAATGGTTAAGCTTTGTCATGGCGTCCCAATAATTGTCCAAACGAAAGCTGGAAACGCATTCAAGGTTACAGTTGATGAGCTTGCATTAGCAGTTACAGATAAGACGAAAATTGTTCTCATCAACAACCCCTCCAATCCAACTGGGGCTATTTATACGAGAGAAGAACTAGAACCTATTGTAAATTTTTGCATAAAAAATAATCTTGTCATCCTAGCAGATGAAATTTATGAGCGTATTCATTTTACAGACACGTTTACTTCAATTCCATCTATTTCTCCCGATGCTAAAGCACACACCATTTTAGTAAATGGTTTTTCTAAATCTGCAGCAATGACAGGTTGGCGACTTGGGTATACCGCGTCAAATCCAGAAATTGCAAAAGCAATATCAATGCTACAGGGACATTTAATCTCACATCCTAGTACAATCGCTCAATGGGCAGGGTATGGCGCTTTAACTCAAGGAAAACAGAACATGGCGGACATGGTCGCTACCTATAAAGATAGACGTGATGCCCTAGTGCCACTTTTAAAAGCAATTCCTAAAATCGACTTTATTTATCCTGACGGCGCTTTTTATTTATTCATTGATTTAAGCCACTTTACCTCTTTCCAATTTGATAAATCAACGGGTTCATTTTCAGTAGATTTTTGCGATTTACTGCTAGAGAAGTATGGAGTTGCAATGGTTCCAGGAATTGCTTTTGGTAACGATGCCTTTGTGAGAGTTTCGTATGCGACCAAGCTTGAGCTTGTAGTTGAGGGATTAAAACGACTAGCAGCGTTGTTAACTGAGCTGGAATAATCTCTCTTCGTTTTTTCTTTTGAAGACTATAACCGACTTAACCCATATAAAAAGCCTGTATTCTTTGAATACAGGCTTAAAACTATAAATTATTCCGTCTCAGCTTGTAGAAGCTTTTCCTCTTCAAACAGATCATATTTCTTTAGAATATTAAAGACCCTGTTGTCTATCTTTGTAAGCTCTAGCTTTAATTTTTTCATTGGAATCTTCATCTCTTTTGATATAGCCTTAGGATCAAGCCTCAAGCAATCAATTCCATATCTAAGTTTAAAAATAGATTCAGTTTTTTCATCAAAAACAGCTTCATCTAAAACTCTCTTCAGATTTTCATCAACCAGCTCGATTAAATAAAGTTGCATTCTACCCTCTTTTCAAAATCGAAAGCAAGTTTAACGATTTACTTACATATTCGTCTGACTTTGTGTTGATAACCTCAATGCGATTTGCCTCGTTCTCTTGATAAATGTCTTCGTCTAATAAGAGCCCCATGCTTTCTAAAGTATTCTTAAGCTGTAAAGCGGTTCCCATGTTGCCATCAAATATTTCAACTTTACCTTTATAGTATTTTTCAATTTCATCCTTTAGAAAGATAAAATGCGTACATCCTAGTACTAAATTCTGTGCGTTAGGAATATGTGCATCCAAAAATTGACCGACACTAGCCTTTACATATGCTTCATCACCCATGTGATTTTCAACACATTCAACCCATTCTGGTGCAGGTAGTTTTGCAATACGATAGCCCTCTTCAAGCTTATCAACCAAGTTAACAAACTTACTTTCCTTTAATGTCATCTCAGTTGCCAATACAACAACCTGACCCTCAGTTTGCTTTAAAGCTGGTTTAATAGCAGGCTCCATGCCAATTATCGGTATATCATATAAGTCACGCAATTTGGATACTGCAGCACTTGTCGCAGTGTTACATGCAATTACAATTGCTTTCACATCTTTTGCGATTAAAGCATCACATATTTTTTTAGATAGTTCAAATACTTCATCCTTCGTTTTAGTACCATAGGGAGCATTCAACGAATCTCCAATATAAATAAAACCTTCTCTTTTCAACAACGACTCAACAGTATTTAAAACTGAAAGTCCTCCTAAGCCTGAATCAAAAATGCCAATCTTGCTATACTTGTTCAATTTATGCACCACCATCTTTCTGTGTATACTCTATTATAGCATAGCTCAACTGACTTGAACATGAACAGATAATAGGTACAAATCTCTAATATTTTGTTATAATTAATGTGTTCAATCGATTACCTGTGGATAAAGGAGGTAACTTTATTGAGTTATACACGTATTGATTGTAGAAAGTGTCAGCATTTTTATGTTACCTGGGATCCAAATGCCCCAAATGGATGTAGAAAATTTGCATTTAAAACAAGATTAATCCCCTCAGATGTGGTTTATCAATCTTCTGGCGAAGCCTGTAAAGGATTTTTGGCAAAAGGAAGCGTAAAAAAATAAAGTGTTATACCCAGTAAAAGGTATAACACTTTTTTATTTATCCACATTTAGTTCTTAAAGCAGTTATTCATAACTTCGATATACATTCCTTCACTCATTGATAGATTAGAGATTTTAATTACTAGATAATTTAAGATCACCTGCTTTAATCCAATTTTTCTTTCTCATCCACTCGCTTACAGCTAAAGAGATTAACGCTGGCAACAAGAAATGCATTACTGCAATCATAATGAAAAAGGTTGAAGTTGAAACCTTGCTACCCATTTCAGCATACGCGCCAAATTGTCCTACCAAGCCACTGGTTCCCATACCGGCACCCACTGAGTTACTTTCCATCTTAAGTAAAGTTGTACTAATAGGTCCGAGCACAGCACTTGCAACTATTGGTGGAATCCAAATCTTTGGATTTTTAATGATATTAGGAACCTGCAGCATTGAAGTTCCAAGTCCTTGAGCAATTGCGCCACCAAAACCATTTTCACGGTAAGATATAACTGCAAATCCTATCATATTGCAGCAGCAGCCAACTAATGATGCACCACCAGCAATCCCTGATAGCCCAAGAGAAATTGCAAGCGCAGCACTGCTAATAGGTAAGGTTAAAATAATACCCATTAATACAGACACGATTATTCCCATAGGTATTGGTTGCAATTCGGTTGCAGTATTAATTACACTTCCTATCGCCTTCATTAATTCTGACATGACTGGGCTAATTGTAATCCCAACCAACCCACCAACAATAATGGTTGCAGCTGGCACCAAAACAATATCAACTTTTGTCTTACCTGCAATCAGTTTTGAAAACTCTGCTGCTATAAGCCCTGCAACAAATGCACCCATCGGCTCACCAATTGCGATTGCCATTTGTCCTGTTTCTAAAAACTTGATGCTACCAGCACCTATTGTCCCTGCTACTAGCGATGCGAAAATTCCAAGCGGTGATGCTTTTACACTATGAGCTACTGCAGCACCAATAGCTGGACCCATCATTACCTGGGCAAACTTTCCGAAGTTGGCTAAAGTTGTTATACCTGATAATTCACCAATTTGCTTTAGTATTAAACCTATAATCAGTGATGAGAAGAGCCCCAACGCCATTCCATTTAGGGTTTTAGTCAAATAATTTCTTACTTTCATATTTACCATCCTCGTTTATTTGTTCAAATCTTACTGTGTATTCAAGTGTCTTGTCAGATAAGTGTTAAATAAAAACCGAAATCATCAAGATTAAGAATCCTGATAGCATTCGATTTAATTTAATCCACTTGATTTCGATAAAAAAAGGAGTATAAACTCCTTTATATGATTTCTATACCATTTTATATCAATCTGAATAGGAAATCTAGTATTATTTAGTATATGCCAGTGTATATACATATACTGCTGCTGTACATCAAATTAACTATTGTCCTAATCAAGGTTTAGTCTATGAAATCCTTATCACTTAATTCCTTAAGGATTAATTGATAAATTTTTTCACTTGGTACTTCTATCGTATGGATGTGGTCACCATGCGTCAAAATGGACAATGGCTTAGCTGCAGTATTTTGAATCTTTGAAACAAAATGGTCGACATCCGCCTGCGTTTCGATATTAAGTACACCTACGATTTCACCATAGATTGGATGCTCAACTATAACATCAATAATTTTACCACCATATTCTACAATGATTCGTAATTCTTCTTCCATTCTATTAAATCCGTCATGCTTAGAAACAATTGTTCTTAGAAGTCTATTGTTAGCAATTTGCTTCTTTAATGTATAACCACTTGAGGTAGCAATAACTGGAACACCAGAAGCTCTAATTATTGCAATATCCTGCACAATAACCTGACGCGTAACATCAAATAGCTCAGCTAACTCAGACCCAATTATAGGTGTATCACTTCGTTCAAGTTTCTCTATCAGTAACCGTCTTCTTTCTTCAGACATAATCCCTCCGCCTTAATCAAAAGCTTTAAGTTCTATTCCTCATTAGCTAGTTTCATCTCTTCTTCTTGAACGATTGTCTTAATGTTATGATTTGAATTTGCGATATGGTTTACAAGCGCTCTTCTTGTTCCCTCAACATCATGATTTTTCAATGCAGCAACAATTTGTCTATGTTCTTCTAAAGCGTTATGAATTCTACCCTCCGATTTTAGAGAGCTGTTTCTTGCTGTTTTAATAAACAATTGAAAATCATTTAAAACCCCTTCAAGATATCTGCTTTTTGTCGTCTGATATAATGTTTCATGAAATTTTGTATTAAGCTCAAATATTTTATCTACATCGCCTTTTTGCGAATAAAACTCCATTAAATCAAAGATTTCCTCTAGCTCTTTTACCTCATGATCTAGTATTCTTTCAGCTGCCCACTGGCCAACTAATCCCTCAATGCATAGCCTTATGGTCAATATGTCATCAATATCCTTTTTGCTGATACCTTTTACTACAACACCACGATTTGGAATATTTTCAACTAGACCATCCAACTCTAGCTGCTTTAACGCCTCTCTAACCGGCGTTCTACTTACACCAAGTTCATCTGCTAGTTTAATTTCAACTAACTTGTCGCCGGTTGCATATCTACCATTTAAGATGTCCTCACGAATTTTCTCGAAAATAAGCGATGTTAAAGATTTGTTTTCTTTTTTCTGATCAAAAAGATCCATAGTTTCCTCCGAGTTTTTCATTGAAGACTGAATTCATGAGATATGAGAACAGCCTGTCAACTATTATTCTATCGGTAATAATAGGGTGTGTCAAACAAAATAACGGTTATAATTTTCCAATATATAGAAAAAAACTCAGTCAAAAGACTGAGTTTTTCTAACTAGCAACGTTCTACTCTCCCAAGCAGCTGCCCGCTAAGTACCATCGACGCTGGAGGACTTTACTTCTGTGTTCGGTATGGGAACAGGTGTTGCCCCTCCGCCATCGTCACTAGATATGAATTTGCTTTGCAAATTCAGCCGTAGGTATTTTTCCGAAGAAAAATAGACTAGGCCTTTGCCATAGGTCTGTTTATGAAGTAAATAGACTAGGCGTTTGCTTTTCGGCTTTCTATTAAAACATCATAAAATGATGGTTTCAACAGTTTAAGGTATATACCCTAAAAACTACATACAGATTGATTATTAAAAGTGTGTTACCCTCCTAAAAGGACTGCGTCCATTCACGTCGGGGATTTTACGAAGTAAAATCTTGGTCAAGACCTCGACCTATTAGTACCTGTCAGCTGAATGCATTACTGCACTTACACCTCAGGCCTATTACCACATTATCTTCA